>Ga0247668_1000048_pt1 | contig 44321 bp, 75 predicted proteins | sample CNK09_metaG_FD_182737 | JGI IMG/M metagenome (GOLD analysis project Ga0247668, IMG submission 182737) | Soil microbial communities from Purdue University Martell Research Forest, Indiana, United States - CNK09 | ecosystem: Environmental > Terrestrial > Soil > Temperate forest > Bulk soil...
CCCTCGTATGCGGTCCACTCGGCTTTGGGCGCCAGAGCCAACCGCTCGGTCTTCATGGTCTCCCAGTAGTTGACCATGCGAGCCGGTTCCATCAGGTTCGCAACCATTCCTTTGCGCGAACGCTTGCCGTTGATGTCCAGGGTCTTGCCCTGGCAGCAGGCAATGGGGATGTACCGACCCGGAAGCACACGACGATCAATGATCTTGCGACCGTTCAGTCGGTACCACTCGACCTGACGCAAACTGGATGGACGCTCGACCGCAACCTCTTTGCCGTCCTTCTTCTCCACCGCGAAGTTGTGCTTTCGAGGGTCTTTAAGTGCGGTCTTCAGCACTCCAGGCTGGAAGTCACTCTCGAGCCGGGTCGTGTTATCCGCCATCTTGAAGAGGCGCTCGGGCTTCTCCACGATGCGGAAGTACTCCGCCAAGCGAATCTCGGACTGGTTCTCCCACTCCAAATCATCGCCCGTGGCACCCGGTACCCAATCCTCCCGCTCTACAGCCGGATAACGTGAGTGAAAGACCTTGCGGTCCATCTTGGTGCTGATCAGGTAGCGCAGCGCGTCAGACCCATCCGGCAGCACGCTGTCCGGATCGCGGTAGACCGTGAACGTATTCAGGATCGGGAGTATCCGTAGCTCCTGATCGAAGCTGCGCTCATTCACATACTCACTCACCAATCGGCAGTAGCCCCACCCGATATCCAGGGCTGAACCCGCAGCGGCGTCGTACGCAACTGAGGCCTGGGAGCGGTTCTCGATGTGCCGGGTAAGCCCATTCACCACATCCGCGGTCTCCGCGGTCGCATCTTTGACTGGATGGCACTTGATCCGCGGGCGCTGTTGCTTCAGCGCGTTCTCGATGCGCTCGACGTACAGGTCCGTGTAGTTGATGGTCAGGGATAGCCGGCCATCTACTTCACGCTCGGCGTACAGGGTTTGCGGCCACTGATCGCCATCCCTGAACTTCTTGGCTTCCAACCCCCGCTTGCGGTTGTCGGATTCCCCATCCTCCACCTGCTTCAGGAAGTCGCGCGCTTCCTCGTAGATCTCCTGGTCGGTCTGGGCGTAAGCGTCGCGCTTAGCGTCGTCCACGCAACATCCTTTCTACTGGCTCGGAGGCTCGCGCAACAATGTTGCTCAAAATCCCCAGACCTTGCGCTGCGGGACCACCACTTTGGGCTTCTCCACGGGCGTCACCAGCTCGGGGAACAGGTCCGAGATCGCCCAGACCAGCGCATCCGCGCGATTGGGGGAGTGTTCGCCCATGAAGCCGTGTGTCGTGAAGCCAAACAACTCGTCCTCCAGTTCGGGGAAATTGCCCACCAGCCGCACCCTGCCGGTCTCCATGAGGCTCGAGACAGGCTCAGCCCTCACAGCCTTACCGCGGCTCGCGGTGACCGCCTTGAACGGCGTACGAGGGCGTGCGGTGTGAATGACGTTCCTCACCATAGCGCCCCCAAAGTTCACTTCCGCGACCACAGTATTTGCCTGATGGCGTTCGAAAGCCTGGGTGGCGACCTTGCCCCACGTAGCGGGGCCCACCTTGCAGGTGCAGTCCTCGAGGACGTATCCATTACCATCCGTTCCGAGACCGGCGACGACGATTCCGATCTCATCGTTGTCGATATTGTCAGTGTCATCGGCACCGGAAGGATCCACGGCCACAACGACCCGGACCATGTCAGGTAAGTGGTCATCGGTGACCCGCCAGCATTCCAAAACCTCATCGACAAACAGCGCATTCGGCGCGCTCTCGCGAAACTCACCTTCCAAGAATCGCTTGCGTAAGCGCGCTGAAAGGCCTTCCAGCGTCTTTAGGTAATCCCCACCCAGATTGGGCAGGTTGTCCTTCGGATTCAGCTGCATGCTCGCGTAATTGGACTGATCGACCAATGTACGCTTGGTCTCCGGGTCCACCAGCAGCCGAAAGACCTTGTACGACCAATGCCCCTTATCCGGAGGGTTCTCGTCGTAATACATCTTCAGCGGCAAATCACTCTGCTGCCCCTGCAATGTCTGTTGCACACGCTGCGCAAGGCGAGTGACCGCGATGTTGCGGCTACTCCAGGGGATCTGGCTGCACTCGTTCAGGTGTAGCGTCACATACTCGTTGCCGAGGATCTTCTCCGTGCGCTCCTTGTCGTCCAGTCCACCGAACCAGTATTCAGATCCATTCGGGAACTGCGCGTACAGATCGGTCTTGTTGAGCTCGTACTCCGTCCCTGGAAAGCACAGCTTCATCACCTTGGGGAAGGTGTCGAGCACGATCGAGGCTTTGATATGCCCTAACCGATAGCGTAAGGACGCATGTCGACTACCGGGCGCTTTCAATGCGCGCACGCAGATCGCACGCACGATCAGGAATGTCTTGCCGCTTCTACTGCCGCCAAACAGCATGATGTGCTGGGCGGCGCTGGCCAGGAGCCGATTGGCTTCGAGTTGTTTGGGGGTGAGCTTAAAGCCCGGCGTCGTCGTTGCTGATGGTGATGTTGGTAGTGCCACTGTGCTCACGGCCCTGCACGTCCTTCCAGCCCAGTTGCTTCAGGCTGAAGATCGCCATCGTGACATTGACATCGCCATTCAACGCTTTGCGTTCGAGTGCAGACTCTTTCTTGGCGACGCACGCTTTTAGAGCGTCTGCTAACTCACTCATTTCGTAGAGCATTTGGCGCTGGACGCCATGCTGATAGGCGAACTCAGCGACAATGGGAATGTCCGTCAATTCAATGTATTGCAGCAGCGCTTCAAGCAGTTCGGCGCGATCCCATTCACGCGGACGGACCATCGGTCACCCCGCAGACATCAGCTTCGCGGCACAGCAGATGGGTCTTGCCGTCCACCATCACGTCTTGGAAGCGATACCCTTCGCCCGAAAATATGTTGAGCCCTCCGAGCTCGACCGTATCCCCGACGTGGACCTGCGTCGGCCTGAAGATCGCGGTATCCCGTACTGCGGTGCGTTCACGGCGACCCGTTTTGTCGTCGATCTTGTAGTCGTAACGCTTTTCGTAGGCGCCCGGGCCGACTGCTCTGACGATGCCTCGCAGAGGTCGTCCGAAGCGAACAAGGTCGATGACGTGGCTGGGCTGCCAGTCGAGGGGCTCGAGGAGGATGCCGTCGCGCAAGGGGCGGAGCGTTTCACCTTGGGCAACGATATCAGGGGTCTTGGACTCAAAGGGGTCATTCATTTCCAGTCAGCACGTACTTTTGCCAGCGCATCGAATGCCTGATCAAGGCCTGCATCCGGCGTTCTGGTTTCGCGCGTCATGGCCTGCATTAACGATTCAGCGCTAAACTGGATTGGGCCGCCCAATGGTCTCCATCCCTCCCTAATCAATCCTTGGACATGCTGTTTCAGCAGCGTGGGATGACCCTCGATCATGATTTCGTACTCAATCACTTCGCACGCTTCTTCGCACGGTACTGCTCATACGTGGGTTTCTTCGGAGGCTTGACCCCCATGAGTACGGCAAGTGGTGTTGATTTCGCGGACACGTGTCGAGCCTGTATGAGGTGGATGGAAACCTATTCTTTTCGCAGCGTAAACGCAACAGTTTCAATCGATTTACGCGGAAATAGTGCGTGTTCTCAATGAGGAAGTTGCACTAACATTATTGTTCACGTCGTGTGAACAATAAGAACACTGTTGGTTGAGTTCCACGTGGAACTATGCAACCGACAATGACAAGCCTTGCACAGCCATATCACATCCAAGGGCTTGGAATAGTCCTCGTGATGCTTCTCGGCCTTGGATGCGCCACACTCCTGGCATGGCTGAGCCTCCAACAGACCACGCCGCTGATACGTATTCGCGTAGGCGCGAGCATTGGATTTGAACCGCTGCTCGGGCGTCAGCTCCGAATAAGCCTTCCGACTGGCGTTCTGAACGATCCGTTCGCAGGGCATGCAATACGTCTTTGGAGCTCCACGAGCATTACGGACGCGCGTATGTAAGGCGCAGCAGCGACGACAGATGAAGTCCTCGGGGTAATACTTATGCCTGAACACGCGCTACCTCCACGGGCCGGCGCGTAATCTCCTGCCCCACCTCAATCCGTCCCAGCAGGAAGTGATAGCCGTTCTCCAGCGCGATGTAGTACGGCTTCGGTCGGGGATATCCCAATTCACGTGCCTTACGCAGGACGGTGATCGCCTGGCCTTCATGATCGGATCGTGGCACCACGAAGTGCACGAACAGCACCCGATGGAGCTCCTCCGGCATCATAGGCAGCTTGCGGATCGCGAGTGAAACCGCGAGTGCATCCTTGGTCATCACCTCCCCAAAACGCTGTCTGAGCGTGATGGACTTCGCGTCCATGTCGCCCATGTTCGCGCGCTCGAAGCTGGCGACCGAAGGATAGCCTTCCCCATCACTGGTGAGGATCCAGCGCATCGCCCGTCCCCAGGAGCAGCAGGCTTCCTTCACCCCATCCAACATGGCAGCCGTAGCTGAGTTCATCATTGCACCCCGAGCGCGTGGACTCTGTTCAGCGCCGCCAGCGCTTCACTGACTGAAGTCACCACCGGCGTTTGAGTATCGGCGAGAAATTGATTCTGTTCGGGCTGATCGGTGCGAATCCGCGCTTTAGGCTTCTTGCCGATGAGCGGTTTGCACTCCAGGGTCTGCCAGCAGAAAAACTGATGTCGGTTGCACCAGAACCGGCAGAGCAAGTCGCACGGCTCCTGGATGACCCAGACCTTGATGTGCGCTTCCCGTAAGCCATCCACGATGTAGGTCTGAGTCGCATCTGTCTTGCGGGCCCTCATGCGGTTCCCCCCAAGTGATGCGACTCGCAGAAGTTGCGCGCGAGTTGGGCATCATGGTGGTACCCCAATAACTTCGGCACAGGACTCTGCAAGCTCCAGGCGTAGTACATCAGCGCATCCTTGAGCTTGGTTCCTCTTAGCTCGTATCGCCCGTCCTGGGTTCTCTGTGTTGCTTTCACGGGCGGCAGCCAAACGAGCTTTCCCTGAGCGGCGGAGCGTTCCTTTAGCAACGCCATCATTTGGGCCTGCGTCTTCAGCTTCGGCTCGGGCGGACTCAGAGCGGACTTCGGGTATGGCATTAGGTAAGCGCTCACTTACGGTGTAGACTGTGCCTTGTGGACAAACCTGTGGAAAACCTACTCAAACTGATCTGCAGCTTCCCGGAGGCGTTTCTTGAAACGCAGGTGCCGTGTTGCCTTCGAGGTCACTGGCTAGCGGCTCTGGAGTCTCGGAAAGCAGCGCGAGCTTTTCGCGTAGTCGCTTGCCGATAGCCGTGCACTCGAATTCGCAGGCCGGACACCAGTTGCGAGCCGACAAACCACGGGCGTAGTGATTGCAGGCCTCGCAGACCCGATACGCCATCGGGCTACCGTGCTTCAGCAACATGATGTCTTCAGTCATCGCGAATTGACCTCAAATGCTCACGTTGCCACCGCGCCAACCTCGGCTCAGCCCGGAATTTCGCGTGCCGCGACCGCCCTGCTCTGGATCGTTTGGGCTTCGCCTCCGTAGGTCCCGGCTTCCACGCCCAACCCAACTTTCTGCTCACTCTGACCTCACTCCCCTCCGGCCCCATGCTGGAGGTGAACTAGGAAACAAGAGCCCCCCTAACCCCCATTGCTGAGGGCCAGCGTTTTGGCATGCCGTATGGAGCCACCGAGGTTTCCATTCAGCTCAGAGGGTTTTTTTACGTACCCCCCCGACTTAACCCAACCGCTCAGGCGTGATACGCTGCGGGCCGTCGGCATTGAAGCGACGGCAACGATTCACATCCAAGCGGATCCGGAACTTGCACCCGGCTGATACGCGGCAGATTTGAGTCCATGCCGAAGGACAGAGGCCCGGAGTTAACCGCTCTGGGCCTTTTCATTTGGATCGCTATATCTGGTGCGCACAGCGATAAGCGCGACGCCCTCCGAGACCCAGCCTCAGCGCCTTTGGAAGAACGCCCGGCTCCGCAGGGAGCACACCGCAGGGAGTACGGCGTATGGACGGGCGAAGGAATCATCAAGCCACTCGAGTCTCAGCTGCGATGGCTTGCTGCAGTCGCTCGAGCGAACTCAAGCGCGGGTCAGTGACCTCTGCGCGTAGGAACTTGTTCAGCCAGGACGAGCTCAGGTCATGCTTTCGAGCGAAAGCTTCCTGGGTCAGTTTCCGCTCTTTGAGCGTCTTTTTGAGTTGGCCACGAACGTTATGTAAGTCCATGGCTTTCTTTTTAGCACAATCGTGCTAGCGTGACAATGCATATGTGTCCGGCAGAATTGCACAATCACGCTAGAGCGACGCCGTACTTTGGGGACATGCGGCGCTCACGACAACACGAAACCCGCGCGGTGCTCGCCAAGAACTTAAGAATTCTTATGGAGCGTCGCGATTGGACGCAGACGGCTTTGAAGGAAAAGTCGGGGGTGAGTCAGCGTCACATCAGCAGTCTGCTGAACCAGCAACAGGACTGCACTACAGAAATACTGGCCGGTCTCGCCCTGGCCTTTCGCCTTCCTGGCTGGCTGCTGCTGGTTGCGGATTTACCCGCTGAACTCTTGGACTCTCAAGATATTCCCCTCTTGATCCAGCGCTACCTGAAGGCCGGGCCCGAAGGTCGCAGCCTGCTCAATATCATGGCGGAACGTGAATCACATCACAATATTGAGCGATCCACCGTGGTTCCCATAGGTAGCGCCAAGCGCGCATAGGGCTTAGGCCTGAGTGCTTCACAGCATTCTCGCGTTTAGCACGATAACGCTTGACAGCAGCAGGGTTCTGCTAGCACTATAACGCTATGGCCCCGATCACTTCCAACCCGTCACCCAAATCCTCGCCAGGATCGGCGGGACGTTGTGGTCGGGGTCAGCACACCACCGGGAGAGCGCAGTGAGTGAATTCGCCGAAATGCTCCGGTCGCAGATGAAGGCCATCAACGAGGCCTACCTGCAAGGGCTCGCCCACGGTCGCATCAATGGCTATCGGGAAGGACGCGCCGCAGGGTTGGAGGAAGCGCGCCAGATGATGCAGGCACAGTTTCCCAACATGCAGCTGCCGGAGACGTTGGAATCATGAAGACCGAGCCTGTCTACTTCGTCACCCGCATTCCTCCCATGGGTGGACTGGCATTGATGGCGCTGCGATTGGCAGAACAACGAATGAGCTATGGTCCCTTCGAGGGAGGATTCGAGAATCCGGCATATTTCCTAGAGCCGCGGAAACATCTCGATCGTTTCTCCGAGAATTGGGTGCTATTCAGTCGCGAGTATTACAACATCATCGACCGCATTGCACGCGGAGAGAAACCATGACTGTCTTCTCCAGCCGCGCCTATTTGGCCGGTGAGTTGACTCGAATGCGTATCGACATCGAGTTGCGCACGCTCGCCGGTGAACGCTCGGCCGCTCTGTCGCATGCGGCGATGTTGTTTCTACAGACCGCCCTTCAACTGAAGGCGCTCACGGAAGGCAGATTGCAATGATCATCCCGGGTACGAGGCAGAAAATCGCCGCCGCCGATAGCGCCTTTATGTTCGCGCTCACTGCCCCAGTGCTGCCGATCCCGCCCATGGTATCGCCGTGCCTGCCGGGGTTCATGAACAAGCGCCAGGCCGCCTGAAATGAGAACTTCATGCTCGGTCGATGGATGTGAGCGCTTGGCGGTAGCGCGAACGTATTGCCACAAACATTGGCAGCGATGGAAAAAGAAGTTGGCCGAGTTTGACGCAGCACAAGGGGAAAAAGTGTGAGCATCACGATTTCGCCAAGCATGAACGTCCAGCAGATCGCCGAACTGATCGAGCAGCAACAGGCTCCCAACATGTGGGTCTACGTGCGCATCGAGTCGATTCAGGGCAAGCCTATCGCAAGCTTAGTGCGCGAGCCGGTGGCGGAATTGGACTGGATTCCTCCGGTGATTGCGCTGAGATCGCAGCAATGAACTGCAACTGCGAGGCCGGTTCCTTTCAAGGGTCACCGTGTTTGTGTTGTGGCGGCAAGCCGTTGGAGGCTGACGTGGACGATGAAGAAGACTTCGGTGGCCGTGGGGATGAGCCCCGCCCGGAAAATAGCGGCGTCATGGACCCGAGGTGTTTCACCAAGCCGATGCCGCCCTTCCCGCGATTGACGCCGCAGGAGCAGTTTGACGTCGAGATGGCGCAGATCCGAGCCATCGATTTTGCACTGCGCAGGATCTACCGCACGTGATCAAGACCAAACAGCAGGAGGACATCAGAAACCTCCTGGACCTGACCAAGCCGCTGCCGGCGAGCGTATTGGGTGAGGGTCCGCTGCTGCCGAATGCGCCCGAGCATCGAGCGCCGCGGCACCCGGCGAGGTGCGATTGCACAGATTGCTGGAATGCTGGCCAGCGGTATGCCGAGTACCTGGAACAGAAGCAACTGAACGAACTATGAAAGTCTTCAAAGCAATCGAAAACGTGATGGCCGACCTATCGAAGATCGGCATCGGCAAGGACAAGACGAACCAGCAGCAGGGGTTCAAGTATCGCGGCGTCGACGACGTCATGAACGAACTTTCCGCACTGCTGCCGAAGCACGGTCTGCTGATCCTGCCGCGCGTCACCAAGTATTCGAGCATCGAGCGTGTCAGCGCTAAGGGGAACCCGCTTTTCTACACCATCCTGGAAGTCGAATACGACTTCGTGTCATCCGAGGATGGCTCAACCAAGATCGTGGGCCCGATGATCGGCGAGGCGATGGATTCAGCCGACAAGAGCGCCAACAAGGCGATGGCGATCGCCTACAAGTACGTGTGCTTTCAGGCGTTCTGCATCCCGACTGAAGCGGTCAAAGACCCGGATGCGGAAGTGCACAACGTGCTCACTCCCGCGCAAGCACTCGGCAAACGGTTTGTGACGGCGCTGGCAGTGGGCATCGACGATGCCGTGTATGACGTCTGGGATACGGCTCGCGCCGATCCTGCGACCTACAAGGCCGCCTGGAAGCTACTGACGAAGGAGGAGCGTGATGCCATCAATGCCTGCCTCGAGCGTTCCAGGGAATCACGAGCGGAGACTGCGTGATGGCTCGTATGTACCTTCGCCGAACCCTCACCGGCTTTGTACCTGCCGATGAACCGAGCAATTCGCTCTTGCGCAAGTTCAAAGTCGGTGAGGTGTATCGCAGTGATGTAGTGAAGCCGCGCAATTACAAGCATCACAAGCTTTGCATGGCCCTGCTGAATCTGACATACGAAAACTTGCCCGAGAAGCATGCGAAATCGTACGCCAGCTTCGATCAGTTCCGGTATGCGGTCGCCGAGGAGTCCGGACACGTCGAGTCGTATGTGACACTCCAGGGCGAGATCAAGACACTTCCCCGCAGCATCAGCTACGACGAAATCCCGGACGACGTCGAGTTCGGCAAGGTGATGGCCGGAATGATGACGGTCTGCGCTCGCATCCTGGATGTGGCGGAGCCGCAGCTGGCAATCGAGGTCTCGCGCTACGCCGATGCGCACTATGGAGCGGTCGCGTAATGGTCGCCTACCCGGGCATGAAGCGCGCGACAGCGGATGAACTGGCGCATTTGGCGGCGGTGAAACAACTGCCCTGCTGCCTGTGCCTGACCGGGATGCAGCGCACGCGCACCGAAGTGCATCATCTGATCCGCGGCAATAAGCGGCTCGGGCATTTCTACGTGCTGCCCTATTGCCAAGCACATCACGCTAGCGCGCAGTACTACAAACGGCATGAGAAAGCGCTGTGGCAAAAGCTGAATGATGAGTTGGGAATTGTTCGGGACTGGCCGGTGAGCAAGATCGTACCGAGGGTAGCGATGTGAGCACGTTAGACGTCCACGAAGCCGCGGCGTTGGCCAAGTGTCATCCCGACACCATGCGCAAGCTCATGAAGGCGGGTGAGGCACCCGGGGCCAAGATTGGCCGCGCCTGGGTGGTTCGAGAAGAATGCATCTTCGATTGGCTACATGGGCTGAAGCTGAAGAAGGCACGCGAGGTGAAAACACCTCGGCGCACTCTCAGGTGGGGAATGGAATGCATTAGCTCATTCATGCATAACCGCCCAGCACCGCCACGGCCCTCGCCAGAACCGGAAACTCACCGCGAGGCCCTGCAGCGTGCGCTGCCATCCTGGGCTGATGTGGATGCTATCCGCGCGATCTACCGCCAAGCGGCAGCGGTAAGTCTCGCGACCGGCATCCCTCATAGCGTGGACCATATCGTCCCCCTTCGAGGCGCGGACGTCTGCGGGCTTCACGTCGAATTCAACCTGCGCATAATCACGCGCTCTGAGAACTCAGCCAAGTGCAATCGACTGATTGAGGAATTGGTATGAGAGACGTCTACGAGAAACTGGGCCGCCCTCCTCAGCTGAAGCCCATCGAGGAGTTCTCGATGCGCCAGATGCGCGAGGCCGGCATGACCATCAAGCAGTGCGAGAGCTACTTCAACGTCTCGCGCGCCACGGTCTATCGTGTGTTGGCAAAACAACGCCGAATGTTTGGCCCTGAGAAATTGCCGAACGGGCAATTGGCCCGATCACATTTGACACGTCGCGAAACGCAATCCCCGGAATAATTAGATTGATAAACTTCTGAGACGTCACTATAATGTTTGCCTCATACTATACATTATGCGCAACGGGCCAATGGCATTGTGGTGTCCATGCTACGACCCGCAGACGTGCTTTATGGTTGGTCCGTCAAGGAGATAGCGCGCATTTGCGAGGTGGATTTGACCACCGCACGCAGATGGAAGCGTGGGGCCAGGTGCCCGCCCAATTCGGCCCTCATGCTGCTCTCTGGGGACCTGGGATACCTGGATTCCCGGTGGGCTGGCTGGACGATCCGAAGCGGCGAGATCGTCTCTCCGGAGGGCTGGCGGGCCACCCCCGGCGATGTGCTCTCCATTCAGCTGACGCAGGCTCAGCTCTCGGCCTACCGCAACGAGAATCGGGCGTTGCGCAAAGCCATCGACGAGATCGAATTCGAAGAGCAACCGACGCCCGGTCAGTGGGAGATCGCGCTCGAGGGCTAATTTGCGACCTCGCTGCGGTGGCGCTGTGAAAATATTTTCACGCCGCGAGTACCAACGCGCCTACTACCGCGACACCGCGCCGCGCCGCCGCAAGCTTGCCCGTGAGCGTCGACAACGCCAGCGCTGGGCACCCCGACTGATTGACGCCGTCCTGGCCGAGCTCTCCCGTCCGCTCACTGCGATCGTGCCGCGTGCCCTCCCGATCCGCCACCCCCTACTTCGCCTGCCCAAGGCCAAGCCATGACCCACCAGCAAGTGTTCTCGATTCTGCTCGCCCTGCTCTTTGTGGGCATCGCGATCGTCATCTGGAACCGCAAATGACGTGGCTGCTCGCATGGCTTGTGCTGTGCCTGCCAGCGGCGATGTTGGGCAGTGCGCTGATCAGGAGGCGGTTGCGATGATCAAGACGCTGATTTTCTCGCCTGTGATTGCGGCCGGCGCGCTGTGGGAGTTGATCTGCACGTACTTTGAGGCGGGGCGAGAGTTTGCGCGAAGACCCAAGTAACAACAACGAGGCTCAGCATGAAAGCATTCCTATTGACCGCCCTGCTCGCGACCGTTGCGCAAGCCGAGACCATCACCCTGGATGGCCCCGTGGGCTGCGGACCCACGGCTCAGTGCCACGACGTGCCCAACGACAAGGGCTATGTCATCGACCTGTTCTATTCGCCCAGCGATGGGCATTCGAGCGTCTTCATTGACGGCGAGTTGATCGCTGCGGACGTGAGCGTCGAGTTCCAGACCACTCGCGTTCAGGTCAACAGCGGACGCCTGCACTACTGGCAGACGCGGTATTACCTCGTCGGCGGGACGATCACGAGATGAGCATGGCCGATGAGCGCTTCGCGATTGGCGAAATTGCAATCGCCGTTGCGCCTCCCAAAGCCAACCGAAACCTCGAAATGAATGGCTCCGAGGTAGAAATTATCAGCCCCTACGAGATGCAGTACACGCGGTCTGGTGACTACATGGGCTACATGGTTCAGACCGCTGTAGGTCGGTTCTCATGTCGCCCTGAGTATTTGCGAAAGAAACGACCTCCGCGTGAGCCTTTAGGCGACTGGGAGCTGATCCCATGGTCTCGGCCGACGAAGGAGAAAACTCGTGTCTGACTCCATCCCTTCCACGGAGCAAGTTCCGGTGAAATGGACGAGCGGCAAGCCGTTCGTGGCAACCGAGGATCATTGCAAAACCCGCTGGTGCGCGCGCAAGGCCGGTGAGATGTTCCGCTGCTTCAAGTGCGGTCACAAGTTCGTGCCGGGCGAGACAGTGCGCTGGGTGTTTACCAACGATATCCCCGGCGCAGGCGGCAATCCTTTCGTCTGCAAAGACTGTGACGCGCCGAATGAGGAACTCGCGGCTTACATCATCGACCGACGCCAGGACGAGCGTAACTGGTGGTTCCGATGAATGAGCACATCCCTGCAGAGAAGCGCGACGAGTGCGAGGCATGCCACGTTGCTCCACAGGACATTAACGAGCTGACGGCGACGATCGACACTCTGCAGGGGTTGCTCCGTGAAGCGCGATGGTACGTATTCCACGCTGACTGTCCGCATGAGTCGGCTTACGATGACCAACAGGCGATGCTGAAGAAGATCGACGAAGCGGCGCCCGAACCGCCATCGCCCGCACGCCCGGAGGTCTGTGGCAGAGAACTCGCTCCAGGCATGCGCTGCGCCAGCGACAAAGGACACGAGGGAGAATGCGATGACATCCCGTTCTGACTCGCTCCCCGAAGAAACGCTGAGTCGCGACGGATGGCTCAGGCGCTATCGTGAACGATTCGTCGAGGTGGCTGGATTTACGGCCGCTCAAGCCGACGATGTCACGAAGGCAATCTGTACTGGCCCGCAGGACGATAATGGGTTCACCGAGTTGTCCGAAGGCTGGGAGAACGACCCCGAAGGTGCGGCGGACGAAGAAATGTCGTACTGGGATGACGATGGTGACTAGCGCACGTCCATCGGAGAAGGATCTCACGTGATCCATTACCACGGTCTACCGATGACTCCGCTGGCTGACATGCTGCGCGCCATGCGCTCGCGGCATGCCATGGTCAGCTATGAGGATCATCGGCAGATCGAGGAAGCCGCGGAGATTTGCCAATCCATCGTACTGGACAACGGCGCTTTCTCGGCCTGGCGCGCGGGCCGGGCGCATGACTTCGCTGGCTATCAAGCCTGGGCCACTCATTGGCTCCGACACCCCGCCGTCGAGTGGTGCGTGATCCCCGACGTGATCGACGGCACAGAGACTCAGAACGATGCCCTCCTCGCTGAATGGACCCTACCGCGGGAGGTCTCGGTCCCCGTCTATCATTTCCACGAGAGCCTGGAGCGCCTCGAGCGGCTAACAGCCTATCCACGTATCGCGCTGGGCAGCTCGGGTCAGTACGCCGATCCGGGTACCCCCCCCTGGTGGGGTCGCATGTCTGAAATCATGCGTGTCTTATGCGACGCCGACGGATTCCCTCGCGTGAAACTCCATGGCTTGCGGATGCTCGACTCGGTGCTGTTCGCGCATATTCCCTTGTCGTCGGCCGACTCCTGCAACGTCGCTCGCAACATCGGCATTGATCAGGCGTGGAGCGGCACCTATACGCCGCGGTCGAAGTGGGCTCGCGCGCTCGTGATGATGGACCGCATCGAGCACCATGCGAGCGCCCGGCGCTGGGACGGCAGATCAGCCGGAGTGCAACAAAACATGGAGCTTCTCGGATGACTATCGACGACAAAACTAGCGCCCTCCCCTCAAAGACGCTGACCTTGCAGCAGCGGACGATGTCCTTCCTGTCGATCCTGAACAATCATCAGGCGTACTCGCGGGAGCGACTCCAGAGTCTGGTACGCGAGATGCTCGATGCTGGTTGGAACAATCCGATACCGCCCGAGACGGGAGAATGTCACATACGCCCGCATGACTTCTGTAGCGCTGGCACCTGTAAGGTCTGCATCGATGCTGCTCGTTACCGCATTGTGCGAGTGTCGAGGCTTACCGGCGACGTGCTCGCGCATCAACTGGACGAGGCATGCGACGCCCTACTCAGATCCCGCAACGCTCCGAAAGCCAGCGAGGAATCCTCCTGCAACCCCTGCACGCAATGGGACGAGGATGGGCTGTGCGTCACGTGCGGGGCGAGTTATCCGGAGAACGGGGACGAGGTATCGAAATGACCACGCGACACTTCAACAATCTCACCCCAGCTGAGGCGGAGCGTCTCGCTTTGCTCGCCGAAGAATGCGGCGAACTCGTGCAGGCAGTAACCAAGATCCTGCGGCACGGTTACGAGTCGCACCACCCAGTCAGTCATGCCAACAACCGCGAAACACTCCATCGAGAGATGGGAGATGTGCGCGCAGCGATGCTCATTCTCTGTGAGGCCGGCGACACCGAGAAAAAGATTATCCACGAATACGCAGACGCGAAGCTCAAAAAGGTCGGGAAGTTCCTACATCACCAGCCTAAAGACTTTCTCTGAGCGAGCCCGTATGACTGACAATACAGCGATTGCCCTGGTCATCTGCGGCGTTGCCCTGCTATGCCTGGCAATCTGCGAAGTCCCGTCGGATTATCAAGTGGCTCACAAGTGCGTTGCGCCAGCGGTGGGCAAGTCCGATGGCTGAACCTGAGTTCACTGCTGACCAAGTGCGCAAAAAGCTGTGGCTGGCGATCGGCCGACCGCCAAGGCATACGCAGCTATCTCTGGCACAGAAGCTAGGGATCTCGGCTCAGTTCCTCCATGACATCCTGCACGGCCGTCGAGAACCCTGCGAAGCGGCACTGGAATATCTGGGCTTGGAGAAAGTCGTGATCTATCGAATTCCAAAGCGACGCACTCAACAGCACAACTCGCCTCCATGAATTCAACGAATACACAAGGGGCTCTCGGGGATTTGATGCCCTGGCAGAGTCATACCGAGCGCAAGGTCCGCAGGCCTGGAGCGCTCTCTGTAGCCGGCTGGCGGGGGACGCCCCACATCACCGGAGTCGCCTGCGGTGCCGAGCCCCGCCATAGCGAGAGAAGGGCTGACCCCACGGGTGTATCCGGTAATGCCGGCACCCGTGGGCGAGGCTCACCGTCATGAACGATTACACCCAACGAGGCGAGGTTATGAATCCGCCAGCATCGGCCGCTCTGGGTGCTGAGGCAGGGAACCTCAATACGCCTCAACGTGATGGGACTGGGGCAGTTCCGGGCCGCGAGGCCATGGGGACGGAAGCGCAGGCCACGCAACCGTTCGCCGCCCCCACTGAATGCGATTGCCCTGAGCGCACGTGCCAGCCTCAGAACAACATCGGGAAGTTCTGCTGGCGCTCGGGCTGCCCGATCTACACCAGGGACTTCGCTCCTACATCCACCGAGGGGCACTCATGATTTCAGGTCTTGGCCTATTGGCTGACCACAACAGGCGCTTACGCGAGGCACTTGAGCCCTATGCCTACCAGAAAGGCGGTTGGAAGGAGATCGGTCACATTGACTATTGCCGCTACTGCCATTGGTCAAAGGATTGGATCGCCCAGCACGGACACGGCATGAGTTGCCTGCTTTGGACACCTCCCAATGGATGAGCGCACCTATGACTGCCCGCACTGCGGCGGCAATGGAAAGCTACCGGCTCGACCATTCGTTCCGGGCGATAAGCTGTGGTGGAAAGGGGGCGGATATGGATACAAAGACCGTATACCGGTAACCGCTGTGGCACCAATCAGCAACAAGAGCTTTCGAATCAGCTTCATCCATGGTCTAACCGGCGGCACCATGACAATGGCAGCACGCTTGACGTGTCTGACATTTCGAGCCGAGTCATCGCACAGCGCAGGAGCGCCTCACTCAGCAAACGATTGATTCAACCACTGTATAGGAGACCGACGACATGGGTAATTGGGTAATTCACATCGAGGGCACTGGCGCCCATCACAATAACAATTCGGCCAGCGATGCCAACGAGAAGGCCAAGGAGTTCGTTTACGAGCTGATCGGCATCGGCCAGAACGTGGAGTCAGCGACATTCACGTCTGGTGGCAGGGATAACGTCATGCCACCAAAGAGCGAAGGCTAGGAACAACGCTCCGGCGGACGACACGCTGGGGCGACTTCCTCAAACCGTGGAAGATGTCGGTGGATAATCTCGATTGGGATTCAATCCGTGAGCTCGATGGCTTCCGTGTGGGCGACTACGTGCGCTACCGTGGACCTGAGCTCGGGATGATCCGCAATATAATCGAGGTGAAGGGTCGGCACCGAGCGCGGGTGTACTTCGCGACGGTGCCTTTCGAGTGCGAGGGCCAATCCATGCTCGGCGGCGGCTCCGAGCAGTTCATCGACTTGGACAAGCTATCGATTCACGTCGCCAGACTGCCGATGGTGCCTCAGTACTGTGACTTCGGCGGGTGTTCCGCGGCGTGCTGGAGGCGTTGCGATATGTGGCCGGCTGTGGCCTGGCGGGCAGGGAAGGCTCAGAATCGGCAGCCGCGGCAGAAAGATCTTTTCGAAACGCCACCGGCTAACTCATGAGCAGGTACATGACCAAAGAACAATGCATCGGGCTAATAAGCGATCTCGCCGTAGCGTTCGAGGGGCAGTATCCGTGCAAGTGCGCTGAATTGCATACGCCCGACAATCCCAAACTGGTCACCGGCCATGTGCAGGGTTGTCCCGTTGATGAGGCAGTGCGGTTGGATCTGGCAAAAGCGGGCATCGTATGACAAAGCTGATCATCGCACTGGCGCTATTGCTGTCCGGCTGCGCGATCCGGCCTGCGCCTCCTCGTGAGCACAGAACTCACATAGATTTGATATGCGCTGCAGTGCGCAATCCAGCCGATTGTCAGGCGATACGCCCATGACAAACGAGATGTCGGTTGCCGAGGCGATGGCCAAGGCCCGTGAGTACGACAAGAAGCACGAGGACATGCCGAGCGTTTCGCGGACACTGTCCGATGAGGTCGACCGCCTCCGTCAACTGCTCAAGCCGCACTTCTGCCTGTGCCAGGAGCGCAAGACTGACCCGAGCGCGCATGGTGAGCAGTGCCCGTATCGAACACTGACGGAAGGTGGGAAGTGACAAAAGATCGCGTTCTGAAGCTTCTGGACGACTTCACCGAGTCGTATCACCGCGCTTGGGCAAAAATCGTTGGTGAGGATCGCTGCAAGGCAACTATGTGGGATCTGGCCCAGCTACGTCTCAAGATCGAGAAAGAGCTTTCGGACGAACCGAGCGAGCAACAGGACGATTTGACAGTGGCGCGTGAGTTCATTCGCCGCTGCGTCGAGGCCATCGGTCGCGATCCGAATGTGCCTACCGTCGATTTGCTGGAGTTGGCCGATCAGGTTGTCGGCACCATCGAGCAGTACAAGGTCGAAGCGAACGCGGCGAAATCGCCCCACACCACCGAGGATGACTTTCAGCACTTCCTCAGCTACGAGCAGCTGAGCCGCCAACCGGCGGACGAGCTGGATCGCCTGCGGCTGGCGTATTACGCGGGGGCGGATGCGCCACGGCCTGCGAAGTCGATACCGAACGAACTCAAGCCTCGATGGGATTGCGCCTGCAATCTATTGTCGTGCCCCTACTGCGGCCCGAGACTGAGCGTTGCTCTGAGATCGTCTGACGCTCTGCGCACTGATGACGATCCGTTGAAACCGGCCATCGTGCAAGGCGCAGACTTCGTGCTCGCGGGGGCGGGGAAATCGGAAGCGGCTCAAGATCCGGACGCGAAGTGGTATGCGGAATTCGAGAAGGTCAAAGGTGTACATGAGCCCTACTGCTCTATGCGAATGTCTTTCGAAACTCGAAGCGCTCCAGCTCCATGTAACTGCAAGCGACTCTCGTCGAGAACCTGAGATGCTCTACAGCGTTCAACAATTAATTACCGACGCCAACCAAACGCAGGTAAAGATGCCGTATGGGTCGTACGTGCCTGCTCGCCCGCTGTGGTGCTCAATAGGTCGATGGCAGCATGCGTGGTGGGTATTGACGGGGCGCTGCGATGCCGTCTGGTGGCCTGAGGACGGCAATCCCTACAGAGCTGCGGAGCGTCGATGAGTGCGTCCACTGATCAACACGAAGCGCAGCTGGATCGCGAGTGCGAGCGGATCATGAAGATGACCGTTGAGGAGATGGCCGCCGAGGAAGGGAAGACGGTCGAGCAGATTCTGGAGGAAGGCCGGCAGTGCAAGGAGCACGTGCTGAAGTTCCTGCGCACGCGGTTCCCGGACTTCGGAAAGTGACAACGCAGAGGACTTGGTAATGAATGATTGGCTTGTCGTTGGTGGCATAGCTGCAGCGGTCGCATTCGTGGTCTATGCGATGCGGTGCGCTTACTTCAATGGCGCCACTGACGGCTATGGCTACAGCAAGGAGCCGACCAATCCGGGGTATCAGAAAGCCGGGATGTACCTACGGCGTTACATGGCTCATCGCTGGGAGGAGCTGAAACTCCGTCACGGGCCGCAGTGCCCCTGCCCCGAGTGCTATCACCAGCGCGTCACGCATACACTGTGACCAGCGTTTAGCGGAGGATGACGTCCGTGTCTCCATGTTCCTTACCCTATATGACGCTGGAGCAATGCGAATCGGCTACGGCCTGCGCAAATATATTTTCAGCGCACCGCGGCGTGACTCTGAGGGGCGGGGTTGGTAGAAAGTAGCAAAGGAAGGGGGTTTCTTGAAGACAACAATCGCGATTTGTGCAGTGACACTAGTAGTGCACTGGTTCCTGCCATCGATCCACTATCACGTATGGTATCGCAAATGGTCGAGGCTGCCGGGGCATAACCCGTGGAAAGCAGCAGATTCCCAGTGAAACTGTTGTGCGCCGCGCTGTTTTGCAATTCCTATTTGAGCGGGATGCGTTCGATCAGAGCGAGGATGGCGAGCAGGACCACCGCAATCCATAGAACGTTGACCGGCTTGACGGCCGACCAGATTGCGATGACAAGGGCGGCGAGCCCGAGAATGACGGCGAGAGTGAGCATGGTTGCACCTATTTGGTGACAGCGATCTTGTTCAATGCGTCAGTCTTGGCTGCGCTACCGGCTGAGGATCCGAAATAGTAGGCAACGATGCCCGTCCAGGCCGTGCCCAGCGAGCCCACCATGACGAGCATGACATCCCCACCGCTGACGGGTTTTCCCTCCACAACGAGATAACCCAGCACCCCGAAGAAGCCGATGGTGATCAGGTAGGCCATATACTTCGGCGTCGAGTCCTTGACCGCGATCTCCCGCGCTCGAGCGTTCGCGATGTCGTCAAAGACCAGCTTGTCCTTTTCGATCCCCAGCTTCTCCAACTGAATCTGGAAGTCCTCTTCGGCCTTCTTCAGCGCCAGCAGCTGATCAGGGGTGGCGGTCAGCAATGCCGCCTCAGTGGCCTTGTCATCGCCTGTGGGCGTCCCGAGGACAGCGGAGATGGCAGCACTGGCCAAGGGTCCAAACGGCCCTCCTACGGCCAATGCGACGGTCGGAGCCACGGTGCGTAGGATCTGAAGCGCGCGTTCGCCGAGCGTCATTATTTGATACCCCCAAAGCTAAGTGAGAAATGGTCCGCGTCGACCGTCTTGAAATCACCACCCCAGCAGCAATCCGGATCCAATGTCTTCCAGAACTCCCCTAGCGGTCTGTACTCCGCCGGATCGGTGAGGTACATGCCATCCTCGAATAGCTGCAGATCGACCGCCAGGCGCTGCGTGTGCAGGCTATGCGCGATGCCAGCACCGGTCTTTGCGTTCAGCGCGGCCTGCTCGGGCGTGCGGTAGAGCTCGCCGGCTGTGAGTTGGAATCCTTGTGCGTATGCGAAATCTATCAGCTTGGCGACGAGGGGTAGGAATCGGCGTTGACGCTCACCGAGGGTTTCGGTCATTTGCGTAACAGCACAATGATGGCCACGGCGATGCTCGGGATCAATCCAGCGGCAAAACCCCACACGCCTGATTTCAGTTTCAACTCGGTCTCCAAGACGGCTACCTTAATTTTAAGCTCAGATACTTGATTGATGGCCGCCGTGTTCATGGATTCGATTTTGTTCTGCAGCTTCTCCAGCAGATCATTGAGCCGCTGGATCTCCTTGACCGTGAGGCTGCGATACTCCGCAACGTCAGTCTGATTGCGACTGGCCATTGACAACACGCCTGACGAGAGCAAGGCCTAAAATCCCTTGGGCTGAGACAACTGGCCCGATGCTGATCTGTACAATGATGGTGCGCCCATTACGATGTAACCCCGCAAGCGCCTTGGCCAGATTCATCGGCCTCACGGACGGATGCTCAAAGAACTTCGCAATGTGCTGAGCATGCTGACCCCCTAGATCAGCCGGGATCAGCATATGAACGGGCTCCCCGATCAACCGTGACCGGGGATACCCGAAGAGCAACTCGATCTGCTGATTGACATGCTGGATGATCCCGCCTTCATTGATCACCAACAGACCGTCCGGTAACGCATCCAGAATCTGCGCGAAGGCGTCCGGATCAACGATGAGCTGTTCTGTCAGCTTGTCGTTGATCTCCTTCAGCCGATCGAGAGACTCAGTCATCTCAGCAGTGCACAGCAACTGTCGGCATTGCCGCCATGAAACTGGTCTCGCCATCGGTCCAATCCGCCAGTCCCTTGACGTTGATATCATCGATACGATCGCGACATGCCTGAGGCAATGCGCCGTAGATCGCCGGATCGTTGACTGCTGTTTTGATCGCCGCTCTCTGATTTATGATGCCGCCTGCGCCCATATTACTTTCCTTTCGGTTTGGTGAATGACTCAGAATCGAGGTTACCTTGCGGTCCTCGCGTGTAGTCCCCCGGAAGAACTAGCCCGGATCGATGGGCAACCACCGTCCAATCATCTAGTTTTAATTCGGTCATGCGATATTGCCGCCGTAGATCATCGAAATGATCCTCCATGTCTTTCTGGCGGGACAAGTTGAGCCCCATCACCACTCCGCAAGCACCGACGATCACGGCGAACAGAGCCACGAGAACTAACGTTTCACGTCCCAGACTGACCGTGACGGTGACCGGAACGTTGGCGATATTGCCGCCACCGCGCGCATCCTGAGTCAGCGGATTATGAACATCCCGCGACGTACTCAGCGTTTGCGGGGCCATATCGCTTCCCGGTCCAGCTCGTCCAGCTTCCGATCGTGTGCTTCCAGATGCTTCTCCTGCTGGTCCAGTCTCTGGATCAACATTGTAGTACTGTTGCTTTGGTTCGCCTCGATGGTCGAGAGCCTCCCGTTCATCGCCGACAGAATCCACACCAGCGCCCCCACGCCGCTCGCGATCAGCACCGCTACGATCTTCGCTAGATACCCCTGCCATGATGGTTCCTGTGTAGGTCCGCCCCGATAATCGACGTAAATTTCCTTCGAGTTCTCGCTTGCATAGTCCGTAGGACCGCGCGGAATCCGGCTCTCCATCTTCACGGTAAGTGCGCCCAGATGTTTCGCGGCTGTCAACATACGGTCGAGGATTCCGTGGATTCGTACCCATACCGCCGCCTGTTTTGCCAGGACCTTACGAGCGTTAGTCTCCAAATTCTCCTGTGTGTCTGGAAAGGTTCCCTCTTCAGCCCCCATGATGCGTCCTTATGCGATCAGCTTGAATCGGATGGGTCCCGCAACGGCCCCCTTCGTGCCCGAACCGGTAAAGGTCGAGTTGAACGTCAACGTGCCGGAACCTGCGAGAATCTGAAACGCCGTGAATGCTGCTGCGCTGTTGTTGAGCGCAACGCCCGGGAAGTTCTGATCGGTGGCGGGCCGGTATTTCGCGGGTATTCCCGTGATTGTGCAGGCGGTCGAGTTGCTCGTGGCAGTGAGTTGCGGAAGCTCAAACGTGCAATCACTGCCCTGCTGTACGACGCCAATCGTGGCCGTGGGCGAGGTCGTGCAATCCGTGAGCGTGCCGGTGAAGCTATCGAGCCGTCCGGAATACTGGTGAACGCCGTTACCGGTGACGTTGTGATAGGTGGGCCAGACGATCCCGGAATCCACCAGCGTCGAGCATCCGGTGTTATCCAGCAACCCTTGATTGCAGGTCAGATCCCACTTGGACGTGGGGCTGCCCGAGGTGAAATTCTTGATCGAGAGCATCCAGGCATTGGACACGAGAATCGCATGCCCGAATCCACCCGAGATGTCATCCGCGATGGTGAATCCATTCGTGATCGAGATTTGCGACTGCCCGGACGCCGGCGCATCGATCTTGATTCCCCAGCCGTTATTAGCTTCGAGCCAGCATCCATCCAACGCAATGATGGACAGTCCCAGCGTATTGTTGATGTTGGCACCGATATGAATGGCGCCGGTGGTGAAATCACCGACCGTTCCATTGCTCTCAATGTCGCAGTCCAGCATATGAAGATGCGAGCCACCGTCAAAGTCCAACCCCATGAAGTTGTTGGCCGTGAAGGTGCAGTTGGTGAAGAGCAGTCGATTGTCAGCCGATCCTGTCCCATCCGTACGGCAGTAAGCCCCAAAGCGACCCAGAATGAACTGGCAGCTATCGAAATAGGCGTCCAGACAGGAATGCAGATTCACGCAGGCCGAGAACCCCAGGAATAGAACATTGCGCATCACTACCCCGGCAACGCCATCCAACAGAATGCCGTCTGTGACCGCCATGTGGGCACTGCCCTGCAGAGAAATGTTCTCAATGACCAGCTGAATGGGTTGCGGATCGCCTTGGGGATTCGGCCCCAAAAATGACATCAGCGCATTGGGCGTGCCGATTAGCGTCAACAAGGAAGTGGCGGCCGACGATCCCATGATGCGCAGCGAACAGGTCCCAATGACCCCCGTGAGCGTGAGCGACAAACCACCACATTTGAAGTTGCAGTTTGGGCCAATCCAGATCACGCCATGGCACTGCAGCGCCACATTGAGCGCGTTCTGCATAGCAATGGAGGAATCCGCGCTTCCGGTCGGATCCGCTCCATAACGACGCGGATCAATGTAGGGGTCGGCGGGATAAGCAAAGTTCGTCGGTGTGACGGAGGCTGCATTTTCCGCATCCGTTACAGGATAGATTTGGCTACCGATGAACTGGGCCGTAATCAGCGATTGGAAGGTGGCGGCGGTGGGGATGCCCTGGATATTGGTGGGGGTATCGATGGGATTGCTCTGCGCATCAAAGAGCGCAAAGGTATAGGTCACATTGGGAACGAGGAAGAGCTGGGCGGACTGACCCGAGGTGGTGGCGATTTCACCGCGGGAATTGAGGATGATGGGGTTGGCGTGCTGGATTAGACCTAAAGGATCGGCGTAAGTGGGGTATGGGATGCCGCCCACGGAGGTAAATAGCTGACCGCCGACCAGGAACGTGCCGTCATTCCCGAAGAACTGTAGGATGGGCGTTGGCGATTGGGCAACAACAAGGGTCATCTAATACTCCATGAATCCGATGGCTGTCTGGATGTTGATATTTCAGATCGCACGGGCATGGGATAAGCGCCTCGCGCGCCGCAAGGCACAGTTCGATGCGTTTATGGAAAGGGTGTTTAAGGAGTTGTGAGGTCGGAGAGCTTCGCCGCCCACTTCCTCAAGGCGGCGGCTTCCGCCGAATTGCGGCTGAACTTGGCGCCGAGACTTTCCCCCAGAGCTGCACCCGCAATGCCACCGCCCGCAGCGCCCAGAGGTCCCAAGACGCTGCCCGCCGTGGCTCCCGCTCCCCCGCCGAACGCCGCCGCTCCTTTCGCCAAGGTCTGACTCATGACGCCGCGTTTCAACATATTGTGAGCTTGCGCCGCAGCGCCGGGGTAGGACTGATCAACCTTCAGGATCTTCCCCGCGGACTGCAGATCCTGGATATCGCGCAGCAATTCGGGTTGATCAGCAAACGCGCTTTGGAGCTTGGCGGAGTTAGCCTTGACGACTTTCTCCACTCCCCGCGCGTTCCACTGACCTTGCGTGCTCGAACCGGCATCGTGGATCTTGTTCGCCAGATGCGCCTTGATCTCGGCTTTGGCCTGTTGGGCTAGGGGTTGGATCTCTTCCGGCATTGCATCCAGGGTTTTGATCACCTGATCGAACTGGGCTGGAGGCAAGCGACTCAAGGTATCGGGGACTTTGTCGAAGGAGGTCGTGCGGTTGATCGGTGTCTGCGGATCCGACTCCATCAGCTTATTGATGCCTGCCGGGTTATCGAGGGTCTGCTTTTTCATCTGAACCAGAGCTCGGGCAGGCCCGTAGATGTCTTCCCCCGCACCTTTCAGCACATCATTGTCGAGCGCATCTTTGACCTGTCCAATGGCGTGTTTGTTGTCATTGGTCCAGATCTGGTTCAGCCATTTGCGTACATCTTCAGAGCCCGCAACATTGAACCCGTTCGGGCTTTGCTTGCGAAACTCCCCGAGTTGGTTCTCGATGGAACTCAGCAGGTTCCCCTGATCTTTGGCGAGGAGCGTATTGCGAAACTTCGGGTCCTGCAGCAATGCATCAACACCTTCAAGCTTCGTGACCGGCGCACCGCCGGCCCGCTTATCCGCTTCCCCATAGAGCGACTTGCGCTGCTGGTCGAACCAGTCGGACAGTGCATCGAAGGGCTTGGCGATCGTCTGTCCACGGTTGTTCACCGTGTCCTCATCGAGGCCCAGAGTACCGCCGGTCTTCTGCACGATCTTTTCGGCATGGCTTTGCAAGGCTTGGCGTTCGGTATCGAATTGAGCCTTTGCGGCCGCTCCAGCGGGCTCATCGAATCGGGAGAGCTGGAAGTCGGTCGCGGCGGATTTGGCATCGCCCGTGAGGGCGCTCTGGCGCGCTTTCTCGAGCCCCACCCGCTTCAATACGTCTGCTCGAGCAGTGCTGGCCTCGGGGGGCAATCCCCCCTCCACGGGCTCCGTATCGACCTTGACGCCCGGAGATCCGGGAATGTCCGCGGGCTCAAAAGGAGCGGCCCGCGGCGCGCCGGAAGCACTCAAGGGAGACTCTGCGGTGACCGGTGCGATGGTTGGCTCTACCCGAGGCGCGGCGGTCGTGGGGAACCCCTTGACCGGCGTGCCCGTCATGGGCTCCATCCCGCCCTTGAGGCCGAATGCGGCCAATCCCCCTTGCAGTACCGCGCTGGTCGCGCCCGCGGCCCCCGGGCTACCGCTCTGCTCGCCGACCACATCACTCGCCTTGCTGATCGCCATGCCCGGCCAGTTCAGCGGATTGACCTTGCTCTCAAATGCGCCGGTGATCTCTTTGGAGAGCGGGTCTTTGGGCTGGTAGGTGTGCTCTTTGATGTAGTCCTGCGCGCGCGTATCGGCCTCCGCGATGCTTTTACCCGTCGCCAGGTCGTACATCGCCCGGCCGCCCGCCAGGATATTGGCGCCGATATTCGACACCGCATGCAGCGCCAGATCGCCGCCGGCCTCTTTGATCGACCGGGTATACACCGGCTTCGGCGCTTCGGGCGTGGCCTCACCTCCGGAAGTCAGAAAGTCGTGAGTGGGATCACCCGAAGACTCCGGCTCTCCTCCTCCACCGGAGGCTAGAAAAGCCTCAACCGGATCACTCACGGCTGCCCTGTCTGCATAAGTTTCACGAGATTGCGGCGCTTCTCAGCCAACGCTTTGAGCTTCTCCGGTCCCAATTCCTTCTTGATCTTGGCGAGCTCGGGTTTGTCTCCATCGCGGATCGCGTTCTCCACCCGAAAGACATCGACATCGAAGTTCTTCGCCCACGCGGCTTTGAAGGCCGGAAGTTTGGTGTAATCGACGTTCTGTCCCATCCCTACCGCGTGATCGACGCCCTGGCGGTATTGATCCAGGGCCGTCGTTGTGGCGTCGTTGAACTTGGTGACCGCTTTCAGAGCTTCAGGACTGAACGACGTGCTGCCATTCGCCTTGGCCGCAGCATCGAGCCTCGAGTCCGACGGCGGACCGCCCATCGCGGTCATGTTGTTGATGGCGTTCTTTTCCAGGAATTTGCCGACTTCCTGATACGAAGCGCTCGGCGAGAGGCCAAAGGGAGCCCCCACAGCGCCGATCACATGCTGCCAGACATCGGACCCCGGCCCTGTTTTCGCATCGCCTGAGAGCCGCAGAATCTGTGCATTGATGTTACGCGCGAGCGGGGCTTGCTGGGCTTCCTGCCGAACGTTCTGCACCTCATCCTGAAAGGTGGCGACGTCCTTGCCTTGCCCCTGGTAGTTCGGATTCTGGAAGTCCGCGGCTCCACCGCCGCCCGGAGCAGTCACCGGCGTTGCGGTCCCTCCGGGTCCCAGCTTGTAGGCACCGCCCGTGGTGGGTGAGGTGATGACCTGGGGCGCAAAGGTCTTGGCGATTGGCTTGCCGGCCGGCGTAAAGGCACCGGGAGTGGCGCTCAGGGGCGAGGCCGTGGCCCCGGGCTGGATCATGCCGCCGGTATCGATCGTGGAAGCCTGTGGGCTGGTCTCGGCGATCTGCCGGCCTACATCCTGCGTCTGCAGTTGCAGCGTCTGGATAGCCTGCGAGAGCTTCCCCTTCGGAGCATGCTCCACCATGGGCCCATAGATCTGCGCGACGCGGGCAGCATCTGGGCCATAGGTTTGCCCGAACTGCGCGAACGCATTCGTCATTTTCTGACGACCGGCGGGAGTGTCGGCCATCACGTCGGGATCGGTTTTGAGTCCTCCAACGACGCTACCCAGATTACTCAACTGATCGCCGTTGAGTTTGAGGAGCGATTGCTTAGCCCCTACCTGTGATTGTTTGATCTGGGCGGCTTTGGCGAGGATGTCAGGATAAAAATCACCTGCGGCTTGGCGGATGCCCTGATCCTTATTGAAGGAATCAACATCGAGCGTTCCATCCTGACCGGTATGCTTAGCCCAATCAATTTTGGCCATTGCTGCGCGCTGAGAAGCATCCTGTTGCTTCTGCTGAACGTCCGCGGCTTGGCCTGCCAACGCCTGCCGTTTGGCCGTGAGCCCCATCAGACTGCCGATCGTTTCAAATCCCTTGCTCGGACTGACATCGACGGATTGGGCGACGGGAGCACCGAAGTCAGCCATTAGGTGCCACCCCCCAAGCCGACCAGATCGCCGGAACTATTGCCGGCATTGAAGGACGGATCAGCGCCGAATCCGTTTGTACCGATTCCCTGATTTGTGCTTCCGCTTCCACCATTGTTCATCAGGTAAGCCAAAGGAACCGCAGAACCACCAATAGCGTTCGTGGCCCCGACAATGCCCGATGCCCGCGAGGCGCCCGCCGCCGCCTGCGCTTGTCCGGCTCCAGTCCCCAACGCCGTTCCTGCCGTTCCAGTGTTGGAGGCGGCGTTCTGTCCCAATCCCGCAATGCCCGACAGGCGCGCAAACACATTGTTCTGCTGTGTCTGGAACCGGTTGAATGCGTTCTCGTAACCCGTAGAGGCCATGCCCTGATTGAAGGACATCAGATCCTTGAGAGCAGCCCCGGAAAGTGACCCCACTCCCGGAGTGTCGGCGTTGCGGAGCGCCTGTCCGCCGGTCTTCAGCTGGAAGTCATATCCGGGATCTTTGTTGGCGAGATAGTCTTGAGGCGTGAAATTCTGCGTGAGCGAACCGTATCCGGCAGCCCCAGTATTTCCACTCGTCCCCATCAGATCTGTCAGCTTGGTCGTGGCTCCATAGCCGGCCTGCATGAACGGCTGTTCTTGCTGGTTGATGGTATCGAACATGCCCAGTTGGGTAGCACTAGCCCGGTCCTGAGCACCGGCCTGTTTGCCTGCAGCCATGTTCGCGCCCACGGCTCCAACCACACCGGCGCCGACGACTGCAACCGCTACGAAAGACATGGATTATCCTCTTCGAGCAACAGGCTTTCCGGCTCAACTAATTGCAATTCCAAAGTCTCGATATCCGTCTCTCGCGTGGCATGCACTGTCGTCCAAACGGTATCCTCATGCGCCAAACCCACTCGTTTGGTACCGGGCCTTGAAACCATGGTAAAAGGGGCGGCAACCCGCTTCATTCCTTCTTCGGTCCATACTGTAATGACACCCTGCGAAACAATGTTCAAATGCTCCGCTCGATGAATGCGACCGGTGAGCAAACATCCTTTCGGAATGAAAATCTCGCGGGCATATAAACCTTCGGCGAAATAATGAGTGGTACGAATATCAACACGGACTCCCAACCGACGCATTTCATCTTCGAGTCGCTGAATCTGCTCACGAGTGGGTACTGCAGGGATCTGTATGAGTTCGTTCATCGAGGGAAAAACGTCAGCGCGGGTGCATTCGTGTAGGTAATCCGTACATGATCGTTCGGCACCACCTGAATCGGCCCCTGCACAATGCCCATGGGAAACCACGTCACAGCGTCTTTGCTGTACTCAATCAAGCTGACCGGCCCTCCTGCGACCAGCAATGAGCCCTGCACTACTGCTGTGAACACAAAGGGCGAAGCCGTCACTGTCACCGTCGCCGGTTGAGTCGCGTTGACGCCGAACGCCTGTTGAGAGACGTTCAGCAGGAAACGCCACCAGTTGGTGGCAATCACTCCGCGCTCATCGACCAACGCATTGTTGGGCGGCAGGATGGTGTTGGGTAGATTCGGTGGCTTTGAGCTGCTGGTCGGCATAACGGTCGGACTGGGAACGCCTGTAGAGATGACAATGTTGACCGAGCCCCCAATCACAATGGGAGCGCTGAAAGCCGGCGATTGGGACGCAATGATTCCAACCGGATAGGCGGTGTTGGACGCGAACGAGACCGTACCTAAGAACAAGCCCGCATTCTGCAAAATGGCGATTGCCGCCGCTTGGGTCAGCCCCACCAGTTGGGGGGTCGCTTCGAAGACCAGCGGCCCCTGCAGAACGACCGGGAGGTTATTCGGTCTCCAGGGTCGAGCATCGACCTGTGGTTCAATGAACGTCTGCGACGGAGGCGCATATCGAATATCAGCCGTGCCCAGCAGCACGATCAGGAACAGACTTGCAGCGCGGCCCTGTTGCGTCAGTATCCGGACGCCGTTGTCGATGATCTCCGCACGAGAGGAAATGACAACGGTCGGGTCAGACATGGATCACTTCGCCGCGCGCTTGAGATTGGCCCCCACGATGTCGCGCTTCACAGGATCGATAAACCGCACCTCCATCACACCGCCCCGGGTGAATTTCAGCTTGCGCCAGATGACCCGGTTCAGGTAATCCCCGACTTTGCCAATAGCGCGGGCGAGCATCTGACCCCAGGTCTTTCCGCCATCCCGGCTGATCTTCAGGTAGGCCTGCGGGTCGTAACCGGTGCCCGTTTGATTTCCTACCCCGGGCGCGAATTCGATCTGTAGGTAGGACATGAAGACGCGTTCACGCGCACCGCCATCCCAGATGTGGGGGGTGCGACGCAAGGCCAGCAGCGGCCAGCCCGCATCTGTGAAGGCCTCGCGGGTCAGTCGATGGACCGCACCGTTTTGATAGTCACCGACCAGTCGTTGGTTCTGGAAACTTAAGAAACAGCTCGAGCGATGGCGGTGGAAGCTGTCCGAATATGGATCGTACGAGGCCCGCTTGTGCCATAGGTCCGTTGAACCGTCATAGACCCAGGTCTTGTCCGCATTCGGGAAGGTCAGGACGTAGAACTCGTGCTGGTCTTCCTGGTAGGTGTAGCCGATCGCATCGGCCACATACGCATAGGTGGCGATCTCATCCGCCACTGCCGGGGTACTGATGACCAAGGCCTCGAAGCCCTTGGTGCGTACCACGACATTCTGGCCGCGGTCTGAGCGGGCGAGCCACGCCAGCCCATCCTCACCCCCCACCGAGAACCGAGCGACCGAATGAGCCGCCGCACAGCCGACCTGCAGCATGGTGCTGACCAGCCGTTGGAAGGGAAAGAACTGTCCTCCGGCGTCGTACCAGATCTCGGAGTGCTTCTCCCCCAGGAGCCAGAGCTCCTCCTTGCTTTCCATATGCGCAACCAGTTTGTCGGTCGCCGCATCGATCAGCGCGAAGTTACTGGCGTTGAAAGTAATGCTGTAGGTACTGGACGGTACGTAAAACACCTGCGTACCGGGCTGGTTGAAGATCCACCAGCCATCGATGAAGGCCACCCGATCCGCGCCTAAGAAGGCCGGATCCGTGATCCGGGTGAAGACCTTTGTGGCGATGTTGTAGAGATACCCGTTGGGTCCATCCACGATCACCACATACCCACCCGCCCCATTATCCCGAATGCCCACAGGCCCGGTACTCGTGAGCAGGGTGCCAATCCGCTTCATCGCGAATGTCGCGGACGTAAAGGCCGTGGCGGGCGTCTGCACGGTCATCAGATACGCCCCGGAGCCGAACACCCAAACCGCCTGAAGACCGCCTGGAAGCTCCCACGCTCCTCGACCGGGGAGGTTGGTCACACTGCTGGGAAGCGGCCATGTAACGGGAGGCGGAACCGGCGGCGGCGGCGGCAGCGGGGCGAGCTGCGGCATGAGCGCGATGTGCCACGCGCCCGGATTCTTCGCATCCCAGATCCACGGATCCCAGAAGCTCTGCGGCTTCCTCTGCAGGGTGGTCAGATCCCCTACGGGAGGGGGTTTGACCTGCAGCCCCACCAATAGCGAGGCTTTGCGCGGCTGATCGAAATGGACCGGCGGATCAAACCAGGGCTTGCGATTACCCCGTCCCAGAACATCCAGACTGGCGTTGTAGGCAACGTACGCCGTCAGACTCGTGATGAGTGACGGTGAACGGGGCTGGATAAAATCCGGTGGCGGCTTATCCCACCAGCCGAAGGTGTCCCAACCTTGGGTCACATCCGGCGGGAAGGCCCCGAGGATGGTCAGTAGATTGCTGGGCCTCCAGGGTCTTGCGTCAACCTGCGGCTCGACGAAAGTCTGGGACTTCGCTCCCGCCCGGATGTCATTGGGGAGCGCGGCGGCCGCAGTCCCCAGAATGACGATCAGGAAAAGGCTGGCGGCCCTTCCCTGTTGGCTGATGATCCGAACGCCGTTGTCGATGACTTCCGCGCGAGTCCGGACAACGACGGTCGGATCGGACACTTAGAACTCTTCGATGTGGATCGTGCCCGAGACCGTGGGCGTACCCGGTGCGGTGAGGAAGCCTAAGCACCAGATCTGTCCTGCCGCCACTTCCGGAATGATGATGTCCTTGCCATTCACAATGTCGAACGGGGTAGCACCATTCCACTGCCACGAATGCAGCACCACCGAGACCGCCCCTGGGGTGGTATAGCCACTGATCGCCGTCGTTGCTGCCGCAGTGGTGTTCTTGCGAACGACCGCCCGAGGCGTGATCGACGTGGTTGTGCCGCCGGATCCTGTGGCCGAGGCGATATACATCGTCAGCTGCAGGATGGCCTGTGTCGATCCGGTCTGGTTGGACTGCAATTCCATGCGTTGGATTGCGAACGGACTGCCGGCAGCGGCAGTCAACTGAAAGATCGTGGAAGCCACGTTGGTGAAGGCCGTAGGCGCCAGATCAACCAAATAGCCAAGACCCTGAGCCATAACGGTACTCCATAGGTGAGGGAGGCCCGGTCAGGGCCTGTGAATCGAACGTGAGGAAAAGTCAGGACTGAATGATGGTTTCAGTCACGAATGTTTGTTTGGGCCAACTCAACAAGGCATCCGGTGCCGCAGCCGCCGCAAGGAAACCGAAGATGAAAGACTGTGCGGTAAAGGCGGTCGTGTTGTTCACAGTGCCGGTCATCGTGCCACCGGAGCCCACCAGCGTAGCGGTGGTTTGAATCCAATAGGCCAATGCGCATCCGTCCACCGTGCCGTTGGGCGCATCTGTGAGCGCGACCCCGGTGGTTCCGGGAGTCGTGAACGTCGAGGGCACTCCCCAGCTCGTACCGTCAGACGTCGCATCCTTCTTCTTTTTGGCCAAGGCAAGGACGATGGCGTTGTTGGCGCTCGGCGTGCGCGTCACGGCGGGCAGCGACAAATCCTTGTTGGACGAATTCGCCCGGTCCTGAGTGGCGATACAAGTAGCCAATCCCGAATCGATGCCCCGAAAGACCGCAACAAACGCCCAGGCTGAGTTGGTGGCGCTCCAATTGACGGTCGGGATCGTAGCGCTGCCCGTGGTATCGTAGAGCGCGAAACAGGCCGCCGAGGTCGCATTGTTGGTCGAGGTCTCCCGCGTCCAACTTCCGGGGGTCGTGATGGTGTCCGTGGTTCCGATCGAACCGGTGCACAACAGCAGAATGTCATTCGCACTGTGCGCGGGGGCGACCGCCGTCAGATTCCCGACCCCTCGGGCAACCGCGCCTACCGCGACAAACGTGATAGCCATCAGCGCTCAACGGTCCAGGAGCCATCATCCGCGTGACGACCTGTCTGAGTATTTTCTCCCGGCTTCTGACAGACTTCGCATACGAAGGTGATGCGGCGTGACTTTCCGTCTTCGCTGTAGGAAATCCCGGGCCGATGCGCGGCGGAATTGGGGTCCAGCGTCGCAGGCTTGCCTTCACATTCGGGATGGCGCATATCAGCCCGTGAAGCACTGGCCGGCGAAACTGACCGGGCATGCGGTGTTGGTGATCGCATTGGCGTTGATAAAGGGAACGATCTTAGTGCTCCAGTCGTAATTGGTGCCCACGACGTAGGTCCACAGAAAGTAAGAACATCGCAATGTTTGAGCGGAGGCAAAGTTGTCAGCGGGCGTCTTGGTCGGGAAATGGGTGTAGGTCGCTTGCTGGGCAAACCCGATACAGGGAATGCTGTTGCGATAATCGGTACCACCCGGAGTAAATCCGGAGCCATTCCACCGATTTCCCATATAGACATTCTGGCCCATGGTCGGAAATCCATTGGCCGCTGTGGGATAGACATCGGGACTCGACATCGCGGCTGCCGGACCTGCCACCGCGAGGTTATCCACGATCCCGTTGATCGTCAGTGCGTTCGCGATGACATAATTGATCTGCGGACCTACGATGGTGTGCGGCCATGCCGCCACCATGCGCTGAACCTGGATGTTGAAATTGTTGGCGAAATTCGTGCTGTTGTAGTCGGAGCCTGCCTGCAGGTTGAGGGAGGTCTCCTGATTGAACACGAATTCAATCAGCGGATGCGTATCGAACGTGAACGTCTGACCGCTGTAAGGACCGGAAGTGGTCACGAACGAGGTCGTGGCCAGATGCTCGAACATCCGCGTATAGCGATCATTGACGTTGGTACGCCAGATCGCCGCACAGGCACCCGATTGACCGCTACCAAAATCCTGATTCCAATAGCCGAAGTGAACGCCATCCGAGCCGGGACCGTAGATGGAGTTGTTGAGGATGTAGGCTGGCGTACCCAGTCCTGTTGCCCCGGTTCCGGTGAACTTCTCGCACCAAATCATGGGCCCGAAGCGTTTGCCCGGTGCCTTGGACTGCAGGTAATTGAAATCTGAAATGATGCTGGAGAAATCGTATCCGCCATCCGTCGGTTCCAGATGGTCCCAGGTATAGATCGGCTGATAGCCCGCGACATTGGCACCTGAGGCCGCCAGAACGTTGATCTCGTTCTGGTTGCGTCCATTACCACTCACACTGTCGCCGTTGATATTGTTCGAGCCCATCCAGTGCTTGGGATGCCACTTGATCTGACCGGTCGGCGGCGGAAACACATTGGTTTGCAGGGTCGTCGCCGCCGTGACCGGTGAAGGTGGCCCCTCGCCGAACGTATTGATGGCCGCAACCGTGAAATTGTAGGTCGTGGCCGGCGCTAATCCGGTGAAATTCGCAGCCGTGCCCGGCAGCGTCACCACCGGATTGCCGAACATCCGCACCGTGTAGTTCTGTGCTCCCGCGATCGGCGTCCACGTGAGATCGATCTCGCTCGAGCTGATGACGGTCGCCACTACCCCCGTCACCGGGGCGGGCGTCTGGGGAAAGGTCCCCAGCGTGCGGATGAAGCTGACCTTCATAGACCCTGGACGCTCGCGACCTGGACAAGTCCGGGACACCCCAGCAGCGCGATCACCGTCTTGGACTGCTTCAGCTTGTCCTGTGAAATCTCAGGGTACCAATTGATGGTCTCCTGGCGGTCCTGGTAGGGGTCGGGGGCCGTGTAGGACGCCCCGACGAACCCAAAGTCGTTATTCGCTTGGGGCATGTAATCCTCGTGGGTTGTGCGGCCTCCCTGCCGCTGCTATGCGCCTATAGATAGGCGATCAGTTGGGCGAACAGCCGATCTGCAACACGTCGCTGGCCGTCCATGCTCCGGCCACGCCAGTCGTGCGCACGTAATTCGTGAAGGTGGCCGTAGTCGTGGATGAGCCGGTTTGCTGTGTGAGGTTGGTTGCGGGGGTCGTGACATCAGCGCTACTGCACGCCCATCCGTGGGCGGCTAATGGAAGCGCTATAACGCCAGTGGAGGCCGCGCCCCCTGTCCCCACATTGACTGAAAAACTCGCCGGCCCCTTGTTCGCCGTGATGGACGGAGACGTTCCGAATCCGCTTGAGATCGTGGGCGTCGTGTTGATGGCAGGAGTACTCAGTCCATAGTAGGTCGTTTGATTCTGATAAATGGCCTGAATCTGCGCCGGGCTGAGCGAACCGTCGTACCCGGCAGATGTGGAAACGGGTTTGGAAATTCCGTAGACAACGGCTTCCGCAATATCCCCGGTCATCACCCGAAATGCGCTCGTGCAATTCGCCCCGAAGGAGCCTGAGAAGAGACTCTCGAAGCTTGAACTGCTGCTGAAATATAGAAAGTTTCCGTTTCCGCCCGTGACAGCCGGCAGAGAGTTATCGACTTGAAACGACAGATCGCCGTTAGCGGCGGTCGTCAGATTATTCTGTCCGATGGCGACATGCCATGCGCTATCGGCAGCGGTTAGACTGACATCAATCCCGCTGTTGGATGTATGCAGGGCCATTGTATTGACCGATGCCGGGAACCGTATGTCCGGCCCGTTCCCTCCAAGGGCTATCCCGATGCCCCCTGTTCCCCCTGTGCGTTTTGCAACCACATTCGCAGTCCATGATGGACCGACCGCAGTCAATCCCGCTGCTCCGTTCGTGCACATATACTGTGTGCCGGTGGAGCGCATGGCGGTGCGATTGTTGAAGTCGTTGAAGATCAACTGCGGCTGAAGGGCTGTCGTCACCTGCACCATATCAAAGGTAGTGCCTTTGCCGTCATTCGACTGATATCCGATTGACTGGTTATATAGCGTGGCAACCGTGCATGTTGTGCCTGAGCAAAATGCTTGCGCGGCGTTATCGTCAAAATCCCCAGTGGCGGTGAATCCGACATTCAACGTCGTACTATCACTGGCGCGGCGTATCGTGGCCGCATAGCCGGTGTAAGATGCTCGCAGGCGTCGCAGCCCCCACGCCCCGCCGACTGCCGCGACAAGATTCCGTTTGACATTGCTTGCGCATAGTGTGCCACCGCAGTTCCCGTTGTTGTACGCCAGATCAACTGGACCTAAATAGGTCTTTGAGGGCGTCGCATAGAACGCCGAGACATTCGCCGCTAGGAGCGCATCGGTCGCTGCGCTGGTATACCCCGAAGCAATCGCCCCTTCAAAGAATTCGGCTGGCGCGGATGATCCGTCCCCGCCCTCGCCCAAAGAAATTCCCGCTTGAACCACTTCCGTTTGCGGTGGCGGCTGCTGCACTAGAGCGGCGAGTATTCCCGTGCTGACATCCCAAAACTTATCGAAATAAATGTTGGTGGCACCATTGTATTTACTCAGGTATCCGGCCACCGCCGGAACAGTCGCTAGCGCGGTCGTCGGGAAATTGGGGGCTTCCATATCGATCCCCAACCCAATTCCTCCGCTCAAAGTGTTACCGGTCCAGTTGTTATAGCCCAGCTCCCACGAAGCACCCGACAAATACGGGCCGCTGATATTGTTCTCTGCACGACCATAGTTACCGCAACACGCGCTGAAGATGCTCATTCCCTCGACGGCGTAGGTCGTCGCAGAAGCGGTGCCAGTGGGAATATTAGTGGTAGCTCCGCCGCTTGCGGGCCGGTTGCGGTAAAAGGCCGCATTGGCTGCCGTTACGACGCTAGGATAGCCGTTCGCGCCGTATAGAAACCAAGGCGCCATATTGGCGACCGTGGCTTGCGGCAAATGATTGGCATTGCCAGTTTGATCGTAGATATTACTGATGTAGCAACTGGTACCCGCGCAGAAAGTGGCCACGGCTGCGGAATCGTAAAGGCCGGTTGAGACCGTACTGATATCGCTTGTCGTCGAATCGGACGCGCGGGTGAGCTGGAAAATCCTCCCCGTATAGCTCGCAAACATCCGGCGAGTGAGACTATGAGCAGCAACGCAGGTCTGACCGCCCTTAGCAATCACATCGCATGGCCCCAATGCCGTAGCGGCTAATGCCGCCGTCTGCGGGCTGTTCAGCGCACTCGGCGCCGCCGTCGAGCCGCTGGAGTTGCCGAGGAGGGTGCCGGAGGGTATGACGCTCGTCGTCCCGGCTGCCTGCGCGAGCAGCGGACAGAGCAGGAGCGCAATCAGTATTCTCACGAGAGGAATCTCCATTTGCCGAGCGTGGCGTCGCGTCGAATGAGCGTGCTCGCACGAGGCCCGAGCGTATTGGTGACCTGCCCGGGACAGGCCATCTGATTGGCTGCCGCCGAGCCAGCGTCCCCATCGGTAAAGTCGACGATGAACGTCGTGCTGTTGTTGTCGATTGCGACAATCCAGCCATCCGGAACCCCGGTCGCCAAAATACCGGTAATGTTGATATTCGCGGACGGTGTGAGTTTGAGGACATTGGTGACCCCACCGACCCACCCCGTAGGCGCATAGTCGTTCTGGTCCGTCCCGGGCGTATCCGCGACGGCAGACGTGAATGCGATGCCTCCCGCTGTGGCAATGGGAACCCATGCTGTGCCGTTGCTGTAGCACAACCCCTGATCGGAAGTGTATGCGACGTCTCCCAAATGGTTTGCAGCCGCCGGCAGCGTCGCGAACGTGCTCAGTGCACCGGAATTCTCCTTCGCCACGCTCATTTCCGATTGCAGCAGCGAACGCCCGGAACTCGAGGGAATAGGTTGGCTATCGAAGAATGACATCAGCGGAAGCCTCCATGAAGGATCCACGACGCGTCTGTCCTTCTTCCCTGCGGCAACCGCTCGTCCAACTGACTCACGGGCGTGGGCACCTGATTCAGCGATTTCACCATCGCAATCGCCTCGTTGCCGTTGGTCTCGATCTCCTTGGAGAGCGGGAAGCCATACTCGGCGCACAATTCCTTGGCCAATGCCCATTTCAGAGCCCGGTTATATCCCCGAGGCAGGTTCACGACCTGCGTAAGTGTCAGAAACTGCGTAAAGATCTGATCCGTGAACAGGTGCAACTCCCCTCCTCCACTCGGCGCGGGATAGAAGTTGAGCAATCCCAAGGGGAAGGTGGGGTTGTACCAAACTCCCAACGGCCATGGAGCGGGTTGGCTTTTGAGCAGGAACGAGTTGTAGGTCGTTTCGTCCCATTCCGTATCAATCGTGAAGTCGAGCCCCGAAAAGCGCGTGTAGGCGCTGGTAATGCGCATAGGACGGTCCACACCCGCCCCTGTCACGGCATCGACCTGGAAGTCCCCGCCCTGGCCAATGGTGTATTGGTATTTCAGGGAGGTGAAATTGAAGATGTTCTCAGGCGATGCATAGACGTAGGCGTGATCCGTGGACCACGAGTCCAGCAGGTCGTTGAGCGCTTCCAGACAATCATTGGCATCGGGGGCTGCGATCTGCTCACCACTCTGATACGAGTTGATCCGCCGCAGCGCCGCTCGAATGATGGTTCCGGCGGTGGTGGTGAGGATCGTCGCCATCAGAGCGGGATTTCAGCCCAGATCAGGCTCAACTGAGCCACCAACGCCGTAGCGGTAGCCGTGGCGGCAATCGAGGCCCAGCAGTTGGGCGGAACCACAATCGCGCCCGCGATGTCGACCAGCGAGTTTTCAACGTAGTCGGTCGTGAGGGCTCCGGTCCCCAGTTGGATGACCGGATAGAGGAAGCTGCCGGCATTGGCGACCGTCCCCACCCGATACGTCGTGCACTGAGGCGCAGGACCGCCGATGCGGGTATTGCCGACCGAATCGATGGCCGTGGTCGAGGTGGGGGCGGTGGTTTGGCCGTTGCTGCCCGTGATGCCGAGCGCTCCCGAGGCGCTCGTCACAGTTGTGACGCCATAGCCGACGCCCAGAATCACGGCGTTGACCGTCTGGCTACCGTTCCAGAGCAACGGGCCGCCGGTGCCGGCGGCGGTCGTATAGATCACCGGTGCTGTGACGACCGCTCGAGCCACGAACACCCGCCCCAACCGGGCAAGATCGTAGTAGCTGCTGCCCTGCATCCCGTAGGAGAGATTGGCCATCAAATCACCAGAGTGGTGGGGAGCGTGGTATTAGTCGGTCGATCCACCGCGACGGTATAGATCTCAGACGCGGTGGGCGTGATGGTGGCCGCAGTCGTATTCGCAAATGTGATGGCCAGCGTATCCGCTGCACTGACGCGGGAATTGACCAGTCCCAAACCTGCCTGGGTGGTGGGTTTGGTGACGTTCACATAGTCGCCGACCAGGAGGCCCTTGACCGTGAAGGTCTGTTCTGCGGTGGTGGCGTTGGCAACGGAAGTCGGCGAGAGCGTGGGGCCCAGCAGGTAAGATCCCGCGATATTGCCCCGTACGACGGTGGTATCGGCCATGTTAGGTCCTCGTTAGAAGCCCTGTGCTCACACAGTGCTCGTAGAAGTTGCCCCGCCAGGCCTTGGAGCCGCGGTGGGAGAAGGTGATATCCGCATCGATCCACAGAAACTGCCCGGTCTCACACCAGCGGCGGCAGAAGTAGATGTCTTCCCCGAAGTCCGCTTCGCTGGATCCAGTGCGAAAGTAGGGCTTTTTGAGGCGGTCGAACGCTTGGCGTTTGATGCGCATAAACGCGGTGGGCGCTTCCATGCTCTGGAACAACCCGTCGCGAATCACGCCCGTGAGCGCGTTTTGATGGAAGTCCGATTCGCTGTCAGTTGAACGTTTGGGAACAAGTCCTGCCACGATCTCATCCGAATGGTTGAGAATGCGTGGCAGAACCCGGGCGTCAAAGCCCACATCGGCATCGACAAAGATCAAATCAGTGGCAGTACTGGCGAGAAAACTGTCGACCAGGCGATTGCGCGCCAAGTCGATGAAGCAGTTTCCCGCCAGCACTTCCTGGTGCATTTCGATCCCGAGCTTGGTCAGCAGGATCGCCGATTGCACCAGGGACTGGTTGTAGTCGACGGTCACCGCCTTGTCGTAAGACGGCGTACCGAAGAAAACCTCCACTACCAGTCGATCTGATTACCCGAAGCCGGCGCCGTCCACAGCGGTTGCACCCGGAACACACCCACCGTGTACACCTCGGAGGCTGTCGGTGTAATGGTCGCGGCGGTGAAGTTGCCAAAGGTGATCGCCAGGGTATCGGCTGCACTCACGCGAGTGCCAACGATGCCCAAACCCGCCTGAGCAGTGGGTTTCTGGACCAGCACCAGATCGGTCGTGAGGAGCCCGATGCCCGTAGCAGCAAAGGTCTGCTCTGCAGACGTGGCATTGGCCACCGACGCGGGAGAGAGGGTGACGTTGAAGACACCGACTTTCCACAGGTTGCCCGTGGGAAGCTGTACGGTATCCGGGAGGGCGGTGACGTTCGGGCCGCTGTTGCTGCCGTCGACGTTAGTGACTACTGGATTGGCCATGACTTACCCCGCGATCCGATAGCCCATCTGTCGATACAGAGAGCTGAAGCCGTACAACACGTCCATACGGGTCGGTTCGGCGTCGTTGTTGATGGTGTACTGAGTCGCGATCCGGATCGCCAAACCCAACTCTTCGTCCCGTGCCCGGTAGGCTTCTACTGCGGTTCGCGGCAGCGGAAGATCCGCAAAGGCCAGCGCATAGGCGTCCCTGTGGAACAGCAGCCCTTGAGGTGAGACCGTCGTGGCCGCTGCCGCTGCATTCACCGTGAGGGTGTAGGGAGAGACGGGGGCCGCGGTGCAGTTCTGGAACTGACCGCCATAGATCACGCATTCCGCCACGGTCAGCGTCAGTGCGCCCGCACCCGAGCCGGACGTATAGACCCCGGTCGTGGCGTTGAACGTGCCGTTGGCGAGCGTTGCGGCCGCAAAGGCCGGACCACCGGGAACAGCCGCACCGGACATCGGGGCATAGCCTGCCGGCGGAAGCACTACGAACTGCTTGAGCGCCTTGCCGTACTGCGCGCGGTTCTGCGGATTGACCGGGTAGACACCCTTAATGGTGAGGACATCCCCGACCGTGATCACGGCTGTGGAGGCCGTCCAGCCGGTGGTGAATAGCGTTCCCGTCCCGGCCCAGCCGGTCGACATGATCGCGGTTCCGCCGGTTGCCGCGGTATTTCCTGCCAAGACTGGTGTTCCGAGCGTACCGAGTGCGGTCTGATTGGCAATGTTCTGGTCTTCGAACCAGTCAGAGCCGGCAGTCTTGCGCGCCACCATGCCGGTCTCGAAGTTATCCGAGATCTTGGCCTGGGGATTGAAGAGTCCTTTCAGCGCATCGGCCATGGAGCTCATCGAGAGCGGATCCAGCACGACCGAGGGCGTCATGTTCTTCGGTGCGCCCTCAAAGGCGAGGATGGCGCGGGCGTCCGAGAACGCCTTGAAGGACGTGGGTGCGGTGCCGAAGGTCCCACCCTGCAGGGGCGTGTTCTGGAAGCCGAAATAGGCTCCGTCCGAATCAATGCGGTTGCCGATCGCCGCGCAGGCCGGTTCGATGAACCGCTCTTTGAAGCGGGCGATATCCAGCAGCAGGTTCACGGTGTTGAACTGGATGTCCACGTGAAACTGATAGTTCAGCGAGACCGGAACGTAGGTCTCGACCGAGGGCTCGACGTTCAGTGCCGGCCCAAAGGTGCCGAAGTACCGGGGCGGACGCCGGATATTCACAGTCGCGCCGATTTGCGCGTCTTTGTTCCCGAATTCGTCCGAATACTGACGGTTGAATTTATCCGTCAGGACGCATGTGTTACTCAACACCGGCAAAGCGGTATTGGTGATCATGCTGATGGTCAGCAGTTGATTGGCCAAGGAAATGACTCCTAGAAGAGGTTAGTGCCTCTTGCGCCGGTTGGCGCTCGACTGTTCTCGAGCCTGCCAATATTCGATGGTTTCGCGCGTGTTCATGTCGCGCAGGTCCTTGACGGACCCGCCACCGTTGGGCAAGGGGGCGATGGGTTCGGGTGCACGGGCTTTCGTTGGCTTCACTTCAGGTTCGTCGGCCTTGGCCGGCTCCTTGGTGAGTGACAACTCGAGCTTCGTGACTTCCGCAATGGCTTTGATCGGGGGCAGAGCGTTCAGACGCTCCAACACATCCGGATGTTTTGCGAAGTGATAGAGCAAGGGAGCCGGCGCCTCTGCCTCGCGCAAGTATGCGGTCAGCGGACCGGATACTTTCAGGTCCGCGGCGTCTTCCGCGGCTTCCTGCCAGTCCTCGATGTCCTTGGCGGAGGATTGCACGCGCCCCAGATACTCCTGGTAGCTCCTGGCCTCCGCCGCCTCTTTGTCCAACTTCGCCTGCTGTTTGCGATCGGCCTTCACCGCCTCTTCGGCTGCGTGCTTGGCCAATGCTTTGGCGTATCCAAATGCGTCGAATTCGCCTTTGTCGTTCGTGAAGTCCTTAGGGTCCGGTTCCTGACTCGGTTCCGGGGTGGGCTTGCCCTTGGTTTTGAGTTCGGCGAGTTCACGCTCCAACTCATCTGCCCGTTTCTCAGCCGCTTTGCGTGCGCGGAACTCATCTTCCGCGAACTCATCCGCCTCTTTCATCGCCCGATGCTTCTTGTTGACGGCGCGCTGCTGCTTTTCGGTCAGCAGACGGTATTCGTCATCCGGAATATCGGTCTCGTTCTCGACTGCCGGCTTTTCAGCCTGTTTTTCCGTCTTTTCGGCCTTCTCAGGCTCGGTTTTCTGCTGGATCGGCTCGCCGCCCTTGGCCTCGCGTCCCGCCGCCGGCGGCTTCAAATGCTCCAGACTGTCGTGACCTTCACCTGAAATAGCCATAGATCACCTTGGCGCCATCGCCCTATTGCGTGAGTGACCGCTCACGCGCGGTGTAGAATGGGGAACTGCCGGAAGGCGGGGGATCAGATGCGTCAGAAACCAGTGGCGGAGGCACCTATCGTTGGAGCCCGAGCCATGACACATCCCTTGCGCGCCAAAGCGGCTACCCGGAGGTTGGTTCCTCCGGGTAGTGTCAATTCGAAGGCGGTATTGAGGCCGGCGGCACAGGAACCGAAGGCGGCACCACCGGAGTCGGCGTCCCACCCGTGACATCCGGTGCGCGTGCAATCGCAGTCAGCGTGCCCGCAGAGGGCGCGGCCAACGGCGTCTGACCCACGATGGTCACCGTGACAGCCGGGCTCGTATCGCCCTGCGTGCCGGCGGTATCGGTCACGAAAAAGCTGTAGATATCGCTGCCGGTCGCGGGCGCAACATCGGTGAACAGCGCTGTGGGACCGTTGAACGGGCCCTGCACGGTCGTGAGGGTTACGGTCCCCGTACCCGGATCGCGCAGGATGGTGGCGCTCTGAATCTCGGATAGCGTGAGGTCCGTACCATCCTTGCGGGTAGTCGGGAAGGTGAGGGTCAGATCAACAACCGGGAGGATCACTCCTGCAATCGTAGGCATGTGCTTTTCCTTGATCGTGATTTGGGTCAAGTGAGGCGCAGACGGACGCGCCTTGTGATGATGTTTGTGATGCAGGGGCGGCCATGGACACCAGCTGCGCCCGTCCCACCACCGCTCAGGCAGTTGCATTGCGCTTTAACTCCGCTTCATAGCCGGCCAGCGCATTGACCGCGGCACGCACCGCATCGCGCTGAACAATCAACTCATCGTATCGAGTGGGGTCTTTGCGGATCGCGAGCATCAATGCTTCTGCGGCGGCTACCGAGGATTTCAGTTGCTGCAGACGCGTGATATCAGGCGGCGCCATTGCTCTTTTCCGCCTTCTCAGCGGCTTGTGCGGTGATGTGCACCAATTCCTTCTCGTGCGTACGGTCCTGGTTGCTGTCGATCAGCTTGGCGCCCGCATTGATTTCGGCGACACCGATCGAGGTATGCGCCTTGACATCGGTGTCGTATTTCTTAACGCCCGTATCGAGCAGTGTGTCGTGCTCGGCGCGTTTGTCGTGCAATTCTTCGATCTGCAGTTTGGTGGCATCGGCGTGCAATTGCTTGGTGATACCGTGCTTGAGGTCCATCTCCTGCTCTCGCACCTTGGAGGTCAGCTGCTGAACCTGGGATTGCAACTGCGTGATGATCGTCTTGGCCTGTTCCGGTAGCGTCTCGACGATCTTCTTCATCTCCTCGGGGATCTGCGTCGCCAAACGATCGGCCAACTGCTCGGAGTACGCCGTATCGGTTGCTCGCAACACCAGGTCTCCACCTTTCTGCGCAATGACTTCGCCCAACGGCGTCTTCATCAGCCCGATCAGCGTGTCCGCGCCCTCCTTGCGCTTGGTGTCGTAGCCCGGCCCAGTATCCATCACGACCGCATATTCACCCACCGTCACATCGTTCTTGATGGCTTGTACGCCGGGATCGATGGAGCGCTCATTCAGCTTCACCATCTGAGGCTTGCCGTCCTCGCTGATGATCCGCTGCATGCGCTCGGTGCTGTAGGTCACGGGAATCCAGTCCAAGATCAGTCGGCCCACGAAATCGATCATGAGCATCTGGTTGTCGTAGTATTGGAAGTGACTGATGTCGGCGAGTTCACGTCTTTCGCGTAACGCCAGCCCTGAGATCACCTCGCCCTTCACATCCTGACCCGGATCATGGGGTTGGCCGGCCATGGCCATCAGTCCGCTGTAGGCGCTCTGCATGGCTTCCGACATGCCCTGCTCGACTGGGGCGGGCTGCTGTTTGGTGGGCAGCGGCAAGGTCTCGCCATTCGGGCCTTGGATGGCCTTACCCACCAGTACCGAATGGGCTTTCCGGTTGGCGTCGTGCCATTCCGGATGGCCTTCGATCACGCCCTCGTATGCGGTCCACTCGGCTTTGGGCGCCAGAGCCAACCGCTCGGTCTTCATGGTCTCCCAGTAGTTGACCATGCGAGCCGGCTCCATAAGGTTCGCAACCATTCCTTTGCGCGACCGCTTACCGTTGATGTCCAGGGTCTTGCCCTGGCAGCAGGCGATGGGGATGTACCGACCCGGAAGCACACGACGATCAATGATCTTGCGACCGTTCAGTCGGTACCACTCGACCTGACGCAAACTCGATGGACGCTCGACCGCAACCTCTTTGCCGTCCTTCTTCTCCACCGCGAAGTTGTGCTTTCGAGGGTCTTTAAGTGCGGTCTTCAGCACACCGGGTTGGAAGTCACTCTCGAGGCGAGTCGTGTTATCCGCCATCTTGAAGAGGCGCTCGGGCTTCTCCACGATGCGAAAGTACTCGGCCAAGCGAATCTCG
>Ga0247668_1000049_pt1 | contig 44198 bp, 60 predicted proteins | sample CNK09_metaG_FD_182737 | JGI IMG/M metagenome (GOLD analysis project Ga0247668, IMG submission 182737) | Soil microbial communities from Purdue University Martell Research Forest, Indiana, United States - CNK09 | ecosystem: Environmental > Terrestrial > Soil > Temperate forest > Bulk soil...
TCTGCTTGGTCGGGTGCGCCCGGCCGTCCACGAAAGGATACTGCAGGCCGTTCAGATCGATGAGCGTCTGCGTATCGACGCCCCAGCGCGCCGCAATCTGCTCCAACGTGTCGGCGGGGAGGATGTTGGCGCTCACCGTCGTGGCATCAGGCGCGGTGGCCACCACGGGCATGAAGGCGCTCGGCTGCGCGACGAGCGCGTTCAGCAGGTCCTGCACGCGCCGGAGCTCGTCGGCCGCGATGACGCCCTGGTCGGCGCTGGTGAGTCCCGGAAAGTCGCGCTGGAGACGCGTCAGGTCCGCCCCGACGAGACCTGGAAGCTGCCGCGCGAGGTCGATGCCATCCTCGACGCGTCCGACGAGGGTCTGGACAGAGTTCAAGAGCCCGCGCACCTGGGCGATCGAGCCGCGGATAAACTGCGTGGCGCCGGTCACATAGTCGGTCGCCGCGCTGGCGACGTTCCCGAGATCGTCGAAGAGGCCTTTCAGCTCGCGCGCGGCGCCGAAGACTCCGTTGAGGACGTCCTTCACGCTGGAGAGATGCAGCGTGTCGAGGAGCGTGCCGAGAATGCCCTTGCTGAGGAGCCCGGCGAGGAACCCGTCTTCGCTCTTCGCCTTATCGCGGTTCGACTGCAGCCCGGCGAACTCAAACTCGAAGAAGCGCGAGAACGGCCGCTCCGCGGTCTGGTAGGTGCGGATGCCGCTGCGGAACGGATGGATCAACCATTCGAATTCGCCGTATGGATCCTCGGCGGAGATCGGCGCATTGAGGTTCAGCCAGTAGAGCTCGAAGTCGGCGGCGCTGCGCCCGTCGCGCGGAAAGAAGTAGTCGTCGACGAGCTCCTTGAAGTCCTTGATTGCCGCGTCGCCGTCGACGGCCACGCCGTTCACGAATACCGGCGTCCAATGGGTGCGGCCGCTCAGCCGAAAGAACGTGACGCCGCGGCCGTTACGAAACGGCGTGTCGATGAAATAGCCGGCGCGCGTGTACTGGAAGTGCGTGCGCACCTCGGGCAGTTCCTGGACGCGCTCGGCCATCATCACGAAGCGGTACTCGCGCTCGAGGATCCGGCCCTGGAGCGGGCCGAGGAGGTCCTCGCGCAGGAAGTTCCGGGCGGTGCGGATAAGGCTCGTGGCGCCAGCCAGGATTGACGACACCCCGGAGCCGCTGGCGGGCGGCAGGCTGCCCAGCCCCGGCACGCCGAGCTTCCGGTAGAGCCGGAAGATGTAGATCACGGGGTCGTTCGGCGCGCGCCGCGCGGTGCCGTTGGGTTGCGTGCTATCGAAAGCGGCTTGCATGGCGCTATCCCGTCGTCACCTTCATGCTTTTGGTCTGGCATGTGGCGCAGCGGTTGGAGGACGAGAAGAAGCCGGCGGCGCTGTCGAGCGCGTCCTGATGCGTCGCCGCCTTCGCCACGAGGGCGTCTTTCTGTGCCTGGAGCCCCGCGATGACGTCGGGGGGCGACCCGCCGGCGACCGCCGCGTCGATCGCGGCTTGCGCATCCGTGACTTGCCCCTGCACGACGGCGAGATTCGCCGTGAGGCCAGTGGTGATCGAGGCGCTGAGATCGCCGGGGAAGGCGGGACTCGGCAGGTTGAGCGCGCCGATCTTCCCGAAGACCGCTTGATAGTCGAGCGTGGGCAGTGCGGGCACGGAGCCGAACGACGGCAGCGACGGGATGCTCGAGGCGAGAACGGCCTCGAAGCCGGAGGCGCCGGCGAGAAAGATGCCCAGCACGTCGGGCAGCAGGCCGCCGATGACCGGCAGACTCAGGATGTTGTTCACCACGCCGGTGAGGATGTTCACGAGGCTTGTCAAGCCGGCGTTCGAGAGCTCCAGCGACTTCACCCGGCTCGACAGCGCCTGCACCTGCGCGTTGAGCTCCTCTTTGCAGCCCATGTCGGCCATCAGCTGCCGTTCACCGTCCAGAGCGGCGTGTTCACGGCCACGGATTCGCCGGCGTTCACCACGGCCGTTTTGTCGACGTTGACCGTGGCCGTCTCGCAGGAGATCGTAAGCGGCTTGTCGCAATGGATATCGATCGACTGATCGGCGTCCTTCAGCACCACGCGCGTATGCGGCGTGTCGAGGCGCATGACGCCGTCGGTTTCCTGGATGCGGAACTGAAGGAGCGTCTCGCCGTGCGTGTTGCGGATCTCGAGCTCGTTCTGCCGGTTGATCGTGATGCGGAAGTCGAGGACCTCCGCATAGTAGACCCAGTTCGCGCGGTCGTTGGTCTCGCGACTCTCGATCGGCCAGCAGACTGGCGCGCCGTGGAGGTGCGAGGCGAAGCCGTAGAGCACCCACTGCGGTCGATCGGTGCGCCCGCCCTTGAATTGCGCGGAGATCTCCGGCAGCCGGGGCCCCAAGACGACGGCGCGCGAGACGCGCCCGCCGTCCGCGGCGAGGATGTCGACTTCCCAGCTGTCCGGATAGACGCGCTCGACGATGCCGTAGCCGAGCCCGTAGCGATATTGATCCGGACGGCTCATTCGCGCCGCTCGCAGATCCAGCGCTCGTCAATGCAGCGCAGCCAGTCGTAGCGCCCGCACGCCTCGCAGAGACCAACCGTGCGCTTCATTGCAGGTCCCATCCGCGCTCGAGCTGGACGGTGCTCGTGAACCCGGGCACGTCGAGCTGCATGTGGTGACTGACGGCGGTGATGTAGAATTCCCGCCGCTGGTCGACGTCGTACAGGCGACGGCCGGCCCGTAGCGCCGTGCGGCCTTTCAGCACGCGCGTGCCCGACCAGAACTCGGGGCCGAAGCGATGCCAGTGGCGCAGCAGCGCGGCGTAGGCGAGGCAGTGGCGCACCGGGTCTCCCACACCGAGCCGCGTCGAACCGTCCGCGGTGAAGATGGGGATCGAGTTCAGCTGTATGGTCTTCTTCCGGATGCCGTACCGACGGATGTAGGACGGGCTTGCCGGCTCCTCATCGACGAGCGGCGGGAACTCCTGCTGCGCGAGGTTGTCGCCCTTCGTGTTGCCGCTGGCGTCACCGATCTGCGGGCGAACCTCGAAGACATTCATGAGCTCCCGGGCGTCGAGACCGCGGCGCAACACCGGCTGGCTGATGACGTCGCTGCCGTCGATGGCCACCGTCTGCTCGTCCCGGTTCCAGCTTCCAAAGACCCCGTCGAAGAGCGACGTCCCCGGGCCCGGCGCATTGAACGCCACCGAGAAGCCGCTGCCGAAACCAGCCGCCGGCGAAATGGCCAACGGCGGCGAGAAGGCGAGCGACGCGCCCTTCGGGCCATAGGCGATGTGGCCAGCCCAGGGCGGCTTGCGCGCGATGATCTGACACTGCACGTCCTCGACGCTCGTCCCGACGCAGTCCGTGAAGAACTCCGCAAAGTCTTCCGGCTTGAAGTGGTCCATGACCTGCCAGCAGCTCGCCTCGGGCATGGTCGTCGGGATGAACTGGCCCGTGAGCCGCGCATTGGGGTCGGGGAAATTCACGCGCGCGGCCACCGCGTCGAACCGCAGGCGATCGCCGAGCGTCCGGCCGTCGGCGAAGAGGAGTTTGATGAAGCCCGGGGCGCTCCCGCTGCCGACGAAGAGCTCGTAGGCCTTCTCCATGCAGTCGACCGGATGGCGTTGGGTCACATCCTTGAAGCGGTCGAGGTCCGTGGCGAAGATACCGAGGCTTCGCAGCTGCACCTCGTCGCGGAGCAGCACGATGCCGGGGGGTTGTTCGTAGAATTCGCGCAGGTCCGGCGGCGGATTCTGCGAGAGGAAATGGTGGTACCACCAGCGCTGGTCGCTCAGGACGGCGCTGAGTGACCGGCCGACGACGCGGACGATGCGCCGCGGCTCGGCAGTGCTGTAGTCCTCGGTGATGGCCGCGTAATCGACGAGGCCGAGCAGCACCGGGTCGGGCACGTCGGTCGCGGCCGGATCCCCACTCGTTCCCAGGCGGTGGAGCGCGATGGCGACCAACGAGTACGGGCGGATCAGGTCGGCCCAGGTGAACGGTCCGGCGATCGGCAGCGGCGACAAGACGAGCTGGAACGTCGCGAACGGCTGGCGGATGGAGTTGCTGACGGTGACGCTGATCAGGTCGTCACGCAGCTTCGCGCCGCCGAATCGCTGCAGGAGATCGTTCGCCACCGCGACGGATGGAGGGGTGTTCGCGTTGGAAAATGCCTCGACGAACGTCGGTTCGATCTTCACGACCGCATCGATCCCGTAGTGCGTGCCGTCCATCAGCCCACCGCCTGCGGGTCTTGTGCGACGCCGGCTTTGCGAATCTCGTAGTGCACGTGCGGTCCCGTCGTGTGGCCGGTGAGCCCGACGGCACCCAGCACGTCGCCGCGGTGGATGTGCGTGCCCACGCTAACCGTCGCGCGCGCCAGGTGGGCGTAGAGCGTCTGCTGGCCGTTGCCATGATCAACGACCACTGTGAGCCCGTAGCCGTGTTGGAAACCCACGCGATGCACCGTGCCGTCCGCAGTAGCGGTCACTGGCGCGCCCAGGTCGGCGGCGATGTCCAGGCCGTCGTGGTGGCGGCGCGTGCCGCCGAGCGTGCGCATCCCAAAGCGCGACGTGATGCGGCCATGGACCGGCAGACCGACGATGAGGTCGGGCCCGGGCACGGGCGGCGGCTCGAGCCGCGGCGCCGGCGTGGCGAATTCCGGTGCCTGCCAGGCAGCCGGCAGGAGCGCCATGGCGAGCGCCGCGGAAGCCGCCCTCTCGTGCCGACGAATCATGTAGATGATCGCTTCGCCGACCGTCATGGCGCTCTGGACTCATTGGCGCCCGGGCCACCAACCTGGAGATGCAATGCGTCGTCAATCACGCGCGGGAGTGCGTCGAGTAGGCTCGTCCAGCCGCTGCGGACTTCATTGGCGAGCGTCGTAATGGCTTCGCCGACCTGCGCGCTGCCCTCGGATCGGAGCTCCGTCAGCTCCTTCTGCACCGTCTCGGCGGTGATCGACCTGGCGGCGGGCGTTCCGGCAACGGCCTCGGCTGCCGTTTCCAGCCCTGGCGCGCCCTTTGTCTCTGGACGCGCGCGATAGACCTGTGCGCCGCGGCCACCGGCGATAAAGGCCGCGGCTTCGGTGTCGCCGGTGGCGTTGAACGCGACGAGTTCGCGCACAGCGCGGTCCGGATAGGCGTCGGAGAAGGCCCGCTGGAGCCCTTCGGCCACGTCGGGCATGTGGCGCGCCGCGAGCTCGGGTGCGCGGCGGATGGCGCGCAGGATGCCCAGGGGCGTGCTGATGTCGATCCCGAGGCGCCGGAGCCGTTCACCGGCGGGGGTGCCGCGCATCTGGCGGACGGCGTTATAGGCGATGTCGGCCAGGGGCCCGGTTTGATCACCCATGCCGGCGGTGAACTGGTTGAGCCCTTGCAACCGCGCCGTCTGGATATCCAAGAAGCCGGCGGTGCCGCGCTCCACACCCGGAACGTGGATCCGCGACATTGCGTTGAGCTGCCCCATGACGCCCTCGAGCGGCACGCGGGTGAATGGGCTCGCCGCGCCTGCCTGGACCTGCGCGAGCGCCTGTTGGTACGATGGATACAGGAAGGGCTGGCCGGGCGTTCCGAAGCGCGAGCGCGTGAAAGCGCCGAACGCACGGTCAGAGAGGATGTCCGGACCGCCGCCTCGCGTAGGCGCCAGCCGCATCAGCCCGGCGATCGCCGCCGCCTCGGTGCCACTGTCTTGTCCCGTGAGGCGCGCCACCGCGGCGATGCGCTGCGCTTGGCCGATACCTGTGCTCTGGGCCAATGCGTGCTCCGCGGCGAGCAATTCGATCGGGCTGATCCCGTAACGGCCACCCGTCGCGGTGGCGTCCCTTTCGCGCGCCAGCGGATCGCCGCCAGCGATGAGGGACGTCGGGAGGGCCTGCAAATGAGCCTTCACGCGTGTGCTGAACGTGTCCTGGGTGATCGCGACGGCCTTGTGGGCGGCGAGGAGTACTCCGCCGGCCAGGGCGGCTGGCCCGGCCAAGCGAGCGAGCGCCCCGATGCCGCCCATCGAGGCAGCGCCGCCCAGAAACGTTTCGAAGAAACCGGCGCCTCCGCCGCCCGCAGCAGCCCCCCCCGCGCCGCCCATGGCTCGGAGCTCCGCCGCGCCCAGGCCCCGCACGCGCCGCGCTTCGGTTTCAATCTCTCTAATCGCCTGGAGACTCTCGCTGCGTCCCGCATGCAGCTGTCCAAGCCGGGTTTCGGTGGCCCGGATCTCCGATTCGTCGACGGGCAGTCCCTGGCGCTTGCGCTCCGTCAGCCGATGGTAAGCCTGCCCGACCTGGTCGATGGTCTCGCGCTGTTGGCGCAACAGCTGCTGTTGGCGCTGCCATTCGCGGGCGAGGTCCCGATCGGTGACCAGGCTGGCGCGCTTTTCCGCCGTGACGTCTCGAGAGGCGGCCGTGACTCCCCGCCGCTCGCTCTCGGCCTGCAGCGTCTCCACCTCGCTGCGCGCCTTCTGGATGTCCGGACTGACAGAGATCAGCTTGTCCCGCAGTCCGGCATTCGCGGCGCCGCCTTTCCCGCGCGCGAATGCCTCGACATCCTGCACCATAGTCGCGTAGCGCTGCTGCTTCTGTGCGAGCGCGGCCGCGAGTTCTTCGTCCGAGAGGCCGACGCCGCGACCACGGGCGCGCGCGATCGCTGGCGCAAACGCCGCCTCCGAAAACAGCGGCCGCGGCCGAAACGACGAGAACCACGCCCGGGGCGGCCCTCCGCCCCCGCCCCCAGTCGGAGTAAAGGGGAGCGGCGGCCCGAGTTCGCCGACGATCTCCACGGCCTTGCGAGCCTCGAGGTTCAAGCCGCGGAGCGTCGTCGTCGCGTCGGTGCCGGCGCGGATCAGTTTGGCGATGGCTTCGATCACGCCGCGGGCTCCAGGCAGGCCGACGGCACCCAGGTAGACCGCCGGTGCGCGCCGAGCTTTTCGTGCCAGCAGACGAGGGTGTCGAAGCCGGCCGTCGATCGTTTCCGATCGATGCGCACAACTCGACCGGTCGTTCCCTCGGCGACGGTCAGGCTACTCCGCGTCCGGACGCGCACCGCCATCCAGCGACGCAGCGTCATGGGGCAATCCGGGTGGGCGGCGACTGCCGGGGGGACCGTTTGCAGTCGCCGCCTCCGTCCCCACCGTGCCGGGAGGTGTGGCCACGGTGGAAGCTCATGTCGATTTGGCGAGCGCCGCGACCACCGCGGCGCCCAAGGAGGTTGGTGCCGGCGGCGGCGCATCGGGGGCGAAGTCGGGTCGGCGCGCATAGATTTTCTGGAGCCACCGCTCGGCATTCGCCGCGCTCGTCGTGAAGTCGTACTCGCCGCGTTCCCAGGCGCGGAGCGCGTCCGAGGAGACCCGCGCGCCGCAGAGCACGCACCAGTCCGTTGCGACGCGCGCGCGACATTTCGGGTTCGGGCAGCTCCGCCAGGTCAGCCCATCGAAGCGGATCCCGCAGTGCCCGCAGAAGTCGCGAAAGCCCCAGTGCTGGCAGCGCGCGCACCACTGTAGCCCCTCGTCGATCTTCCCCTGCATCGCGACCCACGCGGATTCCTCCTCGGTGAGGTCCGCGGCGGTCTCGAACGGCAGGAGCTGTGGCCAACGCTTGAAGCATTCCCAGATCACCCGCTGATCGGCACGACGGCAAAAGGCCCAGAGCTCCCCGTCTCCTGTGCTTTTTTTTTGAACACGGTCTCCTCGACGTAGGCGCCCACCGCGGCGAGCTCCTCGTCCTCGACCTGGTCGAAGGCGACGATCGAGACGGGCTTGCCGTCGGGCCCGGTATCCTCGGTGAGCCAATGCGCGGGTGCCTTCTCGCCGCGGTCGATCGGCGTGCCGCTCTGCGACAGCGCGGGGCGCAGGCACACCTCGCAGCGCGCCTCGCTCATGAGCTGCTCGCCGTCGAGGCCGTTCAGCACCTTGGTCTCGGCATCCAGGCCGAAGCGCCCGATGAGCTTCGCGCTGAACCGGCGGTGGATCTCGCGCACGTCGGCGCGGCTCGGCCGGCGAAAGCCGAACTCGTGTCCGTGGACCGCGAAGCGGACTACCCGGTTCTCGCCGGGGGCAGCGGGTGTGGACATTGCGTCCTACCTTTCGGCCAGGCGCCGGCGTGCCGAGCAGGAAGCTCGGCAGAGCGGAGCAGCGCACCGTGCGCGCTGGCGATGAGCGTGTGAGACATGTCAGTGGTCAGCCGGCGGTGATCTCGGCGCCGCGGAAGATCTCGCGGCAGATCCCGCTGTATTGTTCGCGGAGCGCCCGGCCGTTCGTGCCGGTCGTGTCGAGCGATTCGGGCAGCACGCCGCGGCAAAACCAGATGGGCCGGCCATCGGACGGGTCGACCGCCAGGATGTCGAACGACCGGAATTGCGCGTAACGCTGCAGCTGCGGCCGGATGGTCGAGAGCCTCAGGGAGTTCAGCGTGTGGACGGCGCCCCAGCGGATCCGCCCCTCGACGTTGTTCACCACGTTGTCCGGCGGCGAGAACTTGCCGAGCGACTTCAGGTTCTCGGCGGAATATTGTTCCGTTGCGGAGAAGTCCTCGACGATCCCGAGGGACAGCGGCGTGCCGCCGAGCGGCGGTACGGCAAAGATCTCGAGCAGCGAAGACGGGATAGATTGGTCTGGACCGGGCACGGCACACTCCCTCGGGTCCGCCGTGCCGACGGAAGACCACCATCAAGATTGTTCAACCGCCGACGACCAGGATGAAGTACTTCGCCACCGGAGCGGGTCGACCGAAAGCGCCTGGCCGTCGGCACCGCCGCGCTCTCGCCGCCCCGGTGGCGTGCGAAAACCTGCTACCGGATGGGCACCGCCGTGGACGCGCTCACTTGATTGCCGCTGAGCGAGCCGAGGAGGCGCTGGTACTCGGCGCCGCCCTCGATGCTGATGTGGTTCAGCTCGCCCCCGATGAAGACGTCGTAGAAGACCTGCAGGACGCCCGCTTCGATCACGGAGGCGGGATCCGGGAGCTTCCAGGGGCCGCGCGCGACGCCGAAGTCGTCGACGCCGGCGACAAGCGCCCCAAGGCTCGTATAGAGCCCGAGGAGCTGCACCATTTCACCGATCACCGTCGGGTTCGTCTGCCCGTTCACCCAGCGTCCGCGGTACTTGAGGAAGCGCGCGCGGACGTCGGAGTCGAGGTTGTCGAGCGTGTCGATCTCGGAGACGATGCGGGCCATGCGATGATCCGGATCGCGGCTCGTGGTCACGTGCAACGCGACCTTGACCAGGCCCTCCTCGACCTTCACGACCGTCACGCCGCCATCGATGAGCGATTCGCGGGTCAGCAGGTCGAACATGTCCTCCGGGTGAATGCCGGTGAACCGCAGGATCTTGTTCGTGAGCGGGTTCTGGTACGGCCGGTTGCCGGCGGCGCCGCCGGCCAATGCCGCTGCGAGGAAGATCGGATCCAGGTAGGTGATCTGCCCGTCCGAGCCGAAGACACCGCAGCGCTGGGAATGCAGGCGGACGCGGGAATGGTCGAGCGCCGCGGAGATCTCCAGGACCTCGTCCGCCGTGAGTCCCGGCTGCGTGCCGCAGTAGGCGCGGAACCACTTGCCGGCCGAGCGCTGCTCGATGATGAATTCGGTGATCATCACCATGATGGACGGATCGTCGGTGTCGGCCAGGATGATGCCGCCCTTCTCGATGTTGGCGTCGAGGGCGTTGAGCGCGTTTTCCCAGTCGTCGATGGTCACGATCGGCGTCGCGCCGCCGGTGAAATAGACGAAGGTCGGCTGGCCGACGCCGTCGACGTCGTTGTCGGGGATCCCGCGGACGGCAATCGTCATGGTGTAGTTGCCGCGGGTGCTGTGCTTCACGAAATCGGCGATCGCCTCCATGTAGGCGGTGAGCACTACGGTGGCGGTCTTCACATCGATCCCGGCGACGACGTCGAGGCCGCTGGAGGCCATCGACTTGTTCGCGGTCGAATGGACCTTGGCCGTGTAGCCGACCTGGTTGTTGATGAAGGCGGCGAGCTGGGAGATCGATTTATAGCTCTGCGAGGTCAGCGGAACGGTCAGGTCCGTCGTCCCGTCGGTTTGGTCGCCGGCGAGCACTATGCGGAGTGAGGCGGCGTCGCCGGCGGCGGCGACAGTAAAGGTGACGCCCACGATGAGGTTCAACACCAGGCCGTCGTCGGGGGCCGCGAGAGTCACGGTGGCACTCCCCGTGTCGATCGAGGCGGTCACGCCGACGGCGTTGGCGTTGATCGCATCGGCGAGCGCCGTGAAGGTCGCGTTGGCTGTGGCGCCGATGCTCACGAGGACGCTGCCCGGGCTGACATTGGCGTCGTTGTCGAATTCGTAGACCTGACCGTTGACCGACAGCTTGTCGGCGTCGCTCGGCTGGTCGAGGTAGGAGACGATGCCGCCATGGCGGCGAATGGTCAGCGTCGCGGTGCTGGCGTTGCCGATGCCGTTGGCGCCGTACCGGATGTCGAGCGCCGGGCCCAGGTTGTCGCGGGAAAAGACGCGCCCGGCAGAATCGTCGCGCAGCGTTAGCTTCTTCGAGTTGGGAAGTGTCCCTGCCTCGATCTTGCGGCGCGCGCGCCGGGTCTGTGAGCCATAGTCAGCGGTGGTGATGGTTCCCAGGATCACGTCGGCTTGTTTGACGTCGACGATGCTGGGGGTGGCCGCATCGATCCGACAGGTGAGGATGTCAGCGGCGCCGAACATGTCCTGCTCGCCGATGCCGAGCTTCGACATGCGGGCAAGCGCGACGCCCTGGTCACCGGTGCGGTCCGGATCGCAGTAATTGGTGAGCGCCGTGAGTGTCCGGAAGCGGTTGACCGCGAGCGGCGTGCCCGAGCGGAAGGCGGACAGGATGATCAGGTCGTTGACCGGGTCGGAGCGGACGGGTTCGGTGTCCTGCAGCCGGATGATGCCGGTGACGGAAGGCTCGATGTGCCCGAAGCCGAAAACGTCTACGAAACGAAGAGGGGATACAGCCAGACTCATCAGCCTTTCCTTCTGCGGTCGGTCCGGGAGAACAGGTAGAACAGCGCGTTCCACTCCGACTCGCTGCGAAAATTGAAATCACCGACCTTGGTGCGCACGTGCACCAGAAACGCCCGCGCCATCTTGCGACTGAGGCCCTTGGCGGTCGTGAACTCCGCGAAGCTCAGGGGCTGCGGGCTAGGCGCCAAACTGGCTGTCTGCATTTTGCGTCCCGGTGAAGCCGCTGATGTCGATGGCGGGTGCGCGCGTCGCGTCGAGCTGGTCGAGCTCGCCCACGAACTGCAGCACGCGGCGAAAGATGTACCGGCCGGAGTCTTCGATGCGCTTCGGTTCGAGGTCGCGCCCGGAGAGGGTGAGGGAATGGCGGAAGACCCCGGCCAGAAAGGTCCACCGATTGGAGAGGAGCCACTTGCTGAGCTGATAGAGCCAACGCACCAGGTCGGGATTGTCTGCGTAGGTGACGATGCCGATGGTCTCGCGCCAGCGCTGGGCGTTCACGATCGCGTTCTCGCCAGTGGTGAGCTGCGCGCGAAAGCCGACGTTGCCAAGGTACTGCTGGCTGATCTCCTCCGGGTCGATCAGGATGGACCAGCACGGCAATTTTTGTTGCTCGAGGAGCGGGTAGCCGCGGATGATCGGCACGCTGTTGGCCGCGAGCCACGTCTTGATCTGCGCGAGCTGCGGGCCGGGGACGTTGTGGTAGATGCGCGACAAGAGATCGTCGATCGAGTTGTCCGTGAAGGCCGCGTCGACGTCGGCAAGCCCATCGCCGAGCGTTACGGCGAGCACGTCCTCGGGCAGGATCCAGCCGTAGTCGGCGCTCATGACCGGGCCTCTCGGGGAAAGCCTGGGAAGACGTCCGCGGGCGCATCGGGATGCACGCGCAATTGAACAGGGCCCGTGGTCGCACGTTTGGCGTAGCCAGGGCGTTGCGGATCACTCTCCGGGAGGCCATTCGCATCTCGGGGGATGTAGACGGCCGTCGCGGCATCGGTATCGACCGATTCTACGAGGTCGAGAACCCTGCCGTGGCAGTGGACGCGCAGGAAGAAGGCGCCCGGCATATCCGGGGTAATCTTCATACTGTGGCTTTCCCCGTCAGCGCGGCGCCCATCGCAACCGCCAGATCCTGCGCCGCGGCGCGGTCGAGGATGTCCTGGATCTTTGGCGCCGCCTGATCGAGCGCGCGATCCGCGAAGTTGAATGCCCGGGTGGGTGGGATGTACCAGCCCGGTGAATCCGGAGTGATCGTGCGGACCGTCGTGTACTGGCCCTGCGTCCCGCCTTTCGGCGTGTGGTGCGGACCCGAGAGGAAGAGGCCCTCGTACTGCGACGCCTTCCAGGTGTAGCCGGCGACGTCGATGAGATCGCGGGGGAAGTTGAACGCTGGGTAGCTCTGGAAGAAGACGTAGGTCTTGCTCTGCTTGTAGAGATCGCCAAAGCCTTTCAGGCGCTGCTTGAGCACGAGCCGGCGCGCCTTCGCGTAGACCGCCGCTGGCATGCCGCCGGCGACGCCCGGCGTCCGGATCCGGAAGGGGACGCGGGCGTAGAGGCCGCCCTCCTTGTTCACCTTCCACTGGCCGCTGCCGACGCCCCAGCTCGCCGCCAGGTGAAACCCGGCGCGGCCGTGCTCGAGCCATTCGGCCTGCTTGCTGGTGTTGACGACGGCGACGACGTCGTGATCGCCGAGAAACGGGTAGCGGAGCGCATCGGCCGAGGTGAGCGCGGCGAGGTACTCGCCGCTCCGATCGTGGTCAGCCGCGAGCTCGCGCCACGCCGCGATGATGAGCTGCGGCACGGTCGTGCTGAGCGCCTCGCGCAGTGCCGGCGCCTCGACGTCGGGTGCCAGGTCTATGCGAAAGTCCCGCTGCGGCATCTCAGCTCGCACCGACCGCAGGCTGGCGGAAGAAATCGAGCCGCTGAGCCATGGTCTTGTAGGGCTGTTTGGTTGCGTGTTCGTCGCGGGACTGCGGGGACCAGATGACGTAATGGGGCCGCGCCCGATAGCGCACGGTGTATTGCACTCCCGTGGGTGGTCCGTGGCCGGCGTCGACCCACAGCACTGAGCCGTCGAGTCCAAGGGTGAAGTCGGTGCCCTCGACAAAGCGCGCGAGGTCGCCGCCCACGATGGCCGCGACCCAATCGACGCTGAGCACGATCGGCATGCGCAGGCGCTCGGTCGGTCGCCCGAGCTTGTCCGTGTCGCCGCGGATGTGACGCTCGTTGTTGACGGTGAGCTCGGCGACGGCGAACACGACCTGGTCGAGATGCCCGGGCGTGACGGTGCTGGGGAAGGTGATCCAGACCATGCCCTGCATGAACATGCCGGCTTCGTCGAAGACGTCGCGGCGATTGCGCCCAGGGGCGAGCAGCACCAGAGGAACGCCATCATCCCAGAGGAGACCGCTGTACGGCTGGCAGAACGGGCACGTGACGTCAGGCGCGTTCGAATTGAGGTTCTGGCACGGGCAGACCAGCGCCCGCCGCCAGAGCACGGGCGTGCCGTGATCGGCGATGAGCGCGTCGAATTCCGCCGGATCGAAATGCTCCGCCAGCGCGGTCGTATCCTCGACAGCCATGTCATACGAAGGTGAACAGCGGCCCCTGCTCGTGATCGAGCCAGTTGTCGCGGATCTCCTGCTCGCGCTCGATTGCCAGTTGGATCTCCCCCGACATCGGCCCGTACCGCCCCGCGGCAAATCCGCGGCCCTGGCTGAGCCCGTCGAGGGATAAGTTCGAATTGGTGCGGCCCTGCGAGAGGATAGTGCCGAGCACACCGATCAGCATCAGGAAGGCGCGCAGGCGCACGCCTTCGATCAGGTCCTGGTGGTGCGCCTCGATGACGCCCTCCTGGAAGCCCACGGTATAGTCGACGAAGATCGACTGCGGGATGTCGCGGCCGCCGGCGATCGAGCTCAGCACGTAGGCGTTGACGGAGAGGAGCGGCAAGAGCGGTCCGGTTGCCGGCACGATCTGCTGGCTGCCGAACTGATAGTCCAGGCGGCGCCAGTCGCTCTGAATCGTCCAGCTCGCCCCGATCGCGGTGCCCGGGTACCAGAAGAACAGGTCCTCGACGGAAATGATGGGCCGGTAGCCGAGCTGGATGGCGGCCCAGCGGTTCCCGTTGAACATCTCGGACTCGTAGTCATAGGCCGGCTCGGTGAGGTCTTTCACCGGATCGAAGTCGGTGACCTTGACGCGCGGATCGTCGGCCTGGGCGCGCAGCTGCGCCGCGCTGATCACCCGCGTCGGCAGGAAGCGGATGTTGAGAGCGCGCTTGTAGAAATCTTCCGCGGCCAGGATCTTCCGCGTGATCTCTTCGTCCGGATAGGGCGCCCGTTCACCGACAGCGCGCGTGAGTTTGCCGTACAGCTCGCTGCCCTTGATGAAGTCGGGCGTAATCCCGAGGTCCGATTCCCGATCCACCGGGCCTCCTCACGGCCGATACGTGATGACCCAGAGTTCGCTTGAATGATCGCCGACGGGCGTCACGTCGCCGCCGCCGACCGTATAGTCGGTGGGCTCCTGGAGGAGCGTTTGCGTGGCCGGCGCGCCGCTCGAGGCGACGAAGGCGAGAATACTGGTCACGGTCGAGACGTCCGCCAGTCCGAGCGGCGTCGCGTTGGTGGCCGGGATGCGCACCTGGCGCACGCCCAGCGCCGAGAGCTCCGCGCAGTCGGCCTGCTTACAGGCCGGGCTGAAGCTATTGAGCAGCTGGCGGCGCCGCTCAGTCAGCGGCTTCCCGAGCGATTGCAGCGTCACGTTGATTGTCGGCGTCGCCGTAAAGGTCGGCGTATTAGTCGAGAGCGGTGTCGGGGTATCGGTTGGGGTGCTGCTCGGGGTCTGTGTCGGCGTGTCCGGCGTCGGCGTCACCGCGAACGCGGGCGCGCACAGACAGAAGAGGAGCACCAGGTGGAGGAGCCGCTGCGTCAGGCCACGCATTAGTCTTGTCCCTTCGCCGCAGTCACGCCGGCGGCCGCGGCCGCGCCCTCGCTGCCGATGGCAGTCACGCGCATGCCGGCTGCCTTCAGCTCGGCGTTTTCTTTCTTGAGCGCCTCGACCTCGCTGGCGAGCTGGTCGCCGCGGGCGCGCTCGGCCCGGAGGTCGGCGGACAGCGCCAGGTTGTTCCTGCGCGTGTCCTCGAGGTCCTGGCGAAGCCCGTTCAGCGCGGCCAGATCGACCGCGGCCGCTTCGGGCGACGGCGCCGGATGGTGCGCGGCCTCGATGGCATCATCGATCCGTTCGCTGTGCGTCTCTTCATCGAGGGCGCAGACCGCGTAGTCGCCGGTGCCGTGATTGATGAACCGGTTGACCTTTTCGGCGGGAATGCGCTCTGAGACATGGAACGACGCCCCGTCGTCCATGCGGACGGTGGCAAACTTCACGCCGTCGACCTCGGCCGGCAAGCCGGTGAGGTTGCAGACCACGCGTCCGGCCTTGGTCACTTCGCGCGCCTGGGCGGCCGCGGGTTTGTCGTTGGGGTCTTTCTTCGCCATCGTCGGTCCCTTCTCCAATGGGGGGTGCGCGCGGCGCCCGGATTCGGGGCGGGCGCCGCGCGCGCAAGTCATCGCCTCAGCGCACTAGAACGGCTGCCACGTGGCGGCGGACGGCAACACGTTGACGATCACCGTGTGTTGGTTCGGCTTGCCGACCCGCAGGGCCAGGAACAGCAGATGCGCCCAGGGGATGACCGGGGTGTTCGAGGGATAGAGGGCAAACTTCGTCATCGGCAGGAGACGGCGGATGGTGATGGCGTCTTCTTCCTGCGTGAGGCAGAAGATCTTGCTCGTGCCCGGGACGTTCTGGTTCAGGTCGAGATAGGTGGTCGTGCCCCCGCCGTTCTTGGCGACGCGCACCATCTCGCGGAAATCGGTGTCCGCGTTGGTGCCGCTGCGGCGCGACCGGTAGACCTGGTAGTAGGTGGCGTTGCCGCCGACCGCTTCACCGATGGCGACGGACGCGCCGTCGCCGGCGGCGATCACGTGCGCGGTCGACTTGACGAAGGCGAGCGAGCGGCCGTTCTTGTTGCCGCCCTCGACGCCCCAATAGAACGTGCCGGCGTGCCCCGCCAGGAACTGGGATCCGGCGTTCGGGGCCACGGTGACCGTGATGCTGGCGGGCGTTTCCACGCCGGCCGCGGTGGCGATCGCCGCCAGGGCGTCGGAGCGGGTGTAGAACGGCGCGGCGCCCTCTTGGATGAAGACGTCGTCTTTGGCCGCGATGTTGCCCCAGCGGGTGACGATCTCCGCTACCGGCGCGCCGACCTTCAGGCCGCCTTGCGAGTCCTTGTTCAGGACGACGCGGAACGCCGGATCGAGCTTCTGGTCCAGGTCCGCCGCGACGAGGTTGCTCATGTAGGCGTCGGTCAGGCGGCCGAACGAGCCGTAGCTCGAGACCAACTGCGCGGACTGCACGAACTCCGCGGCGGCCGGGGTGACCGACTTGCCGCGCAGATCGATGACATGATCGGCGGGGGCCTGAGCGCGCAGGATGGTTTCGATCCCGTCGAACTCCTGCGGCGAGCTCGCCGCGTCGCCGTAGAAGATGCCCCACTCAGCCGAGGACAAGAGCTGCAGGATGGCGGTCTTCGTCTGGTTCGAGATCACGTCGACCACGCCCTTGGTGCTGGACTGCACAACCGACACCCGGCGCATGGTCATCAGGTACTTGATCTCGAGGATCCGGCGTTTGTAGTCCGCCTGGGCCTCGTTGATGGCGCCGACCTCGTCGTTGAACGAGTCGCCGAGGAAGCCCCCGACGGTGGTCTGCTGCACATACTCGTCGACCGTGGCGGTGGCATCCGACTTCGAGAGCGCGTTGAACGCCTTGAAGTGCTTGTTCTGCTGAATGGTGGCGAGCAGCGCGTGCTCGATCGACTGGAGTTGCACCGCGCGGCCGCCGGTGAAGGTGGCGACGTCGCTGCCGTAGCCGGCGGTGACCGCCTTCGCGAACTCGCGGGCGTCTGTCCAAATGAAGCCGTCCAGCGCGCCGTTGGCGAGGTCGCCGAACGAGCCGCCCTGGAGGTCCTGACCGTAGAGCATCGAATTCTCCTTCGGGATGAGGTCTGTGTGTGAGCGGGTGTCCGCGGGTTACTGCGTGACTGCGGCAACGGCCCGGGCGAGTTTCGCGCCGAAGCCCGGATCGATCTCCGTGATGGCCTCCGGCGTGGCACCGCTGTTGATCCAGGTCTCGGCCTTGATCAGGTCGTCGACCGAAATGAGCCCCTTGTCGGAGGCGACGTGCGCCTTCGCGAGGTACGTGGCGCGGTCGAACCCGCCGGCGTTTCCCTTGCCGCCCGCGTTGGGATCGGCCAACGACCGGTCCGTCACGGTGACGCGCGCGGTGCGCGAGCGTGGCCCCTGCGGGCGATCGCCCCATTCCTTCAACGTGTCGGTGACGCTCTTCAGGACCAGGCGCTCGGCAACGGCGCGGGCGCTGTCGGCCTTGGCGACGATCGCCAGTTCCTTGCGGACCTGACGGAGTTCCTTCCCGATGGCCAGCACCATGCCCGAGAGCGCGTTGTGCGCCTTCAAGAGCAGCGCCAGCACGGGCAGCGCGTCGACCGGCTCGTTCGCGTCGGCCGCCGTTCCGTCTCCTTCGCCCGTCACGCCCTTCAGCAACGCGGCGATGCGCTCCTCGGTGAGCCCGTCAGGGTTCTTCTCGGGATCGAGGTCGGCAGGCAGGGCAGTGTTGGCCTTGGCGAGATCGCCGAGGGCCTTCAATGCGTCGTCGAGCTCCCGGGCCGCGGCGTCGCTCTTCACAAGCACCTCGCCGCACTCGGCGCAGTGCTTGCCGGTGCCCTCGGTCTGACAGCCCGAGCAGACCGCCTTCTCGAGGCCGTCGTGCTTCTCTTCCTCGGCGGCGGCGCCGCACTCGGCGCAGAACTTGTGGCCCTTGGTCATCTCGTGGGGCGTTTGACCTTTGCACTTCATGGGGAAGTTCCTTTCGGGCCGCGGCTACGCGGCCATCTTCGATTCGGTAGTGGTGCGGTGCGCGATCTGGCGGATGAGACGCGTGGCATAGGCGCGCGCCTCTCTCGGGTCGGCGCCTTCGCACTCGCGAAAGTGGGCAACGATCTTGTCGAGGCTCGGCGCGCCGGCGGTGTGTTCACAGCCGCCGCCCGCGCCCTTCTGGAGCGCCCGCAGGTAGCGCGCGGCCGCGCCGGCGTAGCGCGCATCGCCCTGGGTTTCTTTCAGGACGTGGCCGCGTTCGATGCTCTGAAGCTGCGTGGCCTGGCCGCCGGCGAGCTGCGCGACGTCGGTCGTGTAGCCAGCGGTCACCGCCTTCGCGAAGGTGGCCAGCGGCATCAGCGACACCGCTTTCACGGTGGTGTTCACCGGTTCCTTCGCCAGTCCGATATTGGTCCAGACGACGCGATCGACCGTGCAACCGTCCGGGCCGCAGGCCTTCTTCAACGTGCGGCCACCCACCGAGGGGTACCAGCGGCGCGGCGGCCGGGACTTGGTGATCGAGTCCCAAAAGAAGTTGGCGGCGTCGTTGAGCTGTCCCTCGCCGCGGTAGACGGCGCACTTCACGACAATCGCCGGCTCGGTGACCGCCTCGATCGGATGGCCGATCTCCATTGCCTTCGCCTCGAGGGGCGACAGGCCGAAGCGGGGGCCGAGGAGGCTCAGGTGCTCGAGGTCGAGGTTGCCGGTCTTCAGGAAGTCGGGCAGGGCGGCCAACAGCGCAGCGCGCCGGACGACCTCGCGCTGGTTATCGCGATTCTCGTTCGACGGCTCGCAGTAGACGAAGCGGTCGTCACCCTCGGTGGCCGGCCGGGCTTTGAAAAACAGCTCGTCGACCTGGAAGGTTTCGAAGGGGGCGGTCTGTGGCGTCAATGCGTCATTCCCAAAAAAGCAAAAAGGGGCCGTGAACGGATTGCTCCGTCCACGGCCCCTTGGTTCTGCTTACGGCGGGCGCGTCACCGGCGCCTCGCACTAACCCTTGGCCCTACTGGCTCAAATTCGTCAGTCTCAACATTGCAGGATCCGTGGTGCGTAGACGAGGAACTAGGCGCATCCAGTGGCCCACTGGATGACACCATTGCGAGGTCGTGCGCGCCGGATTCTGGAGGCCGCCGAACCTGCGGCCAGTCGCATAGTTAGTGGTGATCGGCGCAGGCTTCGCGGCGCCGTTTCGGTGGCGGCGTCTTACGCGCGTAGGCGCATATTTCAGGTGAGCGGGATAACTATGGCATACTTATCCGCAGATGGGCCGCCATCGCTACATTCCGCGCGCCAAGCGCTCCGGCTGGGAAGGGCTCGACCCTGAGGCGAAGCGCTCCTTGACGGCGGATCTGTTTCGCGGTGGGCGGGACGACGGCGCTGTGAGCCCCATGGACGATGAGCTGCGCGATCTGGGAACCGCCGCGGCCAACGCGCTCACGCCCCTTGCGGCAGAACTCAGGGCGCGCGGCTACCAGGAATTCGTGATCAACGTCCTGGGCGGTCGCTTCGTCTGGAAGCCGCCGGCTAGCATCGACGATTGACAGGAAGCCGGAGTCACCCGCGAGGGGGCGCTATCTAGCGCTACGTGGCGCTACCTGAACGGAGATTAGGGCCGCCGATCTACGGGCGCGCCGAACGGAATGATCACGCAGAACAGGAGGATGCTCATGGGGGCGGGACGCCTGGCGCCTAGCGAGTCAATCGTGTGACAACATCGCTGACAGGCGACCACGTACCCACCACGGCGCCTCGTGCGCAGAGGACTGCTACCGAATGTTCGTTGCGAGCGCCTCTGCGCTGGTGCAGCACTGGCTGTAACAATCGCGGCTGTGCGGGCCAGCGTTTCGCTTCGGGTTCCAGCCGCAGTACATGCAGTCTCCACCTACCCTGATGAACCAGTCCAGCTGGCACTTGACTGCAACCGTCATGGACCCCGCTCCGCAGCATGCGCAGGATAGGCGGCGCTGCTCGCTGACAACCTCAACGGCGGTGAAATGTTCCTTGAGCGCAGCGAGCACTGCATTCAGTGTGGCGGTCTGCGTGAAGTCAGGGAGATCAAGGTCGAGATGGACGGAGAGACGTTTAATCGACATCGGGGCGCGCCTATATGGAGCGTTCAAGGGCGACGATCAATTCCTCGCGCGTGCACTCGCCCATCGGCACGAGGCCCCGCTGCGTAACGACAAGGTTCCGGCTGCTGACGAGAGGGCGGGCAACGCCCAGGCGCACGTCCTGAACCGCGGCGAGAATGGCGTGGAGCGCTTCTCTGTCTCGATCCGTCTGTCGATTCTGGGACATCAGGATCAACGGTCCCTGGAAGGTGCTCACGACGGTGAGTACCAGGTTCAGAAAAATGTAGGGATAGGGATCAAACACGCCGATCAAGAGGCCCAGGTTCAGCGCGAGCCAGGCGACGATCAGCCCGAGAAAGACGAAGATGAACGTCCAGGAGCCGCTGAACTCGGTCACGGCATCGGCGCAGCGTTGCGCTTTCGTGGGCACCGGCTTCTCCGCCATGGCGAAATCTGGCATACGGTCTCCTATACGGGCTTGCAAGCCTACGTTGTCGACGAGAGGAGGTGAGGCGTGATGGGCACGAAGAAAGCCAGCGCGAAGAAGCCGAAGGCTCCGCGCAAACCGGCGCGCAGCAAGAAGAGCTGACCCGCGCGGTCGACCAAGACCCTACCTTCCAACCTTCGTCAAGAGGGCGCTCTCCGCGGGAGCGCCCTCGGACGGATGCACCCTCCCGTACGCATCTAGCCGGCCTGCTTTCCAACCCTGATCACCGTCGAGCGTGACACGCGGACGATCCGCGCGACGCGGGCGACGCTCAGGCGCACCAACAGGCGGCGGATGCGCCGATTGCGCCGGCGCCGTTCCTCGTGCGGGCGCCAGACCGGGATCCGGAGGCGTTGGCGTCCAAAGCGCCGCATCAGCCGGGCGGCCGCCCGCCGGCCGACGGTGGCGATGAGGACGGCACGGAGGGGCGCCGGCGACGAAACAAGACGAGCCGGCCGCGGCTCGGCAGAAGCTCGTTGCCGCACTGAGGACAGCCGAGCACGATCTTGCCGTCCGGCGTGAGGCGCAGGTACCGATTGCGGAGCAGGGTGCCGCCTTCCTTCGCTTCGCTGGCGACGGTGGCCTGGCAAACCGGACACTGGGTCATCAACGGTACGGGCGAGCATGAAGGCTGCCGCTCATGGGCCGCTCATGGGGTGGTGTCCCCACAGGCTGGCGAACCACCCGAAGGCGCCACCGATGATGGCGCTGGCCACGGCGGTGGCGAACCGCCAGATGTGCTTGCGTTCGGCGTGCGCTGACGCCGTCAGTGTTCTCCGCCAGATCTTCAAGTCATCGAGCTCGAGTCGCATCTTCACCAGGTCGATCTGCATCTCCTGCCGGGTACGTCCGAAGCTCTCGGAGCTCAGCTCCAACTGCTCGACCGCCTTCTCGAGGGCGCCCAGGAGCCGTTCCTGCTGGGCAGTCCCCGCCGCGCGCTCGCGTAGTCGTTCGCCTTGGGTGCGCAAGACTTCCTCGACCGCGCGCGCGACTTCCTCAGCGGCGTTCGCCATCGGGAGCGCCTTCCGCGTCGCCGCCGAGGACGACACTCACCCGCAGGATGCGCCATGCGATCGACTCGATCTTTGCGTTCAGGGTGTTCTGAAGCTGCTGGTCCTCCTCGAGGGCCGCGGTGAACTCCTCCGCCGCCGTCATCAGCTCGCTGGCCGCCTGGTCGACGCTGTCATCTTTCTTCGGCATCGTCGTGTTGTCGCGGCTCGGTCTCCGGTTCTGACCGCACGCCGCCCAGGGCTTGGCTGTAGCGCTCTTGGAAGCGGCGCAAACCGCGGAGCGCCCGCACTTCATTGGGGACCGCCGTGCCAGCGGCGACCCGGTCACGCAGCACGCGCAGCGCTTCGTAGATCGGCTCGGGTGTGGGGACATCGCGGAGCTGACGCACGAAGCGCAGGAACAAGAGGGCGAACGGGACCGACACCGAGGCCGTCACCAGCTTCTGGAGCGCCTGCAGCCAGTACCGCGGCCAATAGACCATCATGGGTTCGATGATGTGGCCCACGCCGCACGAAAAGATGAAGGCGGCCGCCAGGATCAGCAGGCTCGCGCTCCCGGCCGGCAGGTTGCGTTGCCAGAGACCCATCAGTACGCAGCCGATCGGAATCGCGAAGTAGGCCGCCGCGATCGCCAGGTCGCCGCTCCGGTGCGCCCAGATGAGTCCGAGGCTCCACCGATAACAGTGGCCATGGGCGATCAGGCCGCTCGAAAAGGGTTCGACGTCAAAGGCGATCGCGAGCCCAAGCAGAATGAGGATGGCGCAGTTGAGGAAGATGACCGCGGTGCCGAAGGCAATCCCGCCACCGTTACTCAGTCGAATCCGAGGCATCGATTTATCAAGGCTCCTTGTCGTAACCCCCCGTGCGATATTCTTGTTGCCCAGGCTATCGGGTCCGATCGCCGCGGAACGCCTTCCACCCGCCGAAGTGGACGCCCTCGTAGATCAGCGTCGCCTGCGTCTCGTCCACGTAGAGCGCCTGCATGGCTTCCAGGAGGATCGTGTCGCACTCTTCCTTGAGGCGCGCGGTGTCGCGGTACAGGTAGTCGTGGAGCACGGTCGCGAGCCAGTACGTCCCGAAGGGCGCCAGGCCCGTTGACCATAAGGCCTCCGGAATGCTCGCCCCGTCGCTCTGCGTACCGGCCGGTACCGTGATCACATCCCCGCTCGGCCGGGTGAACGTGAAGGGCTCCAGGGTGACAACCCGCAGCCCATCGGCCGTCCGCACCGCGATCATGGTCTTGTCGAACCCCATCACCGGGTGTCCTCACGCGCAGCGGCGCGACATCAGTGAAAGATCCCGGGCACGACTAGATCGCTGCCGCGCCGGAACGCTGGCACTGGTGTATCGGCTGACGCGTTCGGGCGGAACTTGAGCAGCGCCAGCGGATTGGTCATGCACGCCACGACGATGCTGCCATCGGGGAGCGCCACCGCTTCGTTGGGGTTGCGCACGGGCAGCGTGTACGGACGCATCGCGGTCGGCACCGGGTTCGCGGGGTCGATGAGCTGAATGATGCCCGGGTCCGCTGCCAACACCTGCAGGAGGAGGCCGCCGACGTTGAAGAGCCCCCAGCACGCGCCGGTGGTCACCGCGGTCGGGATCCGGCTGAGCGTCATGTCGGCGCCCCATTTGAAGACGTCCTGCGACGTCTCCACGCCCGTCCAGGTGTCGGTGCCGACGAAGGCCAAATCGTCGCTGGCATTCAAGCAGCCGTCCGGAAACGGAGAGGACACGTAATCGAGCGACGCCGGGTCGATCTCGATGAACTGAGAGGGCACGCTGTCGACAATCGCGGTCGCCGACAGCCGCCCCGTTGCCGGGTTGAAGTCGAGAGCGTTGCCACGGGTGAGGCCCATCAGGTCGCGCGTTGCCACGCGCCGGAAGGTCGTTGGATCGTACTTGGCAAGCCGGCTGAACTCGGCCGGGCCGCCCATGCCGCTGCCGTAGGGCAGCACAAAGAGCGACGTGCCATCGGTGGCGTTCGCCGGGCCCGGACCCTCATTCACCAGGTCCGGATCGACGAGGACCTCGCGGGCCAGCAAGCTCACCGGATCCACTTCGACCACCCGCGCCATGGAGCTCTGGCACGTCACGTAGAGCTTGCCGTTGATGACGCAGATGTCGTAGCCGATCATGTCCGACTGCGGCAGTGGGACCAGCTGGTTCTTGCTGAGGTCCATGGGATCCGCCACGACCAGCGCCGTCCGCTGCGTGCACGCCCAGAGCTTGCCGAAGGCGTAGGTGAGCGCCCGGCAGAACGCAGCGCCGGGCACGGTGACGAGCTGATCGTACTGGAGTGGCGGCGGCGCCGCCGCGAGGGCCGCCGCGGTGGCTTGCTTCAAGTTGGGCGGCATGGCGGTCAGCTCCAGAGTTCGACTTCGGCGACCGTCGCCGTGCCGGCCGCGAGGTAGAGCGTGCGGTTGCGGTTGTTGATCAGTCCGCGGTGGTAGGGCTTTCCGGTGCCCACCTGCGGCGCACTGAAGTAGAGGCCGCCGGCGATGTGCCCAGCGCTGTAGGCGAGCTTGACCGTCCCGTCGCGCCCCTGCACGGTAATGGCCCCGATGCCCAGGGGGATGACGAGGGTGTTTTCTGGATTCGTCAGCGCCACGGTGCGCTGTTCAACATGCGTGAATCGAGTCACGGCGTGTGTCTCCTGACCTGCCGCGTCCGGTGTGTCGCGAGGCCTGAATTTCCGGCAACCAATGGTGGAAGTCTCCCGAGGCGAGGGCTCGAGCGGGCACGCGTGGTTACCGGACCGGCGCGTCCCGCCCTCGCCTCGGAAGGTGGTTAGATCACAGGGGCGGCTGCGCCTTCGCGCGTGAGACCACGTACTGCGTGAAGCCCTGGATCGCGATCGCCGACAGCGCCGGCGGGACCCAGCTGTAAGCCAGCACGAAGACCAGGACGTTGGCGACCACGAAGACGACGAGGATCCCCTTCAGCAGCGAGCGGGAATCGAGCGCCATGGCGAAGCCCCAGCTCGCCGAGAGCATCGTGTCGAGCACCGCCGGCATGTCCCAGGCCGCCCGGATCCAGTACCCGACGATGGCCGCCAGCACGACCATGGCGGTGAGGAGCCCGCTGATCGTCCCGGGTGGGATCCCGTACTGCGGCTGGGTCGGGTCGTACCATGCCATGATGCCCGCCCACCGGGACGGTGATTCCTGGGGCGGTGGTTCCTGGCCCTCTGCCATGCTGCGTCTTTCTGGTCCCCTCGGTCATGTGCCGGCACCGGTTGCCTTGGCCAATCTCGGCAAGAAGAGCGTCAGGCGCGGGCGTGGGGCCGCCTTGCTCAGTTCACCATTCAGCTGGTAGTTCCGGCCGCACCGGTGGCACTTGACGGTTTCGAAGTCCGGCGGCTGCAGGCCGACGTCGTCGTCTCCGCAGTACGGACAATTGGGCAGCGTGTCGTGCCCCCCGTTGGCCTTGCGTAATCCGGCTTGTTGCCATACCTTCTCGGCATGCGCGCGTACCCGATCGAGGAAGAGCGGATCTTCACAGACCGCCTCCCGCCGGGCACTGGAACTGGGCCGGACGAAGAGCCGGGCTATGGCCATTCCACCGATCCGTCGTCCCCGGCCGAGCGGAAGCGTCCTTCTTCGCCGACCGAAACCGTGTCCAAGTAGCGAATTCCCGCGTCCATCATGGGCGCGCTGAGCGCGTGGTGGAGGCGATCCACGCCGCTCGTCCACTCCGGACCATCCTTCCCCGCAACTACGACTACAGAGGCCGCACTGGAGGCGATGGCGAGCTTTACCACTTCGGCGACGGTCGTCGCGTCGATCTGATCGTGCGCCACCGGGTAGACGCCCATGAGGACGTTCTTGTTGTCGTTGACCAGGAGGAGCGCGACCTTGTCGCCGGGGTCGAGGAGCTGCGCGCCGATCCGGGCGACCGATGCGCTGTACTGAATGGGCTCCTCCGTCCATTCAGACCACAACGGACTGATGCCTGATGCCTCGGGGCGGATCCGTCCTTCGACAGTCGACAATTCGCGGCCCGCGGCGGCCTCGGTTTCGGCCCACTCGTGCCGGTCGCTGACGCTCCCATCGCTGGCGATCGCCACATAGCCCTGCCGCCCGACCACCACATGATCCAGCACCGGCACGCCCACGAGGTCGGCGACGCGTTTCAGCTGGGCGGTGATCTGCAGGTCTTCGCGGCTGGGACGCGGATCTCCGGAGGGATGGTTGTGAATGAAGGCGAGGGCGGCTGTGCCGATCTTCAGCGCGTTCTTGAAGACCTCGCGCGGGTGCACAATGGACGCCGACAGCGAGCCCTGGCTCACGATCTCCACGGCTAACGGCTGCCCGGACTGCTTCAGGTGCAGCAGCCAGAATCGTTCGCGGTCGAGATCGGTCACGTTACGGAACACCGCCGCGGTGTCGGCGGCGGTCGCGATCGCCGTGCCGGCGAAGAGCCCGGATTTTCGGCGGGTGACACGCGCGACATGCACGCGGGACGTCGCATGCGTAAATGCCGTGCTGCCTTCCGGCGCTTCACCGTAGCGGATGTGGCCCGTGCTGGTGACGTACCAACGGCCGCCGCGGCTACCGAGCTTGCGGACCTCGCGCCGCTCGGCCTTGACGAGCACGCGGCGCAGATGGCCGACGAGACGGCGAAACAACCCCGGCCGCACGCCACCGGCCTCGGTGTCACCACGCGGCGTACCACTCGACATTTGTTGAGTGGTACCTGACTGAGGGGTACCTAACTGAGGAGTGCCCAACCGCGCCGCCTTGAAGACCAGCCGGACGCTCGGGCGGATCGGCTTCCAGAGCTTGCCGTCGGCGAGCCACTGCTTGAACTGGTCGATGGTGAGCGCGTGGATGGCGCCCAGGCCTTGCCAGCCCGGGCTGTAGTTCGCCAGGTATAACGCCCTCGCTTGCTCTTCGGAGCGCGTGGCCAGGACCGCCTTGTGCTCATCGAACGTTTTCCCGTCGGCGCGGTGCTGATCCACGACGTAGACGAGCTCGCTGTCGAGATCCGGCCCGATGAACACGTCGACCTTGTCGCCGTCGGCCCCGTCGCGCGCCGTGTCGCCGTGCACCCGCTTGATGTAGCCGTAGTCGGCGACTAACCGCGTCTCCCAGGGCTTCCCGCCCGCGCCGATGCCGCGACGCACCGATCCCTTCGGGTTCTCGATCTTGATGTGCAGGCCGTGGAGGTACAGGTCGCCCTTCTTGTAATTGCCAGCGTCTTTTTGCGCATGTGTCGGATCAGTGTCCGTCGCCGCGCGCGCGCGGTGCAGGGCGAGCCTCACGCGGCGCCGCCTTCCTGCACGGCATCAGTGTCGGCGATATACTTGGCGACCGCTCCCTCCTCGGAACAGTCCAGGGGCTCGGGACGCAGCGCATCCAGAATCAGGGGCTCCGGCCGGGCAAAGCGCACGTTGAAGCTGCACTGGTGGAAGTGGTTCTCCGGACTCACTGGAAATTCGCGCAGCGTAGAGGCCCGGTAGCCTTCCCCGTTTGGGAAACCGACGCACACCTGGGGCCGCCGCGCGTGGATCGTGCACACGCCGCGGCCGTCCGCATCGCGGGCGAAGCGCGGGCAGGAATAGAGCGTATGGCCCTGAGCCTCGAATCGTTGGAGCTCATCGGGCAGCGGCTCGAGTTCGGCGAGCCAGGAGAGCGCGGAGGTTTCGTGGTCGCGGCGGCCGCTGTCCTCCTTTTGCGCGCGCCGTAGCTCCGCGTTCTTGGTCCAGGAATTCAGGCCGCCGGAGGTGATGAACTCCAGCGGCGAGAACGGCAGCGAGAACTGCTCGCAGCAGTTGCCGCAGCGGTTGCACTCGATACGCGCGAACTGCTCCGGAAAGATCTCGGGACGGTCCGTGAGCGTGGCCGGCGGCGTCACGGCTGCGCCTCGCTTAGCTGATCCTCGTTGCGGGCTGCGAAGTATGCCCGGATGCCGTCGCGAAGTTCCCAGGCGTGGTGCTCAAGCTGCCAAAGACCCTGGCTGTCACGTTTCAGGTCCCGCTCAGGATCGAAGTGGGCGGCGGTGAGAATCTGGCCACGGTCCTTGTAGGCGCGCCGGCCGCGGCCGCCGTGCCAGTGGTGCAGGAGGAGCCCGTCGACGCAGCCGATGTTCCGGCGGATATGGTGCTCGGCGCGTTCCTGCCATCGTTGCAGCCATCGCACGCCGCTCGGTCCGAGACTGCGCGGCATCGTGCGGTCGTTGAGCCGGCCAATCAGAGCCCACGCCATAAAGGTGTCGCCGCCGCCGAGGATCGACCAATCGATCAGACCGCCGAGGGTCTCGATCGCCTCGCGGCGCGCTGCCCAGGCGAACCCGGGATGCCAGTAACCGAGACCGGAGAGCTTGCCGGCCAACACGTAGCTGCCGAAACGGGCCGCGCCGCGGAGCGGTGGCACGTCTGCTTCGTGTTGGTAACACCAGCCGAAGCTCCGATAACGCTGGAGCGGGCGGTAGTCGTGGTCGAGATCCTGCGCCTCGCTGAACATCTGCACGACCGAGTAGTGCTGCAGCTTGTGCAGGGTCTCGCCGACCCAATCCGGCCGCGTGAAGTGCGTGTCGGCATCGACCCAGGCGACATATCGCCAGTCCGCCGGCAGACGGGCGATCGCCGCGTTGATCGCGTTCTCCTTCAGCCAGATTTCCTGGTGGTCGTGCACCCGCAGCTGGATGTGCTGGGGATCGCGGAAGGAGGTCACGGCGAACGCGCGTTCCCCAAAGGCGAGCTCGACCGTCCACAGGACGGCGCCGGCGTCGACCACGCGCTTGGCGAACTTCTCGTACAGGGCCCACCGCGAGCGGTACCGCGGTGAGTTGAACACCGGCGTCACCACGTGGAGCGGCGCCGCAATGCGATCGGGGCGTTGAAACATCTACGCGGCGAGCTTCAGGAGGCGGCGCGACGTACGGCTCGCCGGATGGTCCTTGGGTTGGCGGTTGAGCCGCTGTCCGGGCCCGAACTGTTCCTGAGCGCTGGCACCCTTCAGGTTCAGCACGATCGCATAGCCGCCGGGCGTGAAGCCAAACGGCTTCGACAGCCGCCCCATGTGGTCCAGCTTGCCAGGGCCGGCGGACTTGAAAGCGGCCGGGTAGAGGAAGTTCGACACGCTCACCGGCTGGCCATCGACCGTCTTATCGTACGCGTCGGCCTCGACCTGGTCGCAGAGCTCGAGCGCCCATAGACTGCCACGGCCATCGTCGACCCAGCGATTGACCTGCGGATCGCCAAACGTCTCGCAGGCCTCGTGCGAAAGCACGGCGGCAACAGACAGGGCGCCGCGGAGGAGGCTGCCTCCCGAGCCGAGCACGGGAACCACGAACACCCGGCCATAGGGACGACCGCCCGGACTGACGCTATGCCAGCCGAGCGCGTTGGCCTGATCGGCGTTGTTGAAGATGCCGATGAGCCACGCGTCTTTCGGCGCGACGGCCTCGCTCGTGAACGGCACCACGGACTGTGGATCCCGCGTCCAGGCCGGCGCGACGTCTTCCTTGATCTGCAGGTTGCTCGCCTGGGTCATGGCGACGAAGTCTCGATCGGGGACGTGATTGGAGTGATTGACAACTGCGATCATCGTGCGCTGCTCCTTCCTCATTTGTCGTAGACGCTGGTGCCGCCGTCGTAGGCCTGGATCGCCTTGCCGAGGCGCATGCGCGCATCCTCGAGGTGTCGATAGGCGAGCATGATGTTCGCTTTCACCTCGCCGGCGTCTGCCACGGCCGACAGGTGGGGCGTGCTCAGCTCGACATGCTGCATGAGACTGCGCACCTCTTTGCCGTCTTCGAGAATGCGTCGGCGCAGCCGATCGCACGCGTTCTTGATGCTCTCTCCCATCAGCGTGTCGCTTTCCTGTTCGTCAGGCCGCGGCTTTCCGGGGCGCGTTGGAGCGGATCGGAGCGACGCGGCGAGTGACCAGCCGCGGCCGTTGGAGCGCGAGACGGGGCAGTCGGGCCCGGACGGCTCCTGGATCCAGCCCCAGGGCGTGACACACGCCCACGAAGCCGTAGATGCGGGCGTCATCCGAGGCGAACCAAGCGATCGCCGCCTTTTGCTCGCGTCTGCGGCCCTCGCGCCCGAACTTCGGGTCTTTGGCGGCGCCGCGGTAACAGTTGAGCGCCTCGGACAGCACCGCACGCATCAGGCGCCTCTCGCCGGTTTCTGGCGCGCCGGCGATGTGCAGCTGGGCGGGCAGCACGGCGTCGAGGTCCAAGTCGTCGTCGCTAACGTGCATCATTGTAGGCCCATTAGGAATTGATGGGTCATGCGGCGATGTCCTCCGGGATCGGCACATAGGCGGCCAGGGCGTCGCGCCTGGCGGCCTCGACGACGGCATGGCGACACGCCGTGCAGACGAAGACCGCGCGACACGTGCCGAACGCCGGCAGCATCCACGTGGCCGGCTCGGCCGGATGGTTCTTGCACCGAATCACGCGACATTGGCCCCCTGCAGCCGCGTGCGCCGGCCGATGACCGCGGGACGCCGGATCAGAATGCGCCCGACCTGGTCAACTGCCACCGCCTTGCTGAGGTCCGGCTGCAGCTTTGCCCGCAAGGCATCAGCGCGTTTGGCGATGTCTTCGTGGCCTTGCATCCGCGCACGCCGCGCCGCGGCGAGGAGCAGCTTGGCCGAGTAGGCCCATGCCCCGTTACGCTTCACTTTGACGGGGTAGGTCCGACTGGCGGGCTCGAGGAAGACGTGCTCCGGGAGCTGATCGCGGTGCGAGGAGCCGGAGCGGCCGACCTGCTCCCGTGTGCGCTCTGACAGTTTGCCGCTGCCGACGTCCTTGTCGACGACCTTCTCCGCCTTCAGGAGCTCGCGGAGCAGGGCGGCGAATTGCGCTTTGGCCATCGGCGCCGGCGCGGGCTTGCCGCCCGTTTTGAACTTCATGCGACGGAAGATCTCCATCGTGAGCGCGTAGAATCGGTCGCTGCCCTCGGCGACGTCGGGATACGCCTTGCGAACCTGCGCCTTCGCCGCGGCCCAGTGTGCTTCGTCCTCCGGGGTCTTCACCACATTTGCCGGCACGGGATTGTTCCTCCTTGGTTTTACTGAATGCCGATTCGCATGCCGGACATCGCCGGCGGCGCGGGAGCCTGCCAGGCCGCGCCGGGCCGCGGTGGCGCGGTGTCCGGTGGAGTCGGCCAGTCGCATACCGGCTTCGCTCGTGCGACCGCGTCGCCCACCAGGCGCCGCATGGTCGTGAGCGTGCAGATGCCGACGTAGTCCGCGAGCAGCCGATCGGCTGCCCAGAACGTTGCCGGCGGATGGTCGCCAATGGCCTGCTCCGCGACGAGCTCGGCCCGCTGCACGAAGTCCTGGAGCACGCCGAGGTCGGTGGTGGCGAGATAGGCGGCGTCGTAGTCGGCGAACAGGGTATTCGCGAAGGCGAAGGCCGCTCCGATGCCGCCGGTGATCGGTGCGCTCACCGCGGCAAGTCCCAGCGCGGCCGACGAGACGCCCGCAGCGGAGTTCACGCCGCTCCGGAGAAAGGTCCGGTGCGCCTGCGCTTCTTCGGCCGATCTGAAAAACGCTACGCAGTTGAGCTTTGCCACCGTGAGTCCTGCGGCCAGGTACGTGTTCGCGCCAGTGGCATCGTTGGGCGCGGCCGACGAGGCCTGCAGGAGGGCCAGATAACGCGCGCGGGGATCAATCGGCCCATCGGCGCCCGCCAGCGAGGAGACGTGCGCCGGGGTGATGGTGTCGGCGGGATTCACCCGCGGGCCCAGGGCGCACCCGTCGAGTGCGAGGGTGATCGCGGCCGCGGCGAGGACAAGTCTGGTCATGCGCCGGGCACCTCGGCGGTCGGTGGTTCACCGTTTGTCGGCGGGTCACCCGCAGGCAGCGCTTCGGCCGCGGTTTCCGGGGTCGGCTGCTTCGCCGCCGCTTTCTGCGCTTCGTCTTCCTCGATTGCCCGTTGCGCCTTGGCGAGCTTCTCGGCGATGTAGCGATCGAGGCGCTGCGCGTACTGCTCAGCGTCGAAGGGCACCATGCGATTGAGCACCACCGAATGCGTGTGGCCGAGCTCGAGGAGGAGGAGCTTGTGGAACTGCACCTCGGTCAGCAGCACGTTGATGTAGTGGGTCGTCCGCTCGACGTGCTGATTATGCTTGCGCACCTGCTCGTTGTAGGCCTCACGCAGCCCGTCGTGCTCCTTGGTGAGCTCCTGCACGAGGCCGATCAGCTCGCGGTACTTGAGCTTCACACGTTCGCGCTCCGACACGCGCGTCACTTGCGGCACGTTGCGCTGCCCGTGGTTGCCACGGGCCGGATTTTTGCGGGCTTCAGGCATCGTGCTCCTCGGACGCGGGCGCCGGCGCCGGCGTGATGTGGCCACAGTCCTGGCAGAGCCATCCCGGAGCGCCCTTGGCGAGCGGTGTGGTGCGGGTGCTCCGACAGCTGCGGCACGTGACGGCGGTCGTGCGTCCGGCAGCGGGGCTGGGCGTTTGAATCATGCGCCGTTCTCCGCGGCGGCCTTCAACCGGTGCTCCAGCCCTTCGACCGTCAGATTGGCGAGCGTTGCCGGCGTGAGGTTGGTGTAGAGCAGGCCCGTCGTCGAGAATGTCTCCTCTGCGGTCCACGTGCGGCCTTCCTCGTCGAACCGCGTCACGCTTATCTTCACGCTCGACGCATCGGCAGAGATGGTCAATTCACTGATGTCGTGGCCCTGAACGGCGGCGCAGACCGCCGCGGCAAACTCAAATCGATTCATGCCGCCTGGTCCCCCGCGATGTTGAGCCGCGCCATGAGCGCGGCGTACTGCGGCGCCCGGGCGGCAAAGAGGGAGGCCATGGCGGTGTGGTAGGGCGCCCAGGGGGAGTCCCGGCAGTTTGGATGGTTCGGTCCGATTCGCACGTGCCAGGTCGACCAGTGTCCGGTGTTGACGCCCAGGGCGTCGCCGGCTTCGACTTCCGCACGGGTGTACAGCCGTGGCGTGCCGTCGGCGTTCTTTTGGAGGAAGAGGCATCCCCGGCATGGGTCGGCCGCCGTCTGTCGGAAGAGGCGCACCTCCGTCGGCCATTTGCCCGACTCGGTTTGCCAGGATCCGCGCGCCCGCACCTCGGCGATCTCGGTGCGGATGACGCGGTCGGCGTCGCGGAGGACGTCGGCGGCGCGCTGGCTGTTGCCGAGGGCGCGCGCGGCTTCTTGGGTGCCCTGGCGCTGCTCGAGCGCGGCCGCGATGTGAGCCCGCAGCGGCGCAATCTCACGCGCGGCCGTCCACACGTGGCCGACATCATCGAAGATCGGCTTCAGGAAGATGCCGGCGTGTGCGCGGGCGAGTCCAACCGCGGCCGTCTCGGCATCCGTCAGCGGAAAGGCGCTGGCCATCTGCCGGAGCTCCGACCAGGGGAGCGGCGCCGTCGTGGTGAGCGCCGCGTACATCAGGCCCATACGGTAGGCGAGCGCGGGGAAGTCGAGTGCCTCGGGCACGGTAAAGCCAAAGAAGCGCAGGCGATTGATGAGTGGCGCTGGCACGTGGAGCCCGACCAGGCGGGCGGTCGACGCCGTCGTGAAGTCGAAGAGACGCTGGTGCAGCTCCCACATGGACAGTTGGGAGGGCACCTCGACGCGGTAGTTGCGGAGCAAGCTGTCCAGCACTTCCCACACGGCGTATTGCGCGCTGACGAAGTGCTCACGGGTGACGCGCGCGAGCTCGCGCAGGAACCACTCTTCGAAGTCGCCGCCGACGACGGCACCGGCCGCTTTCGCGAGGTCCTCGGCGTCGGACTCCTCCTGCACCGTGTACGCGCCGTCGCAGGGAAAGCACTCATCGAAGAGCGCGAGCGCTTCGGCGGGCGTCGGATTGCCAGCGATGGTCACGCGCGTTCCCATCAGTTGGCGCAGAGCCAGGCGGTGCCGAACGCGCTGTCGTTCATCTGCCCCAGGCGCGCAAAGCTCAGTTCGCCCTGGAGGCACGGGATGCAGAGATAGGTGAGCGTGGGATCGGGGACGAAGTCCGGTGAGATCTGGAGCTCGATGGAGCACTCCGGACAGAACATCCGCCCGCGGGCCTTCGCCTCCCCCACGAGCACGCGGAAGACCCAGGGCCGCAGCCCATAGAGGATGGTGCGGTCCTCTGCGGTCAACGCGTCGGCTGGATTCACCCAGATGTGCGGCGGCTCGACGTGCAGCGCAATGCCACGCCGGCGCACGTCGGTGATCCAGGCGTACACCGTCTCTGGGTTGACCGGCGGTGTCATGCCTCGTCCCACCTGGTGATCAGGTGCAGCGCCGGATCGCCCGGGAGACTGGCGATCGCTTCGAAGCACCCGTGCGCGCCGCAGCGGTGGCGCGTCGCTGCGAATGGCGGATCGCTAAGCGACGTGCGCGGCCTAAGCGCCAGCAGCGCCAAGTGGTGAGTTACGATCAAGGCCAGCACGATCAGCAGGAACCCAATCATGCCGCAGCCTTTTCGATCACCGCCGCGAACGGACGCCGTCCCTGTCCGCGCAGTGGCCGCGCCCCGCGTCGCAACGCGGCGTGCACCGCCTTGTGGACGTCGCGCTCGTCGCGGTCGGTGGTGCGTGCCCGTCGCCCGGGCTGCTCATCGTCGCCGGCGCTGGGGTTCGCGCCCAGGCTCATCATATACACCTGCATCATGGCGGGGTTTCCCGCCGGCGCGTTGCCCACGAGGTCGTCGTCGCTCGGTTCCCGGCCGTCGATCGCGCGGAGCTCGTTCCAGCTCGAGGAGAGCTGGATGCGCTGGAATTTCTGCTGCTCGTTCTCCTCGTGGAGGCCGACGAACTCGAACAGGTAGCGCGGATCGACGAGCGCCACGATCTCGTTGAAGGCGCGCTCGACAAAGGCGAGGAGCGGCACGAGACCCTTGTCGCGCGACATCGCGAGCTTCTCCTGCGTGTCCTTGCCCGAGAGGCTCGAGGCACGCGTCGAGAACGAATCGAAATGCACCTCGTTCGGATCGATGCCGTAGATCGCGCAGACGATCGAGATCAGAAAGATCATCCACCGCGCGAAGAACATCTCGTCGAAGTTCTGGTCGATCGGCGTATAGACGTGGCCGGCTTCCTTGTTGTTGCTGGCCATCACCGGGATGGTCCACCGGTTGGCGGCGCCGGTCAGCATGGCGCGAAACTGCCGTTTGAAATTGTTGAGGTCGCGCGGGCCGTACTTGCCGAACAGGGTGAGGATGCCGCGGGGGATGGCGTTGCGGTCGAGGCCCGCGGCGTTGTACGTCACCGCGTTGAGATAGGCGGTGGCGGCCCGGATGATCATCTCCGGCTCGCCGTAGCCGTAGCCGCCGGCGTAGAGGTCGGAGCGCGGGTTGCGGACGGGATAGAGAATGTGGTCGTAGCCGTAGACCACGTACGGCACGCCGTCGATGACCTGGACGGCGCGGACCTCGTCGGCCCCCTCGTACCCATGCTCGGTGCAGAGGCGGATCGTCGAGTAGTCGATGTTGTGGTAGCCGCTGAGGCGCCCGCTGTTCGTGTAGGTGAGCTCGATCGGGCAGGCGTCGCTCGAGAGCGTGTCCCAGAGGAACTTGGCGGCGAACTCGGGGAGGGTGGCCCGGCGCAGGCGTTCGCGTTCCTTCCGCGTGCTGACATCGCCGCTGTTCAGCAGGAACTTCTCGACTCGCCGGACGCCGAGCTTGTCTCGGTCGGTGAGCTTCTCCTCGTCCGCCCGCCGGAAGCGGAACCCGAGCGGACCCTGGTCGCGCTCCGGGCGCAGGAAGGCGGCGATCTGGCGCTGGCGCGTCAGGATGATCGCCTTGACGACGTCGACGGCCGCGACGAACGACTTGCAGAAATCAAAGGTGGAAGTCGTCTTTTCGAGCCAGCGGGAGCGATCCCCGTGGCCCATGACGATCCCGTACTCGTTCACCTCGAGAATCGAGGTGTGGACGCGGTTGCCGCGACTCTCGCCCAGCTCAAAGCGTTTGGCGCTGGGGGAGGTCTCGAAGAGCAGGCGGTCGCTGACGAGCTGGGTGGACTTGGCGGTCAGGTCGGGGGCGAGGAGCTCGGCCAGACTGTCGCGCAGCTCATCGAAGTCGGTGTGGCGGATATCGCCGACGACCTCGTTGAAGATCTCGCGGTTGATGTCGTACCGCTCGTCCTCGGGGGCCCGACCGACGTCCCGAGCGAGTGCCGCAAACGCCAACGCCACTCCAAGCTGTCCCCCCGGACACTGCGCTCGAATCGGACGGTGGCGGGGTGGGGGGCGCTACCGAGCCACCGTCCGTCCGAGCATTCTGATGGCGCGGCATACGCGCGTGCGCACCGACGCGCAAGGAACGCTGACGGGTCGGTGCGGCGGAAAAGGCGCGCCCACTGTGGGTTTCCGCCCGCAAAATATTTTTCGCTGACCCTGAGTTGGAACTTAGCTGGCGAGCGCGGATACCCACGGTCTGAATGCGGGGCTACCCATCTCGACGATGAGCCGGAAGGCCCCGTCGTCCTCTCCGTAGCCGACGAACTCCATGATGGACAGGCCGGTCGGATTGAGCGCCAGCCGACGCCGAGCCTCGGCGACTACGGCCGCCCGGGCCTCTTCACTGTCTATGGTGCCCTGAAAGGGTGCTTGGAACTGTGCAACGCGCCCCCAGATCTCAGCATCGACCCACACCGGCGCGCCGCGGTACTCGATGGCCACCTCGCCCCGCCCGCTGGCGTTGCGTAACCCGCGCTCAATCGCTCTCGCGGCCCGCATGAATTCGGTCAGCTCGGCTAGCGTAATCCCCGCGGCTCGCAGGAATGCAGTCACCTTACTCATCGTCATCGTCTCCTTCGTCCATCGCTTCCTGAAACAGGTCGCAGCCCCGGTCCGGCGCATCGACTAGGATGTACCGGGCCCGGCAAAATCCCTTCCCGGCACGCACGATAAAGTTCGCGCACCCGCCGCACGTCTCGCCGTCGTCCGGCTTTTCAAAGTGCTCGGGCAGCCGGTCCCGGATCTGCTGGGTCATGGCGTTCGGGGATTTCTTCCTGGCGTCCGCCCCCGGCGCCACCTCGTCCGGCGAGGACAGGTCGAGCATCTTCCAGGTCTGTCCGCCCTTGCCGTAACAGAGCATCACCGCCTCGGCGATATCGGGCGAATCGGCGCCGCGCTCCTCCATCGCGTCCTCCTTCGACTCGATCTCGATCTGCCCGCGGGCGTTGTGCTCGTAGAGAATGCCGGCGAGCTGGCCGATCGCCTCCTCCAGGTCCTCGGGGTCGATCGTCTCGGCGAAGATGACATCGCCGTCCTGGAAGCACTGGCGCAGGCCCCAGTACAGCTCGGCTTTCAGGTTCTTGTACTTCTCCGGATCGCTCGAGGCCTCGCCCACGTTCACGTCGAAGACGGGGAATCCCGCGTCCTCGAGGTGGCGCGCCATGTAGTAGCCGATCCCCACGGCGTCGACTTTGAGGACCTCGAGGCGCTGCTTCAGCGGCCGGAGCGTCTGCACGACCTCGCCGCGCGGGTCCCGCTGCGCCCAACGGTAGAGCGCTGTCAAGGTGGGTCCATCGCGCAGCGCCAATACGGTCTCCGCCTCGCCGGGCCCGGCGACGTCCAGGCCGCCGCGCGGCCGCTTGCCCAAGATGGGTTTCCGCCGCCGCGCGGCCTCGAGCCACGCCAGCGAGATCAGCGCGTTGTCGGCCTGGGTCGGAAAGTCGCCGAGGACCTTGGCATCCCACAGGGGATGGCCCTCGCCCCATTTGTGCCACTTGTCCTTCACCCAGCGCCGCGTGGTGAGATACGGGCGCTGCGCCTCGGCGAGTTGCTCGTCGCTGCACGCCAGGAGTCTTGCCAGGGTCTGCTTCCACGGCTCCTGCGGATCCGTGCGCAGACCGGCGAAGTTCGGCGTATCGAAGGCGCTGATGGTGATGGTGTTGTACAGCTTTCGGTGCTTGGTGAACGCGTCGTAGAAATGGCCGCTCGGAATGATCGGGTTGCCGAGCCCGAGAATGCGGACGTCACCGCCGGCGGCGATGCCTTCGATCGCTTCCCAGATGTCCCCTTTGACGCCGGGAGCCTCGTCCACGACGATCAGGACGCGCCCATGGAACCCCTGGAACCGCACGCCCTCGTTGGTCGAGATCCCGATCGCATAGTTCTCGGCGTTGTGCTCCAGGGCCGTCGTATGCACCGTGGGAAAGCGGATCCGCCCGCGGTGCGTGGCTCGGTTGATCTCGCCCCAGAGAATCCGCCGCACCTGCGTCCAGGTGGGCGCCGTGGTGATGACGATGCCGTCCGGGTAGCGGACCAGCCACCAGAGGACCGCACAGGCGCCCACGAATGACTTCCCGGACGCGTGGCAGGCCTTCACGAACGTCGGCGTCTGCGACGTCGCCACGGACTGCAGGACCTGCTCCTGCACCGGCCACGGGTCGGCGCGCAGAAAGACCCGGGTGAAACGCACCGGGTCTTCGATCGTGCGGATCCACTCAGCGCGTTGTTCTGGGGAGAGGAGTGCCGCCGGCGAGGGGGACGTCGGCTTCGAGTCGTTTCGCATCCAGGTAGATCTTCTGCACGAGGGTCAGGCTGATCTTGTCGTCGCCGTCGGGGTCGCCATCCCCTCCGGATCCCCGTCGCCCCGCGCTGATCACGCCGGTGTGTTCCGCGAGTAATCGGAGCGCCGGCAGGCGCGGCTCGAGCTTCACATGCTTCGAGGAAATCTCCAGGACGGCCGGGTGATCATCAGCGGCCACCTGGTCGCTCGGCACGACCGTGACCTCGATCGGGTCGGGAACGAGGGCGTCGTCGAAGGGCACTTCGCGCGTCCCACCGTCGTCACACGGCACGATGTTGACCGCTCGCTCCGCCGGGCGCCAGCGTACGAACTGCCGCATCTCGGCGAACGCGATCCGGGCGAGCTGCAGGACGACGCGGTCGGCCGTCACCCGGGTGCGCGCGTTGCGCTCCTCCTGGAGCTTCGCGATCGCCGCCTCAATGTTGCGTCGGGTTAACAGGCGGCAGCCCTGCGACCGTGCGCTCTTCGCGGAGTAGCCTGCCCGGATCGCCGCGTGCGTGGCGTTGAGGTCCACGAGGTACTGCCGCGTGAACTCGGCTTCCTGTGGGGTCAGCGCCTGCGCATCAACTTTGCGCCTCGCGACGGGGCGCTGCGTGCGTGTACGAGGCTGTTTAGGCGTCGGTCGCGACTGCCGCTTGCTCATCGCGGCCCGGGGACTGCAGAGACGGTGGGTTCGTCCTCCCGTTTTCGTGCGGCTTGCCGCACCCGCATGCGTTCGGCGGCCGCGGCGCGCGCTTCAGAAGTCCAGACGGGCTTTTTACGTGCGGCGTGAAGAGCGGCAAGATCCGCGGCCAGCACGAGGTCGACGCCGAGGCTCACGAGAAACCGCTGGCAGGCGCGGACCACAGCGGCGATGTTCACATCCGCGGTGCTTTCGCGCTGGCCGCGGCGCAACCGAATGCGCAAGGATCCGCCGGTGTTACGGACAAAGCAGAGCTCGAGACCATCGGTCAGCGCGCCCGGAGAAGATGTCGCCAGGAAATGGTCCCACTGCCGCTCCGTCCACCGATCCACGCGTTTGGTCTTCTGTCCCCGCCTCTCATAGTGCCATTTCTCGCGGCCTTGTTCCAAACCGACGTGGGCGCTGACCGAGGCGGCGAGCGCATCTCGCACGCGCTACCCCGCGCGTTGTGCCGCGGGATAGCCGGCCTGCGCAATCGCCGCGGAGTCGCCGCGTTCGGCGAGATATTCCTGGAGCTTGTGCGTGAAGAGGCCGCCCGGGTTGTGGATGTTGTTGCCGGGCATCGCGAGCAGCGCCCGCACGTCGCTCAGGGCCCGGCGAAACGCCACCGTATCCGGTAGGCGCGCGAGCAGCTGGCGGTACCAGGCCTCGTGGCCGGCGGGGTCGAACACGTCGCGGATCTCGCCGAGAAGCGCGTCGACCGATTCGGCCCGATGCGGCGGCCGCCGCGGGAGCCCGGCGACGCGGGTGACCACATCCTCGAGGGGCTCGATCGACTCCGCTACTTCCTCCCGGCTCCCCGGCTTTTCTTGAAGGCCACTGCCACTGTCACTCGCGCTGGCGTTGAGGAGAGGGGTAGTGGGAGTGGAGTTAAGAGAAGAAGCAGAAGCAGAAGAAGAAGCAGAAGAGGAGCGGATATCCGTGTGACTCACGGGAGTGTCACGCGTGACACGAGCGTGACTCCTGCGTGACCGGTGCGGACGATCGGCGGAGAGCGGCGTCACCGATCCAGAGGCCCGCTCTTCGCGGAGCCTTTCTCGGCGGCGCCGCTGGCGTAAACGATCAGCAATGCGGCGTTTTTGTGGGCTCCCGCAATGCTCGCCGTAGCGGGGGATACTCACCCCACGCTCATCGATGAGGAGCCAGTCGGTCTCTGCCAGGGCGGCGGCAAAGCCGGCAATGCCGCTGATTTCGTCGACGATCTCGGCGGTGATCAGCTGCAACCTACCCACAGGGGACGGACACGATACAAGTGGCTCCTCGGACTCGACACCGGTGTCACGCGATGTCACGCGTGACGCGAGCGTGACAGATGCGGACGCGCCTGTGACCGTTCCCGGGCAGCCGCATCCAGGCCCGTGCATCAACCTGGCGTGCTCATCGGCGTAGGCCCAGAGTGCAAAGCAACCCCCGCACACGAGTGCCGGGTGCATGCGAAGCCGACGCGAGACATGGAGCACGTGCGGGTCCCTGAGCAGTTCATTGCGTAAATTCGTGCGCCCCATTGTTCCGTCCCTTCTCGTTCCGTCAGTTCGCCATCCCGCCGTTCACGGCCGAAACTCCAGCAGAGACAGCACCGCGACGTTCGCGCAGGTGTGCGACCCGATGAGCACCGTCTCGACGAGCTCCCACCCCGAGGCTCGCGGTATCCAGGGCGCCTTGAAGATGATGCGCCGGCGTGCCACCCGCGCGATCTCCCGCTGCAGGTAGATGCGCAGTGGGTACTCCAGGCCGTAGATCGGGTCGCAAGCGACGGTGTCGAAGGCACTCGCGCGAAAGGGCAGGTCGTATTGGTCGGCCACAATACTGGCTCCCTCGGCGCGGAGCTGGACGCCCTGGGCGGACGCATCCTCGGCAAACAAAGCCAGCTGGTGGCGCTGCCCCCCCCCCGAAGCCTGGCGCCGCGCGATCACGATCCACACGCACGGTTCCGAGAAGCGAGCCGCCGGCGCAGACCTGCAGGAGCGTCCCGGTGCGCCAGCGCGCCACGTACTCGTCCCAACGGCTGCCCGAATACGCCGGCCGATACCAGTGCTTCGAACCCGCGGCGCGGCCGTCGGAGTGCCCGCGGACCTGACCGGCGTGACGTACGCGCGCAAGCGTCGCCATCTCAGGCCGCCTGCTGTTCGTGGGTGAGGAGCGCCCAGGCCCCGAGGTACTGCCAGAGCTTCGAACTGCGCCGCTGCGTCCGCGGCAAATATAGGAGCGTCTTCGCCGTCCACGCACCGTCGGGGACGATCAACACCTCGCAGGTGCCGCTGGCGGCGACCAAGAGCCAGAAATCCGGATGGACGCGATCGCCGTGCTGATGCAGGTTGAAGAAGAAGCCGCGGTACCGGTAGCGGTACGAGACGCCCTTCACGCGCACCGACGTTGCATGCAGGCAGGCGCGAGAGGTGCGTACGCCCACGCGTAGGCCACCGCCGAGCAGGAGGGCGCCGTCGACCTCGCGCACCACGAGTCCGCGGCGCCGCAGCTCTCGCGCTGCCCAGCGCCGTCCCCAGAGGCCGAGGCCGATCCGGTCACCGTGGCGCCGTGAGTACTCCCAGCGCGCGTGGCGATCGATCTCGGCTTGTCGGTGGGCTCGACAGACGCCGCGGCGGGCCGGACGGCGACAGTACACACAGCGCCCGGCGCGCCGGTGGCGGCTCCGGTACCGCTCGCGTTTGTCCGTTCCTGCCGCCACAGCCGCACCCGTGATCCGGGATTACTGAACGGGAAGGGAGGAAGAGGAAAGGCGGGGACTGCGAGGGCTCAGGAGGGTAGGCCGCGGGGAAGAGTAGCACCGAAAGTTGCACCGCGGGTCCGAAATCTTCAAGCGGCGAGCGGGTTGTGGACACGCTCTCCAGGCGTGCACCTTCGGCCGCTCGGTCACCTCTCCGTACGCAAGATCAAGCATTCCTTACCTCCCGCCGTCAACCAGTTTCACTGCTTTTCAGACGAAACCGCACCGCGAACCGCACCGGTGCTGGTAACCAAATTCGGTCCCGTTACCAGGCCGAGCTGCTCCCACAGATGATCCTGAAACTGCGCCACCACCGGGTCCTCGAGGTAGAGGTAGCGCTGCGTCGAGCTCAGGTGCTGGTGACCCAACAGCCGCTGCGCGATACTCGCAGGCTGCCCGGCGGCGATGCTCATGCTGCCGGCCCACCGCCGGATGTCGTGGTAGCCGTAGCGCGGGATCTCGGCGCGTTTGCACGTGTCCCGCAGTCGCTTCATTGCCGCATCGTGCTGCTGCTCGCCCCGGGGTCCTGGGAACACCCTGGTATCGCTGGCCCCGTCCGCGAGCTGCTGGCGGAGCGCCTCGATCGCGGCCGCCGGCAGGTGCTGCCGAAAGAGCCGCTCGCCCCCGCCACGGTTCTTCCGCGACCGGATGAGGCAGTAGCCCCGCTCGAGATGGAGATCGCCCGGCTGGAGGCGCGCCAAGCCGATCCAGCGCACACCCGTGAGCGCCATCACGATCAGCAAGCGCTGGAACCGGGGCGTGGCCGCGACCAGGAGCCGGCGCAGGTGCTCGGTCGCAATCGGGCGCAGCGGCTCCTGCGACTCGGGCATGCGGGCCGTCGGGGTCACCGGGTTCCCCTCCAAGGCCTTCAGCCGAACGCCGTAGGCGAACACGGCGTGGAGGATCTTGCGCATCTCGTTGACGGTCCGCGGCTTGCGCCGGCGCCCTTCGGTGTGCACCCGTTGCAGGACCGCCACGACGTCCGCCGGCGTGATCTCGTCCGGGCGGAGCGTGTCCCAATCCTCGCACCACCGGTTCAGCTTCGCCTGGCATTGGATCACCCAATCCTCACGCTTGGTTCTCAGCCCTTCGGCGATCCAGCTCTTGACGAGTGCGGCGAATGTCGGAAACGGTGCCGTACGGTTTGCGCGGATGGCGCGCCGGCGATCGACCGCGGCGTCGTTCGCTGCCTGCTTCGTCGAGAACCCGCGCTGCACGTACCGGCGGCCGCGCAGCTGAAAGTGGTAGCGGTAGCTCTTCGTGTCCTTGTCCCAGCTGACCGTCATCGACGCCCTCCCGCTGCGCGTATTGCTGCAGGAACGCATCGAACGCGGACGCGAGCACCCGGAGCCGACCGCCAACGCGAAACCACGGGATACGTCGCCTGAGCGACGCTCGCGTAACCGATGCCACCGGTAACTGCAAGCGCGCGGCGACCTCGGCGGGGGTGAGAACGGACTCGGACATGGGAGTGCACGCTCAGTCGACGACCTCGCGGGCCTCGGAGAAATGGTGGCGAGTGTACGGCAGGCGGCCGACGGCGCAGATGTCCTCAAACCGCGTACGCCCGAGTCGAATCCGCGAGTGAATTGTCAAACGGCTGATCCCCGTGCGCTTGGCCCATTCGCTGATAGTGCAAGTTTCTCCAGTGGCTGGATCAGTCAGCAAGTGCGTGGACGACCTGTTTTCGCACTGCTCCTTCATCGTCGCCCAACGACAGTTGTCGGGCGAATATGGTCCGTCGTTGTCCTTGCGCTCGATCGTCAAGCCCGGCACATGCGACGGTCCCATGTCGGCGAGAAAGTTCTCGAACACCAGCCACCGCTCACAGACGGTGATTCCGCGGCCACCGTAGCGCGCGTAGTCAGTGCCATCAGGATAAGTGCAGCGCCGGATCATCCCAGCCCACGATTTGTACACAGGCGAAGTCTTTTTCTTAAACCCGGGGATCCGGACGGGCTTCCTAGTCGACGACATCCCTCGCCTCCTCGTCAAAATGCGAATATTCCTTCACGATCCCGACGCGGTATGCACCGGTGTGGCCCGCAAACACCTGCCGGCGCAGCGGCGCGGGTCGGTGCTCTTCGTGCAGCATCTCGGTGTCCGCGCTGACGCGAAAGCATCGGACCCGGTCGTCGCCCCAGAGCTCGGCGGCGCCGGCGATGCGATGCCGATGGCCGGTCGCCTCGCCGAAGGCGACGACGCCCCCGTTCTCGATCGCGCGCAGCTTCGGCAGCATTCGGGCGTATTCCTCATCCGTGATCGGAATCAGGCACACGTCGCCTTGCTCCACCCACTCGGGCTCGATTCGTTTCGTCATCGCTCTCTCCTCCTCTCAGCTGAGAAACATCGGCCGCGTGCGCATCCCCGTGCGCCACTGCAACGCGGCGGCCACCGTGTGGCAGTCCGGGTGCACGCCCTCGACGTGGCGATCCCCGCTGCTCGGGTTGATCATCGACAAGTACGGGCGGCGCCGGCCGTCGCCCAGGTCGAGCTCGAGGAGCTCGTACATCGGTAGGTCGCGATCGACTACGCGCGCGCCGAGGTCCCTACAGATACGGGCGATGCCGATCTTCCGCACAATCTCCCGGCGGACCTCGGCGTTGCGCTCTCGCAGTAACAGCTGCGGATCCAGCACGCCTGCTGGCGTCTCCACGAGCTCGCGCGGGACGCGGGCACCGTGGAGAAACCAGTAGGCGGCCCCCCCGGGCCAAAATACCGCGGGCCCGTCGTCGCAGTGGAGCTGCTCGCCGAGCACGCGCAGCGCCGGCCTCGGAGCCGCCACGACGCAGTCGCGCGCCACCCAAAAGAGCCAGAGGCCCGCTTCGAAAGCGTCGAGGTAGGGCAGCCAGATGCCGATCCATTTTTCGATCGCTGCCGACCGAGCTGCCGACCGAGCTGCCGACCAAGCTG
>Ga0247668_1000051_pt1 | contig 43413 bp, 34 predicted proteins | sample CNK09_metaG_FD_182737 | JGI IMG/M metagenome (GOLD analysis project Ga0247668, IMG submission 182737) | Soil microbial communities from Purdue University Martell Research Forest, Indiana, United States - CNK09 | ecosystem: Environmental > Terrestrial > Soil > Temperate forest > Bulk soil...
GCGTCGCGATCGACACCTCCGTCGGCGGAGGCGAGGCCGCTCAGACGGTAGCGGAGTTGCACGAACTGGCAGTAGCGCTGGGTGGAGGTGATATCGAGTTGTCAATATCAGGATCGACCCACCTCGATATCAGGATCGATGGGGGTCATCAGGACTGACCCACTTCAATATCAGAATCGATGGGGGTCAATATCAGTGGGTGCTGATATTGACCACATCGGTTGTCATCTAGAGGTGCACTCCTGATATTGACCCCCATCAAGCCTGATATCGAGGTGGGTCGATCCTGATATTCACCCCATCGATCCTGATCTTGAACCCCTTGGTCGCTCTCCCGAAGAGACTCTACTGCCACCTGAAGAGGCTGACAGCCTCTATGGAGAGGCTCTACACCCACCCGAAGAGGCTCACAGCCTCTACGGAGAGGCTCCACGCCCACTTGAAGAGGCTGACAGCCTCTTCGGAGAGGCTCCAGCCCCACGTAGTGTCGTGTCAAGATTGAAGTCCGGGGTTGAGCGTCTCTCAAATTCACTGTCATCCTGAGGCGGCTGCGGTCGCCTCAGGATGACAGTGAATTGAGAGGCGCGTAACCTTCGATTTCAATCTTGACACGGCACTAGGGAGGCTCCGCGGGACCCACCTGTAGGTCGGCTGTCAACGGCCATCCAACTTTCCCCCGGTTGGCCATGAATGGACTCGTGGGGGCCACGAATGGGTTCCCGGAGGCCACGAAGGGACGGCCGGAGGCCACGAAAACCGCGGGGGGGAAGGACTCTCGACGAAGAGAGTCGCGAGTGGTTCATGCAGACCGTGAAAAATGCGGGTCGCCTGGGCTACGCCAGCGCGCTCTCGAACGGCAGCTCCCCTGCCATCGCCACCTGGTTCTTGCCGTTCTTTTTGGCGAAATAGAGCGCGGCGTCGGCACGGGCGACCAGGTCGGTCGTCGTCGCGCCGTCGTGGGGATAGACGGCCACGCCGATGCTCATGGTCACGCGCAAGGTCCGCCCGATCGACGGGACGATGATCTCGCGCTTGGCCACCAGTTCGCGCATCCGGTTCCCGGCGTCGCGCGCCGAGGCAGCGGGGGTGTCGGCGAAGATGATGGCGAACTCCTCGCCGCCGTAGCGGGCCACGACGTCGGTATCGCGCGCGTTGGTCATCATCTCGTCGACCAGACCCTTGAGGATCTCGTCGCCGACGGGATGGCCGAACGTATCGTTGATCCGCTTGAAGTTGTCGATATCGAGCATCGCCAGCGCGAACTCACGGCCGGCGCGCGCGCTGCGATGGACCTCTTTCGCCAGCGCCTCCTGGAAGAAGCGATGGTTATAGGCCGGAGTCAGCCCGTCGATGAACGTCAGCCGCCGGATCTCCTCGTACTGCCGCGCCGACTGCAGCGCCGTCACCGCCTGCAGGGCGAAGATCTCCAGCGTCTGCACCATCTCGACGTTCGGCACGCGCTGATCGCGCGGATCGCGGACGGAGAGGTAACCGATCATCTCCTCGGCGCTGATGAGAGGAACCAACAGCAAGTCGTTCTCGTGCCACTCCTCGGGGCGCCGCAGGAAATCGTCATCGTCGTGCCGGACGAAGACCCCGTGCTCGCTCTGCTGCAAGGCCGTGTGCGAGACGAAGAACGAATTCGAAACGCGGAACTCGTCCTCGAAGAACGCCGTGATCTCGCTGGATGCCACCGGTTTCTTCTTCATCTCCTCCCACAGGTCGTCCAGCCCGGCGTGCGCGCGCCGCGTGAACTCGGCGCGTTTGGCGTCGAACAGCGCGAAGACCACCTTCTCGAACCCGAGCGCTTTTCGGATGGCCTGGGCGATGCGGGTGAGCATGGCGTCGACGTCATACGATCCGATGAGACCGTTGGCGACGTCGAGGATGAGCGACTTCGTGGCCGCCTGCGTCTCGAGCTGCGTCGTCTTCTCCCCCATCTCGCGCCGCAGCAGTTGGTCCTGCAGCGATAAGGCGGTCTGATTGGCGAGCAACGTCAGGAGATTGATGCTTCCGCTCTTCAGGATCGACGGGTCCTCCGTTTCGTAGATGAGGATTCCGTAGATGACTTCCACCGTCTGAATGCCGATGAGCACCTGGATGGCGTTCCCTTCCGACAATGGGAAGCGGCGCTGGTCGTTGTGAAAGACGAAGGCGCGGTTGGGGGCGGATGCCGCGAACCCTGCCGATTCGACCCAGGCCAGAATCCCCTGATCGGTCGGCTGACAGGCGCCGTGCCGATAGACGGTGGCGGGAATGTCGGGGTTCGCTCCCCACGTCACCACCGCGCATGCTTTGAGCCGCGCCAGCCGCCCGAGGAGCGCCACCATGCGCCGGAGCGTTTCCTGGTCTCCCTCGGCGGAAAGGATCTGCGACGCGCCCTCGGTGAGGATGGAGAGCTCGCGATTGCGCCGGAGCAGCTCCGTGTTCTCCTGCGTCGCATCCGACTCGTTGCGCATCGCGTAAGCGACGACCAGCACCGGCAGGAAGGCCAGCGCAAAACCGAGCATCCCGTAGACGGAGTAACAGAGCACTTCCACGGCCACCAGGGGCGTCATCAGCAGGAGCGTCCTGCTCTGCACGACGAGAAGGCGGCGGACGTCGAGGGCGCCGCGCCTGGTATCGAGCGCATGGCGGATGGCCGTGAAGAGCACGTGCGCGACCAGATAGCCGACGACGAGAAGGATGTAGCCGGAGACTTTGGCCATCAGCCGGGCGTCTTTCGCCACGGCCGAAGCGTAGAGAAGCGCGACGATGTAGTACGACAGCGCGAGCTGCGCCGCGCCGTACAGGGAATCGAGCCGGATGGTGCGCCTGCCGGCGTCGCGGGCCAGGTGGTAGACCGCGGTCCCCACAAAGACGGAGATCAACGCCACTGCCGGATCGTGCAGGAGCAGGATGGCCGCGAACACCACCGCGGCCTCGAAACCGGGCGTGTCGTCGTCGACGCGAACCCAGGCCGCCACCGCGACCAGCGCCGCATAGAAGAGCAGCGTTTCAACCGTGGTCCATGAAGCAACGCTGAACGTCCACACCACCGCCGTGAAGGCGATGACGATCGCCGCCAGCACGTAGATACGAAACAGAACTGCGCGAGACATGATGCGGAAGTGCTGGATTGTATCCCGATGTCATAATCAAACCATGTCGTGGGAAGCAGTCATCGGCCTCGAGGTGCACGCGCACCTGGCAACGGCAACGAAGATTTTCTGCGCCTGCTCCACCTCGTTTGGCGCGCCGCCGAACACGCGGATCTGCCCGGTCTGCCTCGGATATCCCGGGGCGTTGCCGGTGCTGAATCGCCGCGCCGTCGAGCTGGCCATCCGCGCCGCCGTCGCCACCGGATGCACCATCCACGAGCGCTCCGTCTTCGCGCGGAAGAACTATTTCTACCCCGACCTGCCGAAGGGGTATCAGATCTCACAGTTCGACCAGCCGCTGGCCACGGCGGGCAGGATCGGCCCCGTTCGCATCCTGCGCATCCATATGGAAGAAGACGCCGGCAAGTCGATCCATACCGGCGATGTTTCGCACGTCGATCTCAATCGCGCCGGCACGCCGCTCGTCGAGATCGTCTCCGAGCCCGATATCCGCTCCGCCGAGGAGGCCGATGCCTATCTGACGAGACTGCGGCAGATCCTCATGTACACCGACGTCTGCGACGGCAACATGGAGGAAGGCTCGTTGCGCTGCGACGCCAACGTCTCCGTGCGAAAACCGGGTGCCGCCCTCGGCACGCGCACGGAGATCAAGAACCTCAACTCGTTCCGCTACCTGCGCAGCGCCATCGATTTCGAGATCGCCCGCCAGAGCGCCGTGCTCGAATCGGGCGGCGCGATCACGCAGGAGACGAGACTCTACGATCCCGCGGCGGGCGAGACCCGGCCGATGCGCTCGAAGGAAGAAGCGCACGATTACCGCTACTTTCCCGATCCCGACCTGTTGCCGCTGGTCGTGGAGCGGGCGTGGATCGACGAGATTGCGCGCGCCATCCCGGAGCTGCCGCACGTCCGCGCCGAGCGCTACCAGCGGGACTTTGCGCTGAGCGCGGTCGACGCCGAAGCGCTCGTCACCTCGCGCCAGCTCGCCGGATACTTCGAAGCGGCCGCCGAGTCCGGCGGCAACCCCCGCGCGGCGGCGAACTGGGTGCGCAATGAGGTGCTGCGAATCCTCAACGAGCAGAAGCTGGACATCGCTGACTATCGAGTCACCCCGGCCATGCTCGGACGGCTGATACGGCTCATCGACCGCGGGGCCATCGGCGGTAAGTCGGCGAAGGAAGTCTTCGACGACATGTCCGCGAGCGGCGACGACCCCGAGCAGATCGTCACGCGCAAAGGACTGGCCCAGATCAGCGATCCCGAGGTCATTCGCGAGGCCGCCCGGCGCGTCATCGAGCGCCATGCCACACAGGTCGAGCAATATCGTGCGGGCAAGGCCCAGCTCTTCGGATTTCTGGTCGGGCAGTTGATGAAGGAAACCGGCGGCAAGGCCAAGGCCGAGCTGGCAAATTCAATTCTCCGTGAATTGCTCGGGCCATGAATCGCCACTGAGCGCGAACACCGGTTGTGGAGATATGCCTATGCTATGATCCGGCGGTTTTCCGAGGTCCTGCGTTCACACGCGATTTGAGTCATTTTAGGAGGTCCAGCTTGCGTTCTTTCAGCAAAATCGGGCTATTGGTTTCGGCAGCAATGTTGGCGGTTAGCGGGGCGGCGTTCGGAGCTGGATTCGGGCTCTTCGAACAAGGCGCCAAAGCAACAGCCATGGGTGGCGCCTTCGCCGCAACTGCGGATGATCCCAGCGCCATCTTCTACAACGTCGCCGGCATCGCCCAGCAGCGTCATGCGACATTCATGGCCGGCGGGACCGGCATCAACTTCAGCAACCAGTTCACCGGCGATCCGAATGACCCCTTCACCAGCGGCGGCACGGGGCGCTACAAGGCTCACACCTTCGTTCCTCCCAATGCCTACTTCATCATGCCGATCGGAACGAACATCACCGCCGGGGTCGGCGTCTTCACGCCGTTCGGGCTGCGCACGAACTGGGAAGATCCCTGGATCGGCCGTTTCGTCTCGCGTGACGCGAACATCAAGACGCTCTCGGTGGAGCCGGCGATCGCATGGCAGACCACCGACGGCCGTGTCGCCATCGGCGTCGGCGCCGAGTACCGCCGGGCGCACGTCGTCCTGGTTCAGGACGTCACCTTCCCGCCCGGAACGGTGAACGTCAATCCGTTCCTCGGCCGTTTCCCCGACCTCGCCAACGCCTATCTGTCGAGCGATTGGGACAACGCCTGGGGTTGGAACGCGGGAGTGCTCTTCAAGCCCTCCTCACAGTGGCGCATCGGCGCCTCCTACCGCGCGCCGATGGACATCGATTTCAAAGGCAACGTCACGGTTACGCAGATCTCCACCGGAAACGCCCAGCTCGACGCGCTGGTCAAGCCGGAACTTCCCCCGACCCAGCCGGTAGCGACGACGATCAATTTCCCGTCGATTGCGAACGTTGGAATCGCCACCACGGCCATCCCGAACTGGGATATCGAGGCTGACCTCGTTCACACCGGCTGGAGCCGCTTCAAGCAACTCAAGGTGGACTTCGAAACAACGCCCGGATTCGGTTTCACACGTCACGAGAACTGGCGCAACTCCAATTCCTACCGCCTCGGCGCGAATCGCACCGTGAATGCGAACTGGGACGTTCGTTTCGGCCTGCTCTATGACCGGACGCCGCAACCGACCGAGAACATCAGCCCGCTGCTTCCGGACTCCGATCGCGAGGGTGCGTCCTTCGGCATCGGCTGGCACAGCGGCCACTGGATGCTCGACGCAACGGAGTTCGCACTTCACTTCAAGAGACGCGGTACTGAGGGCATCAGCCAGACTGAAATCAACTTCAACGGGAATTATCGTACGGACGCAAACCTCGTCAGCCTGAACCTCGGTTACCGGTTCTAAGCGACACAAAGGAGAGACCCACATGACGCGCATGAGAAGCTTCGCTCGCATTGCCGCGCTGGCACTGGCCATCGTGGTCATCGCAGTTCCGAGCTTTGCCGCGACCGGCTCGGCCAACTTCAAGACCGTCGTCGCCATCGGCGACAGTTACGGCGCCGGCTTCGAGAGCAACTCGCTCAACGAACATCACTCCGTCTTCAGTTGGCCGTCGATCGTGGCCCGTCAGGTCGGCATTCCGCTCTGCACGGTCGGTTCGTCAGCGTCTGACAACTGCTTCGCCCAGCCGATCGTCAGCTTCCCCGGCATCGGCCCCGAACTGCAGTTGATGGACATCAGCACCTACCCGCCGGTCATCGCCCCAGCGGCCGGTCAGGGAGTGCCGCTGAACACGACCTTCGGCCGTCCGTTCAACAACGTCAGCATCCCGGGCGCGAACGTCAAAGACACGTTCAACGTGACCGGAACCGATAAACCGGTCACGCGCGGCGTACAGCAATTGGCGCAGTTCATCCTCCGCGGGCCGGTGACCGAAGTCGATGCGGTCGTGGCCCAGAAACCGACCTTCATCCTGGTCTGGATCGGCGGTAACGACTTCCTCGGGTCAGCGACCAACGGCACGGTCGTCGGTCTCACGCCGGTTGACGCCTTCACGGCCGCGTACAACACCATGCTGGACAGGCTCGTGGCCACGGGTGCCGGCGTCGTGGTCGGTACTTTGCCAACCAATCCGGGCGCGGTGCCCTTTTTCAACACCGTCCCGACGGTCCTGATCAATCCGGCCACCCGTACGCCGGTCCTCGGACCGACTGGGCAACCGATCACGCTCGTCGGTCAGGTCGACGGCAACCCGACGGTCGGCCAGCTACTCCCAGGCAGCTTCGTCACCCTCGGTGCCAGTTCGCTTCTGGCGCAGGGCTTCGGCATTCCGTCCGCCCTCAAGCCGGTCCTCGATCCGACCAACAAGCTCCCGCTTTTCGGCACACCGTTGCCGGATGCCGTCATCCTCACCCCCGCCGAGACCGCCACGATCAAGCAGCGCATCGCTGACTACAACACGGCGATCGTCGCCTCGGCGGCGGCACGCAACGTTCCTGTCGCCGACATCAAGGGGCTCTTCGATCGATTCGCCACCGGGATGAACGTCGGCCCGTTCCATCTGACGAGTGACTTCATCACCGGCGGCATCTTCAGCCTCGACGGCGTTCATCTCAGCGACATCGGCTACACGCTGTTCGCCAACGAATACATCAAGGCCATCAATGCCGGATACGGCACGCACGTCCCCCTGGCGTCGGTCGCGCAATTCATGCAGAACAACGATCCGGCCACCAAGATGGCTTCGGGCGCTGCCGCCTTCCCGGGCATGATGTGGGTGATCAGCGACGAAGCGTCGAAGAGCCTGATGAATATGTTCTCGGTCGTGAATCCTCCGACCCCTCGGCGCCGCTCCTCCGGCCACTGACACTTTCCTGACGACAGACACGACGGGCGGCCTCGCGGCCGCCCGTTTTGTTTTTGTCGATCTTCGCGAAAAACGATTACGTTCCCGCCGGCCGTCCGCGGGGCGAAGGGCGGGAGATGTCGATCATGGCCATGCGCTCCTTCTCGTCGTACCAGCAGTGAAAGCGTTTGATACCGGGTACTTCGATGTCGTAGAAGCGGAAGAAGCTCGGGACGTGGAGCGAGGTCGATTTGTCGGACTGGCGGATCTTCGCGGCGCCTTCTTCTTTCCTGTCGAGCGCGCGGATGCCGATGACCTTCCGCTTCTTGTCGTAGTAGAGGTTGGCGTTGGTCTTCCCGCGCAGCCGGAGCATCGACGCCACGGGCGTCGGCAGCCGGATCAAGCGCGACTGGACGATCGTCGCAGAGGCCGGAAAGCGCTCGAATTCAGGCTGCGGGTCCCATTTTTCAAAAGCCATTCTCCGACTCCTCACCCATCACGTACCCTGCTGGCTAGGTGATAAGATCATAAAATCGAAGCCGATTTTGTCAACAATTAATCGAACTTCTTTCGCTCGGGCTGAAACCTCTCCGGGAGGCACAATTATTCTGAGCGATTAACGGCGAATCTCGGAGTGACAAAACCAGCACTTCGCCGACAGCTAACGCAAGCCATCTCAGCAATTTAGGTGAAGCAAGGCGGTGTCTGCCGTGAGACAAAAGGTCAGCAGGACGTCACAACTGCCGCCTGGGCTCGCCTGGAAATAAGGCTGAAAGACGAGGATCGAGCCACTCGATCGCGGACTGCTGAAGAGCCGATTCCCGGAGAGAATCGCCTACCGCCGAGGGGGCTTCAGGCCATGCAGTCGGCCGCGTAGCGGCGTATTCTGAGTCGCAGCAATGCGTCTTTCGCCGGGCACGCGGCTCACCCACTTCGAGATCATCGAGCCCGTTGGGGCGGGCGGGATGGGCGAAGTCTACCGAGCGCGCGATGTGAAGCTCGGCCGCGACGTGGCCATCAAAGTCATCCCCGACGTCCTCGTCTCCGATGCCCGTGCCCGGCAGCGGCTGGAGGCGGAGGCGCGCGCCGTCGCCGCGTTGTCGCATCCCAACATCCTCGTCGTCCACGAATTCGATCACGACGCCGCGATGGACGTCAGCTTCCTGGCCGCCGAACTGCTCGAAGGGGACACGCTGCGCGGGCGCATCGGCGGCTCGCGCATGGCCTGGCGCGCCGCGGTGGAGATCGGCATCGCCATCGCAGACGGCCTGGCCGCCGCGCACTCCAAGGGCATCATGCACCGCGATCTAAAACCGGAGAATGTTTTCGTCACGGCCGACGAACGGGTGAAGATTCTCGATTTCGGTCTGGCCAAAGCCGGCATCGCAATCGGGAGCGATGCGGACTCGCCGACGCTGCCGATGTTCGACCGCAGCGCCGACAGAAGCGGCGTTGTGGGCACGATTCGCTACATGGCACCGGAGCAGGCTCGCGGCGAATCTCTCGACACGCGCTGCGATCTCTTCGCCTTTGGCACGCTGCTGTTCGAGATGCTCGAGGGGCAGTGCCCCTTCGACGGCGAAAGCGCCGCGGAGACGCTCGCGGCCATCCTCACCCGCGAGCCGGCGTTCTCGGCCGACGTGCGCCGCTCGACGCCGGCGGAGTTGCTTCGCATCGTCGAGCGTTGCCTGGCCAAGAAGCGCGAGGAGCGGTTCCAATCGGCCGGGGATCTGGCCTTCGACCTTCGTTCGCTCGCGGGCGGTCCGAGCCAGCGGCCGGACGTCGTCGAATCCATTGCCGTGCTGCCGTTCGACAACAGCAGTGGCGATCCGAACACCGACTACATCAGCGACGGCCTGACGGAGAGCATCATCAACCGGCTGTCCTTGCTGCCGAGCCTGCGCGTGACGGCGCGCAGCACCGTGTTTCGTTTTCGTGGGAAGGACGTCGATCCGCTTCAAACCGGCCGCGCACTCGGCGTTCGGGCCGTGCTCACCGGGGGGGTGCATCAGAGGCAGGATCGTCTGACCGTGCACGCGGAGCTCGCGGACGTTGCCAGCGGCGCGCAACTCTGGGGCGAGCGCTATCAGCGAACGTCCGCCGACCTGCTGGACGTCGAGGACACGATCGCCCGCGAGATCACCGAACGGCTGCGCCTGCACCTCGGCCCCAACATCGAAAACACCCGCCATGCGCCGATGAACACCGAGGCCTACGACGCGTACCTCAAAGGGAGGTTCTGGTGGGCAAAGAGAACCGAGCACGGGCTATATCGCGGACTGGACTACTTCCGCGAAGCGGTCGATGCCGATCCGCGTTACGCCCTGGCCTGGGTCGGCCTGGCGGACTCCTACTACGTCCTTGGTTTTTACGGCCACCTGCCGCCGCGCGATGCTCTGCGGAAATCGGAAGCGGCGGCGCGGAAGGCGCTGGAGCTCGATCCGCACATGGCCGAGGCGCACGCCGCTCTGGGGTACAGCCTTCACAACTATCGATGGGATTGGGCGCGCGCGTCGGAGTCGTATCGCCGGGCGCTCGCGCTTCATCCCCGCTACACGATGGGTCATGTCTACTACGCCAATCACCTGGCCGCGCTCCGGCGAATCCCGGAAGCGCTGGCGCATGCTTCGACGGCCTTCGAGCTGGAACCGTTCAGCGTTCTGACCAACACGGCTCTGGCCTGGACCCTCTACTACGGTCGCGAGTACGGGCGCGCCGTCGCCCAATTCGAGAAGACGTTGATCCTCGACGAGCACTTCGGTCTGGCCCACCTGTGGATGGCCGGGGCCTGCCGCGAGCTCGGCGCGCTGGACGAGGCCTTGCGTCACGCCGAAGCTCCCGCGGCGCTGAGCGTGGCACGCGTGGAGGCGGAGTCGGCGCAGGCCATCGTGCACGCGTCCGCCGGCCGGCCCGAGCGGGCCAGGGCGATCCTGCAGTCATTGCAGCGAATGGTGCGCGACCGTTTCGTGCAGCCCTACGAGCTGGCCACGATCCACGTTTCCCTCGGCGACACCGGCGCCGCCCTGGCGGCACTCGAAGACGCGTATGCGATCCGCTCGCATCGCCTCTCGTACGCGCAAGTCGATCCGAAGGTCGATCCGTTGCGAAGCGAGGCGCGCTTTCAGGAGCTGATCAAACGGATGGAGTTCCCCGAGCGATGACGATGGAAGAGGGGCCCGGTCCACTGGAGCCCTACCTCAGCGGCATGACCGCCGTCGAGATCGCGTCCAGGAAGGGTCGTCAATAGGCATAGTAGGAATGATCGAGAAACCGGGTCAACGCCCGGAGCGCCGGCAGCATTCGGCGGCGTGAACACGGCACGCGGTCGTCAGCCGACAGGACGCCTTGTGCACGCGACTCGTCTTCGGGCGCCAGCGACTTTCGGCCGAGTGGCAAGACCGAGCAGGAGTACCGCACCAAGTCGAGACCGCCCGGGAGCATGCGATTCACGACGAGCTGACGATTCGCCGCGGTGGTGGATGTCATCCATCTTTCGCGTGTGGCCAGCGTGCAAATGCCGGTCCGGAGTGGCAACGGGTAATTGGAGACTGGTTCGAACGTTGCCATGGAGAGTTGTTCGACACCGGGCGGGTCGGTGATGACATGAATGACCTGCTGATCGGATCGCGGAATCGCGTCAATAATTTTTCTTCCGGTCGCCTTGAAGCGCCGCGGCGTCGAACCAATCTCCCAGAACGCCGCTGACCCATCATCCAGCGGCACTGTTATCGACGCGCCGTCCGGCGAGAAGCGCATTGCACCATTCGGCCGTGCCGGCAAAGTCGCTCGTACAGTGGACTTCTTGCCTCGGCGATCAACGGCAACCAGCGACCGCCGCTCCGTTGCGATCACCAGCCATTGGCTCCCAATGCCGACCGAGGCGGTTTTCGGATGCTCGATGCCTGGAACGAGAATGGGCTGAATCTCGCGCTGGAGCGACCAAAGCCGTACAGATCCTCTCTCGATGGCGCCGAGAAGCGTACCTTCCTTCGCAATGACGATTGGAGTATCGCGAGCGATACTGTCGATGTATCCAAGCGTATGGGCATGTTCAACATCCCAGAATTCCACCCGACCCTGTTCGGAACGTCCGACGAGAGTGGAACCGGAGGCCGCGGCGAGCAGCTCGACGATCCGTGAACCGAAGAACGGTTGATGCGCCGCCGTTCCACAATCCGACGCGCGGACTAGCTGCACGACTCCATTGTCCAGCAGGACGGCGATTCCGCCGTTGCCAAGTGGAGCGGCAATCTGCCTGATCTCCGCCGGTTCAAACGATCTTGCGCAGATCAGGCTTCTGGGTGTGGTTCTCCACGTGCGGAGGCTGCCGTCGACAGAGACGCTCGCCAGTGTTGACGCATCGGAGGAAAACGACACATACGTTATCTCGCTTTGATGGCCGGTCAGTTGGGTGGAACGAATGCCCTGTTTCACGTCGATGATGTGCACGACGGCATCTCTCGATCCAACCGCGACCAAGTTTCCGTCGAACGACAACGCCAACGCCGCCGTCCAGCCGGAATTGGTCGGAAAGAAAAGGATCTCGCTTCCCGTCCTGCCGTCATACACCTCCACGACGCCGTCCGAGGAGGTCGTAGCCACGCGGCTGCCGTCCGGTGAGAACGCGGCCGCAAGGACGACGCCGGACGCTCGTAGTTTCGAAATCACCGCTCCAGTGGAAATGCGGATGAGCGACGCGCTTCGGTCATACGACGCCGTCAGAAGCCGCGTTCCGTCAGACGAGAAACTGATGTGATGAATGGACCCTTCATGTGGAACGATGTTCCAGAGCAGCCGGCCGGACGTGCGCTCGATCAAATCGACGGAGCCGTTGTGATGTGCAATCGCCACGACGTCTTCATTCGGCGAAATCGCGGCGTGGGAGACGGATACCGCAGCGAATGTCTTCTCCACCACCCAGTCGCGCGTTCGAAGAATCGAGACACCGTCACTCGACGCGACGAGCAGGCGTGCGCCGCTCTGCGAGAACTGCAGCGCGACAGGACTTCCCGCACGCAGCGCGTAAGTCTCCGGCGAGACGCGATCGGTGTGCCACAGGAAGGTGATGCCATTCATCGTCGTCGCTGCGATGTGAGCGCCATCCGATGACCAGGCCACCCACCGTATCGGCGAACGCACGTCTCTGCTCCAGGTTTGATGCCCCGTCCGACAATCGGTGACCCGTACGCCGCCGTCGATCGCCGCGGTCAGAACGGCCGTGCCGGCGGCATTCGAAGCTGCTGAGAGAACGTCCAAGTCGTGAGGGCGAAAAGCGGCCAGCAGGTTTTCCGTCTGAAGCGTCGCCGTCGTGAGAGCACGATGCGCAGCCGGGCGAAACGGAATGACGTCGCCTCCGGCGGCGGGTGATGCAGCGAGGGCGAAGAGGAGCGCCTGATCGGGGCGTTTCTCGCTCACCGATTGGTTGGCAACTGCCGCCAGTAGGTCCGAGCGTGCCGCGGTGTTCCTCCAGCCGAGAATGGCGGCACTGATCATCCCCACCATTGCCAGGATCGTGAGGACAATGCCGGTCGTGAAAAGAAACAGCGATCGCCGGCGTTCGGCTCGCCGGCGTGCTTCTTCGCGCGCCAGCAGATCCTCGAAATCGAGATCGAGTAACCCGGCGATGAGCCGGAGTGCGGCACCCTCGCGCCCGTCTCGGCGCACGTCTGGAGCAAACGGCTCGAGGGTTGGTTCGGTGAGCTCGCCATCGACGTCCACCGACTTCGTGAGCGCCGCCGGAAAACACTCTGTACGAGGATCGCCCGAGAACGGAACGCCGTCCGCGAGGATGCCGAATACGCGTCGAACGCTCGTGCCGGTATCGCGCAACTCCATAGCGCGAATTTGCTTGAAGTGGATGATTTCACGCGAGACCCACTCGGACACCACGGCGCGCGGACTGCAGATGACGACCAGGTTGTCGCTGTGCGCGAGAGCGGACTCGATCAGCGATCGGAGCTCGGGCCCAGCGGGAAGGTAGTCGTCATCGCGGAAGATGTGCCCCAGGCGTTTCGGGACCTGACCGGCTGATGTTCGTAGCCCAACGAATTGCTTGGGAACCGCATATCGCTCCAGTCTCTTCTGCAGCCATTCCGCAAGGCGAGCGTCGCTCTCTTCCGCCGCGAAGCCGCTATGACTGTAGGAAATGAACGCGCCATAGTGGCGCGCAGCGTTCGCGGCGGCTGAATTGCGCTTCTCGGCGACGATGGATCCCTCCTTAGCGGAGCTGCCGTCATGATGTCACAGCGCGGTGCGGCTGCCTGAAGCGCCGTGGCTAGTCCTCCGGCCACCGCGGAATCCCCGCCGATCGAGCGCGGCGCGGCCGAGGATTGCTTCGATTTCCGCGGCGTCCAGACAGTCCGGCTCCGCCAGCGCGAGGCGCGCGATCGTCGCAACGTGATCGAGATCGCCGCGCTCGGCGTATCCGGCGCGATGCGCCAACACCGCCTTCCCACCTTCCAAAAACTTGTCTCGCTTCGCCATGAGCCTGATTCTCAAGTCGAATGGCTTGAATACGGCGGGAATCCACGATGAGTACGTTCGAATGGAATCCCGCCACCCGAGGCTCGCCGTCGGCCGAAAGAGAAGTTTCGCGACGGCGCGTGACGAGCCCGGCCCCAAGGCCGCCGCTACCGCCTGCGAGGCGGTGCTCTGCGATACGAGCACGTCCACCTATTGCTTGCATCTTCCCTAACCACAAGACCCGCCGCGGTACAGCCGCTGCGTACCGCTTCCTGAACCATCCGGCCGAGTGCCTCCCGCATTGTTCTGAGCTGCGCACCCGTGACCGCGTGCCACTTAGTTCACATCGTCGGTCGCATATCGGCTCACATCGATGTCCATGATCGCGTCGATGCGGATTTCCGAACGCCGGTCACTGTCCAGAGCATCTATAAAATCACGATCGCGGTGGGACATGACGGTTTGCCCCACGGAGACCGATTTGGTGCGGTATCGCCTCTTGTCCGAGGCCACCATTTCCTGCGCTGCGCCCTCCCTGACATCCACGAAGATGCTGACACCGATATCCTCCCGGTACGGCGCAAGGAGGATTGAAGGCCGCTTGCCGGAAACGCCCTGCACCGATTCGGGCGCGCCGGAGGGCCACACCTCGGTCGCGAGATGCCACTTCACCCGGAGGGAGCGCTCCATCTCCCTGACGAGCGCCGTGCGGATTTTATCCGGGGCCGCGGCGTCAAACGCACCCAGCGGCAGGCGCCGCGGAGCCACCAGCGTCACTGCCGAGCCCAAATTAAGAAACGTATTAACTGAATTGCGCTCTGTCGTATAGCGCTTCTCCACAATACCTTCAAGCCACCATCCGTCCTGGAGCTTTACTGCAACGTGCCTGCATTCAAAGGGCGGTCCCGTGAGTCCGCCGACCGAGACTACCGTACAGGCGGCGATATCCGGAACGACAGTCGGCAGGGAGAAATAGACCGTGCACATTACCCTCTCGCACGAAACCACGCCTTGCGTCCGGGCGAGCCTCTTCCATTCCTCGAGGTGCCTCGCGCCGTCTTTGATCCGGCCGATCGGCGCCCATGCCTCGAAAGACGATGTCTGGCAGTAGAACCTGAGGCCAGCCGCGATCGCCTGGCGGTTGCACGCCTCGACCTCAGCGTAGCTCTTCCGCACGGCTTCGGAGGAAGCCGGAGACGTCGGGAGCTGCGCCTCGGCGCGCAGCGCAGTCGTCGCGAAGATCACGGCGAGCCATGCCCGCCTCACTTCTGCTCCGCGATACGAAACAGTTGCGCTACGACCACGCTTGTCGTGAGCGTGAGCACGCTTACTGCGGCGGTCACGAAGTGGGCAAAGATGTCCGGGGACATGCCTGACGTCGAGGACGCGCGGTGTGAGAAACCGAAGGTAATGACGAGTGCGACGAGAATAACACTCAAGACGACAATCGGCCCTTTCACGAGATACCTGAACCACGGCCAAGCCGCCGGGAGCGGTTTGTCGGCCGGATTACCTGCAAAAAGATGATGCGCAGCCGTGCCGAGATACCCGGTCACGACCGGCAGGACGATTTCTATGATGCGGAAGGCATCGGGATATTCGAGGGGATAGCTCGTGGCTGGTGCAATGATCGCGAAGAGTATCAGCCCCACCGTGAGGCAAAAGCTCGCAAGAATGATCCATGTACGCGCCTGATTAACAGTCATCGTTAGTCCTCATGTCCTCTGGATTTCTTAAGCTTACGCGAGCTACCACCCATGCGTCATAGCCAGCGGCGTACGCCGCCGTGATGCAAGCATGTACGCGGGTGCGCGCTTCCGCTTGGCCGCCGCAAGCGCGCTATTGCGAGTTAGAATCCTTCGGCCGCGCTGCCCTCGCGGCGTCACCCTCGCGGATCACCTCTATCTCGCCGTCATGAATGTACTCTGCGACAACGCGCGGGCGGCGACCCCGAAGCGCATCGCAAATGCGCTCGTGGAGCACCTCGAAGGACATGGCCCTGTATTCGTCGCCGCTCATGACGACGAGAGGGCCGATGTACTCCTGGCCTATCTTCTCGGTCCGCTCTCGGATAACGACGACAGCCCGGAGACCCAAGTCGTCCTCGTCCTCGGGCATCGGAATGGCGGGTGGGAGGAATCTCGCGTAGGGATCACCCGACTCGTAACCGTAGCCCGCGGTCGGGGTTCCGATGTGGCCAAGGACACCTTGCGCGAGCACGATTTCCCATTCGCAGCCCGAGTATGCGTCACCGTGAGCGGGGAACTTGAGTGTCCACAGCGTGGCGTAGATGCTCATTGGCGGTCCACACTCCGAAAGTATTTCCGATCTCATCCAGAACGTCTACGCCAGGTCGTCCCTCCGGCCATTACGCGGCCGGGGGACGACCTTCATCCTCTTCATAACGTTTCACGTCCTGAAATACGCCCGGTCCAGCGCCCGGTAGTTGACCGCCTCGGCGATATGGGCGCTCAGGATGCGCTCGCTGCCGGCGAGATCGGCAATCGTTCGGGCCACTTTCAGAACACGGTCGTGGGCGCGGACGGAGAGGCCTAGGTGCGTCAGGGCCTGGTCGAGAATCTGACGCGACGGAGGGTCGAGCTCGCAGTGACGCCGCATTGCGCGCGACGTCATCTCGGCGTTCGATTGCATCGACGAACGGGTGAACCGTTGGCGCTGGATCTGCCGCGCCGCCTCGACGCGCTCGCGGATCGACGCCGAGCTTTCTCCCGGCGTGAACGTCGAGATCTCCTCGGTGGTCAGCGCCGGCACCTCGACCTGGAGGTCGATGCGATCGAGCAATGGTCCGGAGATCTTGGCAAGGTACCGGGCGATCTGGGCCGGCGTACAGATGCATTGCCGGCGCGCGTCGTTGAAATACCCGCAGCCGCAGGGGTTGAGCGCCGCGGCGAGCGTGAAGCGTGACGGAAACGTCAGCGTGCGGTGCACCCGGGCGATGGTGACGTGGCCATCCTCCATCGGCTGGCGAAGCACCTCGAGCGTGGCACGATGAAACTCAGCCAGCTCGTCAAGGAACAGCACGCCGTTGTGGGCCAGACTCACTTCGCCAGGCCGCGGCATCGACGACCCGCCGACAAGACCGGCCGTCGAGATGGTGTGATGCGGCGCTCGGAACGGCCGGCGCGAGATCAACCCGCCACCCGGCGGGAGAGTGCCGGCGACGGAGTGGATCTTCGTCGTGGTGATCGATTCTTCCAGCGAGAGGTGCGGGAGAATCGACGGCAGCCGCCGGGCCAGCATCGTCTTTCCCGAGCCCGGAGGCCCGATCATGAGGAGGTTGTGTCCCCCCGCCGCCGCGATCTCCAGAGCGCGCTTCGCTTGCAACTGGCCGCGGACGTCGGCGAAGTCGGGCGCCTCGCGGGAAGGCTCGGCCGCCGGGGTCGAGACCGCGCGCAGAACGACGTTCTCGCCGGTCAGGTGCCGCAACAGTTCCGGCAGGTGTTGTACGCCGGCAACGCGCACCGATTGCACCGCCGCGGCTTCGCCGGCGTTTCCGGCGGGAACGATCAGCTCGCGCAGGTCGGCGTCACGCGCGAAGGAGGCGGAGATGGCGAGCGTGCCGCGCACCGGGACGAGCATGCCGTCGAGCGACAACTCGCCGACGAATACGCGGCCGGCAAGCGCTTCCTGCGGCAGTGCCTTCGCCAGAACGAGGATGCCGATGGCGATGGGAAGGTCGAACGCCGACCCTTCCTTCTTCACGTCGGCCGGTGAGAGGTTTACGGTGATGTGGCGCTGCGGCAACCAGTAGCCGCAGTGGCGCAGGGCGGAACGGACGCGCGGATACGCTTCACGCGCGGCGGCGTCCGGAAGTCCGACCAGAGTGAAGCCAGGCTGCTCGGCCTTCCGAGCATCGACTTCGACGACGATTCGTACTGCATCAATCCCGAGGGTCGCGGCACTCCATACCTTGGAAAGCATGGCGGGTTGCGACCACGCGGAAGTCCCAGACCGAGGCTACCTCGGGATGGGAGTAATGGCAAGTGGTCGGTTGCGCGGTCTCGCGGTTGTCGAGTTGCTGCGTTGCTGGGTTGCCCGCCCGCGCGACCCCGCAACCGCGAGACCGCGTAACCTCGTTGTGATACAACGCCGCCGGAGGCCAAATGCGAATCGTCATTCCCCATCACACGGACAAAGCATCTGCGCGCCGCAGGATCGAAGCGCGCCTCGAGGAACTTCTCGGGCAGCACGGGCACTACCTCAGCGACATCAATCAGCACTGGGAAGGCGACCGGCTGGTGTTTTCGGGAACGGCGAAAGGCTTCAAAGCGAACGGTTCGGTCGAGGTTACCGACTCCGAAGTGATCCTCGACGGCAAGCTCCCGTTGATCGCCAAGCCGTTCGAATCGCGCATCAAGAGCACCATCGAGCGCGAGGCGTCGACGATGTTTGCCGCGTAAGCGCTTCCGCGGGAGCCTGCGCGTAGAACGCATTTGCGCCACTGCTGGCCGAGCCTTGGGCAACCAACGCCGCCGGCCGTGCCGGCCCGGCCCGGCCTAGTCGACGTGGAAGATTTTCTTCAACGCGTCGACATTCGGATCGACGAACAGGCGGCCATCGACCTCGACCGCTGGGTCCGTGCCGAGGTGGAAGGCCTTCGATGCGAACTCCTCGGGGCGCGCCAGTTCGTGCGCCACGTGGTGCTGACTGAGAAAACCCTCGATCAGGCTTGTCTTCTGTTTCTTGCTTCCGGGGAAAAACCTAACGGTCATCCTCCCCCTCCCTTGCCACCCAGGTTCTTCGATCTTCAATTTGGACGGATTTGCAAACGGTAGTCCTGTTTCGTGGTCGAGTCAAATAACGCGTTGAGCCGAGCGTATACTCCTGGCGTTTCCACAACTCGCCAAGGAGGACCTCATGAACCTCTCCCGTCGTGCATTCGCCCGCCTTGTCGGCGTCGGCGCTGGTGCCGGAGCCGCGGCCGCCGTGCTTCCGCCACTCGCTATCGTGAAGCCGCTGTTCGCCGCGACGACACCATCAGTCGAAGGCGTCCGCCTGAGCTCAAACGAGAATCCCTACGGTCCTTCGCCGGCGGCGATCGAGGCCATGCGGGATGCCTTCGCCAGGGCATGGCGCTATCCCGATGAGTCGCAGGACGATCTGATCGATGCCATCGCCAAGTCCCATGGCGTCTCGCGCGAACAGGTGCTCCTCGGCGATGGGTCGAGTGAGATCCTGAAACTTGCCGCGGTTTCGTTCACCGGACCATCGCGCAAGCTGGTGATGGCCGCACCGACCTTCGAAGCGATCGGGGCCTACGCGCGCACGTCCGGCGCCGAGGTCGTGAATGTACCGCTCGACGCGGAGTTCCGCCACGACCTCGCGAAGATGGGGGCGGTTCCCGGCGCAGGGCTGCTCTACATCTGCAATCCGAACAACCCGACCGGAAGCATCACACCGCGAGAAGCCTTGCACCGTTCGATCGAGACGGCACCGGCATCGACAGCCATTCTCGTCGACGAGGCATACCATCATTACGCCGTAAGCAGCGACTACGAAAGCGTTGTCCCGGCAATTGCCTCGCGCCCGAACCTCATCGTGGCCCGGACGTTTTCGAAGATCTACGGGATGGCCGGCCTCCGTTGCGGCTACGCCATCAGCTCGCGCGAGACCATCCGCACGTTGGCCGCACAGCAGGCGTGGGATTCGATGAACGTGATGGCGCTGGCCGCGGCCCTGGCCAGCGTGACCGACTCGCACCACGTCGCGGAGGGGCAGAAACGAAACGCCGCCACAAAGGCCAGCGTCGTCGCATCGTTGAAGAAACTCGGCTACGACATCATCCCGTCGGAGGCGAACTTCATCATGATCGATGTGAAGCACGACGTTCGTCCTCTCATCAGCGGGATGAAGACGCACGGCGTGCATGTCGGACGTCTCTTCCCGGCCATGCCGCACCACATGCGGGTAACGATCGGCCGCCCGGAGCAGATGGAGGCGTTCATGCAGGCGTTCTCCCAGGTTGTCGCGTAAAGGAGGCTGCAACTCGTTCTACGTGGAGTAGTAAAATTCGGGTGTGGACGAGAGTGATTTCAAGCGCTTGCTGGACGAGAGTGCAGCCGGCACGCAACGCCGCATCGATGCGAGTGCTGCCGAGCTACGGCATCATATCGACGCGACTTTCACCGGGATGGATCGACACATCGAGGCAGGTTTCGATGAGATTCGCCAACACTTTGAAGGACTTCGGCGGCATTTCGATGTCGCGATGGAAAAGATAAGCCACAAGATCGACCTGCTCGAAGAGAGGGTCGTTTCCCTCAACCAAAGAGTCGACCTTAGGAGTCTCGAGATGCGTGCTGGCTTTGATGAGACGTGGGCTATTCTCAAGTCCTCTCAACGGCCCGAAGTCTCCAACGGAGTAGAGGATCTCAGCGCGTTGTAAAATTCGCACATGGACGAAAACGATTTCAAGCGACTGCTTGAAGCCAGTGCTGCCGAGACGCAGCGCCGCTTCGACGAGACGGCGGAAAGGCTCGCGGGAGAGATGCGTACGTTCGTGGACGCGAATGCCGCTGAAACTCGACAGCTCTTCGAAAAGACCGCGAAAGAGCTTCGCCTTCACTTTGATGTCACCGCCGAGGAGATGAAACACGAGGTTCAGCTCGTCGCGGAGAGGGTGATCATGGTCGATGAGAGGTTGACCCGTGAGGCTGCCGACATCCGCGCGGCGATGAATCAGGGCTTTGCCGACACCCAGGCCATGATCAAGTTCTCGCACGCCGAGCTCGATCGCCGTATCCATGCCGTGGAGGAGAAGGCCCGCACGCTGGAGGAAAGCGTTCACCGGCTGCAGGCGCGGATGGATCGCCTCGAGGCGATGACCGCGACACAGTAGCCGCGGCTACAACACCACCGTGTAACCCAGTGTCGTCAGATCGGGCATCCGGTCGACATACACGTGGCCGTCGGTGTGATCGACTTCATGCTGGAAGATGCGGGCGGTAAAGTCGGTCACTTCCAGTTCCGCCTCGTTGCCCTCGTGATCGAGGCCGCGCAGGCGGAGGCGTTTGTATCGCGGAACTTCGCCGCCTAGGAACGGGACGCTGAGGCAGCCCTCCCAGTCGGTGATCGTCTCCGGGCCGATCGGTTCGTAGACGGCGTTGAAGAAAACGCCGGCGTTGAGTTTGGCGATGCCGCGGCGCTTGGCTACTTTCTCCTGCACCTCGAAAACGAAGATCCGCAGCGGCAGGTGAACCTGCGGTCCGGCCAGGCCGACGCCCTCGTATTCGTGCATGGTTTCGATCATGTCGTCGATCAGCGCGCGGAACTTGCCCGCTTTGATGTCGGCGACTTCGACGTCGGAGGCCTTCATACGGAGAACGGGATGCCCGAGCCGGGCAACTTTCAGGATGGACATGCGTGAATTTTATCCTGCCTCTTCGGCCAGCACCGGCTGCCTGCGCATGCGCAGGGCGATGACGAAGGCGATGGCCGTAAGCACCGCGCTGCCGAAGAATGCGCCGCGCGCCCTGGCCACGTCGTAGAGGAATCCGCAGACGATCGGTCCGAGGAATCGCGCCAGCGAGCCGACGCCGGAGGCGAGGCCGAGCATGCTCCCGTGCTCGTTGGCCGGCGATGCCTTCGTCACCAGCGACGTCAGCGAGGGATACGACAATCCCTGTCCGACGGCGATGAAGAACGCTACGACGTAGAGCATCGGCACGCGCCACACGACGGGAACGAGCGCCAGGCCGATCGTGAACGAGGCGGCGCCGACGGCGACGAGGGCCTTCTCGCCGAATCGCGTCGCCAGCCGGCCGATCAAGCCGCCCTGAATCCCGGCCACGATCACGCCCATGAACAAAAAGAACCACGCCAGATCGAGCTGCGTGAAGTGGAATCGATCGCGCGCGTGCAGCGTCACGCTCGTCTCCATGCCGGATACGGCCAGAAGGGTGATGAACAGCGACGTCATGACCGCGAACAGAAGGCCGTGTGCCGCCATCTCGCTCCAGACGCGTTTGTCGAATTGCGGCGGAATGCCGCTCCGGGGCCGCAGGTCGGGCGCTTTCGATTCGCCGAGGATGAAGAACGCGATCATCAACGCCAGAAAGGAAAGCGAACCGGCCGCCAGACCGGGGAGCAGATTGCCCGGCATGCCGTGCTGGGTACCGAGGTGCGAGAGGACGCCGCTGAGCGGCGGCCCGAGGATGAAGCCGAGGCCGAAGGCAGCCCCGATGATCCCCATCCCCTTGGCGCGGTTCTCCGCCGTGGTCTTGTCCGCGATATAGGCCTGAGCGGTGCCGATGTTCGCGCCGCCGGCGCCGGCGATGATGCGCGAGACAAAGAGGATGGTAAGGCTGTGTGCAAAGGCGAACAGAAAGTAGCCGGCGCAGCTCGCCGTGAGGCTGATCAGAATCACGGGGCGCCGGCCGATGCGGTCCGACATCCGGCCCCACACCGGCGCGAAGAAGAACTGCATGATCGAGTAGATCCCGACCACCATCCCCACCGTGGTTCCGCTGGCGCCGTACTCGCGGGCGTAGAACGAAAGGAACGGGATCACCATCCCGAAGCCGATGAGATCGATGAATACCGTGAGGAAGAGGACGGCGAGAGACGTTTTCTTCATGACCGGCGGCGAAGTGTACTCTGTGAAAGGCAAGGCAGAAGGATGAAGGCAGAAGGCAGAAGGAAAGGCTGAGGTTTCTGGAGTCACGCGACCCACTCTGCTTTCTGCCTTCTGACTTATCCTCTGCGAAAGGCAGAAGGATGAAGGCAGAAGGCAGAAGGAAAGGCAGAGGTTTTTGGAGTCACGCGACCCACTTCTGCCTTCTGCTTTCTGCCTTCTGACTTATCCTCGCGCCAATGTCCTTACGCAGACGCACGCTCCCTCGCCGGCTCATCCTCTTCGACATCGACGGCACCCTCGTCACCGACGATGGTGCGGCGCGCGAAGCGTTCGCCGAGGGGCTGGCCGACGTGTACGATTTCCACGGCGACGTGCGGCGTTACGACTTCTCGGGCCGTACCGACCCTCAGATCGCTCGCATGATTCTGGCCGACGCGGGCTGGAGCGAGGCCGACGTCGATTCCCGGTTGCCCTCTCTCTGGAGCCACTACCTCGGCGGTCTGGCGCGCAATGCGCCGGGACGCGTTCGAGCACTTCCGGGCGTGGTGGCCCTGCTCGACGCCCTGCGCGCCGACGAGCGTGCCGCCCTGGCACTTCTCACCGGCAACATCGAGCCGGGGGCGCGGCTCAAGCTCGGCGCCATCGGGATGAATGATTTTTTCCCTTTCGGCGCCTTCGGCAGCGATTCCCCGCGGCGCGAGGATCTGCCTCCCATCGCCGTCGAGCGCGCCGCGGCCGCATCCGGCCACGCCTTCCGCGGCGCGGACGTCGTGATCATCGGCGACTCGATCTATGACGTCCGTTGCGGCGTACCTCATGGCGCCACCACCATCGCCATCGCCTCGGGGAAAACATCCGCGGAGAGGCTGCGGGCCGAGAACCCCGACTACTTCTTCGAGTCGGCCGAGGAGTTGGAAGGGATTCTGATGGCGATCAGCGGATAGAAATACGAGCCTGCTACACTTCGCGCGCCGATGAAACACTACGTCCTGCCGCTCATCTTCATCGCCGTCATCTACATCGCGATGATCGTGATGAACGAGCGCTATCGCCTCTTCTCCGCCGATCGTTTCTCGTCACCGCTGATGAAGGTGCTGGCCTACCTCTGGCTGGCGCTGCTGATGTTCGTCCTGGCCGTCCTGATCACCGGCTCCTCGCTGCGGATACCGACGGCGCAGGAGCTGGCACGCGTACCGTTCTACTCACTCTTCGCGCTGCATGCGATCCTCTTCGTTTTTCTCGCCGGCTGGTGGCTGCTCACGCGCCGTCCGCCGATCGGAGAGTTCCTCAACATCCCGCGGCGCGGCAACGGAGAGGCCGTCCTGACCGGATTCGCCGTCGGCGTCGGCGGATGGATCTTCACCATCTCCGTGGCACTGGTGATCGGACTGATCCTCACCGCGTCGGGTGTGATGCCCAAGCACCCGCAGCCATCGCCGATGGTGGCCTGGATGGCCGCGCTGCCGATCTGGAAGAAAGGGGTCATCGTCCTCTCGGCGATGACGATCGAAGAAGCGTTCTTTCGCGGCTGGCTTCAGAAGCGGATCGGCGTCATTGCCTCCACCGCGCTCTTCGCCCTCGCCCACTCCGGACTCGGACAGCCGTTTCTGCTGATCGGCGTCTCCGTGATCTCGCTGGTCATCGGATTCACCTTTTACAGGACGAAGAACCTCATCCCCGGCATCATCGCGCACGGCATCTTCGACGCCGTGCAGCTCTTCGTCATCATCCCCGTCGTCTTCAAGATGTCCGGGATGGGTGCGCCTTAGGAATCGCCAGCGGACAGCGGGCCACGATTTCCCGGAGGCGCGGCAGCGGCTTAGTGCAGAACCTTTTCGGAGCCATGGGCGGCCGTGCCGGCAAAGCCGTCTGCAGGGCCGGGCGAACGCTGCTCTGGGTGAGCGCCGTCCGGCCCTGCAGATCGACCGCGGACTCGAGAACGAACGTTGTCAATGCACGGAGCGCGGCGCGTTTGGGACTCTCGGGAAGCTGACAGGCCGTCACCGCAAGGAGTATGAAGAAGAGCGCCGCCGTTCGTCTCACACCAGCTAAGACGCCACCGAGGCACGAAGGTTAGCAGGCGTGACGCGGATGTAACACGCCGCCCCTTGCTACACTGGCGGCATGTCCGATCCGCTCGAGCAGTGTCGCGCCCTCGTCGTCGAGGACGACCCCGGCATCCGCAGACTGGTCGAAAAGATCCTGCAGCGGAACGGCATCGAGATCGATACCGCGCACGACGGCAAGGTTGCAATTGAGAAGATTCGCACCGGCCACTACTCCGTCATCATCCTCGACCTCATGCTCCCCGAGGCGAATGGATACGAGATCATCGAATTCATCAAACGCTCGGGGACGCTCACGCCCGTGGCCGTCGTCTCCGCGGTTTCCCAGCAGGCATTGACGAAGCTCGACCCCGATGTCGTCAAGCTCGTGATCCCCAAGCCGTTCGACGTCAATGAGCTCAGCAAAGCGATCGTCGGGCTGTGCCGGAGAGTGTGAACCGGGGGTGCGAGGTTTCGCGGTTTCGGGGTCTCGCGGCGTTCGGCGCCACCCAGCCGCGTGGCTCGTTGAACCTCCCTGCGAGATTCAATACTCTCTAATCGAGAGCCCTTCTCCCCCCGCGGTTTTTTTGCGGGGGGAGAAGGGCTCTCGATGGGAGGGTGCTGCCGAGAATGAAAGAGGGAGGACCTTCGAGCGCATCGACGAGTAACAGGGTGCCGACGATTCCAGTGAGAGTGTGAGAAATACGGCTAAACTACCGATACTCGTCCCAATACTCTCGAAGTCAAAAAACGGATCACCCGCGAACAGCAGGGGGAAACCATGCAGTACTGCGCCTGGTGCGGCAACGCGATCGAGGCTGTGTCGAACGCTCCATGTCCGCGATGCGGAAAACCGAGTAACGGCGCGCCGCTCCCGGCCGCGGGGGCGAAGGGGACGAATACCGCGCTGATCGTGGTGCTCGTCGTGGTCGGTCTTGTGGTGGTCGTCGCCTTCATCGGCATCGTGGCCGCCATCGCCATCCCCAATTTCCTCACCGCCAAGCAACGGGCGGAGCAGAAGCGCACCATGGCCGACATCCGATCGCTCGGAGCCGCGCTGGAGTCCTACGCATCCGACAACAACCAGGAGTATCCGAAGGGCGCCGCCCCGGTCGACCTGCGCGATGCGCTCGTACCGAAGTACATCGCGTCCGTGCCGAGCGTCGATGGCTGGGGACACGGGTTTCAATACATCTGCCTGAAGGACGCCACATCGCCGCAGAGTGACAAATGTGTCGGATACGTGATCGGAAGCGCGGGGAGAGACGGCCGTTTCGAGCATGACTCACTGCTCGAAACGCTCGCCGGGCAGAAGCCGGTGGCGACGACGAACTTCGACTGCGACATCGTCTACTCCTCCGGCCAGTTCGTGGAGTACCCGGAAGGAGCGCAGCACTGATGTATTGCACCGCATGCGGAACCCGCCGCCCCGAGGGAACGAACGTCTGCCCGAACTGTGGCACGGCGGCGCCGGCTTTCGCCGCCCAACCGGCGATTCAGAACTATCTGGTGCCGGCGATCCTGATCACGCTCTGCTGCTGCGTTCCGGCGGGGATCGTGGCCATCATCTACGCCGCGCAGGTCAATTCGAAGCTCGCCGCCGGCGATGTCCTCGGCGCGCAGGCGTCGGCCCGCCTTGCGAAGATCTGGAGCTGGGTCGGCTTCGGCGGCGGGATATTGCTGGGGATCCTCTATGCCATTTTCGGTTTCGCCGGCGCGCTCAGCAGCCATCATTAGCGTTCTCGCCGGTATTCTGGCGGTCGGCGGCGCGATCCTCTATCGCTTCGATCCCACAACCGTGCATTTTTATCCGCCCTGCCTCTTTCACTCGCTGACGGGCCTGCAATGCCCCGGCTGCGGAACGACCCGGGCACTTCATCACCTGCTGCACGGCGACGTCGCCGGCGCATTCCGCCTCAACCCGATGCTCTTCGCCGTCGTCCCATTCGGCATACTCGCCTCCGCCTCCCGCCGCTTCGCCACGCACCCGCTCACCGGATGGGGAGCGGCCGCGGTCACGATCGCCTGGTGGATTGGGCGCAATCTCATGTAGGTGAAGGGTCCTTACGGATACGGATTACTCTTCAGAGCTCATCGGTGGTATATCCGATGTCGCATGGTTGCCCGTTCGCGAGCCATCGCGAGGGAGACCGGTTGTCCCGAAAGCAAACAGAAGTGACGTTGGCCGTGGCGCGCGCCCACGCGGATCTCAAGCGAGCCCACGCGAATCTGGCTCAGGCCCACGCGCGCATGGAGTCGCTGGCCGCCGATGACAGCCAGCGCGCCGCCTACTCCGCCCACGCATTCAATAACTACCTTCTGGTCGTCGGCACGATGGTCAATCTCCTGCAGAGAAAACTGGCCGGCACGGGAAACCGCGACGTCACGCGATGGCTGAACCTGCTCAAGCAGGAGACGAACCGGATGACGATCATCGCGCGGAACGTTCTGACCGAGCTGTCCGACGGAGCCCCGCCGTTGCTCCCCGAGCCGTCGAGCCTCACGGAGATCGCCGAGAGCGTCTGCATCGTTTATCGAGACATGGCCCGCCAGAAGCGTGTCCGGCTCGTCTTCAAGGGACCGGCGATATGGGATCGCGTTCTCACCGACCGCATGGCCGCGGCCGCGGTGCTCGACAACCTCTTGTCGAATGCCGTGAAGTATTCAGGTGCCGGTACGACGATCAACGTAACCACGGTCATACGGCAGCCTGAAGTCATCTGCACGATCACGGATCGCGGCCCCGGCATTACCGAGGCCGATCAGACACAACTGTTCCGAAAGGGTGTGAGCCTTTCCGCGAAACCGACCGGCGGCGAGTCTTCGACAGGGTACGGACTGGCGATCGCCAGCGACCTGGCAATTGCACTGGGAGGGCGCTTGTCGTGTACGAGCGTCATTGGCGAGGGATCATGCTTCGCCTTCTCACTGCCGCTGGCCGGCACCGACACGATCGACGCGGGTCAGGAAATGAGCGTCCCGATCGCGACTCTCATGAGCATCATGTGAGTACGCGACGTCGGTGTGGAGCAGCGACTGGGAAGATGTCGCAGGAATTATAGTTAGGTCGTCGACCGAACTGGTCAGCGATACCTGGAAGAATGAAAGCCCGCGTCGTATTCGCCATTGTGCTACTGGCCAGCTGCTCCGGGGCGGTTCGGCATGTGGTGCTCGATCCCACTGATGGATCAGTGCTGAGCGGATCGGAGGCACTCAGGGCGCTGGACCAGTGTTCCCACTACGGCCCGGGGGATGCAACCGCGACTTGGGTTCCCAGTACCAAACAGATCAAGGAGTTGGAGCGGCGTCTTCCGGGCTTCCTGCGACAGCAGGAACTTCGGCCACCCGGCAGTCTTCGCACCTACTACCGTCAATACGTCGGGGTGGTCCGCGGTGGGCGGCAGCTCATCTATGTGAATGGGTTTCCCAAGAACTCCATAGCTGACGACGTAGCTTTTATGGGGCAATTCGTTCGGGAGCACCCTGAGGTCAAACTTACCGCCAAGGAATTCCCTGAATCAATGCGAACGCTGGACGCCTGGCATTCATACGCCGTTGTGGTATGCGACGGAGGATCGTCCTACTGGGGCGTTCTCTACGACCCTGAAACAAGACACTTTAGCGAATACTCAGCGAACGGCATCGGATGAGCCGCAGAGCAACCTTGGGGGCAGGTCGAAAGTCGAAGGCGAGGGTGAGTCCAGGCCTGTCACATGGTGGAAGCAAGTCTTTTCAGCACTTTCGACTTTCGACCTGACCCCGAGTCCCTTCTCGCTGACCCCGAGTCCCTTCTCGGAGATTAGATGACCAACAGAGTCGCTCATTCTCCCGCGCTCAGCTCGCCGAAGGACTAACCAAGGTGTTTTGAGAACGTTACCCGGCCCCGTCCGCATATCATGTAGGAGATTACGCGACGTCGGCGTGGAAGTGCGAAAATGTCTGATTGGATCACATCACTATCGAGCATAGCTGCCTTGGGAGCAGCCCTCGCGGCACTTCTAACGATCATCGAGATGCGCAAACAACGCATGTCGATGTACCGACCGGATCTCGTGTTTGAAAGATCAAACATCTACTTCTATTGGTACAAGGATGTCGGATTCGGTGTACCGGTTGCGTGTTCTTCCAGCTCTTTCGACCCAACACAGCTAGACTTGACGCGAGCGATACCCTCAGTGTTTCTACATGCTTTCAACGTAGGGTTGTGATCCGCGAAGCGCTTGGGCGTTCAGTGGCATGTCGATGTAAACGAGTGCATCGCCGTTCTTTCAAGCATCGACGCGGACCAGAAGTCAAGATCTGGAATGATCCCGCTGGCCAAGTGACGTTCGAGCCTGCTTCCCGGCGTCGTGGATTTGTTGCACTTCGGCACGACGTAGTTGGCGACGTGCCATTCATTCTGCCCGCTGGCCCGGAAGGCACTCCGGTTCGAGTGGATGTTCCGTTCGCATACGTGCAGTTCCTTGCCATCTACGTGTATCTGAGGATTGAGAGGCATCGAGCAGGAGCGCAGCCCAACTGGCCGGAGCTTCCTGCCCCGCAGTTAGAAATCACGTATCGCGACATAGGCGATAACATCCATCGGCGAACCTTCCGCGTATCGCCTTCATTCTTCTACCTTTCTGTACCGGAGGTTGAAGACCTGAACCAGGTGTGCGGGCAAGCCGAGTTCAAGATCGAGCGTCGGTAACCAGCCCAACTCGTCGCTGCACCGACGTGGGGCCGCAACTTGCTGGGTCGCAGGTGCACCGAAAAGTTCCTGGTGTCAGACCTTCGTTTTCCCTCCCTCCGCAACTAATTGATAACACAGCTACTTGTGATTACAGAAACGGCTCACTTTCGGCATATCGTCTGTTATTTGCGCCAATGGTCCTACGCGAGCCGGGCGACCCGTCCTCCTCGGCACGCATGCTACGATTCCCGCGTGCGACGCGTATCGAGACGCCCTGAGGGTGAAGACACCCTTCGTGATGCTGCGGCGATGCAGAGAACGATGAACCGTTTGCGCGGCGGTGCGCTGATTCCGAGGGGCGTGTACAGGTTCGCGAGCCATGAGGAGGCTGACGAGTGGATGATCAGGACGATCGCGAATACTCACGCGCACCTGAGCTCGAAGACCTTCTCTCGCTCTGCAAAGCGCTGAACGCGGAAGGCGTCCGGTACGTCCTGATCGGCGGTGCTCCATTCGCCAGCAAGCTACGAATAACCCTGCCAGACTTAGGCTTCTCCGGTCTCGTCACTGCAACCCACTGAATCGTTGTGACTTAGGTGCGATAGAAAAACGAAGGCCTGGCATCACGCGTCTCTGGCACCACGCGTCTCCCGGTTGAAAAACGAAGGCCTGGCACCACGCGTTTCCCCCTCCACGCGTTTCCCCCTTTCTGTTGGCCTCGCGGTCGTGACGCAGGTCTGTCACCAGCTTGCGGCATTGCGTCGCGGTCGTGACGCACGTTCGTGGGCGGCTTGCTACGTTGCGTTGAGGTCGTGAGGCACGTGCGACAGCGGCTCGCTACGTTGCACCGAGGTCGTGAGGCAGTGCACCAAACGAGCGCGACGTTGCACCGAGGTCGTGACGCACGTGCGCCAAACGAGCGCTACGTCGCACCGAGGCCGTGACGCACGTGCGCCAAACGAGCGCTACGTTGCACCGAGGTCGTGAGGCAGTGCGCCAAACGAGCGCTACGTTGCACCGAGGTCGTGACGCACGTGCGCCAAACGCGCGCTGCGTTGCACCGAGGTCGTGACGCACGTGCGCCAAACGCGCGCTGCGTTGCACCGAGGTCGTGAGGACGTGCACCAAACGAGCGCTACGTTGCACCGAGGAGGTGATGGACGTGCGTCGAAAGCGCGCTGCGTTGCATCGAGGAGGTGACGGCGTGTGTCGAAAGCCCGCTGCGTTGCCTCGAAGGACGTGACGCGTGTGTCGAAAGCCCGCTGCGTTGCCTCGAGGACGTGACCGACGTGCGTCAACAGCCCGCAGCGTTGCGACACGGCACCTGGGAACGCGGGCGTCTCGTCCGAGTTTGATGATCGGCATCCTGCTGCGTGCACGCGCGGGCTGGACTCCCGCGGTCCCAGGCGGGCTTCGTGTACAAGCCGCCGCTTACGTTCATCACCGTGCCGGTGATGTAGGCCGTCTGTTCCGAGGCCAGGAAGGCGACGGCGTTACGACGCGGTGCGTGCCCCGTTGGGGCACGGACCGTGTTGTCACGGGTGTGTGTGTCATGTGTCGATGCCGCACCGTTCGAGCACCCCGCCGCTTCCCCCATCCCGAGCCGTTGCGGTACTCTCCCGCTCCGGCTGCCCGTGCCGGTTTTCAGTCATACCTCATGCGCACAGCGGTCTTCTCCATCATCTCCCCGAATTACCGGCACGCCGCTCGAGTGCTCATGGCCTCCGCGGAAAAACACCACCCGGAGTGGGACCGGTTCATTCTTCTCGTCGGCGGCGCGGCCACGTCCGGCGAGGAGTCGTTCACGACGGTTCCGCTCGAAGACCTGCCTCTCCCCAATCCACGCCAGTTCTGCTTTCGTTACTCGATCCTGGAGCTGAACACTGCGGTAAAGCCGTGGATGTTTGCGCGCCTCTTCGCGCGCGGCTACGACCGCGTCCTCTACATCGACCCTGACGTCGTCATCTACAGCCCGCTCGCCGAGATCGACCAAGCGCCGCCGGAAACGTTCCTGATCCTGACGCCGCATCTGACGGGATTCATCGACGGGGATGAGCATCCCAGTGAACGGACCATCCTGCAGGCCGGTACCTACAACCTCGGCTTTCTCTGCGTATCGCGGCAACCGGCGCTGGAGCGATTCCTGGGGTGGTGGCAGGAGAAGCTCGAGTTTCAGTGTGTCGTCGACCCCGTGCGCGGTCTTTTCGTCGATCAGAAATGGATGGACCTCACGCCGGGGCTCTTCTCCGGCGTCATGATCCTTCGTCACGACGGATACAACGTCGCTTACTGGAACCTCCGGCAGAGGACCGTTGCAGGCGACGGAGGCAGCGCGACGGTCAACGGCGAACCGCTGCGGTTCTTTCACTTCAGCGGATTCGATCCGGGCGCTCCGGAAATGATTTCGCGATACGACTACAACCTGAAAGTCGCCGACGTTGGCGATGCGGGCAAACTCATTCAGGACTACCGCGTCGCTATCCGAGAGGCTGGGTATGAATCGTTCCGGAACGCGCCCTACGCCTTCGCTCGCTTCGCCGACGGTACGCGGCTGCCCGACGCCGCCAGGATCGCCTATCGCAATTCGGGCGCGTTGCAGGCGGCCTGCGGGCCCGATCCCTTTGCGCACCCCGAGGTCTTCCGCGGAATCCGCAGGCACTCGCGAAGCCCTCGGGTTGCGCGACTGGCCGCGCGCGCCTACCAGACCATCTCGCGCGCCCGGCCGCTGGTGCTCCTGTTTCCCAAGGCTCTGCGTACCTCGCTGCGGGAGTTCCTCCTGGGTCGCAAGGAACCAGTGCCGAGGGCTGATCGCATCGAGACGCCGCTGCCGCCGGGGCTCAACATCGCCGGAAACATTGCGCACGACACAGGCGTGGGCGAATCGGCGCGGCTGTGCCGGAAAGCCTGTGACGCCGCAGCGCTTCCAAACGATCTCATCGATGTAGCCAGCCGCTACGTGACGCCGCAGCCGGTCTATCGAACAAGTGTGTATCACGTGAACGCGGATCAACTGCCGGCCGTTTACAGCGAGATGTCCGCGTTCTTCCAGGCCAGCGCGTACAACATCGGCGTCTGGCACTGGGAGCTCCCGGAGCTGCCCGACGCCTGGATTTCATCGGCCGCGCCTCTGGACGAGATCTGGGCTCCCAGCGCCTTCGTGCAGAGCACGCTCAGCCGGAAACTGACGATTCCGGTGGTGCACATGCCTCACGGAATCGAGGTCACCGAGATCGAGCCGTGCTCCCCCGAGGAGATGGGTGTGCCGCCGAGGCGATTCACGTTCCTCTGCATGTTCGATTTCGAGAGCGTCATGCAACGCAAGAACCCCCTCGGCGCCGTCGACGCCTTCCGGCGCGCGTTTCCTGATCCGTCGCGGGCAGCGCTGCTCGTCAAAGCCGGCCATGCCTCCAATCATCCGAAGGAGTACGCCGCGCTGAAGGAGGAGTTGTCCGGCATACCGAACGTCTACCTGACCGATCGGATGCTCCCCCGCGCACGCGTGAATGGCCTGCTAGCCGCCTGCGACAGCGTCGTCTCGATGCACCGCGCCGAGGGATTCGGCCTCATCCTCGCCGAAGCGATGTACCTCGGCAAACCGGTCGTGGCCACCGGCTGGTCGGGGAACATGGACTTCATGAATAGCGGGAACTCATGCCCGGTCGGCTACGAGATGGTCAGGCTCGATCGTACCTATCTGCATTACGCCGCCGGCCAGCAGTGGGCGGATCCGGATATCGAGCACGCCGCGCATCTGATGCGGCGGGTGTTTGAGGATTCCGCGTTCAGGGCGCAAATCGGCGACCGGGCGCGGGAGACGATCCGTACGCAGTTCAGCCCGGAGGCCGCGGGAATTCGTTATCGGCAGCGGTTGGGGGTGCTGGGGCTGATGAACGGATGACGTTCCGTGAACCTACATTTCTCACACGCTCATACACGCTCACTTGAATTGTTCCCTCGAGATCCTTGCCACTCCCTTCGTCGAGAGCCCTTCTCCCCCCACGGTTTCTTGTGGGGGGAGAAGAGCCTGCCCTGAGCGAGCGAAGCGAGTCGAAGGGTGGCGAAGCCGGATGAGGGGGCGCTTTACGAGATATGGGCGATTTACCGAATGCTGGTCCGAGAGCGCTCGAAGGCGCGCGAATTACATCCTCGTGAAACGCCGCCCCCTCATCCGCCTTCGGCACCCTTCGACTCGCTTCGCTCGCTCAGGGCAGGCTCTTCTCCCCCAGCTGAAAAGCGCTGGGGGAGAAGGACTCTCGATTGGAGGTACTGCCGAGAACGAAACCCTCGCACAACTCACATCGTCCCAAGTTCGCCACCAATCAGGGTGCCTGCAATTCCACTCAGCGTGTGTTCCGGGACCACCGCCGCCCGCCCTGCAAGACTCCAAACATCCGCGGCAACCCCGGCGGCGGGACGCGCGCCGGGCCAGCCGGCGAGACGCCAGCGCTCCGACCGCCAACCGCGAGACCTCGCAACCGCGAGACCCCGAGACCGCCCTAAAACCGCGCCGATGCCGTAACGAAACCCTGCTGCGATTCATACGTGCCGGCGCGATAGTTCGACATCAGCACGATGCGCATGCCGACCTTTCGATGTCCCGACGGGCCGGCGATCTTCACTTCGAAGCCGGCGGGGAACTTCGGGTAGGTCGAGTCGGGCTTCGCGTAGAAGAACATCGGATGCCTGATCACGAACGCCTTCAACGGCGCACTCGGGGTAAACGCGATCGAGTAATCCATCCTGCCGCTGATTCGTCCTCCGCGCATGTCCGGGAGGAGGGTCGTCGTTTTGGCGATGGCGATCTGCGGCTTGTTCAACGATGTCCCGAACGCGCCGGCGGCGGCGGGAGCGAGATCGTACATCGCGCTGTCGATGGCCTGGCCCGGGTCCCAGGCGCGCGCGATACCGGCAGCCTGCAGCTTCGGCACGACCGACTGCAATTGCGACGGCGTGAGCCCTTTCAACTGAAAGTAGTCTGCGTATTCAAAACTGCGGCTTTCCATCAGATCGAGATAGAAACCGGCCCCGCCGAAGCTCCGGGCGGTGTTCGAGACCAGGTACTCGTACTCGAAGCGATAGCGGTCGGCCATGAACTCGACGTCAGGCGTGGCCGGGTTGGCATCGTTGTCATACATCACCGACAGCGGCTCCAGTTGGCGGACGATCAGCAGCGAATTGCCGGCCCGGCGGTCGACGCCGTTCCCGGCGTCGGGGTCGAGCGTGGTCTCCGTTTGAAAGACCGGCAGCAGCGTATCGCCCCACCTCACGGGCGAGGCCGGCAACTGCAACGCGGCGCGATACCCGCTGCCGGTGGCATCCTCCTGATACGCCACGCGCGACTGCATGATCTCGCCCTGCAACCGGTTCACGACGCGCTGGGTCATGATGGTCATGTCGTTGTGGCTCTCGCCGAACATCGACGCGCGCATGGCGTCATCCAGCAACTTATAGACGACGATCATCAGCACGCTGACGACCGCCAGCACGGTGATGATTTCGACGAGCGACATGCCCCTCTGTGATCTCGACGCTCTCATGCTCACTGCCTCTTGATGAACGCGCTGTATTGATGAAATGCGTAGTGCAGCGGAATGCCGTCGCGGTATGCCTCGACGCGAATGACGTAATTCCCTTTCGGGAAGCTGCCGGCCGGCACGCTCCAGGTGTAGCTGGATGCCGTCATGAGAAGCGTGTCGGGAGGCCGCACGCCTGGGGTGGCGGCACTCTCGTCCTTGATGTAGCGCCAGTTCTTGCCGTTGTCGCGGCTGTACAGCAGGGCGAACCTGACGGTGGTGTCGTCCTTGAAATTCGCCGCGTACGACGGCGTATAGGCCAGGCCGTCCCATCGCTTCCAGTCGAGGGTCCAGGTGATGCTCACCGCCGCCGGATCGTTGAGGTCGACCGAGTCGTTGGGCGTGGCGATCACCACCCGGGGAAGCTCGCGGACGCGCGCCGGATCGAGGACGCCGCCGAATTTGCACAATCCGGCGCTCATGAAGCTCTGCACGAGGCTGAGGAACGACCAGCGGGCGATGAACGCCACTCCCGAATCCCCCGACGGCGAGAGGCCGTTGACGACGACGAAGGCCGTGTCTTTGTTCTCGTCATGCATCGACAGAAGCGAGCTCCCCTGAATATTGGACTGGTGTTTATAGAACCGCGCTTCGGTCTGCAGCGTCGTCGGCAGGCCGTAAGATGGCTGCAGGAACTGATCGGGCGTCATCGTGGCGTCGTTGATGTTGATGTCGAACGGACGGTTGTTCGAGATCGTGCTCGCCAGGGGAAACTTGTAGGTGTTGTTGATGACGGTCCCGTCGGTGTCGAGCGTGCCGGTGGTGTTGTCGGCATAGACGTGATGGAAGGTCGATCCCGCGCTGCCGCTCCAGAAGAAGGTGGTGCTCCCTTCCTCCTGCGTACGCCGCACGGCCGGATTGAAGGTCGTACCGGCGGGAAGATTCGTGGTGACGGTCTCGCGCAGCGCGCGGACGAACGTGCCGTTCGCCGCCCCGGTGGGAAGGTTCCCGGTGGCCTTCCAGGTCGCATAGGCGGTGTCTGGATAGAGCTCGCCGAGCCAGCTCATCCCCCACCACCCCGTTCCGTTTTCCTTGATGACCTTCACGCCGCCGGGGACGGCATTGATCACGGCATTGGTGATCGACTGTTCATAGCGCATCCCTCCGCCGCCGTTGAATGGCTTCTCGGAGATGGGGATGCTGTTCGCGAAGCCGTTGGCGGAGTCATAGCCGATCTCGTTGCCGATGCCGACGTAGTAGTACGAGAAGCCGGTCATGGTGGTGTAGACGGAATGCGTCTTGAGCAGCGACGATCGGAGCATCTGGAACATGCGCGGAACGTCGAGCTCCAGCATCCCTCCCCCGGTGCTCCAGCCGTCGTTGTTGTTCGTGATGTCGGCGGTGTTGTTCTTGATCCCGTACCAGTTGCCGCTGAACGCGGGCGCCGCGTACGACCACCCGGGCCAGTCGGAGCGCCGGTTGCTGCCGGCGTCGTGAAAGTCGTCGAAGTAGCGGTTGTAGCCCATGCCCAGGGGATCGGCGCGCACGAGACCGGAGGTGCCGTGGGGCATCTTCAGATCGGCGTAGGGACAATGCCGCGGATCGCCGAGGATCTGGTAGCGCTCCGTGAGCGGAAGATTCGGATCGTGCGTGGCATCGCCGAAGACCCAGACATCGTCGCCGCGATACGCATACGTTCGCGAGAGATTCGATTGCGCGTCAGGCGGCGGGCTGGAGATCCCGCCGGTGAAATCGTCGCCGATGCGGGTCTCGAACGCGAGAACGCTGTTCGTGGGCAGCGCCGGCGCCGGGATCCTGATCACCCACCGTGCCGTGTTCTTCACTGCCGTGGTCGTCGCCGTCAGGTCGGTGGTAAACGGCTGCGGGGAAGCCGAGTCGGGAAGGTCCTCGACGGGCGACGGGATGTACTGGAGGTTGTAGAGCCGCCTGGTGTCATCGAGGCCGCCTCGATCGCACGGGTTGGTCACCTTGACGCATGGCGTCTTGAGCGGCGTGTTGTAAAGACGGATGATCGTGTCGCCGCCGGTATTCTGCGAGGACCACCACATATGCGTCGGCGCGGACGCCGGCGCGGCCACGTTGCTGCCGTTGCCTGCCGCGTACGAATCGAGGCTGCCGTCACCGTTGAAGTCGACGCCCCCCGTGATCGCCGTGATGTCCGCCGGGCCCGGCGCCCAGTTGACTCCCTTCAGGACCACGGTGACGGGTGTGGGCACCCCGCCCTTGCCGAGCCAGTCGGGGACCGCGCCCGGATTGGCGATGTTCGTCTGATACGCGTACACGCGGAGGTTGACGGTGTCGGTGTTTTTGTAGCGAAGCCGCTCGGGGTGAACGACGGCCCGGACGTTCGGATACCTGGCCGGGTCCTTCGCGGGATCGGAGTAGTTGCGCACCGGGGGGAAGGGGAACAGTTCCCCGTGGAGATTGATCAGGATGGCATTCGTGTACTTCGCCGGATGCATGTACATGTCGTCGATCAACAGGCGCAGAGTCGGCGCGGTGGCCGATTCGAGGCCCGCGGCGACGCGGGCATTGAAGAGGGCCAGCTCATCCCAGTAGCGCATGCCGTTGTTGTACTGGTCGGCGAGCGCATATGGCAGCGGATTGGTGGGGTCGGCGCCGTTCTTCACCGTGCCGTCGACCGAGATCCTGCCGTTGAAGAAATCAGGCGGATAGTAGTTGTCCACCGCGGAGCCGCTCGGCATGAGGCCGGGGTAGAAGTAGACGGAGTCGATGGGTGCCGTCGAGTCGGCCGCGCTGTTGACGAACGGCGTGTAGTACGGATCACGGCCGTAGGAGAGTTTGCGAATCCAGTGACGCCGGAATTGCAGACCGGCATGGCGCGACTCGAGATCCTGCATCGCGCTCTCGACGAAGGGCACGACGTTCTCCATGTAGACCCACCACCCGGGCACGTTCTCGACCGCGATGAGATAGATGTCATAGACCTGTGTCGGCGGTGAGTTCTGACCGATGGTGCTCAGGACGCTGGCCACCTCGGCGAGCAGGCGCGTGCCGCCAACGTCATGGACGTAGACCGCCACGTGCACCAGGCGAAGGTCGTTCGCTCCCGGAACTTTCTGTACCGTGATGCGACGCTCGAAGAGCCACTCTCCCTTGCCGAGGTCCGTGTTGCCGCTGGCCGGCGCATCGGGCTTTGTCACGCCGGCCTGCGTGGTCAGAATGGTCTGATTCGTCGTGCCGTCGTCGTACGAGTCGAGCACCGAGCCGCTCGATCCGTCGCCCACGCTCTGCACGAGCGCCTTCAGCTCCTCGAGCATCGACAGCGCTTTCTGGGTGGCGAACTGCTTGTTCATGTTGTTCTGTGTGGTGCGATACGCAACCGACAACATGTGGCCCGAGTAGACGATGATCACCGACACGATGGCCAGCGAGACCAGCACTTCCACCAGAGTCATGCCCCGTTCACGGTTCCTCATCGTCAACTCCCATTGGCGCCGACGATCCACGGAGAGCGGGTGAAGAGGTAGTTGCCCATCTGCAGCCGCACCTGATCGAGGATTGCCGCGTCGTAATCGACCTCGGAGACGTCATTGCCGGCGGAGAATGTGGCGTTCCCCAGCGCCACGACCGAGCCGCTGATACTGGCCGGCGGCGAGATGTTGAACTGACCTCCGACCCAGATCACGCCGCTGAAGAACGTGTCCGACTGTGGATTGAGAATCAGATTGCCGAGGACGACGAGAATCCCGCTGCCGTTCAGCTTCTTCTGGGGATTGAACGTCGCGTTTCCCTTCACGACGATCAGCGCCATCGAGGGAAGCGGATCGGGCAGTTGCTTCTCGTCGTCGACGACCACGTCGGCCATGGCGATCAGCTCCTGCTGGGTGACGCCAAAGACGGCGGGGATCTGGAACGACTGGGGCGTGGTGTTCTGTGCCGGGTTTCCGGTGACCGTGCCCTTGTTCGTGATCGCGCCGGTGCTGGGGGGATAGGCGATCCCGATGCCTGACGAGCCGCCCTGCACGCGCCCCGACTTGGTGACGTTCACGTTGTCCGCGCGCACCGCATTGAGCGCCGCATTCGCCGGAAGCTGCAGCCCGAGGCGCTGGATCTCGGCGCGCATGATGGCGTGGGCGAGAACGACATTCGGCGGCGTGGACGGCGTCTTCGCCGCGTCATTGCGCACGTAGACCGTCCCTTCGGACTCGATCCGCCAGATCGTTCCGTCCTGCGGCTTGCCGCGGCGCTTGCTGACGTCGAGGACTTTGGTCTTGTCGACGGTATAGCGGCCGTAGACGCTGGGCGGCGCCACGTCGTAGGTGCGCACGATGCCCGTCGTCGGATCGTCGGTCTCGTTCACCGGCGGAACGTGCGGCGGCACGTGGGGACAAACGCCGCCGGGATCGAGCTGCGGATTGAACAGAACCACCGGCTGCTGCTTCTGATGAATGAACCACGACAGCGACTCGTTGATCCCCGCCTGCGCGGCGTTGATGGCCTGACCGTTGTAGGAAAGCTGCCTGGCGACGATCTGGCCGGAAAGGCGCGTGATCGTCAGCATCGTCATGAGCAGCAGCAGAATCATCGTCGCGCCGAAGAGAACCGTGATCAGCGCCACTCCACGCTCGCTGTTGCGCCGCCTGCCCGGGAGAGTTTCTTGTGCCATGCCTGACTCCGATCCCTCAATAGGGACAAAGCATCCGCCGACGGTTCGAAAAATCGCCTGAAACACGAAAGGGGCATTACGCCCCTTTGTTCGCCTTCTATGGAACCCCGTTTACTTCGCTGCGTCAGGTCATTTCGACACTTCCCCGAAAGGTTCGCCAAACAAAAAAGAGGCTTACGCCTCTCAGTTCAGCCTCACGGCCGCGGAAAACTGCTGTGCTTTGATTTACCCCGTCTGATTCGCCCCGAAAACAAAAAAGGGGCTATACGCCCCTCGATCGATCGAACAACAGCGAAATTCAGATAGTCAACGTCGTCGGTATGTTCTCCTTGAAACGCGACGAAGATATTCGGGCGCCATAAAAAGAATGGTCCGGTCGCATCAGAAAAACGTGAAATCAACCGGTTGCCGGGTTGCTGGGTCACTAAGTTGCAGGGTCGCTGGGTGATATTTCGACCCCAGCAACCCAGCAACCCTGCAACACCTGCAACCCCACCCCCGACCCGTCATACACTTCACCTCATGACCATCACCGGCGCAATCCTCGCTGCCCTGGCTGCCGTCGCCCTCCTCCTCTCCGGTCCGGGAACGCGATGGGAGTGGTGGGACTTCAAAGTCGGCCTTCTGCTCTTTGCGTTCGCGTTCGTCGCCGGGCTGCTGGCGATGCTGATCTCCGGGATAGCCTGGATTCGGACGCGGCCGAATCCGACGGCGGCCGTGGCAACGATCGCCGGTGCACTGATCGTGCTCCTTCCTCTCTCCCAGGTCGCCGGGGCGCGCGGCAAGCCGCGCATCCACGACATCAGCACCGATCTGGCTGACCCTCCCCGCTTCTCGGCGGTTCTGGCCGTGCGCACCAACGCCATGAACGGCGTCCCCGACCACATCGACGACGTCACGGCAGGCCTGCAGCGTCAGGGGTACCCGGATCTCGTCACGCTGGACCTCCCCCTCCCGGCCGATGCGGCGTTTGCCAAAGCCCTCGAAGCCGCAAAAACGATGAATTGGGAGATCGTTTCCACGCGTCCCGCCGACGGCATCCTCGAGGCGACCGACGCCACCGCCTGGTTCGGCTTCCATGACGACATCGTCGTACGCATCCGTCCTGCCGGAGAGCACAGCCGCCTCGACGTCCGCTCCACCTCCCGCGTAGGCCGCGGCGACGCCGGCAAGAACGCGGACCGGATCCGGAAGTACTTGGAGCGATTGCGGAGCTAGGAGACGGAGCGCTGGCGTCTCGCCGGCTGGCCCGGGGGCGTCTCGCCCCCGGTCTGGCCGCACACCAAACATTCGCTGGTAACCCTCTGCGGCGTGACGCCGCCGAGCCAGCCGGCGAGACGCCAGCGCTCCGTGGCCCCCCGACGTACAATTCGGACCCCTGATGCCCGACCCCGACTCATCCGCCACACGGCAACGCATCGTCCTGATCGACGACAGCGCGAACGACCTCCAGGTGACGCGGCGGTTTCTCGAGCGGCGCGGCTTCGACGTGTCCGCGGCGACGTCAGGCGAGGATGGGCTGGCGCTGGCCCAGGCCATCACTCCGGCCGCCTTCGTCGTCGATTACCGGATGCCGGGCATGGACGGCTTCGAGGTCACGCGGCGCATCAAGGCAGACCCGGTCCTCCAGACCATTCCGGTCCTCATGCTGACCGGTGCGGACACGGCGCAGGCGGTCGTGGAGGGGCTCGAGTCGGGCGCCGATGATTTCGTCACCAAAGGCTCCGACACGGAGATCCTGCTGGCCCGCCTGCGGGCGTTGCTGCGCATGAAGCGTTACCAGGACCAGTTGCGCAAGTTAAACCAGCAGATCACCCGCGACCTGCAGATCGCGCGGCGCGTCCAGGAAGCGCTCGTGCCCAACGGCTCCTTTCGCGCCCCGCGTATCGAGATCCGCTCCGCGTACATCCCGAGCGAGACGCTCTCCGGCGATTTCTACGACTACTTCCTGCAGGACGAGCTGATGTACCTGTTCGTGGCCGATGTCTCCGGACACGGCCTGCCGGCATCGATTCTGGTGGCCCTGCTCAAGAGCTACATCCACACCGAGACCAACGCCCACATGTCGTTGTCCTCGTTCATGTCCAATCTGAACGACTTCCTCTTCAGCGTTTCGCTTCCGACGCAGTTCGCCACTGCCCAGCTCTTTCGGATCGACAGCGCCGGAAACCTGGTCTACTCCAACGCCGCGCATCCGCCGTTCCTGCTGTTTCAGCGCAGCAGCGGACGCACGGTGATCCACGAGGCTCCCAGCCATCTCCTCGGCGCGAGGCCCTCGATGTTGTTCGAGGAAAATCGGCTGCAGGTCTCGCCCGGAGACACGCTTTTCGTCTATACCGACGGCCTGACCGACCGGCGGGATTCATCGGGAGACTTCTATTCGCTCGACCGCATTGTCGCCCTTATGGACAGAGGGCGTGACTTTGAATTAACGGCGCTCTATGAACTGATTTATGGAGATGTATCGGCATTCGCCGCCACCGATGATTTCCGTGACGATATTGCATTTATCGTTACGCGCTTCCATTGAAGTATGATGGCTGGAATCGTCCGTTAGCGACTCTCTCTCGCTATCCCGCAACTCATTGAATCTTTAGGCCCAACAATCGATGCGTACTACTGTAGCCACCAAACTTGGAACCGTATTCGGATTTAGCCTCGTAATCCTGGTCGTCATCGGCTCCGTTGCCTTTTATGACACAAAAAATCTGGTTGCTGTCACCGCGGCCCGGGCACAGGCGCGGCAGTTTCTGTGGGATCTCGAGCAGCTCGTAGCCAATCTGCGGGGAGCGGAGAACGAGCAACGAGGGTATCTCCTCACAGGCGACCCTGCCTACCGCGTGGAGTATCAGAAGTCGACGGCGACGCTCGCGCCGGTAGTCGCCGATCTCAAAAAGAAGGATCCGGCCCTTCGCGCGCGCGTCGAAGCACTCGAGCCCCTGATTGCCGCCGCCATCCAAGAGCTCGATCACGGAATCGCGTTACGCGACAAGAACGGAATGCAGGCCGCCATCGCCGACGTCCGCGAAGGCACCGGCGGCAAGGCCATCGCCGAGATCCGCAGAGCCGTCACCGACATCGGGGCGCTGGAGCAAGAGGTCCTGGACAAGCGCGCCGCCGAGGCCACGTCCTCGGCCACACGGACGTTCGTGACCATCGGCTTTGGAACCCTCTTCGCCTTGATCGCTGTCTCCATCGCCTCGGTGGTCATGTCGCGCGGCATCACACGTCCCGTGCGGAAGCTCGTCGCCGGCACGGAACGGATTGCCGCCGGCGAGCTGTCGAGCCGCATCAAGGCGGAGAGCCGGGACGAGATCGGCGAGCTGGCCGGCTCCTTCAACCGCATGGCCGAGTCGCTCGAAGTACGCACGCGCGCGTTGAATGAAAGCGGCGGCGCCATCACGGGAGGCATCCGTGTCATGACCAACGGCAGCGACATGCTGCTCGTCCGTTCGATGGAGCAGTCGCAACTCGCCGAGCGCTCCGCGCAGTCGCTGGTCAAGGTGCGCGACATCACCGAACAGGTCGTCCGCACCGCCGAGGGCGTCACCACCCGCACCGAAGACTCCGCCACGCGCGCCACGGAGCTGCGGGCATCGAGCGAGGAAGTGCGCACGATCATGACCCATCTCTTCGAGTCGGCCGCGAAAACCTCCTCGTCGACGACCCAGATGTCCGCGGCCTCGGTGCAGATGTCCGCGATGACCTCGGCGCTGGCCTCGGCCGGTGACGACGTGCTGGCCTTCGTTTCCGAAATGGAAGCGACCACCAACGAGCTCGGCTCCGCCGCCCGATCGACCGCCGACCTCTCGCGCCGCGCGCGCGAGGAGGCCGTGGCCGGACGTTCCGCCGTCGATGAGACCGTGACCGGTATCGAACATTCTCGCGAGCTGACCGAACGGGCCGCGGACGTGATGGGCGATCTCGCCACGCGCGTCGGGCAGATCCGCCAGATCCTCGAGGTGGTCGGGCACGTCACGCAGCGCACGAACCTGCTGGCGCTGAATGCCGCCATCATCGCCGCGCATGCAGGAGAACAGGGCCGCGGATTCAATGTTGTGGCCGAGGAG
>Ga0247668_1000052_pt1 | contig 42980 bp, 39 predicted proteins | sample CNK09_metaG_FD_182737 | JGI IMG/M metagenome (GOLD analysis project Ga0247668, IMG submission 182737) | Soil microbial communities from Purdue University Martell Research Forest, Indiana, United States - CNK09 | ecosystem: Environmental > Terrestrial > Soil > Temperate forest > Bulk soil...
GGGTTCGACTGCTCGTCGCGGATCCACTGCAGCGCCAGCATCACATCGTGAGCGGTCTGGAAGCGATCGTCGGGATTCTTGGCCAGGCAGCTTCGTACAACGCGGTCGAGAGACGTCGGCGTCATCGGCCGCAGCGTCGCGATCGAAGGAGGATCGCTGGCGATGATCTGCGCGATCATGCCGGCGCGGCTGGAGGCGTTGAAGGCGCGCCGGCCTGTCACCATTTCGTAGAGCATGCAGCCGAAGGCGAAGATGTCGGTGCGCGCGTCGCTACGCCCGTATTCGACCTGTTCGGGGGCCATGTAGCAGAACGTGCCTACCAGCGTCCCCTCGGCGGTGAGCGGTTCGTCGGGCAGCATCACCGTCGCGCTTTGCGTCGACGTCGATCCGATCAGCGCGGCATCCATGGCCTTGGCCAGACCAAAATCGAGAAGCTTCGCGCCGCCCCTCGTGAGGATGACGTTTCCCGGCTTGAGGTCGCGGTGAATGATGCCGGTACGGTGTGCTTTGTCGAGCGCGTCAGCGATCTCGATCCCGTGCCGCAGCACGTCAGACAGCGGAAGCGGCCCGCGGGCCAGGCGCTCCGTCATCGGCTCGCCATCGAGGTACTCCATGACCAGGTACTCGATGTCGTTCTGCTGCCCGACGTCGAAAAGCATGCAGATGTGAGGATGGTTGAGGCTGGAGATGGCCCGCGCCTCGCGCTCGAAACGCGCCCGGAGCTGCGCATCACGCGCGAACTCCGCCGGCAGCACCTTGATGGCCACTTCACGCGACAGGCGGGTGTCGCTGGCACGGTAGACCTCCCCCATCCCGCCCGCGCCAATGGGTGCAGAGATCTCGTACGGGCCGAGCCGGGTGCCAGCAGGGAGTGACACGATGAGGGAAGTGTAGCCGGAGACCCGATTCCAAACGAAAGATGCCGATTCCGGACAAAAAGTCAGGATTCCGGACAAAAGTTCAGGATTCCGTACGAAAGATGCTGATTTCGAACAAAAGATGCCGATTTCGAATAAAAGATCAGGATTCCGTACGAAAGATCAGGATTCCGTACGAAAGATGCCGATTTCGAACAAAAGATGCCGATTCAGGACAAAAGATCAGGATTCCGGATAAAAGATCAGGATTCCGGACAAACTCAGTCCCAGCTCGTCCCGTTCATCTTCGCTACGATCTTCGCCACCTCGATGTAGTCAGCGCCCTCGCCGAGCTGGTTGAGCGAGGCGGAAAAGAGATGCTGCGTCAGCGCGAGCATCGGGGTCGCCGCATGTTGCTGGTGGGCGATCGAGGCGGCGATGCGGATGTCCTTGTCGTGGTGGGCGAGCTTGAAGACGAGCGGCCACTTGTGATCGAGAAGGCGCATCGGGAGCAGGTTCTCCGAGGCGTTGGAGCGGCCGCTTCCGGCATTCGTCACGGCGAGCGCGGTCTTCAGATCGATGCCGTACTGTTTGGCCAGCAGCAGACACTCCGAGGTGATCCAGACCGTAGCGCCCATGATCGTGTTCGTCAGCACCTTTATGGCGTGGCCGGAGCCGACGGGGCCGACGTGAATGATGGTCTTGCCGCAGAGCTGCAGGATCTCGCGCGCCCGCTCGAAGTCGCCGGCGTCGCCTCCGATCATGATCGTGAGCGTGGCGTTCTCCGCGCCGACGGTCGCTCCGGTGACCGGCGCATCGACGAAGGCGACGCCCTTTTCCGCAAGACGGGCGGCGGTCTGACGGCTGGCGTTCGGGTCGCCGCTGGTCGCGTCGATCCAAAGCGTTCCTGGATGTACCGACGGAAGCAGCTTGTCGACGATCTCGTCGACCTCGACGCTCGTCGGCAGCATGGTGATGATGACCTCGGCGTTGACACAGTCCGCAAGGTCGTTGGCCAGCGTCGTCCCGTGCTCCCGCGCGTGGCGCTCCGCCTTCTCGCGGGTGCGGTTCCAGACGAGGAGATCGTGTTGTTTGGCGAGGTGGCGCGCCATGGGGAAACCCATGGCGCCTAGCCCGATGAATGCGATTTTCATGAGCGGCATTCTAATCGGGGGATGGCCCGGACAGCCGTTCGATCGAGACCCTCCGGCACGCGTTGCAGAGAGAGAGAGGTAGCTTCAGCAATTGTCCACGGGAGGCACGCCCATTCGCCCGCTCTTCCCGTGGTTGGGTCCGAGGTGGGCACGTAACTGAAGGGTCTCGATTGACCGGCTGTTCGGTTTTCAAAGATGGTGAAAATAAAAAAGGGGCGCTACGCCCCTTGTCTGCCTTGCGGCCCAATTGCTGTGTGGGTCAGTTTAAATCCGCTCCGCCTGAACAATTGTGACCCAGCTCACAAAAAAGTCAAGTTCGTTTGTACCAATCGGCGTTGATCTGCGTGAAATGCTTCCACTGCTCCGGAACCAGATCCTGCGGGAAGATGGCCTGCACGGGGCACGCCGGCTCGCACGCGCCGCAGTCGATGCAGACCTCCGGGTCGATGTAGAGCATCGTGTCCTCCGCGAACCCGGCCTCGTCCTTGCGGGGGTGGATACAGTCAACAGGGCAGACATCGACGCAGGCGGTGTCTTTCGTCCCGATACATGGTTCAGCGATCACGTAAGTCATGGCTGGCGCATTTTAAGTGAAGAAGTAACGGGTCAAGTGAAAAAATATCGGTCCGGCGAAGCAGATCGAGTCGATGCGGTCGAGCACCCCGCCGTGGCCCTGGATCGATGACCCCCAGTCCTTCACCCCTCGGTCGCGCTTGATCGCCGACATCGTCAGCCCGCCAAGGAAGCCCATGACGGTGATGACGAAGGCCATGCCCATCGCCTGCCACATGCTGAACGGCGTCACCCGCCAGAGCGACGTACCGATCAGGGTGGCGGAGATGATTCCGCCGATGAACCCCTCCCACGTCTTGCTCGGGCTGATCACCGGCGAGATTTTGTGGCGGCCGAGGAGCTTGCCCCAAACGTACTGCAACACATCGCTCAACTGCACGACCACCACCAGAAAGAAGAGCAGGCGTGCATTTTTCCCCGAGTAGCCGGGGATCTGCAGCATCAGTAGCGCCGGCACGTGGCTGACGCAGTAGACGCAGACCATGAGACCCCACTGGATCTTCGAGCTTCTCTCCAGAAACGCGTTCGGATCGCCGGAGATGGCGATGCGCGACGGGATGAAGAGAAAGGCGTAGACCGGGATGAGCACGCTGAAGAAGCCGTACCACTGCGTGGCCACGAGGTAGTACTGCAGCGGTGTGATGACGAAGAAGACCCAGAAGAGCGCGGAGTGGTCGGCCGGTCGCGTCGGCGTGAGCGTGATGAATTCGCGCAGCGCGAAGAACGAAAGTATGGCGAAGAGGATGACCGAGCCAAGGCCGCCGGTCAGAAGCGAGAGGGCGAAGACCGCCGACATCACCCACCAGGCGCGGATGCGGGCGTTGAGGTTGTCGACGACGTCGCCGGGCCGGCGCAGCTTGATGAGCTGCCCGATGATCGTGGCGACGAGAAGAAGTCCGAGCACTCCGCCGAAGAGCATCAGCGTCTGCCGGTCGCGAATCATGGTCACCATTGCCGAAGCTCCAGGATGGCGTTGCGCGCCCGGTCGAGAAAGGCGTTCTTCTCCTCGTCTTCACCGACGTGCATCGGCTCGCCGAAACTGACGGAGGCCAGCATCGGCACCGGCACGAACTCCCCCTTCGGCAGCACGCGGTTGAGGTTGTTGATGTAGGCCGGGATCAGCTCGACATCCGGCCGCGCTTTGCCGAGCCGGTAAAGTCCACTCTTGAATGGGGCGATGGTCGATCCATCGCCGCGTGTTCCCTCGGGGAAGATGATCAACGAGTGACGTTCGCCGAGACCTTCGAGAAGGATATCCATCGCCGTCTGCGGGGAAGACTGCGCGGGCTGACGATCGACCAGCACCGCGTTGAACACCTTCACGCCGAGGTAGCGGCGAAACCCGGGCCGGTGCCAGTAATCCCTGGCCGCCACGGGACGGGTCATGGCGCGGAGCTTCGGCGGAAGCGCGGCCCAGACAAGAACGAAGTCGAGGTGGCTGGCGTGGTTGGCGAAGTAGATGCGCTGGCGCTCGTCGGGCGTGAAGCCAACGCGCCGCACGTTGCCGCCGGCGAGAACGCGCGCAATCCCGACGACGCCTTTCGCTACGAGTCTCCTCACCGCGACTCCAGCTCCGCGGCGATACGGCGCGTGCGGCGGATCATGGTGACGATCGTGCCGAGGATGATGGCGATCAACGCCAGCATCAGCGCATAGTCGCGGTAACGGAAGTAGCCCGCCGCGGCGTCGACGATGATGGCGATGGTGAGCGTGGCCATTCGGTGCTGTTTCGCCATCGGGCCGACGAAGTCCTGTTTCGCTCGGACGGAGCCTGCCAGAACGCGCACGTACGCCGTCATCACCGCCAGAAGCCCGGCGCACCAGCCGAGCGTTGGCCCCAGCATGTAGAAGCGGATGATGGCGTAGCCGGCCGGAACGATGATCAACGGGTCGGCGATACGATCCGGCAGCTCGTTGAAGATGTCGCCGGTTTTCGACGCCATCTTTCCTTCGACCGCCACCATCCCATCGAACAGATTGCAGAGAAGCCGCAACTGGATGCATGCCGCCGCGGCGATCAGCAGCACGACGCGATTCACTCCTTCCGCGTTCCTGCTGGCGATCAACGCCGCGCCGGCACCGAGGGCGAAGACGATGCTGAAAACCGAGATGGCGTTCGGCCGAACCCGCCAGCGCACGAGCAGCGACGCCAGCGCTTTTGCCCAGCCGCGCTCGCGCGTTTTGAGAGGACGACGGTCCATCGGGATACGGCGATTGTATTCTGGACTTGCCCAGGAGTCTGCGCGGTAGATGGTTCTTGCGACACTGTCGGCGGAGCCTTGGGCAACCAATGCCGCCGGCCGTGCCGGCCTACCGCGAGGCCCGATGCCTCGGCACGACTTCCGCTCCCACGGAGAAGGCCGGGGCCATGGTCACGGTCGTTGTGTTTCCGGCAGCGTCCGCCAGATCGATCTTGAGGTCGACCAAGCCGCGCTCGACGTTGGTGACGTTCGCCAGATCGACGCGATAGAGAGTCCCCGCGCCGCTCGCTGCATCTTCGGTCACCTGCGTGGCCGTGAGAGGACGCCACGCCGCTTCGCCGTTGTAGCGATAGGAGACATGCGTGGCGTCGCCGCGGATCGTTTGATAGGTGCGGTTGCCGGTGGCGGTGATGCCGAAGTCCGCCGCCGAGAAAAGAAGCGAACCGCTTCCGTGCGGATCGAGGCGTGAGACCAAGGAGCCGTTACCGTCGAGCATCATCATCGTCGTCAGCGTCGGCGGGAGATAGTCGGTTCGCGATGAGTCGATGGCCATCGAGAGCGTCGTGGTCTTGTTGATGCCGGGATAAAGCTCGCCCTGATTCGTCGACTCGACACGGTACGGACCCCGCACCGCGCCATCGATCGCGGTCGAGTAGCCGCCGCTGAGGATCTGCGTGCCGGTCGCTCCGTAGAGGGTCGTTACCGTGTTGAGGCGATCGAGCACTCGTGCCTCGCCGAGTGGACCGAGCATGTCGACCGTCACGGTCGCGCGCAACCTTGTCGTGCTGATCGATCCGGCGGTCGTAAAGAAAGACGTCGGAAAGCGCGGACCGAGGCCGAATTGATACGTCGGACCACTGTAAGTCCATGGCAGCAGGCCGGCGCTGGAAAAGCTGATCAGTTTGTCGTTGATGACGCGCAGCATCGGCGTCGTGTATTGCGTGATCGTGTCGGTGATCGCGCTGAACGTCAGCCCGTAGCTGTAGCTCGGATGGACGTCCGGCGAAACGAAGACCCGCGCGTTGGTAATCAGCGCGTCGACGACGCCGACCGCGGCCGGCAGACCCGAAGATCCCCCTGTCGTCGTCACGAGTGCGCTGAGGCGGCGGTCGCCTCGCGACGCCGGCGGGACGCCGATCTGCATCGTGCCGCCACGCAGCGCCGACCCGCCGGTTGTCAGCGATGCATCCTCCGACACTCCGGTGAGCGGCGGATGTTGAATCACGTAGAAGTCCTTCGCCACCGTGTCGAGCAGCGTCTCGTAGAAGAGAAGCGTCTTCTTGTTCGTGACGTCGGAGAAGTACATGGTGTGGACTCTGCTCCAGGGGAACCCCAATGCCGTGATCCCTCCCGATGGCGCGTCCAGAAGAATGCGCCCCGAGCTCGCGTAGCCATTGCCAGACAGCGTCTGCCCTGTCTCTTTCCGTCCGCCCAGCGTGATCGTGTGCGGAATGTCCGCCGCGGTCAGCGCAATCAGCGTGTCTTTCGTGACGGCGAACGCTTCACGGGCGATGAAATCGACGGACGTGGCCTCGCCCGTTTTCGGGCCGATTTCTGACGTATAGATCAGCATGTCCCAACTGCCCGGGAGCATCAGCGCTTCGGAGGTATTCTCATCGAGAAATGCGCCTCCGATGAGGCTCGTGCGCGCGTTGTTGATCCAGACAGCGTCCGGAAAGGCGCGATCGAACGTCACCAACGCACGTGCCGCCTTCGTGAATGCGAACTGGATGTTGCGGATGTCGGTTGCCGAGGCCGCGTTCGTGAAGACGATCTGACCGCCGCCCGTGAACGAGCTGCTGCCGGCTCGCGTGAGACTGTTGTCGATGGCGAACGTCAGCGAGACGTCCGCCGAGCCGTCGGCGGGAATGGTGATGCTCGGAGGTGAGATCGCCACGCTCTCGCCCGTTGCGACATTCGACTTGACGTTGTAGGTCACCGACTGGGCGGCGCGGTTCGTCAAATGCAGCGTGCGAGCCGATGTCCAGTTGTTCTGCTCGAGCGGCGCCAGGCCGAGGCTCAGCGAGGGCGGATCGATGACGACCGTGCCGGTCGCGGCGGCGAATGCGTCGATCCGTCCCGCTCCGGTAGCCATGATGTCGTCCTGCAGGGGGGAGGAGTTGTTCATCAGCGCCAGCTTGATCTGCGCGGGCGTCCAGTCGTGATGCAGCGATTTGAGAAGCGCGGCCGCCCCGGCAACGTGTGGTGTGGCCATCGACGTCCCGCTCAGCGACACGTAGCGGTTGCCGGGGAAGGACGAATAGATGGCAAAGCCGGGCGCGACCACGTCGGGTTTGATGGTGATGTTCTTCATGTTCGGCCCGCGAGACGAGAAGCTGGCAATGTGATCGATGAGATCGCTCGCGCCGACGGTGATTGCGCTTCGTGCCGTACCAGGACTGGCGATGCCGTGAAAGACGCCGCTGTTCCCCGCGGCGATGGCGAACGTCACTCCGGCCGTTGTGGCGTTGTCGACGGCGACGGAGGTGGGATCGTCGGGGTTGCCGCCGCCGCCCAGGCTCAGATTGGCAACGTCGATGTGATCGCTTGTGTTGCCGTCGCCATCGGGGTCGGCCGCGCGCTCGATGGCGGCAATGACGTTGGAATCGCTGCCGCTGCCGGTTGCGTCGAGCACTTTGTACGCGATGAGCGACGCCTCGGGAGCCACGCCGGTGATCACGTCCGACTGCCCCGCCACGATGCCGGCGACGTGCGTGCCGTGGCCGGCGTCATCGAACGGGTCGGCATCGTCGTTCACGAAGTCCCATCCTCCGATGACTTTGAAGCCCGGCCCGAACCCGGTGCCGAGGGCGGGGTGCGTGTAATCGACGCCGGTGTCGATGATGGCGACCGTCACACCTTTGCCGCGCGTGCCGAGACTCGACCACACCTTGTCGGCGCGGATGAGAGTGATGTTGCCGCTGTCGGCCAGAGCATGGACGGCGCCGTCGGCGACGACCCGTTTTACGTAGGGGAGGGCGCGAATCTGCGCGGCAATGTCCGGCGGGACGTCGAGCGCGACGCCGTTGAAGACGACGAAGTACTGGCGTCGTATGGGAACCTCGATGGCACTCTTTCCGCTCCGTCTGGAGTTGAGGATCGTGCCGAGGTCGTCGCGAAACCGGGTGAACGTGGCCTGATAGTCAGGGAGGGCCGTTTTGCCGGAGCTGATGGCCGCGATTGCGGCCGGAGGGGCGATGAACTCGACGATCACGCCGTTCGTCTTTTCAGCGCTCGACGGAATCTCGATCTCGGTGCCGTCGGCTCTCTCTACACGGAACTGTGCCGAGGCGGCGGTGGTTACGGCAAGGACTGCGACGGCAACTGCGAAGCGACGCATAGGGGTCTCCCGTAGCCAGCAAAGCCCTTGTGATCAGAGGAAACGGCGCAGGTTCTCGCGCCACCACGGCCAGTCGTGGCCGAAGACGCCGCCCCAGATCTCCAGGTAATTCCGAATGCCCTTCGACGAGAGCAGCGCCGAAAACTCGCGGTTCTTGTCGACGATCGTGTCGTATTCGCCGGTGGCAATGACCCAGTCTACGCGCGAAAGCTTGCCGGCCCACTCGCCGTCCATGTTGGGGATGTACGCGGTGGGGCAATTGAAGTAACAGTTGTCGTCCCAGTAGCCGTCGAGCTGGGCGTGGATGTCGTAGATGCCGGAGAAGCAGATGGCGCGGCTGACGACGTCCGGATAGCGGGCCGCGAAGTTCGCGGCGTGATAGGCGCCGAAGCTGGCACCGTAGACGGCCAGATCGCCGCGTTGTGCCCGGTTGAAGATGTACGGGACCAGCTCGTGACGGAGATAGGCGTCATATTGCGCATGACGCGCGGCCCGGACGGCGGGATGGACGCCGCGGTTGTACCAGCTCTCGTTGTTCACCGTATCGACGAGAACGAGCTGAATCTCGCCGCCGTCGACCTTGTCGGAGAGAGACTCCGGGATCCCGCGGTCGGCGTTCTCGGAGTAACTGCCGGCCGAGGTGGGGAAGAGCATCACCGGGCGGCCGAACTTTCCGTACCAGAGAAACTCCATCGGCCGGTCGAGAGAGGAGCTGTGCCATTGGACATGTTCGCGGTACATGAAAGTAACCTTAAAAACCCAATGTTAAATGTTGAACGTTAAATGTCGAATGTTAAATGAGCAATGAAAGGCCGTCTTGTTTTCATTCGACATTTAACACTCGACATTGAACTTCAACAATCCTTCTTCTTTCCCCCGTTTGCGGCGGGACCGAGGATTCTATACGATCCGCCGCCCGGAGATTTCGATGCGAAAAAAACGAATTGCCCTCGTGTTCGGCATGGAAGACACGTTCCCATGGGCGTTGATCGACGCCATCAACAGCCGTGGCGGAGACCAGGTCGAAGCGATTCCCGCGGAGATTTCGTTTCTGAAGGACGACGGCGTCTTTCCCTACGATCTGATCCTCGACCGCATCAGTCACGAAATCCCGTTCTACCGAACCTACCTGAAGTGCGCCGCGGCATCAGGCGTGAAGATCGTCAACAATCCGATCTGGTGGTCCGCCGACGACAAGTTTTTCGACAACCTCGTCGCCAAGTCGGTGAACGTCGCCGTGCCGAAGACGGTGCTCCTGCCGCACAAAGAGTATCCGCCAAGCACCGAGGCCAAGTCCTTCCGCAATATGAAATGGGTGAACTGGGACGAGGTTTTCGACTACCTCGGCTTTCCCATCTTCATGAAGCCAGCCTACGGCGGCGGCTGGAAGGACGTCTACAAGTGCGACGACCGGCAGGAGTTCTTCGCCGCATACGACCAGACTCGCGACCTGACCATGATGGCGCAGGAAGCGATCGAGTTCGACCGCTACTACCGCTGCTACGTCATCGGCCGCAACCGCGTTCACATCATGCATTACGACCCCAAGCAGCCACACCATCTGCGCTACGTGAAAAACCCGCCGCCGATGGAGCCGGCGTTCGAGGCCCGCATCCGCCGCGATGCCATCGCATTGTGTGAGGCGCTCGGTTACGACATGAACACCGTCGAGCTCGCGGTGCGCGACGGCATCCCGTACGCCATCGACTTCATGAACTGCGCTCCCGACGCGGACCTGGCCTCGGTCGGACAGACGAACTTCGAATGGGTCGTCTCGAACATGGCCGAGGCACTGATCGAGATCGTGACGAGCGGCAGAAAGATGGAGCTGACAGGCACCTGGCCGCAGACGTTGAACACGAGCAAGGATGTGGAGACGGCGATTTAAGCCGGCACGGCCGGCAGCGCTGGTTGCCAAAGGCTCGGCCATCATCTCCGCTCGATCGTTTTGCCGCGCAGACTCCCAGTGGATTAGTAGATCAGTAGATTGGTGGATTGGAAGTTGCTGTGGCTCAGATTGCGTCTGCTCTCGAACCCACTAATCTACTAATCCACTGACTGACCGATCACCTGCTGATATCCTTCCCCCATGCCTCCACAACCTACCTTCACCCTCGGAATCGAGGAGGAGTTTCAGGTCGTCGATCCGGAAACGCGTGAGCTGCGGTCGCATATCTCGGAGATGTTCGCGGAAGGGGAGAAGCGGCTCAAGGACGAGATCAAGCGTGAGATGCACGAGGCGGTCATCGAGGTCGGCACGCCGATCTGCACCGATGTCGAGCACGCCCGGCGCGAAGTGACCAGGCTCCGGCGCGAGATCATCAACCTGGTGCGCGAGAGCGGCCTGCGCATCGCCGCCTCGGGCACGCATCCGATCTCGCACTGGGCCAGCGTGCCGATCACGTCCAACGAGCGCTACGACCAGATCGTCTATGACCTGCAGATGGTCGCGCGCGCCAACCTGATCTTCGGTTTGCACGTTCACGTCGCCATCGAGGATCCGGAGACCCGCATCCATGTCATGAACGCGGCGCGGTACTTCCTGCCGCATGTTTTCGCGCTGTCGGTCAACTCCCCGTTTTGGTGCGGCCAGAACACCGGCTGGAAAAGCTATCGGGCCAAGGTCTTCGAGCGCTTTCCGCGCACCGGCCTCCCCGATTCGTTCCGCTCGGCCAGCGAGTTCGAGGAGTACGTACAGCTACTGATCAAGACGAAGTGCATCGACAACGCCAAGAAGATCTGGTGGGACGTCCGCCCGCATCCGTTTTTCCCGACGCTCGAATACCGCATCTGCGATGTTCCGTTACGCGTCGACGAGACGATCTGCATCGCCGCGCTTTTCCAGGCCATCACCTACAAACTGTGGACGCTCTACCGCAAGAACATGGGCTGGCGTCTCTACCGGCGCATGCTGCTCAACGAGAACAAGGCGCGCGCGGCGCGATTCGGAATTCAGGGAAAGCTGATCGATTTCGGCCGGATGGAAGAGGTACCGTATACCGAGTTGCTGGAAGAGCTGCTCGCCTTCGTCGATGACGTCGTCGACGAGCTCGGCTCGCGCGAGGCCGTCTACTACGCCCGCACCATCGTTTCGGGCGGAACGGGGGCGGACCGGCAATTGAAAGTCTACGAGGAGACGAACGATTTGAAAAAGGTCGTCGACTACATTATCAGCGAGACCGAGCACGGCGTTGTCTGACGAGAGCTCAATGCCCCGACGCGACATCCATCAGCCATACGATTTCTTCGAGTACGTCCGCGTGACCGGCTCCGAGCCGCCGCCGGATCCCGATCGTATCGACGTGGCCATCCTGGACATGAACCATTCGTGGCCCAATGTCGGTCACGATTCGCTCGTACACGCGGTGCTCGAGTCAGCCGAGCCGTTGCGGGAGACGCTCGTGGCAGCCGGCGCCAAAGTGCGCGTTCTTTCCTACGACGTTCGCCGTACGCTCCGGGTCCCTCAATCGCCGAACGGCCGTTTCCAGCTTTACCTCGGCACGGGCGGCCCAGGTCACCTCGATCCGCGCCAGAACGACGGGCTGACCGAGGCGAGTCAGGGAATCGTCGAGAGCTCCGCCTGGGAGGGGCCGCTGTTCCGCCTGTACGACGATATCGCCGCGCACGATTCCGCCGCGCTCCTCGGCGTCTGCCACAGTTTCGGACTGATGTGCCGTTGGTCCGGCGCGGCGCGTGTGGTTCTGCGCGCCGAAAAGAGCAGCGGAATGCCGGAAAACGTTCTGACGCCCGGCGGCGCATCGCATCCGTGGTTTTCCCAATTCGCCGGCCGGTTGACCGACGGCCGCCACTTCCGCGTCGTCGACAATCGGCTCTTCGATCTCGTCGCCAGCCACTCCTCATCGGCGAACGTGATCGCGCGCGAGGAGGAGAACAGCGACGGCGTAACGATGGTCGAATTCGCCCGGAGCGCCGATGGTTTGCCTCGCATCCTCGGCGTCAACCACCATCCCGAGATCGTCGACCGCGTACACATCACCGCAGTGCTCGAGGAGAAACACGCGCGCGGTGAGGTCTCCGACGACTGGTACCGGGAGCGCGCCGTCACCATGCGCGATCTCTTCAGCCGGTTCGAGGGCGAGAGCCGCCTGACCTCGGAGTACACGCTCCTCGGCCCGCTCCGCCATCACTTGGCCCGGATGGTGGCAGAACGCTGCGCGGTCCACTCGGCGTAGATATCCCACACATATCCATGGACCCGCGCTTTCGCTCTCTGTTCAACGCCCAGACCACTCCGGAACGTTACGAGTGGTACGTGCGCGAGCTGTCTCGGCGCCTCGACTGCACGTTTGAGTTCCGCCTCGCCGAGTCGCCGGTCTTTCTACCGGACGATTTCAAGGCCGGCATCGTCGAGGCGGCGCAGGCGATCGTGGCGCAACTCTCCGATCCCCCGCACGTCGAGGCGATGAAACGCGCCATTCCGGCGCAATGGGACACACCCGGAATGGATTCGCTGCCGAGCTTCACGCAGGTCGATTTCGCGGTCGTGCGTGAGAACGGCGTGCTCGTCCCGAAGCTGATCGAGCTCCAGGGATTCCCCTCGCTGACCTGCCTTCAGGTCGTGCAGCGCGACGCCTGGCGGGACGCGATGCGCGAAATGGACGGCCTCGATCGGGAATGGTCGTGCTGGTTCTCCGGCCTCGATCGCCACTTGTTCATCGATCTGGCCCGGCAGACGATCACCGGCGGCCACGATCCGGCCGAGGTGATCCTGATGGACATCGATCCGCCGCAACAGAAGACCTATCCCGACTTCGCGGCGACGAAGCTGCTCACCGGCGTCGATGCCGTCGATCCGCGTGCGCTCACCAAGCGGGGCCGCCAGCTCTTCCGCGGCGGCACGCGCGTCCGCCGCATCTACAACCGCGTGGTCTTCGATGAGCTGATCAGCAAAAAGATCGAGCTTCCGTTCGACTATCGCGAAGAGCTCGACGTCGAATGGGCTCCGCATCCGAACTGGTACTGGACCTGGTCGAAGTACTCGCTGCCGTTTCTCGACCATCCGTCCGTACCGCGGGCGACCTTTGTCTCCGATCTCGATCGGGTTCCGGAGGACTTCACTGCGCGGTACGTTCTGAAGCCGCTCTTCTCCTTCGCGGGCGGCGGCGTGAACATCGAGCCGGCGGCGTCCGATCTCGCCGCGATTCCGGCATCCGAAAGGCACGCCTGGTGTGTGCAGGAAAAGATCGAATACGAGCCGGCCCTGCATGCCGCCGACGGCGGCGGCGTGAAGATCGAGATCCGCATGATGTTTCTTCGGCCGGACAACGAAGCAAAGCCGATCCTCGCCCAGAACCTGGTCCGCCTCTCGCGCGGCAAGATGCTCGGCGTCGACTTCAACAAGCAATTCACCTGGGTGGGGTCATCGATCGCCTTCTCATCGGGGACGTAAGCCCCTTTTGTCTCAGAGACTTCGGTGACGGAGCAGGAGTCGGCATTTCAACCATCCCGGAATTGATCTGCCAAAATTGGTGTGAATGTCGGCATCCTTCATGAGAAATCGTCATCTTCGACGTCGACATCGTCGTCATTTTTGACAAATCGTCATCTTTTTTGACAAATCGGCATCGTCGGAAGACGAATCGTCATCGTTTTTGACAAATCATCATCTTTTTTGACAAATCGTCATCCATCGACATCAACGTCGTCATCTTTTTTGAGAAATCGTCTCTTCCGATGAGAAATCGTCATCTCCTGATGAGAAATCGTCATCTTCGAAACCCAAATCCTCATCGTTCGATTTGAAGTCCATTTCGACTCTGAGCATTTGCCTTGGGAGATGCGAAAAGCGTTCTGATGAGGGCGGGATCATCGATTGCACTCTCGCCGGAGTCGTGAGAGAGATCGAGATTCCGTCGCGGCCAACCATCAGGAAGTTACAAGCCGCGGCCGCCGGCTGCCAGGCATGCGATCTCTGGAAGAGCGCCACCCAGACGGTCTTCGGCGAAGGCAAGCAGACGTCAACGGTGATGCTCATCGGCGAGCAGCCGGGCGACAGAGAAGACCTCGCCGGCGCGCCGTTCGTCGGCCCGGCCGGCGCCCTGCTCGACAAGGCGCTCGCCGAGGCTGGGATTGACAGGACGGCGGTCTACGTCACGAACGTCGTCAAGCACTTCAAGTGGGAGCCGCGCGGCAAACGGCGCATCCACAAGAAGCCGAACGCGGCCGAGATTACGGCTTGCCGCCCCTGGCTTCAGGCGGAGATCGCCGTCGTTAAGCCGCGCGTGATCGTATGCCTCGGCTCGACCGCGGCGCAGGCGGTGATCGGCGCGAAGTTCCGCGTTTCCGTACAACGCGCGCAGTTCGTTCCGTCTGATCTCGCCCCATTCGTCACCGCCACCGTCCATCCGTCGTCGATCCTTCGCGCACCGGGCGACGAAGCGCGACACGAGGAGATGCGGCGCTTCGTGGACGACCTGAAAACGATCTGGAAGGCGATTTCGGTCCCGAAAAGCTACTAATAGTAGAGTTTCTTGACGGCTGAAAAAAACGCGGCGTACACTCCCTCCACCACACGAATGCCCGCCGATCCGACCATTCGTCACTACCTTTCTATCCACCCATTCGAATCATCGAAGGAGTAGCCATGGCCACAGTACCCTCAGACAAACTCAAAGCAGCAGAAACAGCCCTGACGCAGATCGAGCGTCAGTTCGGCAAAGGATCGATCATGCGCCTCGGCGCGAAGGAGTTCGTGCCGATCAGCGCCATCTCCACCGGCTCGATCGGCGTCGATGCGGCTCTCGGCGTCGGCGGCGTGCCGCGCGGCCGGATCATCGAGATCTTCGGCCCGGAATCGTCGGGCAAGACCACCATTTCGCTCCACGTCATCGCCGAGGCGCAGAAGGCCGGCGGCCTGGCGGCGTTCATCGACGCCGAACATGCCCTCGACGCCGAGTACGCCAAGAAGCTCGGAGTCGACATCGACAACCTCCTGGTCTCGCAGCCGGACAGCGGCGAACAGGCGCTGGAGATCGCCGAGGTTCTGGTGCGGTCGGGAGCAATCGACGTCATCGTCATCGACTCGGTTGCCGCGCTGGTGCCGCGGGCCGAGCTCGACGGCGAGATGGGCGATTCTCATATGGGATTACACGCACGCTTAATGTCACAAGCGTTGCGTAAATTAACAGCCATTGTTTCCAAGTCTAAAACGTCACTGATTTTCATCAACCAGATTCGTGAAAAAATTGGTGTGATGTTCGGCAACCCCGAGACCACCACCGGCGGCCGGGCCCTGAAGTTCTACTCCTCGATCCGCATCGACATCCGCCGCACGAATCAGATCAAGGAAGGCGAAGAAGTGGTCGGCTCGCGCGTGAAGGTGAAAGTGGTCAAGAACAAATGCGCCGCCCCGTTCCGCCACGCGGAGTTCGACGTAGGTTACGGCGAGGGGATCTCCAAGACCGGCGAGCTGATCGACATCGGTATCGAGAACAAGATCATCGACAAGTCCGGCTCCTGGTTCTCCTACGGCGATATGCGCCTCGGTCAGGGCCGCGAGAACGCCAAGGCCTTCATCAAGGAGAACCCCGATCTCTCCGGCGAGATCGAAGCCAAGGTCCGCCGCGCCCTCGGCATCGGCGTCCCCGAGCTGACGGTAATCGAAGGCGGCGAGCCGGCAGTGGCCGCAGCGGCACCGTCGAAGCCGGCGCGGTTGGCGGCGAAGTAGGTTTGGGTAAATGATGTGGGAAGGCACAGCGCGAGCGCTGTGCCTTTTCGTACGAAGACTGCGGCAAGTTGCATCCGTGAGCCCGTTTTTCGGCATTGCTTCGCTTCTTGCCACACCCTTTCGCCGAGAGCCTTCTCTCCCCGCGGATTTTGCGGGGGTCCTCAGAGGATGTGAAGAAATCGACCAAGGAGCAAATTGTCATCCTGAAGCTGCCGGAGCGCCGAGCGAGCGCCAGCGCGCGAGATGCGCGCAGGACGCTGAAGGATCTCCAGTGGCAGCGCCTGTGGCAGGTGCAGCGCATTTCGAGATCCTTCGCCGTCCTCCGCGCATTTCGCTCGCTACGCTCGCTCAGCGCTCCGGCAGCCTTCTAATGAACCTCCTCGTAAGTCATTGATTCTTCAGCAACCCCTATCGCGGGTTCATCTCCACTTCACCGGCGCCAAAACGCGCCGTTAACCGGCTCAGGATGACAGTGAATTTGAGAGGCGCTCAACCCCGGACTTCAGTCTTGACACGACACCAGTCGCGCGCGAATAACGCAAACGTGAACGCTCCGTCATCCGCCTGTCGGTGTGCCGACGATTCCCGTGAGAGTGTGAGGAAAGCCGGCAATCGCAACAATGCTGAAAGCCCGTAACAGGCTAGGATCCATCCCATTAGGATCGAACACCCGGCATGAAGCCGACTTTCACCTGTTCCCGGGCCGATGATGTAACCGATAGCGGCAGTCGAAACAATCCTCAACTCAGCGAATCATGCGTCTCGACCAAGCCATCGCCGCCCGCTATCCCGATATCTCACGCCGCCGCGCGCGCGAGCTGATTGCGGCGCGGCGCGTGCTCGTCAATGAACGGGCGGTGTCGATCGCCTCGCGCCACGTCGATCCGGACGATCGGATTGCCGTCGTCGAGGACGTTCCTGAGACTGCCGTGATTCGTGAGAGCGACGACTGGATCGCGGTCGACAAGCCGGCCGGCATGCCGACACAGCCCGCGCGCGATCGGGTGCAGCGATCACTCGAGGAGTTGCTTCGGCTTCGATTCCGCGAAGTCTGGCTCATTCATCGCCTGGATACTCCGACGAGCGGAGTCGTTCTCTTTGCCAGAACCGCGGAGGCGGCAGCAAGGTTGGCGGCGTTATTCGCGAACGGCGAGATCCGGAAGACGTACCTGGCCATTCTCGAGGGGGAGTTGCGCGAGGAACGCGTCGTCGAGACACCGGTACAGGGCAAGAGCGCGCGATCCACGTTTCGGCCGCGATCCAGCGATGGGATCACGACATTGGCGGAAGTCATCATCGAGACCGGGCGAACACATCAGATTCGCGTCCACGCGGCATCGATCGGTCATCCCGTTGCCGGCGACCGGCGCTACGGTTCCGGCGCGCGTGCGAAACGGCTCATGCTTCATGCCTGGAAACTGGAGCACGCTGGTTTCGGCGTTCTCGAAGCGCCGCCCCCTACTTCTTTTTCTTCCGCGCCACCCATCCCTCGATGACTCGCTGCGGCGTGCGGCTCAACGCCAGCGCGCCGGGAGGAACATCTTTCGTGATGGTCGAGCCCGCGCCGACATATGCGCCTTTGCCGACCCGGACCGGAGCGACCAGTTGGGTATCCGAGCCGATGAACGCGCCATCCTCGATGACCGTCTTGTTCTTGTTCACGCCGTCGTAGTTGCAGGTGATCGTCCCGGCACCGATGTTCGCGTCCGCGCCGATCTCGGCGTCGCCGATGTACGAAAGATGCGACGCCTTCGCTCCGTCACCGAACACCGCCTTTTTTGTCTCGACGAAATTGCCGACCTTCACGTGACGGCCGAGCCGCGAACCCGGACGAAGATGGGCATAGGGACCAACGGTCGCCTCATTCGCGATGACCGCATCCTCGGCCACGGTTCCGGTCTTCAGATGAACGTCATCCCCAACCTGGACGTCGACGAGATGGACTCCCGGTTCGATCACACAGCGTGAACCGATCGTCGTCTTCCCTTCGATCGTCACGAACGGGTAGACGACGGTGTCATTGCCGATGGTCACGGTCGAATCGATCACGACCGTCGCCGGGTTGCGGAAGGTGACGCCATCGTTCATCAACGCCGCGACCACGCGGCGCTGAATCTCACTTTCGACAGAAGCCAGATCGGCGCGCGAGTTCACCCCGAGCGCCTCAATCGGATCGCCGGCGACGACGGCACCAACGCGTTTCCCAGCGCCGCGCAGCACGCCGAGCAGGTCCGTCAGGTAGTACTCCCCCTGCGCATTGCTGGTCGAGAGGTTGCGAAGGTTATCGATCAGGTACCGGCCGTCGAAGACATAGATGCCGGCATTGACCTCGTTGATGCGCCTTTCATCCTCGGACGCATCCTTGGCCTCCACGATACGGGCCACGGCGCCGCCGGAGTCGCGCACGATGCGGCCATACATCGCCGGGTCGTCGAGTTTCATCGTCAGAAGCGTGAGCGCGTTCTGCGACTGCTCGTGCTCATCGAGCAGCCGCCGCAACGTTTGGGGGCGTGTAAGAGGTACGTCTCCCGAAAGGATCAGAACATGCCGTGCGCCGTCGAGCAGCGGCACGGCCTGCAGAACGGCGTGGCCGGTTCCTTTCTGCTCTTCCTGCACCGCATAGCGGGCGCGGGCGCCAACGGCTTGCTGCACGGCCTCGCGCTGGTGGCCGACGACCATGATCGGCGGACGCGTGCCGATCTCCGCGGCAAGATCGAGAACGTAGTCGATGATCGGCCGGCCGGCGGCGGTGTGAAGAATCTTGATCGTCGCCGACTTCATGCGCGTCCCCTGACCGGCAGCCATGATGATCACGTCGAGGTTTTCGGGCGATGCGTTCAATGCAGTCATGCCTCCGTCCGCCTCATCCTTTCAAGGGTCCGGCCATAGCGGTCATAGAGCCGGAAGATCGTGTCCGCGAGAGCCACGGAATTGTGGCGGACGTAGTTTTCCTCTTCGATGATGTCGCCGAAAAACGGCGTCACGCCGAGCTCGCGGATGGCGTTTACGTCGAACTGCACCGGATGCTGCTTCTGCGAAGCGTAGGCGTCGAGAATCGCCTCCGAGGGACGGCCGCCGTTGAGGACCATCACATCGACGACGAGACCGGCGTGCTCGATGATCGCCGCCAGGTGCTCCTCTGCGGTGTAGCCGTCGCTTTCTCCAGGCTGGGTCATGACGTTGCAGATGTAAACGCGCAACGCCCTTGCCTGCCGCAACGCCTCGGCGATCGGATTGATCAACAGGTTAGGGAGCACGGAGGTATAGAGCGAGCCCGGCCCGATCAGCACCAGGTCGGCCGCGTTGAGCGCAGCCAGCGCGCGCTCGGTCGGCTGCGCGTCCGCGGGATCGATGCTGAGATGAACGATCCTCGCGTGCCGAGGCGGAACGGCGGTTTTCTGGCCGAGGTACGAGCCGCTGATCGCGACCTCGCCGAGGAGCGCCGAACCATCGGCAAGCGTGGCCCGCAGACGGACGTCGGCAAGCGTCGACGGATAGATCTCACCGGCGATATTGAGGACTTCCGATGCCGTGAGGATAGCCTGGTCGAAGCTGCCGGTGATGTCGGTCAGAGCCGCCAGCAGGAGATTGCCGAGCGAGTGTCCGCCCAGCGATGATTCGGCGTTTTCGAAGCGATAGCTGAAGAGGCGCGAAAGAAGGTGCTCTTCCTCGGCAAGCGCAACGATGCAGTTGCGAACATCGCCCGGCGGCAACATGCCGAACTCTTTCCGCAAGGCGCCGGAGCTGCCGCCTTCGTCCGTAACGGTCACGATCGCCCCGAGGCGGGCAACCGACCACGGACCGTCCGCGTCGACATACCGCTTCAAACCGCGCAGCAGTGTCGAGAGGCCGGTGCCCCCACCGATGGCGACGATGTTGAGGCCGTGATGGCGCATCGGCGCGGATTGTAACTGCCGCAGCCGCTACTCGTGGGCCCGCAGAAACGTTTCCGGCTTGCTGAACGTCTTTGCCATCCCCAGTCCGCGGCGGACGTTGTGCAGCGAGACCTTGCCGGTGGCCAGCGCCGCGCCAAGTTGCACGTACGTCTTCCACTTTCCGCGGTAGCGGTAGCGGACGTCGAGGGCGTGGCGCCAGAGACGCGAATACTCTTCGTAGAAGTCGTCGAGCGACAGCGTCGTCGGAAGGACGGCATGGACGATGTCGTACATCTCCCAGTCGTGCGTCGTTACGCGCTCTTTGGCCGTGTCCCACAAATCGGTACCGGGCAGCGGCGTGAGAACTGAGAAGCCGCTGTTGTAGGCACCGGTATGATCGATCCAGTCGCGCAGGCGTTTGAAATCGTCGCGGGTCCAGGCCGGGTCGACGATGAAGTTGGGCGTGAATCCGACGCCGAGATCCTGAAGGATCTTGATCGCTTTGACGTTGTTGTCCGCGGTGTTCTTCTTGTTGACCGCCTTCAGACCTTCATCGGTGACCGACTCCAGCCCGAGGAAGATCGCCAGCTTGCCGCAGTCCTTCCACATCTCGATGAGGTGAGGGAACTTGCAGATGATGTCGGTCCGCGTCTGCACGGTGAAAAACTTCTTGATGCCGGCGGCCTTGATCTGCCTGGCCATCTGTTCGCCGCGTCTGACGTTCATCCAGAAGATGTCGTCGGTGATGAAGATGGCCTCGGCCTTGATGGCCTGCAGCTCGCGAACGACGCGTTCCGGAGATTTCTCGCGGAAGGTCGACTCGTGGAACTTCCAGACCGAGCAGAAGTTGCACTTGAAGGGACAGCCGCGCGCGGTCTCCATCAGGGCCAGCGGCTTGTGGAAGTTGATGTAGTAGTGATCGGCGTAGTGTTCGATGAGATGCCGCGCCGGCAGCGGATAGTCGTCGAGATTCTTGCGCGTCGGCGCGTGCCCGGTGCTGATCCAGCGGCCATCCCGATGGAGCATCAGGCCGGGAATGGTGGCCAGATCGTGTCCGCGCTGGATGGCGTCGACCATCGGCGGCATCACTTCCTCGCCGTCGCCGACCGCTACCGCGTCGATCACCTCGTGGTGGAACCAGTTCGGATCGCGCGAGGCGTCGTGTCCGCCGACGACGACGAAGACGCCGGGGTTCTCCCGTTTGATGCGCTGCGCGAGGCGGACCGTGCGGTTGCGCTCGGTCGTGAAATTGCACTGCAGACCGACGACGTCCGGCGCGAAGCGCTTGCAGAGATCGAGGCCGTGCTCTTCGCCGTCGATGCGGAGGTCGAACACCTTGCATTCGTGCCCTTCGGCCTCGAGGCACGCGGCAACACAGATCGGGCCGAGAGGCTCCACGAAGGTGAGCATCTCCAGGCCGAGAATGCCACCGACAGGTGGCTTGACGAAAGCGATCTTCATTGTATGCAACCCGGTAAGAGGTTCGTGACCGCGCTTATTTCTTCTTCAGCTCCGTGAGCACCAGCTTGGCCACGGCTTTCAGTGTATCGAAAACACCGGTGCCGTTCATGGCCACCGCCTCGAAGGTCGGCTCGTTCTTGAAGTTGAGCTGGCGGTACATCTCGTCGGCGGGCAGCGCCGTCGGCAGATCGCGCTTGTTGAACTGCAGCACGTAGGGCACCGTTTTCAGCTCGTACCCCTGCTCTTTCAGATTCTTGTCGAGGTTCTGGAGCGACTCGTTGTTCGCCTCCATCCGCGCTTCCTGTGAATCGGCGACGAACACAACGCCGTCCACACCTTTCAGGATCAGCTTGCGCGATGCGTCGTAGAAGACCTGGCCGGGGACGGTGTAGAGATGGAAACGGGTCTTGAACCCGCGAACCGTGCCGAGGTCGAGCGGCAGAAAGTCGAAGAACAGGGTGCGGTCCGTCTCCGTGGCCAGCGAGATCAGCTTTCCCTTCGCCTGCGGGTTGGTCTTGTCGTAGATCCACTGCAGGTTGGTCGTCTTCCCGCACAGGCCGGGCCCGTAGTAGACGATTTTGCAGTTGATCTCGCGCGCTGCGTAATTGATGAACGTCATGCGGAACTATTCGCTGAAGAGACTGTCGATATCCTCGTCGGTGATCTCGGCGAAAGGCGAGTCGAAGCGGCTGGAAAGACTACCGCGCTCCTCCTCGGATTTCCGCAGCAGGACCTCGAACGTCTTTTCCAGCTCCGCGGATGCCTTCTTCACACGCAGCCGCACCAGCCCGAGAGACGAGCGGTCGTCGAAGATCACCACCAGGATCACGCGCTGGGCAACGAGGGAAATGTGAATGTTGTCCCGCTCCCCTTCATGGAAGAGGATCGAGAACTCCTTCTCGCCGATGAGTTTTGCCAGACCATCGGTGGCGGCGACATTGCCGGCCGTCAGCGAGGCGAGCGAGGTTGCATCCACGCCGCGCATGTCGCCGTGAACGGCAATCTGCTGGCCGTTTTTGTCGACCAGAAAGACGATTTTGGAATTGGAGTCGACCTGCAGTCGCTGGAGCGTGTCCTTGATCTGCTGGTACTCCTCCTCGTACATCACGAGATCAGGAGTCGCCATCTTGTATTTTCACCAATAGTTTCGCGAAGAAGACTAGGACGGATGAATGTAGCACACGTCGGCCAGACTTCCCGAGCTACGTGATCTCGCGCCGCCCCTCCAGCGCCTTCGCCATCGTGACCTGATCGGCATACTCCAGGTCGCCGCCGACAGGCAACCCGAACGCAAGCCGCGTCGTTTTCACCTCGAGCGGCCGCAGTTGCTGCGCCAGGTAGAGAGCCGTCGCTTCCCCCTCCACATTCGGATTCGTGGCCACGATCACCTCGCGGACACCTCCCCCCTGCACGCGCTTGATCAGCCCTCCGACGTCGATGTCGTGAGGTCCGACTCCTTTCAGCGGCGAGAGCGCGCCGAGGAGGACGTGAAACAGGCCGCGGAAATCACGCGTCTGCTCGATCGTCGGGATATTGAACGCTTCTTCGACCACGCAGATCACGCTCGCATCGCGGCGCGGATCGGAGCAGATGGCGCACGGCTCGACGTCTGTCATGTTGTTGCAGATCGAGCAGCGGAAGATCTTCGACTTCACATCCACGATGGCGTTCGCCAGCGACTCCGCCTCGCTGGTCGTGCGTTTGAGGATGTGATACGCGATGCGGGAGGCTGACTTCCCGCCGACACCGGGCAGCTTGGTCAGCTCGTTGATGAGGTTAGCGAGAGGGGGAGCGGTCATTTGGGTTGCTGGGTTGCTGGGTTCCTCGGTTCCTCGGTTGCCGTTACTTAGCAACCCGGAAACCGAGCAACCTTGCAACCATCAAAACAGTCCCGGAATCTTCATCCCGCCGGTCATCGCGCCGACAGAGCTGGCCATCTCCTCATCGACCTTGCGCGAGGCTTCATTCACGGCGGCAACGACAAGGTCCTGAAGCATCTCGACGTCATTGGGGTCGACGGCTTCCTTGTCGATGGTGATGGCCAGCAACTCCTTGGAGCCGTTCATCGCTGCCTTGACCATTCCGCCGCCGGCGCTTCCCTCGACGCGCAACGCCGTCATGCGCTGCTGCATCTGCTCCTGCATCTGCTGCACCTGCTTCATCAATTGCTTCGGATTCATGAGCTCTCCCTTTACCGCTTTCGTGACTCGACGAGGTCCGCGCCGAGATGCTTCTGGAATGCCTGTACGACAGGATCGTCGCGAAGAGGCGACGAGGCCTTCGCGGCCTGGGCCGCTGCCGAGGGCGAGTCGAGCTGGACGTCGATCGACACCGTTTCGCCGAAGACCTCGGCGGCGAGCTGCTCGAGTGTCTCGCGCGCGCCGCGGACCTGATCGGCGGTGAACGAATCGTTGAACGTGAGCAGGAGCTTGCTGCCGTCGCGCCGGCGCGATTTCGCCGCGCCGAGGTAGCCGCCGATGAGCGGCCGGGCCTTCTGCACGCGCTCGATGAAGGACTCGATGGTCGCGGTTGACGCGGTCTCGCGGTCTCGAGGTTGCGTTGACGCGGTCTCGGGGTCTCGCGGTTGCGCGGTCTCGCGGTGTGTAGCTGGCAGCGCCGCTTTGGGCTCGGATACCGCGCGACCGCGAGACTGCGAGACCACGCTACCTCCCGAAGCCAGCGCCTCTTCGACGGCGCGTAACCGCGGGAACGTTGCCGCCTTCAGTAGCGCGATCTCGACCGCCAGCCGCTGATGCTCCGCGCGGTTGACCGTCTCGTCGTCGCGGAGCAGGAGATTGGCAATCCGCAGCAGCTCGGAGTACGAGAACATCTCCGCTGCCGTGCGGATGGCCGGCATGTCCTCGGGCGCGACAGCGAGCATCGACTCGTTGGCGCGTCCGGTGACGAGCAGCAGATTACGGAAAAAGCTCAGCAGATCGCGATACAGCATCTTGAAGTCGCGTCCGCTCTCGGAGGCCTCATCCAGCGCTTCGAGAATGCCGCCGTGATCGCCTTCGGCGATGAGACCGGCGATGCGCGCGAAGAAGGTCGAGTCGGAAAGTCCAAGGACCGTGGCGACATCAGCCGCCGTGATCGAACGGCCGCCGAAGGCGATCACCTGGTCGAGAAGGGAGAGAGCGTCGCGCACGCTTCCTTCGCCGCGGCGGGCGATGATCTCGATCGCGCCGCGGTCCGCCTCGATCCCCTCGGATTCGCAGATTCTCCGCACGCGCTCCTTCAACTCGTCGAGGGTGATCTTGCGCAGCATCTCTTTCTGGACGCGCGAGATGATCGTCTGCGGAACCTTGTTGATCTCCGTCGTCGCGAACATGAAAACCACGTGCGGCGGCGGCTCTTCGAGGAGTTTCAACAGCGCGTTCCACGCGCCGGTCGAGAGCATGTGCGCTTCGTCGATGATGAAGATGCGGTTCCGGTCGCGGGCCGGCTGGAATTGCGTGATGTCGCGCAGCTCGCGGATGTTGTCAACGCCGGTGTAGGTGGCGGCGTCAATTTCGCGGACGTCGAGGTCGATGCCCTCGGTGATCTCGCGGCAGATCGTGCACTCGTTGCACGGCTCGGTCGTCGGACCTTTCACGCAGTTCAGCGCTTTGGCCAGGATTCGGGCCGCGGTGGTCTTGCCGACACCGCGGACCCCGGCGAAGAGGTAGGCGTGATGGATGCGATTGCCTTCGATCGCATTCTGGAGCGTGCGGACGACGGTGTCCTGACCGATGACGTCGCTGAAGGATTGAGGCCGGTATTTGCGCGCCAGCGCTTGATAGGACATGTGGCGTGGAGTCTAGGAGGGTACGGCGGGGAAAACCAGTGCGCGTTTTACCGCACGCTGAGAAGAGCCCAGGCCGTACTGTGTCACACAGGGGAACACCTTATCGCTGCTTCCTTCCGGACCTGACGAGGTTCAGTGTGCCTGCTGCACAGGACCCGGGCTCATCCCAGCGGGCCGTGAAACGGGGCGGGATTGTAACCCGCACGGTGCCGGAACCGGGCGAATCCGGGAGAACTTCCACCTTGGCTATACTCGACAAGCCTTGCCAAGCCGGCTCCTGACCGTCTACCTCCTCGCGGTCATTCTCGTATCGGGAGTCTGGATCGGCACGCCTGCGCTCTTTCCGCTGACCTGGATCGCGGCTCTCGCGGTCGCAACTGCCGCGCAGGTGTTCACCTTCCGCCTGCCATCGCCCGCGGGAGGAGCCATTCGCGCGAATGTACGCGACGCGTTTCTGGCGATGGTCGCTTCCGCTCCGGCGTTCGTCTACCTCATCGCCACGTGGCGGCAGGAGTTCCCGTACCTCGGCGACCAATGGCTGCACAACGCCTGCGCGATCGAGGCGTATGCGTTCTGGTGGCCGTGGGGCTGGATTGCAGCGGTGATCGCGATGGTGCTCATCGTGTGGCACGCACGGCGAAGCGAGGAGCTCCCGGCCGCGCTGATCGCGCTGGGTGTCGTGGCCGCGATCGGCGTGGCGATGCCGCAGCCACTCTCATTTGCGGGACGTTATCCGGGCACGTTGCACTTCTTGTCGGTTCCGCTTCGTGTCGTGATGCACGCTACGTCGCCGCTGAATGTCGAGCGGTTGCTGAACGCGCTGGCCATTCCAGCATGGCTGCTTTTGCTGCGGCCCCTCATCGTGCGAAGGCATGTCGACATCGCGGCGATGACGATCGCCGGTCTGCTTTTCTGGCAGAAGGACAACGTCTACTACTTCACGAGCGGCTATCTCGAGCCTTGGGCGATCGTGCTGCTGCTCACTGCCGCGGAGCACCTCATCCGTTTCGGCGAAGAAGGGGTCTGGCGGCCGCTACTTCTGCTCGGCGTGGCGGCAATGGTGAAGGAGCAGTTGATCCTCTCCGTGCTGATCGTGGCCGCGATCTACTTTCCGTTCCGCGGGAACCGTCGCACCCAACTCGAGCATCTTCTCGTCTGCGCCGTGGCCGTGACTCCGTTCGTTCTCTTCTGGCGGGCGCGTGAGCTTTTCAAGACATGGGGGGTGGCGTCACCCGTCCCATCGGAGGCGCTCAGCGCCTCCCATTTCGCGCTCTTCAGGGATCGCATCACGTTGCAGTTTGGGATCGCCTTGCCGCTCGTGATCGGCGCATTGGTTCTACTGCTGATCTTTGCCTCGAGACATCGCGCGTTTGCGGCGCTGCTATTGATCGGCGTCACCGATTTTACGGTCATGTACTTCGCCAAAATTCTGCAGCCGTGGCCGGGGTATCCGCGGTTGAATCTCATTCCGCTGGCGATGGCGGCTCTGGCCTGGGGATACTTCGCCGAGCTCCTCACGGAGAGCCGGCGCGAAGCGATACTCGTTGTGATCATCACCTTCGTTCTCAATGCGGTCGGTCTCGGTCTGGCGATGACGGATGCGTTCCGGCCGACCTCCGCCCGCAGTTTCATCGAGCACTCCGACGCACCGCTTTTCTTTCCAATCCGCGAAGGGCTGACCGCGGCCGAGGCGAAAGGTTTCATCGCACCCGGAAGCCGCGTCGACATCTTCGCGAACGGCAAGCGCATCTTCGAGTTCTTCTGGGCAGGTCCACTCGAAGACCAGTACCCCGACCTCGCGGCCCGCTACCGCCTCCGCTCCGCGTCGTTCACCGGCACACCGTCGCGCTGCGGCTGCACCGATCCGTCGATCGCTCACCTCGCCGTTTTCATCCGCTTCACTAACCTCGGCGCGCACATCCCGCAGAGGACAGCGACCGAAGCGGAAGCGGGCCAATGCGCGGCTGAGATTCTCCGCACATGCGCTCGGACGATGCCGGTCACTAATGAAGGTGTGACCGTCGGCCTGTTTGGCTCGAAGTAGCTGGATCATGCTGCGTGGCTGAGACCGAGATCCTGAAAATAGTTCGTGGCGCGAGCGTGGAATGTTCGACAATGACCACAATCCTCGCGATCAAGAAGGAGCATCATGAATCAAAGGTCGTCGTGCATTCCTATCGTCATGACCGTGCTCATCAGCGCGTCGTTCGCCGGAACGTCGTTTGCCCAGGCCGCCTCCGCGGTCATCACCAAGAGCTTTTCCCCCGCCGTGGTCGCGCTCAACGGCATGTCCATCGGGACGATCACGGTGACGAATCCCAACGCTGTCCCGCTCACGAACGTTCAGTTCAACGACACCATGCCGGCGGGAATCGATCTCATCACCCAAACCGGCGGCACGTGCAGCACGTTGGCAACCGGGGGAGGCATCTTCTCCATCAATCCCGGCACGGACACCTTTTCCAGCACATCGAATGTGCTTGCGGCGGGCCAGTCGTGCACGATTACCGTCAGCGTGAAGGGTATAGCCCTCGGCGCACACATCAACACGACGTCGCAAGTCACCTCCAGCGAGGCCGCACCCGGCGCCGCCGCGTCAGGAACGCTCACAGTGGTGAATGACCTACCCACATTGTCCGGCTGGATGTTGATGACCCTTGCCGCCGCATTGGCCGTAACGGCCGCGATCAGACTGCGAGCCTGGTCAGCCTGAATCGCGGTTACGGTTTCTGCACCACGCGCACGGTGACCGTGTCCGATCCCGTCACGCCGAGGGAGTTCGTCACCGCAAGCTTGATGACGTGATCGCCGGCGGCCAGGTGTGAGAGCTTGATCGGCGTCCCTTTGCCGAGGGAACGGCCGCTCGAGCTCCATCGAAGGTGCGATTCCCTGATGTGGTCATCCTGCAGGTCGAATGCATCGCCATCGAGGATGACGTCGTCACCCAGCGTGTAGACGCCTTGGTTGGGAAGCTCTTTGATCATCACCTGCGGCGCTTTGGCGGGGACGCGAAACTCCGCGCTCTCTGCGGACGCCGCGAGGATGCCGTCGCTCGCCCATACGCGAAGTTTCGCATGCGGACCGCCGGCCATCGTGGCGAAGTCGATCGTTAGTTTCTTCTTCGTGAGGTCGCGGCGGAGCACTTCCCATTTGGAGCTCTTGTTCGTGACGTCCGCGTTGTAATCGACTTCATAGACCAACGCGGCGTTGTCCGCATCGTTTGCGTCCCACGTAATGGTGAGCTTTTTCTTCACGCGCCCTTTCGCTTCGGGCGCGACCTTCTTCACCACTGGCGCATGCGCGCTGACGGGCAGCTCGCGGAGAACAGTGTTGCCGTGAATGACCCGAAGCGCAGCGATTCCTTTCGGGAACGCGACCACGCCTTCGAACGCGCCCCAGGCGAGATGCTTCGGATGACGGCCCTTCGGCGCGACTGGATCGAACTCCGGCTGGATCACGCTCGAAGCGACGACCTTCCCATCAACGTCGACGGCAACGAGCTGGTACTCGCCGGTGGTGTCCGCGATCGCATCGCTGTCGTAGAACGTCCAGCAGGGGTCGATCCTCACGTCGTTCCCGGACGTTGCCTTGCGATGGATCGTGCCGAAGCACTGCACGTAGCGTTGCGGCTTCTTCGCGTGGGTGATTTTCGGTTTGGGCGCGAGTTGATCGAAGAGATGGTCGTAGGCGTCCTGCGACGTCCAGAACTGCGCCTGCTTTCCACCCGAGCCCATGTACTCCGCGGAGTCGCCGAGAGCACCGCGCCCTCCGACCTCGTAGGGATGATGTTCGGCAGGGATCCTCGTCCCGCTGACGCCATCGAGCGGCACGCGTCCTGAGGCGCAGGCAGCCTCCGGCTCGATCTCATCGCCTTCGTCGCCGTTGTCGTTGACCGACAACTTTGTTCCGCGAAACTCGTCAGGCGCCGGGTTGACGTCGCATGCGAAGCTGCCACCGTCGTACGTGTCGCCCAGACCATATGTGTGGCCGATCTCGTGCGCGACCGTGCCCGGCGCATCGTCGTCGCTCAGGACGCCGATGTTGGCGGGTTTTCCATACGTGAAACCCTGCAGCGTTCCATTCGGATAGACCTCCGGCCGCGCCTGAATGAACCCGAAGACCTGCGTGTAGCAGCCTTCTTCATCCGGATTGCCGGCGCACGATTCAGGGACCAGCTTCGAGAGCGCGCTCCAGAGTTGTTCCTGGCCGTCTTCGGTTTCGATGTCGAAGCGCGGATCGCTTGCATCGAACGGCTCGCGTGTGACCCAGATGACTTTGTCGGCGGCGAGGGGATAGGTCGAACGGATGTAGTCGGCGAACGTTTTCCAGCGCGAGTCGCTGACCGGCACGATCGTTCCGCCGTAGTTCGCGGTCACCGGCACCGCCAGAATGCGCATCGTGGCGCGCTCGACGAACGCGTAGGTCGTTCCGCGCGTGCTCCTGGTCGCTCCGTTGACCCGCACCTCGAACTCGTAGTTGCCGGCCGCCCAGTTCCCGCATGCGTCGCGAGTCGGACAAAGAAAATCGACGACACGCGTCGGTGCCTGCTGTGCGATCGGTGGAATGGTCGCTACGAGATGTCCATCGCGCCGGATCGTGGCACTCGTTTTCGACTCGTCGATGGTCACCGCCTCCGCGAGAAATGCGCGGACCACGGCATCCTTCCCTGCGACGAATTTCAAGTTGCCATTCTTCTGAATGCCAATGGCCTGGTTGATCTCGATCGTGTCGATCACGACGTTCGCAAGGAGCGACGGCGACACCAGCAGCAACGCACAGACGAGGCGCAACCGAACTGTAGGCACTGATTTACGGTAGCACGATCGTAACGTGATAAAAGGACGGAAACGTGAGGAAGTCACGCGGAGCCACATCGCGCTGACAACTCCTGAAAAAGGCTTGGCCAACCAACGCACCGGGCCGTGCCCGGTGGCGGAGAGAGTGGGATTCGAACCCACGGTACGCGTTAACGTACACACGCTTTCCAAGCGTGCGCCTTAAGCCACTCGGCCATCTCTCCGTTCAAAAACACGCGGTGTTCACGAAGGCAACTTAGTACGGACTGTCGGCCGAGGCTAGGCCAACCAACGCCGGCCGCCGCGCGGCCTGGCGGAGAGGGGGGGATTCGAACCCCCGATACCCGTGAAGGTATAACGGTTTTCGAGACCGCCGCGTTCAACCACTCTGCCACCTCTCCGTATCCTGCGACCGCTTTCTCAACCCTTGAAAGAACTCCTGCAGAAGACGCCTCGACTCCTCGGCGTCAACCCCGCTGACGACATCCAGCCGGTGATTGAGCCTCGCATCCTGAACCAGATTTCCGAGCGTGCCGCAGAAGCCCGCCTTCGGATCGAACGCTCCGAAGATCAGCTTCGCGACGCGGGCATTGACGAGCGCGCCGGCGCACATCGCGCACGGCTCGAGCGTCACCACCATCGTCGTTCCTTCCAGCCGCCAGTCGCCGATTGCCTCGGCGGCCTGCCGGATGGCGATCAGCTCGGCATGTCCGAGAGGATCGCCGGACTCGCGCCGGTTACGGCCGCGTCCGATGATCACGCCCTCGCTGTCGACGATCACGGCGCCGACCGGGATCTCTCCATCCGCGGCCGCTTCTTCCGCAAGCGCAAGGGCTTCTTTCATCCACCGCGCCTGATGTTCCATCGTTCAAAGATTACAACGGCGGGCTCTTTGCCCGCCGCCGGTTGTTCCTCTAGTTTGGTGCACCCACGAGGACTCGAACCTCGAACCTTCTGATCCGTAGTCAGATGCTCTATCCAATTAAGCTATGGGTGCGAGCAAGCGTCGTTAACCACCCGTGCCGGAATCACATTCCGAGGCGGGCCCGGCGCGGGGGCGCATTCTAAGTCCGCGCGCCGCGCGGAGGCAAGAAAGACCTTTACTTGCGCCGCTCTACTTGCGGTAGACTTTCGATTCTCATCATCACCGTTTCGCGCCTCCACGGTTGGCCACTGCCTACCCACCCTTCCCCAACCAACCGTGGAGGCGCGATGTTTACGGGGCCATGCCGCTCGACAAGAAATCGTTCTACGCGCGGACGATGCACACGCCGGACTCGCCGGAGCGCGCTGTTCAGCGTGAATCGCTCCGCGAGGTCTCGAAGCTTCTTCTTCCGCTTCATCGCGCTCTCATCGATGCCGCGAAGGAGGACTACGCGCTCGCCGTCGCGCCCGTCAAACCCGCGCAACTGCTTCAGCTCCTGACCGACGATCCCTTCTTCGAATGGCTCAAGCCTGTCACCGCGCTCATCGTCGACATCGACGAGATGGTGCGGACTGATTTCGAAGCCGCGGACGTCACCGCCATCGCCGACCGTATCGACCGCCTCTTCGGTGCGAAAGCCGAGGGCGCGTTCTCATCGCAATACATTCCGATGCTTCAGCGCAGCGTCGACATCGCCATCGGTCACGCCGCGCTTCGGAAAGCCGTCAGCCGCCTGCGCGGCTAAGGAAATACGCGCAGCCGGAAGGGTGAGTAGCTGCTAAAGTAACGTTTTTGTCACTCTTATACTTATGGACCTCTTCACGTTCGACGACGAATACGTCCGGCGTCTGCGGGAAGGCGACCGCTGGACTGAGGAACATTTTACCTCGTATTTCCAGCAGATTCTGCTGATCAAGCTCCGCAGGCGACTGCCGTCACTGGATGCCATCGATGACGTCCGGCAGACGACCTTTGTCCGCTTTTTCGAAAAGTTGCACTCGCCGGACGGCGGGATTCGCGACGGCCGGCGGCTCGGCGCTTACGTCAACTCCATCTGCACCAACGTCCTGTTCGAGTGGTACCGGAAGGCGAATCGCACCGAGCCACTGACCGACGAGCATCTCGACATCGTCACGCTGGAGGATGTCGTCACCGCGCTGCTCAACGCCGAAGAGACCGAGCACGTCCGCACCGTGATCGCCGATCTGCCGAAGCGCGACGCGTTGATTCTCCGAGCCCATTTCTTCGAGCAACGCCGTCCCGACGATCTCAGCCGTGAGTTGAGAATCAAGCCCGGCTATCTGCGCGTGCTGCTTCATCGGGCAAAGGATAAGTTCCGAAAGAGCTGGCGCCGAAACGTGACTCGGATGCACCCCGATGAAACGGATGACGACCATCCGTCACTACCTGACTGAGAAGGGTTAAAGAGACGGGCACATGGAACAGCACGACGAAGTAGAACTGAAGTTCGCCGAGGAGCATCGCGCAGCAGTGGAATCGATGGCCGCGGAGCGTTATGTCCTCGGCGAAATGGAGCCGGCCGAGCGCGATGCGTTCGAGGATCATTTTTTCGATTGCATCGAGTGCTCGAGCGACGTTCGCGACGAGACAAAGATTGGGGCTGGAGCGGCTACTGAAGAAGCATTGCAGGCCGCGCCGCGAGCTGGACGGTTCAGCGGGTGGGCGATTGCGGCTTCGGTGCTCTTGGTGTCGTTGGGAGCGGAAAACGGTGTCCTGATGAAGCGGGGAGCGTTCACTCGGAAACCGCCGGCGCAGTCCGAGCCGGCAGGATCGATTGGTCATCTGGTACGGATTGACGCGGACCGGGCGACCGCCGAAGTGATCACCATTCACCCTGCTGAGTCTTTGGTCCTCAATGGCCAGATACCGCCGGAGAATGCTCATCAGCCCGTTTACATCTTCGCCGTGCGCGATGACGCGCACCACACACGCGAGCTGGCCCGCTTTTCAGAGCTGGATACGACCGTCCCAGTTCTCATACCGATCCGTCCTGGTTTTCTCACCAGTGGCAACTACACGCTCCTGCTCCGAGGTGGCGAGCGCGAAGTCGCCTTGTCAACATTCACTTTGGAGGTCAGGTAACCCGTAGTCAGAGAGAAGAGGAGGCAGTCATGTCGTTCGTTTATCACGCCAACGCGTTGGCATTCGGAGGAGTAAACAACAAGCCGTGCTGCGACGTCATCCCGAGCCAGGCGTCAGTCGTGCTCGCGCCCAGCGGCGGGGAAGGGTCGCAAACGGTCCGCAATTTCAACTACAAAGGGATCATCTCCTTCGACGAGGCATCGGTCTACGTCGGCGGCAGCCAGAAGGGTTGTTTCCGGAACACCGTGTCCACGGCGATGATTCGCAATCTGAACCTGATGAATGTGGTTCACATCGAATTGCTGTGCGTGCGCGTGACATCCGAGCATGTGGCTGTCGACGACAAACCGCAGTCTGAATGCGGCGATCCAGCGTTCACATTCGAGGGCTCGATCATCGATAACGTCAGGATCGCCGGCCGCCGCGTCAACGTGACGCTTGACACCGGCATCTTCTCCCGCTATCCGACACACACCGAGTTCGTCAACGCTTTTAGTGGTGATGCCGTCGAGGAGGACAAGTTACTCGGAATACAGACCCAGAGCGTTGCGTCGCAAGGCCGCCTCTCGACCCGCTACGGCAAGCGCTTCTGCTGGTCCTCGGATCGAAGCCGCGATGGCGCTCCTTCGAAGAATGGCGTCATCCGCGCCTCGCTTGTCGCGGACATCGACATCCCCGAAAATGCCGATGAGGACTTTGACAATGAAGACACCCGTCGCAAGAATGACAGGACCCAGCCCGTTCGCCGAAACGGCTATGTCGTGCGCATCGCCGATTTCGGCACCCTGGCGCTCGGCGAGGTGATCCTCAAGGAGAACCAGCGGACCGTCAATATGCTTCGCTACACGCTCGGATCGCCGAATGATGGCTCGGGCACGGTTTGCTCGGGTACGACCAATGGAACGGATATGTATCCCTGACCGGCGGTTTGCGATCGTAATACTGGCGCTGGTGTTCACCAGCGCCAGTGCGATTTCGCCCGAGCATGAGGCATATCGCAAGGCGGCAACGCTGTGTGATCACGGCGATTGGCGTGCCGCCAAGCCCTTCCTTCAAAGCGCGCTTGCCCAATTCGGCGCCAACGATAGCGATGACGTCTGGGAGATGCGTCTGCTGCTTGGCGATACGCTGACCGCTCTTTCGAAGTATCCGGCGGCAGAGGATGTCCTCGCTCCCGAGCCTCCGCTACGTCTGGCGAAGAGCGACATCGCCGTTCGCCGGCTGCTGGAGCAGGCGGTTCTTCAATATCGGCTACAGAGAGTTCCTGACTCCATCCGTCTCTTACGAAAGGCCGAAGCCGTCGCGCGTGCGCATCAACCGCGGTTGCTTGCCGACGTCTTCGGTCGTTGGGCTGTGATCGAAACAGCGCTACACGACTATGCGGCTGCCGAACGCTATGCGCGTAACTCCATCCGCAGAGCGCAATCGGACAACGACCGCATACTGGAAATCAACGCTCTCGGGACGTTGGCACGACTGCGTACATTTCAAGGGCACTACGACGAAGCTGTCGATCTCAACCGCCGTGCTCTGAGGCTCGCAAACGCGGCGGGAACTCGCTCGAAAATTGAAAAAGTGTTGGGCAACCTGGGATGGACCTTCATCCTTCTCGGTGACTTCGATACGGCTTCCGATTACCTCACGAGCGCGAGCGCGATCGCCGAAGAGATTGGCGCGGAGTATGACCTCGTGCCATGGCTAGACAGCCTTGGTGACATTGCATTACACAATCGCGACTATGCGGCCGCACTTAGCTACTACCAGCGTGGCGTGGTCGTTGCGCGGCGGATCAATCACCGTGATCTCCCCGAATTCGTCGACAACATCGCCGTTGCTCTGCTGAACCTCGGCGATGTGGCTGGCGCCCGCAAAGCGAATGATGAAGTTCGGGCGCGGGTCGACAACGCTGATGCGGAGCGGAATCTTCGATCCTTGATGATCGATGCGCGCATCGATGCGAAGTCTGGTCAGCTTGACGCTGCGATCATGAAGATGCGCCGCGCGATTGATGCTGCTGGCAATCCTTCGCAACGATGGGAGGCGCACGGACGGCTTGCTCAGTTTTACGCGGCCGCAAACCAGCCGGTCAACGCCAACGAGGAGTTCCGTCGCGCAATTGATACGGCTGCTGCCGCGCGTCGGGATGTGAAAAGCGAAGAGCTGCGACTTCCCTTCGGTGCGCTCGTACGCGAGATCCACGAAGAGTACGTGACCTTCCTTCTCAGCGCGGGGAAAATCGACCAGGCACTGGAAGCCGCGGAGCTGAGCCGGGCTCGGACACTTGAAGAGGCTCTCGATGAAGACACTGGTGTTCAATCCAGCGATCCGAAGCGTATCGCGCGAGAACGCGGAGCCGTCATCCTGGCCTACTGGCTTGCCCCTGCGCGTTCCTACGTCTGGACGATCACACCGACGTCCATTGCCGTTGATGTTCTGAAACCATCCGGCGAGATCGAGCGCGAGGTGGGCCGGTACATGAGAGATCTGATCGGCCCGATGGCCGGGAGCGGCAGCGCTCCTCAGGGAGAGAAACTCTACTCAATGTTGCTTCCCGCCGCGGCAAAACGCTTGCGCGGCGGCGCGCGTGTCATCGTCATCCCCGATGGCCGCCTGCATGCCTTCAATTTGGAAACGCTCGTCGATCCCATCTCCCACCACTATTGGATCGATGACGTGACGCTCGAGACGGCAAGCTCCATCGATCTACTCAATCGCCCGCGGACGGAAGACGCGCCAAAATCGATGCTCATCGTCGGCGATCCGCCGTCTCCGGACCGGCAGTTCCCCCGACTGGCACATGCCGCGGAGGAGGTGACGCGGATTCAGCAGCAGTTCAAGTCATGCGTCGCTCTGACCGGTGCAGCCGCGACGCCTTCGGCCTATGTGCACGCCAAACCGGAGCGCTACGGGTTTGTTCATTTCGTTGCTCATGGCGTCGCTACTCGCCTTCGGCCGCTCGAGTCAGCGGTCATCCTCGCGCGCGAGGGCGAGTCCTACAAACTCTACGCGCGCGACATCGTCAAAAAGCCGCTTCACGCCCGCCTGGTCACCATATCGAGTTGCCACGGCGCGGGTACTCGCGCCTATACCGGCGAAGGCCTGGTCGGCCTGGCCTGGGCGTTCCTTCACGCCGGTGCCCGGCAAGTCATCGCAGCGCTGTGGGAGGTCAACGACAGCGCAACCCCGGGGCTCATGTCCGACCTTTACGCCGGCATTCGTCACGGGGACGATCCAGCCGTGGCGCTCCGGGCTGCCAAGCTGAAGCTCGTCCGTAGAAAGGATAGCTTTCGCCTGCCCCGTTACTGGGCTCCTTTCGTCCTTTACTCCGGCTCGTAGTGGCGTAGTAGGATTCGCGCCCGAGACCACGAAGGAGGATGCTCTTGAATAACGTCATCTATGCGCTGCTCGCCGTCGCCGTCACCGCATGCTCGCCCTCGAGCAACGCGAACAGCGGGACGGCAGCCACGCAAACCGACACCATGACCACCAGCAGTGCAACCGCGACCGAGGCGACCGTACCGCCCCCGGCCGCGCCGACGAAGGCAGCAGAGGAGAAAAAGCCGATGAGCCAGTATGAGAACAAGGTAGCCGAGCTGCACACCAGCGCCGGCGAGATCGACATCCGATTCTTCCCCGACGTCGCCCCGAACCACGTGAAGAACTTCATCGACCTCGCCGAGAAAGGCTTCTACAACGGCACGAAGTTCCATCGTGTCATTCCCGGCTTCATGATCCAGGGCGGCGACCCGAACACGGTCAACAGCTCGCCGTCGACGTGGGGTACGGGCGGCTCCGGCAAGAACATCGACGCCGAGTTCAATTCCGTCTCGCACAAGCGCGGCATCGTCTCGATGGCACGCTCGAGCTCTCCGAACAGCGCCTCGTCTCAATTCTTCATCGTCACGAGCGATTCGACGTTCCTCGACAACCAGTACACCGTCTTCGGGCAGGTCACGAAGGGGATGGACGTTGCCGACAAGATCGTCGGCGCGCCGAGAGGCGAGCAGGACCGGCCGAACAACCCTACTTCGATCGACAAAATCGTGATCCGCGACGCCAAACCCGATGAGCGGGGACCGGCGCCGAAATAGAATCCTCACGTCCGGACCGTGCGCAGACTGCGTGGGACCTGCCGGTGTCACGCAGTCTGCAAGGGACGTCCGGAGAGATGACGGAAACCGCTGAACTTCCGGTGGAGGTAACCGCCGCGTTGCAGTCGTGGCTCGGCGACGGATGGGCGGCCGCGCGGCTTCCCGGCGACGCCTCGGTACGGGTCTATTACCGGATCACCGCGGGCGACGGGAACAGGCTCATGCTGACCTGGTACCCGGACGAGGTGCGGCACGATCTCCCCCGCGTTCTGTCCGCGTACCGCGCGGCATCGAAGCACGCCTACCTGCCGAAGTTGATCGAGCATGGCGACGCGGCCATGCTGCAGCAGGACGTCGGCGATCAGACGCTCTTCGACCTCCTCCATCGCGACCGCGAGGAAGGGGTTCGCTGGTACCGGAAGGCGGTCACGCTCCTCGCCTACTTCCAGAAGGCCGGCGCGGTAGACATCAACCCGCCGTTCACGGGCGACTTCTTTTTCAACGAACTGGAGATGTCGCGCGAGTTCTACGTCCAGAAACTCATGGGCGTGTCCGCAGCGACCGCCGAGGATCTGAAACCGTTGCTCAGAAAACTCGCTGATAATATCTCGCGGCACCCCTACGTTTTATGTCACCGCGATTATCATGGTCAGAATATTCATATTTTTAACGACAAGCTTTATCTGATTGACTATCAGGATCTCAGAATGGGTCCTGACACCTACGACATCGCCTCACTTCTTCGTGATCGCGGCGTGGCCCGCATCCTGGGTGAGGCGGCGGAACTGGAGCTGGTCGACTACTATGCGGAGTGGCGGGTCCACGGCTTGCCGGCCCGCAGCGCGCTGCCACACGGCGAACGGCGGTCGATGCGCCGCCGCTATTTCGAGACATTGCTTCAGCGCTCTATCAAGATTCTCGGTACGTTCTCAAAGCAGCCGCTCACGCGCGGCCGCATGTGGTATCTCGACTTCATCCCGCCGACGCTGGAAAGCGTTCGTCGCTGCATCGCCGAGCTGCCCGAATATGGCTCGCTGTCCGACCTGCTGCCGATGGACTTCTCCCTGGCAACGGCGCGTGAGCGGTCGGAAAGGATTCATCATGACGCAACACAAAATCACGCTTCTCCCCGGTGACGGGATCGGTCCCGAGGTCACGGCATCGGTGGTCTCGATCATCGAGTGCGCGGAGGTCGACATCGAGTGGGAGAAGTTCTTCGTCGGTGCCGAGGCCATCGCACGATCCGGTGATCCTCTGCCGGGCGAGGTGATCGAATCGATCCTGCGCAACAAAATTGCGCTGAAAGGACCGGTCACGACGCCGATCGGCACCGGGTTCTCTTCCATCAACGTCCGGCTGCGCAAGACCCTCGACCTCTACGCCAACCTGCGGCCAGTCAAGTCGATGCCGAACATCATCACGCGCTTCGAGAACGTCGACATCATCGTCGTCCGGGAGAACACCGAAGACCTCTACAGCGGCCTGGAACACGAGGTCGTACCGGGCGTCGTCGAATCGCTGAAGATCATCACGGAGAAAGCGTCGACGCGCATCGCCCGCTTCGCCTTCGAATACGCGCGCACGCACGGACGCAAGCGGGTCACCGCGGTCCACAAGGCCAACATCATGAAGTTGTCCGACGGCCTGTTCCTGCAATGCTTTCGCAACGTCTCGAAGGAGTATCCGAACATCGTCGCTGACGACAAGATCGTCGACAACCTCTGCATGCAGCTCGTCACCGATCCGACGCGGTTCGACATCCTGCTGCTGGAAAACCTCTACGGCGACATCGTCTCCGACCTCGCGGCGGGACTCGTGGGCGGACTGGGCGTCGTCGCCGGGGCCAACATCGGCGAGAGCGGCGCGGTCTTCGAGGCGGTGCACGGGAGCGCACCCGACATCGCCGGCCAGAACAAGGCCAATCCGCTGGCGATGCTGAAGTCGGCGGTGCTGATGCTTCACCACCTCGGCGAGATGGGGCCGGCGCAACGGATCGACGATGCCATCATGAGAGTGCTCGATTCCGGCCCCGAGCACCGTACGCGCGACATCGGCGGCACCGGAACGACAGCCGACTTCACCACCGCGATGTGCGAGACACTTCGAAAGGGGACCAGGGCGGGGGATTGATGCTCGGGGTTGCGAGGTCGCGAGGTTACGGGGTTTCGCGGCCGGTATGCCACGATTTCGTCTGAACTGCGAGACCTCGAAACCCCGAGACCGCGATACCCAGGAACCTTCATGTCCGACTTCGTCACCCATTTCCGTGCCGGCCTGGATCACTTCAATGCCGGCGAGTTCTGGGATGCCCATGAATCGTGGGAGACGATCTGGCTGGAGGCGGAGTCGGATGTTCATCTCTTCCTGCAGGGACTCATCCAGCTCGCGGCGGCCTATCACCACGTCAAGCGAGGGACGTATTCGGGCGGATTGCGTCTTTTCGATGCCGCCCTGGAGAAGCTGGCGCACTTTCCGAAGAGCTGGTGCGGCATCGATCGAACCTCGGTCGAGGAGGCGGCAAGGCGTCATCGCCAATGGGTTGCGGCGCTTCTTGCACGCGGCGGAGGGGAGGAGCGACTTGATGCCAACGACTTTCCGAAGATTGCTACCGATGAGTCGCCGATTCCTCCATTTGAACACTGGTGAACGAGCGTCCGATCTCATACAATCGGCGCATCCCCAACATCCCAACGCCACAATGTGAGCCGAGGATCCAAATGCAGGAAATCGATCAACGGGACCGTGAGCTGCTGGGTACCCTGCAAAGTGAGATTCCGCTGGTTTCGACACCGTTCGCCCTGATCGGACAGGCGATCGACATGTCGGAGAAAGAAGTCATCAAGCGCATCGAGCGCCTGAAACGCGAGGGCCTGCTGCGGCACCTCGCGGCGCAGTTCGATGCGCGTGCGCTCGGGTACCGATCGTGTCTCGTGGCGGCCAAAGTCGATCCCGAACGGATCGACGAGGCGGCGGTGGCAATCAACGCTCACCCCGGAGTGACCCAGAATTACCGGCGAAACAACGACTTCAATCTGTGGTTCACCATCGCCGTCTCGCCGGGATCCCGCCTTGGCCTCGACAAGACAGTCGAGATCCTCGGCGACGAGGCCGGCTGCGAGACTGTTCGGGCATTGCCGACTCTCCGGCAATTCAAAGGGAGCAACGACTCGGATGAGTCACACGGTGACGGCCAGTTCGCGCCGCTGACACCGCTGGAGATCGAATCCGTCCGCCTTCTGCAACGCGATCTTCCGCTTCAGCCGCGGCCCTTCGAGGCGATGGCAAGGACCAACGGCGTCGCCGCGGACGAATTGCTCGCTTCGGCGAAGTCGCTCCTGAAACGCGGATACATCCGCCGCTACGGCGCCGTGGTCCAGCCGCGCAAGACCGGCTTCGCCGCGAGCGCCATGGGCGTGTGGGTCGTTCCTGCCGACGGAGTCGAAAGTGTCGGCGTGAAGATGTCGCAGAACAAGGCGGTCTCGCACTGCTACCTCCGCCCGGTTTACGACGACTGGCCGTACAACCTCTACACGATCGTGCATGGACGCTCGGTCGACGAGTGCGAGTCGATCATCGCCGACATCGCCATCGATACCGGCATCGATGAGAAGCAGGCGCTCTATCCGACGCGCGAGTACAAGAAGGCGCGCATCAACCTCTTCTCCCCGGAAGCCGAGGAGTGGGAAGCCGCGCACGGCGCCCGCGATGCCGCGAGCGCCGCGTCGTAGCAGCTATTTGATGTTCTCGGGGAAGGTGCTGATGCGGCTGTTGGCGCGCAGCTCGTTCGTAAGCCGGGTGACCGAGGCCATGACGTCCGGCGCCTTCTGCGTGAGCAGGTACTCGCGGATGGTCGACTGAACGTTTTCGAACGGCTCCGTACCGGCCGGCTCACGCCCTTCGATCAGGATGAGGTGATAGCCGAACTTCGTGTGGACGATTCCACTGAGGGTTCCCGGCTTCATGGCAAAGGCTGCCTTTTCGAAATCGGGATCGGTCTGACCTTTGACGATCCACCCCAGATCGCCGCCGCTCTCGCGTGAGCCATCCTCCGAATACTTCTTCGCCGCTTCCTCGAAGTGCAGGATGCGGAAGTGCGCCAGCGTCTCCTGGCTGGTCGTCCCCTGCGCGCTCAGGGCGTCGGCCGCGCGGATCTCGCTGGCGGCCTTCTCGATACGCGCCAACGCCTCTTCCTTGGTCTTCTGCCCAGGGCCGCTGGCGATGTCGGTGATGACGATATGGCGGACGTGAACCTTCTCCGGTGTGGCGAAGTCGTCGGGGTGGTCGTTGTAGTAAGCCCGCGCCTCGGCGTCGGTCACGATCGGCGTGGCCACCACGTCGCGCACGTAGCGGTCGAACAAGGTCGACTCGCGCGCTGCCTCGACGGCCGCGACTACGTCCGGCCGTCGATCAAAGCCAGACTTGTACGCCTCCTGAATGAGAAGACGCTTGCGGATGTAGTTCTCGAGGAACGCTCCCTTTCCGCCGTTGTCGTCGTACTGCTTGCGCATCTGGGCGTTGAGGTTGTTGTACAGCCGGTTGAGTTTCTCGACGGTGATCGTCTCACCGTTGACGACGGCCACCGCTTTCTGCGCGTCCGTGGCGGTGGCCGCGGACTGCCCGGGAGCCATTTGCGATGACGCCGGCGGCTGCGCCGGCGTGCCCTGCTGCGCGAAGGCCGGTAGCGCAAGCGCGAACAGGGGGATGAGTATGCGTTTGATCAATTCAGGATCCTCCAAACAGGTATCAGACGACTCGCTGACCAACAGGGTTACCGGAGGGGAGCATTCCGGTGCCGTCCGGCGGAACCGGCTGAATCGCCACTTCGAACGTCGCTAACCACCACGGAATGGTCGATCGACCACTAGATTGCGCAAAATGCGTCCACATCGGCCATCCTGACCACTCCACATCACTATCCCGGGCGAGCGTCAGCATCATCGACCACTGATACTGATCTTTGGCGACGACACCGTCGAGTCAAATGTCGTCGACGGTCAGTCGAATCGACTCAGGCCAGTCGAATCGAGTCACCATTGAGTCGAACGTCGTCGAGGGTCACTCGAATCAACTCACCGTTGAGTCCAACGTCGTCGAGGATCACTCGAATCGACTCACCATTCAGTCCAACGTCGTCAACGGCCAGTCGAACCGACTCACCGTTGAGTTTCAACGTCGATGATGGTCAGTCGGACCCGATGTCCGTTGAGTCCAAAGTGATGGGCAGAACAGACAGTTCATGAAGACCTTCCTCTCGTACTGGCGTCGCGTCCCCGCAGCACTCCAAACCTTTACTTTCGCAGTGCCCGAACTGCCTCGACGGCGTTGAGGATTCGTTCCACTCCCAACGTGCTCTTTTCGCGCGGGAAGAGGATGTCAGGGCCGTCGAGGATCGAAACCATATGAGGAACTTTAGCGATCATGCCGCGAACTTCTTTCGTGTCGGGAAGCTCGGAAAACTTAAACCTTTTCCCAAGCCGAGAGCTTTGAGTGCGTCGCGCACTTCGCGCGGAGCGCCAACTCCGCTTCTGATCTGCTTGAGTCTGATCATCTTGCGTTTCGACGTAGCACGCATGCCTTCATCATAGCAGGGGGCACGGCCCCGATACCGACTCTACGAGTCGTAGATTGGCTCGATTGCTGTCAAGTGAAATCTTCACTTTTCAACAGACCGCGCTACTGCTCTGCTAACCTGCGCTCACCTCCCCGGTTGATGGCCTTAGCGGTCCTGCGGAAAAGGTGTTGAACGTTTGTGAGGAGGTTGTGAGCATCGCTCCAGCCCGAATCTGGCGACGGCGCGGATGCATGACATGTTGCTGATGATTTAGGAAGTCGGCGACGGTTCCCGATGACATCGCAATCGCCCATGTGGAAAAGCTGTTGGCGCCGAGCTTCCGAGGCAGCATTTGCGCGAACAGATGGGACCGGCCGGTGCCAACAAGATCCGCACCGGTCTCTGAGCAGTGGCGAAAAACAGACCTAAACTCGCGCACTCAGTCCAATGTCCGTAGCACAACTTGACGTCGCACTCGACCGGCCGATGCCGCAGTCTCCGGATGCGGAGCGCGCCGTGCTCGGATCGATCCTGATCAACAACCACGCCTTTTACCGCGTGGTCGGAACGATCAACACG
>Ga0247668_1000053_pt1 | contig 42643 bp, 66 predicted proteins | sample CNK09_metaG_FD_182737 | JGI IMG/M metagenome (GOLD analysis project Ga0247668, IMG submission 182737) | Soil microbial communities from Purdue University Martell Research Forest, Indiana, United States - CNK09 | ecosystem: Environmental > Terrestrial > Soil > Temperate forest > Bulk soil...
AAGCCGTCCTGCGGTCATGGATTGGCCTGCTGTTGGAAGCCGATGGCCGTTGCCGCAGCTGGACCGTGAAGCGTCGGACGCCTGATCTTCGCGGCCTGTGCGAGTACCTGGCGAAGCTGTGCGCTGTCCGTTGCCATGCGCACGATAGCGGCTCGCTCTTCCGGCGTAGCTGTGCCCTGCATGAATTTCCGCGCGAGCCAGAAGGCGGCGCCAGTAGGCGTGTAGAGCGGCAAGCCGCCCGCTTCGAGCAAGCGTGGGGCCGTCTGTGATCCGGCTCCCGGCGTAATCGCCGTGGCTGTCCGCGCTCGCGCGACTTCCAATTTCAATGCTGTCTGAAAATCAGCCGCATCCTTTGGTCCGAACGTCGCGGCGAGATTGGCCGTTTGTTCCGGCGTTGTCGCGAGCGTAAGCGCGGGGCCGTAATTGCCTTCGCGGGCGCCGCGCAACTTGTCGGTAATCGCCTGCCGATAGCCCACGCCTGCATATTGCTGCGCCTTGGGGCTTTGGCCGGCCAGATTGGCGAGTTGTGCCGCATATTCGTCCGAAGTCGTTGCAGGGCCTTCCTGCCCTAACTGGATGGCCGATTGATCGGCTGCGGAAGCCCGGTAGGCGGCATTTGCCTCGTCCATGCCCGGTGTCTGCGCGATCGCTTGGCGGATGTCGCCCGTTCGAGACTTCAGGCCACTCGCTATATCTCCGGCTCCTTGTCTTCCGGCCGCAAGATCAGCGCGCTCACGCATCGCAATATTAATGCGGTGAAGTGTGCCGGTCGAAATCTGCGGCATCGGCTGGTTCGGCTCTGCGTTGAGAAGATTTTGCAGTTCCGACATTTGCTGTGGATCGCGGCGAGCATCCGCAGCGGTCATTGCCCGTCTGATAGCGGCGCGCCCAGCCTGTCCTTGAAGCGCGGAAACCGCATCAGGCGTGAGCGTCGCAGGCTGCGAGTATGGTCCCGGATAGTCGCGTGTTGCCTGCTCGCCCTGCTGTTTGGCGATATCAGCGCTTACCTGTGCCGCAGGCCGACGCTCATTCGGCGTCAGAGCCATGGCCCGTTGCACCGTTTGGCCGGGAAGCGACGACCGCACCTGATCGGCGTAAGTTTGGGCCGTGTTCTGCGCATTGCCCTCCATGTCGAGTGCAGCGGCTCTGGCAAGTCGCATCGTCTGGTTGCCGCCAACATCGACGGCCGTAGGCGCAGAGGCTCCTACAGCGCCATATCCGGCCGCCCGCTGTGCCGCTCCCTGTGCCCCGCCGGGCCCGCTCGCAACGGCTCTGGCGAGCGTCTGCGCCGCCTGCTGGTCCGGATCGAGGAATGAATGGCCCAACGCGGCCGTAGACACGCGATTGATGGAGCGTGTCGCCATATTGACGGCTGCCGGGCCTACAGCCGTCGCTACACCGCCTGCAATCGCTCCTGCGGCTCGTGCATAAGGCTCCAGTGGCGTGCCCTGTGTAGCCTCACCAGCGGCTTCTGAAGCGGCGCCCGGAATAACCACTTGTGCCGCGCGTCCGAGCAGGCTCGATTCCCCTCCTGCCGCCGCAGCAGGGGCGAATGAGGCTATCGTTTCCGCATACTTTCCGGCCGTCGTCTGCGGCGCATGATATGGCAGGATATTCGAGATCGCCGCGTTGACCTGTCCGCTGCTTGGCGCACGCCTGACGACCTGTACCGCTTGTGGGAACATCGCGGCCGCAACGGGCGCCACATAGGCCGCGACAGGCGAGTTCTGCATCGCATTCGCAGCCATGTTCCGCACGTCGCCATAGGCGCCAGCCACGGCGGCGGCGCCTTTCGACAGGCCCGTCAGCGCCGATTGTCCGACATCTTTCAGCGTGCCCATGACGCCGGGGCCTTGCGCATATTGCTTCATCACCTTGTCGATGACGACAGGATTGGTGCCGTCAGGGAACTGATGCTGTGTGCCGTCTGCGGAAATCGCGGTCACGGTCATTGGATGCGGTTGCCCTGCGCATCATAGCGGATGACTTGACCCTGTGGATTCGCCGCGCGCGGCGGGGCAGCGTTTGCTTTTGGCGATGATGGAGGTTGCGGCGGTAGTCCACGAAGCTGCCTATTGAGATTGCTGATCGTATCGGCAAGCGCGCCCCTGCGCCCTGAAGTCTCACTGCGGATCGTATCGATGGCAGCGTAAAACTGCTGATCATTGCTCGCGTTTGAAAAGAAATCGTCGGACTGCCTACGCGCCGCGTCTGTAATACCCTGCGCTCCTACTGCGCCTGATAGCAACTTGGCAGTTTCATTCTTCACGGCGCCGACAAGGATATTGAGGCGCGTCACGTCAGGATCGCCCTGAATGCTCTGGCGTCCCGCCTGAATCCAGCGATTGATGATCGGCGCAGAAGTAGCGGCGCCTTTCGGGATGGCCTTTTCCAATAGTTTGATATTATTGTCCAAGGTGCCGGAATACTGATCCACCTGCGCCTTCATCTTGACCATGCTATTGAGCGCAGCAGCGTTTGCTTGCCGCGCATTCTGTGCGCCGACGATATCGGAAACGCTCTGTCCGCTTTGCTGCGCTAATTGATTCGCTCTCTCCCAAAACTTTACGGCCCCCACGCCTGATCGGCCTAGACCAACTGGCGGTTTCCCGGTGAGAAAATATTGCTTGACCGCGAAGTCCAATGCATTATCCGCCATTGCCGCCATTGCTGCTGATGGAGGCGGATAAATCGGATGGCCTGTGCGCTGGTCTATACCGCTCGCTCCGGGCCACATCTGCGCTTCTGGCGAGCCCGGCTTAATAGGCTGCACAGGCGCTGCACTGGAACCGCCGCCGCTAAAGTCGGTAAATGTACCTCCGTTCGACAGCCGCGATGTCGTTGGGCCTGTGGCCTGTGCGATCTGTTGCTGCGGCGCTTGCGAACCTTGACGTTGCTGGACTGCCGCCTGCACCGCGACTTGCCCGAGATAAGCTTGCGTCTCTTTCGGCAGGTCTTTGAACTGACCGCCGTTCTTCAGCCATTCGTCCGTTCTGCCCGGTCCCATGTTGTACGCTATAAGCCCAAGTGTCGGAGAACCGTAATGCTGCTGCATGGCCTGTAGGTACTGCTGGCCTACGCGCGTTTGCTCAAACGGTGAATTATTCGCGGCAGGCTGTACGCCGTAACCCGGCGACTGCAGCGTGGCAGGCATTGTCTGCATCGTGCCGACCGCCCCGACTGGACTGACTGCGTTCGGATTGCCGCCACTTTCGACGGATTGTACGGCATTGGCAGGCGCTGGTTGTCCCCCGAATAGTGCATCGCCGCCCGAAGGGCCGTTGGGCATCACAACGGGCGGCGCGCTCGCAGGCTGCGCAGAGGGAAGCGCAGCGCCGGATGATGGCGGGGTGTAGAATCCCTTCGTTCCATAGGGAACCGAAATAGGTTTCTGCTGCCCCGGTATCGTGTGCATCAGATTGCCGAATTGATCCGTAACGATTATGTTCCCCGCCTCGTCTTTCGTAAGCGTCGGCTGCTTCAGGACAAAGGCATTCGCTGCATCAATCGTGCCCTGCGGATTTGTCGCGAGTTGCTGGCGCATCTGCTGAAGCATCTGCGGTGAAACCTGCAACTGCTGCAATTCCGGCGACATCGTATCAAAAGCGCGCAGTGCTTCGTCCGCGCCGCCATGCTGCAACGCCGCCTGCAAAACCGGAACGGCCTGATGCAGATATTGCAATTGCATCAAATGCTGCTGCAGGCCGAATTGCTGTGTCTGCTCAGCGCCCGGCATATCACCGCCTCGCGCTTGCGTCTGCGATGCGCCGGTATAATCGCCGCCCGCGAACTGCTGTCCTGCCTGCAATTGCGATTGGTACGTCTTGCGCTGCTTGGCGATGTCGAACAGCATATCGGCGTATTGCGCGCCCTTCTGGGCCGAATCCCAGGTATTCGTATATGGTACATCGCCCGCAACGCCGGGCATCGGAAGGGCAGAGACCATCCGCCTAGCCCCCAAACAGACTGGCTAGACTCATGAGACCTGAGCCGTAGGATGATCCAAACGCACCTCCGCCACTCCCGCCGAAAAAGCCGCCAAGCCCGGAGTACAGATTGCCCCAAATGTTGCCCTGATTGATCGCCGCGTTGCCCTGTGCCATGCCGTAATTCTGGAAGAGCTGTGATTGCTCGTTGGCGTTCTGCTGGCCAAGTTGGCCTGTCATTGCGGCCGAGCTTTCGCCAAGGCCGGCGAGATTGGATAAACGAGACGCATAGTTGTTGAAATTCTGTGTAGCGAGCCCGGATGCGAAATTCGCTTCCGACTTGCGGATAGCGCCACTATCCAGTCCTCCGGTCGCTGCCGCATTGCCGGTGATCCCACGCAAACCCTGCTGCATCGCGAACTTATAATCCGGGCTTTGATAAAAGGCGGAGAAATTAGGTCCGCGCCCATCCGCAACTTGTTGGCCCGCTGCATTCGTATAACGGAGCCCGTACATCTGAGCCAATTGATCGAGTGCAGACTGTCCGGTGACGCGATATGGCCCAAGATCCGCCCGCGTCGTGGTATACATCTGTTTCTGCAGATCGATCGCCTGCTGGATCGCCTGCGTCTCATATTGCGCGGCCTGCTGATAGCCCTGCGCCTGTGCATTGGCGCCAAAAATATCGCCTAGGATAGACATCGGATCATTCTCCTGCACGCGGGCGAAGCGAACCATGCCGCACGCGTCACATACCAAAGCCGCGTCGAGACTTCCGCGCCGTTGTAGTCGCCGCACAATCGCCAGCCGTGCGACTTCGGTGGTGCTGCTCGCGGTAGCATCTCCGGCTCAAGCGCAATCAGCATCTGCGCATCCGTCGCATTGAACAGAAACCGCATACATTGCTTGGCGGTGTCCGCGACCTCCCGGCCCCACGCCTCCCGCGTGAACATCGCGTGTATCTCGAAGATGCGGCCCGTCATATCCAACTGGCAGCAGAAGAACCCGCCATGCTCCGAGGAAAGCGGAAGGATATTGCGCTGCGTACAAAGCGCACCCGGATCGACCACATAAACGCCGTGTCTCAACGATTCGTCTACTTCCGGGAACGAGGCGATGTGCCGCCAGAATTGTGGATCGCGGCAGACGGCAATCTGGTTCATGCGATGACCGCGAGTTTCGCCGTCGAGCCATCGGGGAGAATGATCGTCACATAGCCCGTAATCGGCGCGTCCACATGATTCGTCACCGCATTGGGTGTGATGTTCTCAATCGCCGTACAGACCCGATCCCAATTCTGCAGTAGAAAGATCGACGGCTTGCCCTCGATCGAAACGTCCGCCAGATTGTTCAGTCGAGGCAAAGGCAACCTCACGTCGCGTACGCCTCATTGATGCGCGCATACGACACGCGGAATAAAGTCGGATCGCCACAGCGGATATGAAACATGCGCCCCGGCTGTTTCATCATGCCGAGTTGTCGCCACGCAACTTCGACGCCGAACTGTCCGCGTCTGCCCATGTGCGCGCTGTTGCGCCATGCGCTCCACAGATTGCCGCCATCGTCGCTCATGCGCATTTGCACTACGGGATTAGGGGCTTTCTGGTTCGCCCATCCCGTTGCGCAATAGAGCGAGAAGCTGTGACAGGGTTCGGGTTTTCCGGTGATCGGTAGGCCCCCAACCAATTCACGCTCTATCGGCAGCGTCTTGTTGTCCACAGAGAGCGTCGAATCCAGCTGCCAGAGATCATTCGTCCATGCATCGCCGGCCACGACGAGCGAGCCATCCGTCCATGCGCCGAGATGCGCCTGCCATTGCGGCCGACCGTACGTCGCCCATTCGACCCAGCCACCCGCTGCCACATCATAAACGAACGTGCCGAGATCGCCGATGGTGAGCGCATAGAAGACGTGTCCATTGAACGGAAACGACCACGCACGCAGAAGCGTAAAATCGGTTTTCATCAGCTTTTCTTCGATGGCGAAGTCGCTGATGCGCTGCGGGGCAATAGCTGCCCGATACACGATCTTGTCGCGACCGACCCAAAAGATCGTATTGTCTGTTTTGGTGACCGTCGCGCGATTGGCGCAGCCCTTGTCGTACAACATCCCTTCCTGACGCTGAAACGGGTTGTTGGCGTCTCCGGTCGGCGTAAATACCTCCACGCTGGTCTGTTTGAACACGAACAGCATGTCGGAGATATGCTCGATCTTCACGCAATCGTCCGAATTGTTCTCCGCAGAGAAGAAATTCAGTCCGTCGGGATTGTCGGCGCCAGGATCGATCCACCAGATACGATGCGAGCCCAACTGTGTAAGCAGGAAATAGCCGTTCATGTAGGCCACGGAACCGACCGGGACATTGTTCGGCATGTTCACGGTCTTGATGACCGAGCCGCCGGTCGAATAGGCCGTACCGTTGGAAACGATGATCGCGCGCGTCGTCGAAGCGGCGATGGAGACGTTTTCCGTGCCTCCAACATTCCCCAATAGCGTACCCTTCCCCCCTTCCGTCACGCGATGGGCCTGTGTCCCCGCGACCGTGATGAAATCGTTGGAGCCAAACACGCCGTCCTGCTTGAACACGCCGCGGATCGGGCCTTTCGCGCCCGGTTTGGCAAACGACTTCAAGCCCGGCCGCTGAATGTGGACGATTTTACCAATCTGATCAGTTGGATTGGCCTCAGAATAAAAATTGCGAACGATTATGTTTGGCAATCGCCCGTCAAATCTGTTATAAGCACTTACGCCCAGGGGGACTTCTGCCATGTCAGGCCAAACTTTCGGTGACTGGACCGTTAAAGGCCAAGTCGGAAACCGCTCGCTTTGCCGCTGTAAATGCGGTGTTGAACGATCTGTTGTGACGCGAACATTGCTCATCGGTACGAGCACTGGCTGCGGCTGTCGGAAGGCACAAGAATGCAAAGAGCGACGAACCAAGCACGGTTTGGCACACACGCCAGAATATACGGCACTTTGTGACGCCATCCGTCGCTGCCACGGAAAGCACAAAAGCTTTCATCGTTATGGCGGACGAGGAATTATAGTCTGCGACCGCTGGCGTTTTGGCGAAAATGGCCGCACCGGTCTTGAATGCTTCATCTCTGATATGGGACCAAGGCCACAAGGACGATATAGCATCGAGCGCATCAATAACGACGGCAACTATTCGCCCGATAATTGCAAATGGCTTCCTATAGCCGAGCAATCCGACAATAGAGAATTGTGCAGACGCTTCATGATTGACGGTAAAGCTCTTACGGCTAGGCAAATTGCTCATAACTTTGGCGTTCCATTCAGGCGGCTTCAAAGTCGCCTCGAAATAGGGTGGCCAATCGACGGCGCAATTCATGCTCCGTTGCGAATGAAGAAAAAACGATGGCTTCGCGAACATTCTAGCGTTTCCTAGCCGCCTCGCGTACCTTGTCGGCATAGGATTTCTTGCCCTTTGCCTTGCGCTGCACGGAATAAGCAATGGCAATAGCCTGCTTCAATGGTTCCTGTCCTTCGACGTATTCGCGCCGGATGTTCTCGGAGCGTGCCTTGTCGGACGAACTATTGACGAGCGGCATTCGACACCTTGTCCGCATAGGACGATTCGCTGCCCATGTTCGGATAGCGGCGGTGTACGGCAGCGCGTACTTGTGCAGCTTCCGCGCTTGTCACGCTCCCTGCACTTATCGCACGCGGCAATAATTGCAGCGCTTTCTGGCCGTGAGCGCGGTTGTGGATTGGAAACATACGTTTCCCCGGCAATGCGAACGATGAACTCGGCAGCGCATTGCGTGCTTCTATACTGAGAACACTCATGGAATCGTTCTCCATTTCCCCGCTGCAAAGTCACGGAACAGTTGGCCCGATCCGCTGGCGATGCTCACCGACGCATTCGCAGCGCCGCGATTGATGCTATCACCGGTGCTCGGAAACACGGCCAGTGTCGCCGCGCCGTCATTGCCGACTTCGACGGAAATCCCGGTTCCAGATGCGGGCGGTAGTTTCACCGAATCGCCGTTTGTCGCGCAGACCGACACTTCGTTCATGCCGTAGACGAGCGCAGTGGCTCCCGGCTGGCCGCCGCCGGCAAGAGCCGTCAGTGCCTTCACAACAGCGAGCGCCGGAGCCGGTGCCCACGCCTGATCGCCATTGCCGCGCATGGCGGTGGTCATGTCCACGTCATAACCGTTGCCGAACGCGGTACCGAGCACATAACCGGGACTGTTGACATTGAAGGCCGTGAAGTTCGACGGCGGCGCACCATCGGGAATATCGAAGATGTTGCAGCAGAACATGTTGGCGCTGGAGTTCTTGGTTGGCGTCACGAAATCTGGCAGCCAGTTGACGATGGTATACTGCTTGGTGACATCGGGGATGTTGGAGCACTTGAACTGATTGCCGATGACGATGGTACGCCCGTTCGGGTCGACGTAGATGTTCAGGCAGATGTTGTTCCCGCCCGTCGCCGCGATCGGTTTGTAATCGAAGAGATTGTTCGCGATCAGCAACGAATGCGATTGGCGCCCCACATTCACGATCGGACCCTGCGAATGCTCCAGCTTGTTCTGCTGAATCTGCCAGCCCTGCATCTTCGCTGAATCGATGCAGGCAATTGTGCCATCCGGGCTCCCGCATGCCTGGATGATGTTCATGGTCATGTAGAGGTCCGTCACCAGATCGGTGATGACATCCGGCCCTTCCACCAGATCGCCGACGCTCAGACCCGTGATATTGGAAACCAGCAGTTGATTTGTACCGTTTGAAACTCCAGTAAACGTCGTATTCGACGTATCGTCGGTATATGTGTTCGAGCCGTTCATCGTGCCGTTTACGGCACGCGACAGCACCACATAATGCTGCCCGCCCGGACCGGGATTAATTGCGGTGATCAGCGTGCTTTGTGCGATCAGCGCGCCCTTGGTGCACTGGTTGATCTGATTGTTGATGAAATGAATGCCCGCGACATTGCTATCGCCGGCCGGGAACGGAAATCCGCTGAACGTGTTGGTCGTGACGCGAAAGCCGCCGAATTGCCCGCTCAGACTGCCGAATACGGTACAGTCGGTTATTCGCGCGCGGGTCGCCGAGCACACGACCGCATAGCCATCTGTCGAAAGCGCATCGGCCGCGAAACTCAGGTCCTGTATTTTTGCCCCATCGTGATCCCGGAGCGGGATATCATTCAGATAATTGTATGGAACCAGAATGCTGTTGGCGCCTTTGCCAACTAATCCCGCCTTGCTCAACTGCGTCGATGTAGCGCCCGCTCCGCGCACAGTCTGTGCATCGTAATAAGCAACATTCGAGCAGAGATACGTTCCCGGCGGGTAATAGACGTGACCACCGATACCGGCCGCAGCATGGGCAGCGTTCAAATAACTGCTGACATCGGTCGTGGAACGGCTGTTGAGAATATCGGATTGAAGCGTGGAGGGAATGAATGAGAACACATTGACCGAATTGCCCCGGACGATGTTATCGACATCGGGATTCGTATAATCCTTTGGGGTGATGACGGTGATGGTCATAGATACGGCACCGCGACATTGCGCGCGGCGCTCTCATAGCGATGCGTGAGCGAATATTTGAAGTTCGCGACCGTGCGCATCAGCGTAGGCGTCACCTGTGAGCCGAAGTCGTCGGCCATGCGTTCCGCCAGCATCGCGGCTAGTCCCTCGAAATGCCGGTTCGTGAACGGCGCGATCGAATCGAGATCGAGCCCGTCGATGCGCGTCCAGTTGGCGATGTTGCTCTCGTAAACATAGGTTTCGTTAAAGGCCGAGAGCTGATCCGTGATAACCACGCACGAGCCATCCAGCGGCGCGCGCGGCGTAGACGGAGCGGTAAACCCATAATCCGATGCACCGCCCCATGGCAAAATGGCCGGCCAGAAGCCGAGCACGGAAGCCGACGCGGTGCTGTCCGTCACCAGATCGGGCAGCGTGATCGTCACGCCTGCTGCATTGTTTGTGCGGATGCGGTCCTGCTCGTTGGCCGTGTACGTCATGGCCGTCACGGTCACATCGTTCAGTCTGCCGAAGCAGCCCTGCCCGATCATTTCCATATAAAGGCCCTGTAGCGCGAGCATACAATCGCTCGCTTGATCGCCTGGAATAGGTTCCCCCGATGGGAGGACGTTGATTTTACGCAACGCCCTCCCGATCAGGTCACGGCATGTCGCCACCTAGTCTTCGACCTTGAAGAACCGATTGCCTTTCAGTTTGGCAACCGGATCGCCAGCAAAAAACGAGTAGCGATATCCTTTCGGTACGTCTGTTGGCGTTCCTTTGACGAAGGTCAGACCATAGAGTTCGGTCTGCTTCTGGCTTTCGTCTTCTGGATCGCCGAGCCAGGTTACTTTCATGGTCGTTTCTCCTTAGCCGCTCGTGGCCGCGTCTTCGTCGATGTAGTCGATGCCGAGTTCGATGGTGCCCGCTGCACCCGTAGCCGGCTGCAGATGACAGGTGATGATCACCGCCGTTTTGACCGTGTTCTTGTAGAACACGCCGGCAATCGCCATCGTCGCATCGACGGCGGCCGATTGGCCTGCGGTCGATGCAGACCAGTAGCGGGTCGCCGATCCTGAATCGCCAACGTCCCATGTCACAGCGGGCGAGACGTTGGTATCCACGTCCGTACATTTCAATCGCCCGCCCGTGACGCGAGCGCCGGCTGGAAGATAGAACATGTTGATGACATCGTTCGTGGCGATGGTGGAAGCCACGGCAGCCGTTGCGTACACTGTCTTCTTGTTGCCGGCGTAGCCATGCGTATAGGCCGGCTGGCTCGCAGCGTATTGGGTTGAACTTGTGGTTGTTACCATTGTCGTTTCTCCTTAATCCGACACGCTGCTGGTGAAGACAGAAACCATGCCGTACTGAACGCCGTTGAAGCTGACCTTATTCTGTCCGCGGAGTTCCTCGATTGCCACACCGGGACGGAATTGGAAGTCCTTCAACAAGTCTGTACGGGGAGTTGGTTGCTGGCCCCACGCGACCGCCACTGCGGATTGCCCGCAGAGGAAATTCTGGCCCACATCGATGCTGGAAGCGCCGGCCCCGATGATTCTCAGCGCCGCCAATTCCGGCACCTGCCGGTAGATCACGCCGTCGTAAAGCAGGTCGCCATCCTGAAACAGCGGGTTCTTGTCCATGCTCGAACCTTCGCGCGCCCGCGCATCCCGATTGGCGTTGATCATCGCCGTATCGGCTTTCAGGTCGCGGAAGGAATATGGCTCGCAGAACATGACGTAGTACTCGCGGTCGAAGCGCGGATCCTGATAGGGCCGGATATGTACGCCCGTACCCACCAGATTTGCCCCGACGCCATAACCGCCGGCCAGTTGCGCCATACGCTTGGCGAGTGAGCCAATGGATGTGGACAGTTTGTCGTTCGTCGAGTCCACGTTGGCCAGTCCTGTTGCAAACGTACCGCTCCAGTTGGACGTGGCGGCACCGAACAGGATGCGGTCCTTGTTGTTGGTGCTGTACGTGTTGCGCTGTCCTGCCGTGGCCGAGGCATAGTTGACGTAAGTATCGTGCACCCCGGAATTTGCACCCGGAATGACGATCTGGCCCAGCGACTGGATGATGTTGTCGCGCAATGTCTCCGCGCTCCACTGCCTCAGATTGGCCTTGGCGGCGCCCCATAGATCGATCTCGGAGAGATATGAGGTCGATTTGGGCACGCGAACGCCGTTGCGTAGCCAGTCCACGACAACCTGTGCAGAATAGTTGCCGAGGTCTTCTTCGGCACCGTCCAGCACTTGCGAGCCGGTGACACCGGACCCTTTCAGGCGCGTGATGAGCGGGAAATTGATGATTTTCCCGCGTTCGTTCTGCAATTCACCGCGGATGCGGATGATCGCAGTCTCTTCGCGCGTCATGTAAGGCGCAAAGCCCGACATGCGCACGTATTCGCTCAGATACTTCGCGCTCCAAATTTGCCGTTCGGAGTCAGAAGCAAGGGTTACTTCTGCCATTGTGGTTTACCTTGGAAATACGGCATCCAAAGTCGCCTCCAGTCCCATCGGGACGCTTCCTGTGTGCGATCCTGCGGTGGGCTGCGCAGCTAATGAGCGTTGCGGCGAAGGCTGTCGTGGTGCCGCGGGTTGCGGTGATGCAGCCGCGCCATTCGTCGGCACAGGCTGCGGCGATGTTTGTGTGGCGTTGAGCTCGGCCCAGCGCGCCCGGACGTATGCGTCGGGGTCGTCGCCAATTTTGGACATCAACTCTTCGCGTTTCATCTGCTTGACGGCCCAATCGATCGGATGACGCTGGCGCAGATATTCGGCAGCGAACGCGGGCGAGGCTTGCGCGCGTTCCATGCCCCAATCCATGGCCTTCTGTACGGCGTCATCCCCGTGGGCGGAGCGCGCGATCAGTTCCGATGTGTCGAAGCGGGCGCTCGTCTGCGCGCGGTTGACCAGATCGGCCTGATAGAGGGCGTATCCGTCCGGGTCTTCAAGCGGCGAAGGAACCTGTATGTCTGGCTGCTGCGAACGGGATTCCTCAAACTCGGCGAGACGCTTCTTCGCCTCTTTGAGTTCTGATTTCCATTCGAGAGCGACGGCTAATGGAATGCCATCTACGGTCTTCGGCGGCTCTGCCGGTGCGGCCGAAGGTGCGGCAGCGGCAGGCGTTTCGACCGGCTCAGGCTGATCGGCAGGCTTGGCGACGAAGCGGCCGCTTTCATCGCGGGCTGGCTCTTTCGGAGCTTCCGGCGTTTGCGGAGGCGTTTCATGTGAAACATCGGCAGGCTTGTCGATCTTCTGGCCCGTGATATCGGAAACCAGATTTTCCATTTCGTTGTCGTCTGACATGGCAGTTCCTTCGGCTCGTGTCCCGTGAGCCAAGCGTCATCGCCCGCGTACCGGCGGCGTCCCGTGAGCGCCCGAAATTCAGCGGCGGCCTGTTGATTTCGATTGGTTCGTGACGCAAAATGCTCGCGCCGCGAGGAATAGCTTATTGGGCAAAGCGCCGTGCAACGCCGGAGAAGCGGAGGTTCGAATCCTCCTGCCCGCGGCATTCTCTATCTGGCTCGTAGCTCAACGGAAGAGCAGGCGCCTTATAAGCGTCCGATTCGCGTTCAACTCGCGACGGGCCGATTACGGCTGCTGTGCGCCGTTTGGTGCCGCGCCCGGTTGAGGTTGCGGCGGAATGATCGGTTGCGGCTTGCCGGACTGATCCAGCACATAGCCCGGAGGCAATTGCGCGCCGGCATGAGCCGTGACATGCGCCTGCAGGGCCGTCGCCGCTGTCTGTACTTCGGCAAGCCCGGCATTGGCCATGTTGCGCGCGACTTCCGAATTGATCTTGTTGATCTGCGCCTGCAGCTCGGCCATTTTGCCTTGCATGACGCCCTGCTGTTGTTGCGCGACTTCGGCCTGCGCTTCCTCCAGCATGTTGATCAGTTCCTGCTTGCGCGGCAACGGCGACATCTGCAGCAGCACCTTGAATGGCACGGCCTGCGGGCCATAAGCCTGCGCGAGCTGCGTCAATTCCGTGAATATCTCCTGCTGCAGATTTGCCGTGTCGGGCACTGTGTCCACGATGATATCCACATCCATTTTGGCGATATGGTTCTTCATCTGCGGAACGATTGTCGGCTGTCCGGTCTGCGGGTCTTGCTGAATCTGTGCCGGGCCTGACGGATCATTGATGCGCACAAACTTCGGTGCTCCGAGGTCGTCGGTGACGCGAATCCATTTCGGATCGGTCCAGAATTGCCGCGCCGTATTCCACATGGCTCGGTAGACCCTGAGTTCCCAATCGGAGAACCGCCCGATGACGCGCGCCAGTTCCGTCAGCCCTGCCTGTTGGCGCATCTGCACGGAACGCCCGGAAGCATCCGCACCCTGCCGGCCGAGTATTGCCGGATTCGGGCCCATACGTTCGATCTCGGCCTTCGCTTCGGCCAAGAGTTCGGCCTGACCGACCATCTGCTCCTTGGTCGAGACGATGTTCCAGCCGGTCGGAATTACGCCATCGGGTTTAGCAGCTTCCTCACGAGCAATATCAGCGTGCACTGTTGGCGCGTTGGGATCGACTTGCTGAACCTGTCGGACATTGAGCAGATGCAGCAGCTTCGAGCGCCGCATGTTGATCTCGTCCTGCGGCCCACGCATGTCGCGCACGACGCCATAGCGGGCATTATTGCGATCCACATACGCAGACCATGCCACGATCGGATTGCGCGGCGCGCCCTTGTCGTCCTGATACGAGCTCTCCCCCGAAGAATGGATCCCTGCGGGCGAAAATACGCAACGATTCCAGGCCGTCGCTTCCTGGTAATACATATCGACAGCGACGAGACGGCGTTGCTTGCGGTCTATCCAGGCGGTGGGAGTGCTTTCGAGTGGTCGGTCTTCCCACGTCGCGTCGAAAGGTCCAATGCCAATAGATGGGGTTGAGGCGACGGAATTGAGGATGGCTTCCTTCTGCTCTGGATAAACCGCCGCCAGCACATCCGCATACATCCACTTAGCCACACCCATGTAGCGAGCATCGCCAAAGTCGGCCCTTCGGGAGTGGGGGTCATAGAAAAATTCCTCCCAACGAATTTGCGTAACGGTCACATCGCCGTCGACCTGCTCGATGATAGAGGCACCGTTGCCTTCGACCAAGCCGTTCTCCAGCACGTCCATCTTCTGGGACTTGAACTGGTTCGTGTCGGCAATAAAGCGCAGCGTCATCGAGGCTACGTCACCAGCATCAAGCGGCGGTTTCTGCGGTGCCCCCTGTGGGCCCGGTGCTGCACCTTGCTGTTGTGGCTGCTGATTCTGGCTAGGATCGCCCGGAGGCGGCGGATTGCGCATGTAGGCGCGCGGATCCGTCTTGCCCTGCTCGAGCACGCCGATAATGCCGTCAACCCCGCGGCGGACCCGATTAATGATCAGTTCCGGCTGACCACGGAAGCGCAATATCTGAATCTCGGCCGGCGTGAGCTGATGGCCGTCGTAATAGTCGCGGTCCAACATCGACTGCGTGCGCGCGTCCATCGTCAGTGTGCGCGCATCGTCATACATGCGCTTCAGGCGCAGGAGGAGGTCGGGATTTTGCTTGGGAGCGGTTTTGGGTGAGGGATTGGTACTGTTTGTGTCGTAGGCGGCGTCAGCCAAAGACCACGCCTATGCCGTCAATTGACGGCCTTGCATCACTGCCACTAAATTGCGCGCGTAGCTTCTCAAAATCCACAGGGCGATCTTGCAGGTCTCGCACTCTGCGAATTGTGTTGAGGATATTCTTGCGTATAAATGGATGCCGATGCCGTCCGTTACGGTCAAAGAAGTCGCCAAATACAGCCCACGCGTACCATATCGCATAGCGCAATATCTGACGCTCGCTCATCCTGGACATGAAAAACTCATCGCACTGCAATTCCAGGCCTAGCTGTCTACCGCGCCGCCTCATTGTCACGCGATCTTCCATAATGTCGGCCATTTCGTTGGCGCTATGTGGATCGTTCCCGGTTTGGCGAACTCTCTACGAATATCCTCCACCAAGAACGGATCATATTTCCCCCACACGCCATCTGAAGCCAAAAGCTGCGGCAGTTCCTGCGGAAAGCATACAGCCACTATTGCCTCGCGCAATCTACGTTCCCTAGCAGTCAGGCGACGCGCCATGATTTTCCTCCTTGCGGCCTCCACCGCTGCAAATCGGCCGGGTCGGCAGGCTTCGGCCGCTGTATCGCTGGCCTGATCTGGCAGTTCACAGCAAATTCTCCGAATGCGTCGGCCGCATGGCTGTTTTCGTCATGGAGTGGGCCGCTGTAGACGCGCTGGCTGGCGTTCCAGCGACGGCGATAATTCCTGAGATGGTCCAGTCCGACATGGCACGATACATCGAAATGGCAAATCGGGAGGAGCTGTCGCGCAGCGTTAATCCGGTCGGCGGGATCGGCAGCGATGCCAACACGAATGTCCCTAAGTCCAAGGCCATTCAGCGTATCCCGTCTTGATCGAGCGCCGGCGCCCCATTCCCGAACCATGACATCGTGAGGGAGAAAGTGCGTACCGTAATTCCCGGCCCATTCTTTGCTCTTGAGGTGCGCCACGATTGCGGGAGCACCTTCTCCGCTCGTCTCGTAGTAGTCGATGACAAAGACGCGCTTGCCGTCGTCCTGGAAGAACCAGATGGCCGTGTAATCATCGACGCCAATGTCCCAGGCCGTCTTGACCTTCAGAAGCGGGTTATAGGAACAAGAGCCGATGCGATTCTCGTCCTGAGCTTTGGAAAGAGCTTCGCCGAAATACGAGCCTGGAACAGGAGCGTCAAAGTCCACAAGATACTCTTGCCGAAATAGGGCATCGCCTTCTTCCTCAGAACCGCATTCGGCTATGTAGGCGGCGCGTTCGTTGGCCAGTTGTTCGGGCGAAAAAACACCCGTGCGTGTAGCGGGTAATCTTTCCGTGAACCAGTTACTATCGCGTTGACGAGCTTCGAAAGTTCTGACCGCGTGATTTCGTCCGCGGGGGGTCCAGATGAAAAGTGCCCATCCACCGTTTTCGAGGAGGATCGGCCGCAGGTAGTTCCAACTTTCAGGCCGAGAAAGAGCCCACTCAGAAAAGACAATGCCAACAGGAGGGGAGCCAACGAGGCTATCAAAGTTGTCACTACCTACCACCTGCCATGTCGAGCCGATCCGAAAGCGGATCATCATTTCGTTCTCGCGCGTAACTTCGCGCAATTCCTTCGGAAAAGCTACATCGATCCGGCGTTTGCTTGTGTGCGGGTCAACCGCTTCCCAAATCGCCTTGCGAGCCTGAGACGCCTCCGGCAGCATGTGCCAATAGGTGCCGACCCGAAGATGCAGTGCACACGCCGCCCAATGTAGTCCTACGTCATCCTTGCCGGCCCGACGGTGCCAGGCAACATCAGCAAACCGAGTGCCCGTTTCCAATGCGCTCCACAACGGCCGTTGATAGGACCGTGGGCGCCAGTTGTTCGGAAGCCTGATCGTCGGAACAGCGGACAACTTCAACCCTTAGAGCGATTTCACCTGTAGCGTTTACCTGAAGTGGTAAAACCTTGCCGAGCAGTGTGAGAAATGCCGTGGGATTGGCTGCTGCCTGCTTTCGTAGATATTTGGCACCGCCAGCTTTATCGAAGGCTTCAAGGATCGCCGCTTTAACGTCTACAGTCAGCCTGTTCAGGCTTCCCTTTTGGCGACCGCCAGTTTTGGCATAGCCCTTTGGTCTGCCGCGGCGTCCGTTTCTAACGATTTCTGTTTGAGAATTAGTCGCAGTCATCAGCTTTTCGCCCGCTCGTAAGACTGGCGGTTATCCCGGACTTGACTAATCCCTAGGAAGGGCGATCCGGGGCTGCTAATGTCACCATCCGAGGCCCCAGAAAATGCAGCTCACAGCGCCCCATGCGGCGCCGAAGAAAATCGGCATGGCGACAATGAACCGCAAGGCGCTCACACAACCCCACCCGAAAACCAAGACCATCACAATTACTTGCAATATGCTCGCGAAAAGGCCCGCAAGTATTTTGACAACGTGATATGGTTCTTCAGCGGACATACCGCCGAATATCTCAGCAACAAGCGTCACTGATTTGCCCTTTCGGCGCAAGTTTCAGTCATGGCAGAGCGTTGGGCCGGATTCGCCCATTTGTCAAGTGGTTAATCCGTAGTGCTGCGCGAGCTGGTCGATCGCCACAACGAACGCGCCTGTGAATGCCCGATGGTCAACCTTGCGGTCACGCGCAGCGAATATGATCGGCTCGTTGCGAATGACAACAGCGGCGATGAGTTCTACCGCAGCAGGGCTCAGCGAGGCCATAGCGCGGCCGTAGCGCATTGCGGCTGCAAGCTTCGCATCTGCCGGGGTAACGCTTCCTCGCGCCTGTCCGCCCATCTGTGAGGCAATGCAGCATGGAATTTTGGATGCCATCTCCCAATCGTGCTGAAGCTTGCGGCCGGCCTGGAAGTGATGCGGCTCGATCGTTTGCTGTTTGAGCAGGCGATCCAGCACATCGAAGCGCCAGACCTGGGGCTCAAGTTCGCGTAGCCCGCGCCCATCGAGATCACGCGGATGATGCAGCTCCGGCGGATTGCCGTTATGGCCTTCTTTGGCGGTGAGAGTGGTCATGCCGATCCAAATCTTCCGCCGTCTCGATAGAGCGCCGGTATCTCGTGCTCGTGCCAGTCGGACTTCCACTCGCTGCGAGGGGTGAGCCACCATAAATTCGGTCGCATCAGCACGCTTCGCTGCGAGTCGTTGAAGCCACGATGAGCGCAGAACTTATCGAACCGGCGCATTCGTTGCGCGTGTTCTTCCTCGGGGCTCAGATGGATTTCCATCCGCTTTTCGAGGACGCTGCGAGCCTTCAGTGCCGCTTTGCAGGCACCGATGAATGCGGCGATAGGGGGCCAACTGGCGCGTGTATGCTCGGCGCGAACTTCCACCCAAGCAGCGGCAAGAATCTCTTTCGAGTAGCCATCCAGCGCGTCGGCATACTGCCCGAGAGCAGCCAATTGCTGTGTTTCCGACATCTGCCGCGGAGACAGGAAAAGCTGCTGCATGGGATCGAGAATCTCGATCTGAACATCAGTGCGTGACATCGGGAACCTCAACGACAGACAGGATTTTGGCTTCACGTTGCGGCCTTGCCTCGTCTAGCCACCGACCATGAGCCAGCCAGGTAGCGGCGTGGGCCGTAAACTTTGGGTCTTCGTTTGAACGTTCCGCCGCATATCGCTTCGCGCCGTCGATCAATTCTGCGGCAGAAGCCAATAAAAGCGCCTTAGAAAAAGCTTTCGACGCCGCCGCGCGAGCCTTGTGAAGCGGAAATGCTGCGTAAAACGCGGCAAACCCTTCTGGCTCTTTCGCTACCTTTTTCGATTTCGGCCGAGATATATCTTCCGAACGTAGTGAGGATTGGTCTAGGTTAGTGGTAAGTGGTGCATTAGTTTGACATCCATTTTGCCCATGCCGCAGTGATGCGTCTGCCATCTTTTTGTCATTGGCAGAATCATGCGTTTGCCACTTCGCTGCTGCGCCGAGTTTCCCCGCGCGGGACTTTGATTCTATCTTATTGCGGGCTACATTAAGTTCGCGATCAGCGCGCTTCTGCGACCACTTTCCGTTTTCGATTACGAAGAACCTAGTCAGGACTGGCCGTAACCTATGCCATTCATGTGAGTTAGCCTTAACGATCTGCGCGAGTTCGCGGTCATCGTCTTCCAGCGGACCACCGCGCATCCAGTAGGCCATGAGCAAAAGCAAATAAGCCCCGTGCTCATCGCGCGACAAACCTAGCGTATCTCCGAGATAGTGGCGTATATGCAGAGGCATCCAGTCGTCAGGTTTGGTGCGAGCAGTCACGATGACAAACCTCTCTCGGCATCGTCAGCCCGCCAAGCTGCTTCGATAAGGTTGCTTCCAAATGTGCTTATTTGCTCAATACAGTGATCCAAATCGCGGTATATCTCTGATCCTGTAAACCGGAGAATTGGAATGCTTAGAGCTTGAAGATCGCGATCTCTTTTTCTGTCCCGCGCAGCCTGGTCTTTGGTTCGCTCGTGAAAATCGTGGCCATCGCATTCAATTACCAACTTTGGAGGTAGGCCGCGACCGAATGTTGGTAACACAATGAAAAAGTCCACACGCCATTTAAGTTTTTGAATTTGTGCCTGCGGACAGATTATCGCGCTTCGGGATTTGGCAACGACGTCCACACTCAGTTCGTCAGGTCGGCAAAGGCAAGCAGGATGATCAAGAAAGCCGAAATCACAAAACAACAACCCGGCCAACATCTTGCGCTCAATGGGACTCTCCGCCTGCTGCGCAAACCACATAAATTCTTGATATACACCAGCCGGCAGACCGCATTCTTCCCATTTGTCGTGCAGATAGCTTGACGCCCAAGCAATAAACTCATCACCAAGCTTTTCGCTCACGCCCGCACTCCAATCCCCGCGCCGAAGTCGAGCGCAGGCGTGTAGGCGAAATCGGGATTGCATTTGGCGAGCGCGGCGAAGTCAGCCAGGCGCATCACGACAAGCGGCTCGGAGCGATCGCGTGCTATCACCAGCGCGAAGTTGCCGGGAAGCCAGTTGTATAATTGAGCGAATCCTGAGCGTCGGACCTTGCATTCTAAACGGCGATCAATGCCGTTAACCGGAACTGTGATGTCGCCGCAGAACGATCCGCCGGCAGCGCCGGAAAGTGGGATGCGCTCACCGCCAAGGCCAGCAGCTTGCAACACAGCGACCACAGACCGTTCAAAGCGGCAACCCTTATCGCGCGATGCTTTGCCGCCGCTCATTGACAGGGCGCCCCTGCGGCGGGTGGTTCAGCGGGGTTACCGCAAGGGCTTACCGCGGAAAGGGGAATAACCGCGGATGGCATAAATTTGGGAAGCGAGTTGCCGAATATTACTGCAGCTTCAAACTCGAATGGCTTGTGAGCGAAACTGCGTATCTTCATGCGAAGAGCGATCATGTCATCGGCAAGATCGGCATATTGCGCGCATAATTCCGGCACTCGGCGGCAGGCGCTTAAAACGGTGGTGTGATGCCGATGGAAGAATCGCTGTCCTATTTGAGGAAGCGAGAGCACGGTAAATTCTCGCGTCAAGGCCATCGCGATCATCCTAGGATGAGAATGCCGGTACTGCCGACTTGCGCTGCGCATCGAATCTATCAGGTCAACGTGAAAATGATCCGCGACGATCCGTTGAATATCGCCAGTCATAATTCTTGCCGCTTCGCTCATGTGCTCATCCCATCCAGCCTTTCCCGCCGCGCCTTTATGCGCGCACGGATGGCTTGCTTGCGCCTGACGAGCCGCGCCACGTTCTCTGCATTTGCTTCGGAGAGCGGAAATGTCAGGCCGAGCGTGCGTACGACTTTGCGTATGTCTTGAAGCAGCCAGACTTCGCGGAGATCGCGGATGGGAGCGGAGAGAGTCATGGATGCTCCATCTTCGCCATGAGGGCGCGTAGGCGGGTCAAGCTGCGTCACCCTGCCGCAGGGGCGGATCACGGCGCTCCCAAGCATCAGCGAAGCCTTCCGGTAGAATTAGCCCGTATTCGCCCGCAAGAGCCTCCACAGCGAGCCTAGAATGCCGGTAGATGCCACGCTGCTTCCAGTCCCAAAGCGTCTGGCGGGTCACCCTGAGCCGTTCTGCGAGGGGGACGTGGCCCCCGCACTTATCAGCCAAGGCCTCGATGATTTCCGCGTCCGTCATGGAACCAAACCATAAACGGCAAAAAATCTTACGTCAAGGGGGTTGACTGGCCTGTAAGACGGGTTTACAAGCCCCCCCGACACCCAAGCAGGGGACGAGAGATGGCAGAGCGGATTTGGGAATGCGATTACCACCATGACCGGCGCCAGCATCGTCATCGCTGTCGCGCTTGCTGGAAAATCATCGAAGCAGGCGAGCGCGTCGTGATGGCTCGCAAGGCGAAATCGCGCGGCACAGTTGCTCTCCATGCTGGCTGCGCTGAGATGCGGCACTCGCCAACGTACACTTGGCGCGAAGTTTTTCAAGAATGGTTCGGCAATCCGTTCGCACAGGTCACCCCATGACCGCCGACCTCCACACCCTGAAACTCGCTCCACAACGCGAGCGACATCTATCCGACGCATCGCACGACATACGCGCGGCGATTACACGGCTGGAAATGGCTGCTGCGAGTGCATCGACGCTGGATCAGCTTTGTCTCTCCACGGCCAAGCTGAAGCTGGAGAACGCGCTTCACGCAATCGAACATGTGCAGGAGCGAATATGAATGGTCCGCAAGTCACGAGCGAAACTGTAGCGGCTTTCGCGCTGCTTGTCATGCTCATTCTGTGCGTGGTGCTGTCATGAGCGAGAAGCCTTTGCATTGGTCGGGCTCGGAACACGAAGATGTACTTTCCGACGAAATCGCACGCGCAGGCGGGTACGCAGCATGGCGCGCAATGCAGCAGGAAGAGGATGAATGGGATGGCATCGAAATGAGCGGCAAACTCGCAGATCGCAGCGCTCCCATCTCCCCCTACATCCGCAGAGAAGCCGAACGGCTGCACATTCCGACGCCGAAGCCATCGGAATATCTGATGGACAACCTGCGCATGTTCGATGCGATTCCTTTCCCGCCTCCGCCCCGCCCGAGCGTGTGGCAGCGGATCGTGGGATGGATATGGAGGAACGGATGAGCGCGGCAGCAGAACTTCGCGATCCCTACGCCTATTGGCGCGATGCGCTCACCGGCGCGTTCGGGCCAGTGCATGACAGCGATCCACAACCGGGCTTCTATCGAAAACGAACCGTGCGCGGCGGTCCATTTGTGCCCGTCGCCATTTGGGACGAGTTAGGCCAGATGGTCGCGCTGGTTGATGGGAAGCAAGCCGACGCCGAAGCCATTTGGTCCTACGTCTGCCAGCATCCGGTGACGGAAGAAGCCTATCGCGAGCGCGTCGCGACTGGCAAATGGCACGATGAGGACGGCGGAATTGCCGACTCTCTCACGCCGCCGTCCGCTGGCCATAACGAGCCGCCACAGGACGACGCCGATGTTCTCGCCACACAGATCGAGGCAGCGTCTGCCAACGCCAAAGCATACGAAACCATCGCGGACGACGCGACGGCAGCCAAGGCCCAATCGGCCCGCGCGCGCCTGAATGAATTGAGCGGGATCGCGGACAAGCGGCGGGATGCTCTCAAACGCCCTCACCTTGAGGCAGGAAAGGCCATAGACGCCCGTTGGCAGCCGCTGGTTAAGGCCGCAAAAGCCGCGGCAGACGCGATTGCGCGAGCACTGAGCGCTCATGAGACGCGAAAGGCGCGGGCGGCGGAAGAGGCTCGCAGAGCCACTGAGAGGGCCGCACAGGAGGCCCAACAGAAGGCGGTAGGCGTCCCACAGCCGGTCGTCGTTCCGGCCGCCCCTGAGCCTGTGGCGACGATCCGTGGGGCATATGGCAGGGCAGCGGCGGTCAAGGTTGTTCGTGTCGCCAAAGTCGAGGACTACGCAATCGCCGTGACCTATTTCCTCGGCAACACCGAATTTCGGGCCATGATCGACAAACTAGCCCAAAAAGCAGTGGACGCCGGGATCGCCGTTCCTGGCGTGATTGTCACGGAAGAAAGGAAAGTAATATGAGCGCACCACATTACGAGGGAGCGCCCGGATGGCGGAAGACAGGAACGGCGCTCGTTCAGTACCAAGAATTTGAGGCGGAGTTAGAGGACCGATCGCAAAGCATCGCGTCCATGTTGCCGTCCACCGTTTCAATTGAGCGGTTTAAGAACACTGTCATCGCGGCTGTCCGACAAGACCCCGAAATTCTCAAAGCCTCAATCCGATCGGTCATGGCGTCAGTCATCCGAGCTGCACAAGATGGGTTGGTTCCCGACGGCCGCGAAGGGCACATTGCCGTTTACAACACAAACGTCGCCAAAAAGGGCGAGCGCGACCAATGGGAAAAGCGTGCGCAATGGAATCCAATGGCGCATGGCCTTCGCAAGAGGCTGCGCGAACTGGACGGGCTGATTGCCAACGCAGAAGTCGTGCATGAGAACGATCACTTCCTCTGGCGGCAAGGCGACGATCCGAAAATAGAGCATGAGCCAGCCAAGCTTGGAACGAAGCGCGGCGAAATGATTGGGGCATACTGCATCTATCGACGTGAGGACGGAACCATTCTGCACCGTGAAGTCATGGACATGGAGCAGATCGAGCAGACGCGGGCACAATCCAAGGCAAAAGATAGCCTTATGTGGACGAAGTTCAAAAGCGAAGGCTATCGTAAATCCGTTCTTCGTCGCGGGATCAAAACGGTTCCGGTCAGCGACACCATGCGCGAGATAATTCAGCGTGACGATGCGGAGAATTTCGATTTCGCGAAAGCATCCGAACCCTCCCTGTCATTGGTCCCGCCGTCGCCGCCCCCGGCGCCCCCGCCAGCAATTGAAGAGAAACATGCTGTCCCGGGGCCGACGTTCGCGGAGCATGAAACGGCACCGATGACCGAAGCCGACGAACGCGCGCTCGATCGCCAATCCTATCGCGACATGGCGCATGAGACGCCGAACCACGATGCGGAGACAGGCAAGATTGTCGACGATTCATTCGATGACGAGCATCTTACCGGCACTGAAGACCCAGGCTGGCAAACGTGGGGCGACGGAGCCGTAGCCGCATTCAATGACGCAAAAACCGTCATCACGCTTTCCAAGCTGCTGCAGAAGAACAATACTGCGCTGGAAAGTTGCAAGGACTCGGCGCCGGCAACGTACGACCGCGTGATCGGCGCCTATCGCAAGCGTGCGGCGTTTCTGAGCAATGCGCCGGCAGATACGCCTCAATCGGCTGAGCCGCTGCCGTTCTCATGAGCAGGGCTGTTCTCATTCTGGCCAATGGCAATGTCCGCGAGCGGGCGGTCGATTGGATCAAACGCGCGCCGGAAGGAACCAGGGTGGAGTTCAAGGGGCCGAAGCGCACGCTAGACCAAAACGCTTTGATGTGGGCGATGTTGGGCGACATAGCGGAACAAAAAAAGCATCTCGGCCGAAGCTACAACACCGATCAGTGGAAGTGCATTTTCCTTCACGCGCTCGGTCGAGAGACGCAATTCATTCCCGCTCTCGCAGGCAAGGATTTCATTCCGTATGGCCAGCGGTCGAGTGATTTGTCGAAAGAGGAAATGTCCGAGCTCATCGACTTCATGCACGCATGGGGTACAGAAAACGGCGTGCAATTTCACGCACCGGAGGAAGTGGCAGCATGAGCGACAAGATTGATTACCGGCGCCCGTATTGGATGGTGATGACGCCCGGCGCAGGGAGCGACGATTTCCGCTCTGAAAAAGAAGCTGTCGAGTGGTGCTTGACTGACAAAGATGGAGGTCCAGAACAAGACAACGGATGGTTCGTCATTGTCGAATGTATTCCGCGAAAGATTATCCTGTGCCCTGATGGTGGCATTCAGCCAATCGACGGCACCGCACCGAAGCAACGCAAGCGCCGGCAGCATCGCAGCATGATGCCTGATCTTCGGCCGGCGTCTGTATCGGAATCCAACGGCACCGATCCGCTTGCCGCGGCGCGCGAAGTCCTTGAAGCGGAAGGTACCGGCCCGGAACTGCCGGGCTTTCTGGACAGACGCCAGCAAGCGGAGAAAGCGGTCTGATGCGCTCGACGGAGGAATGGATCGGCCGCAATGACGACGACGGTCCGCCGCCGCGTGTCCGGCTGCGCGTGTTCGAGCGCAACGCTGGCCGTTGCTACATCTGCACAAGGCAAATCAGGGCTGGTGAATATTGGGAAGCGGATCACGTCATTGCTTTATGCAACGGCGGCGAGAATCGCGAGCGCAATCTACGGCCGATTTGTCGAAACTGCTGCAAGTCTAAAACGGCAATAGACGTTGCGGAGAAGTCGAAGGTCGCGCATATCCGTTCCAAGCACCTCGGCATCCGCCGCACGTCGCGGCCTATGGATGGAAGCCGGAAATCGCGATGGAAGAAGAAAATGTCGGGAGAGGTAGTCGCGCGTGACCGCATCTGCGCAGGAGGGGAGGAATAGGATGGGCGATTTTATTCAAGCGATGGTTGCGCTTCGTCATTGGCTTGAACGGCACAATCTTGGTGATACAGCGGTGACGATGGTGCTGCGTTTCGAGAACCCCAGTATGTCTTACGAAGCAGAAGCCGCGTTCCTTTACGACGCGGCAAAAGAAGCGACGATTCCTAGCGAAGGCCCACTCAATGACAAAGTCGCCGGGATTAACATCAGATTCGAGCACTCCCCATGACCGACTCGCGCATGGAGGAAATCCGGGGGAGGGTGGAGGCTGATCTTCTTGGTACGCCAGTGTTGCGCAAGTCCGCGTTCTTCCCGTGCGACGGTGTGCGTATTCGGCTGTCCCGTGATTGGAGTGCTGGCCCGCGTGCGTTAGTCATCGGCTGCAACGCTTCAACGGCAGACGCCGACAAGGACGATCCGACTTCCCGTTGGTGGAATGCGTGGTTTCGCCTGTTTGGGTTCGGCGGCTACGATGCGATGAACCTCTATCCATTTTGCTCGCCCGATCCGATGACGTGCAAACGGAGGGTTGATGCTGCGCTCAACGGCGGCGATTGGGGTGACCGTGACTTGCTCATGTTTAACAACCTTCCAACGTTGGTAAAGGCGGCGAAGAAAGCTGCACAAGTGTTCGTCTGTTGGGGCGCGATAGCGTGGGACGACGATTGGATTGAGCAAGTTGTCGAAGAAATCCAGACCGGCGAAGCGCCCTATCCTGATTTATGGTGCTGGGGGAAAACAGGCAGCGGCGCACCTAAGCATCCGCTCGCACGCGGCAAGCACCGCATTCCTGCCGATCAGAAACCTATTTTGTGGAGAGCGGCATGAGGACGGAAGCAATGCAAGAAATTGCGCAGGAATTGATGCATCTTAGCATCGTTCCTGATGGCCCTAACCGCCTCGTCCTTCTGGATGACCGCAGCGAAGAACCTGCTCCGATATATGCCAACTGGCCCGGCGCGCTCATGGCAATCATAGAAGCGTGCGGCGTACCAGACCTTCTCACCCGCCTTGAGGCGTATGCGCGCGTGGTGGAAAAGGCATTAGAGACCATCAAAGAAGCGCGCGAATCGTTGCGGGCAAAATCGACGCTGCACACATACGAACAAATCGTCGCGCTAGACGAACTACGCGACGCCCTCACGGCCTTGGAGACGGAAGGATGACGCTCTCGCTTCTATTCATTATCGCATCATCACTCGCGATATTGCCCGCAGGCACCGATCATCTCGCAGTCAAAGGGGATTACGATCTGACAAGTGACGTACGATGTCCTGTCCCAAAGAATATTGGACAATGGCACCAAAACATTTTAATCGAACTGCATAGTGATAAGCAGAGCACATCCGCCGCCGTTTGCCCTGATAGATCTATACACATCAGTACAGGAGCAACAGTCGATGAACTGCGCGAACTGCTTGCGCTCTCGCTGCAATCCCTAAATGACCGCGTGGCTGGGCCACTGGATTATCCGGACGAACTAAAAGGCTTTTTGTTTGCTCCAAAACAATATGATCACGAAACACATAAACCGATGCGAGTGGTTTACCAAGAAGTCGAACACATTGGCGATGCGTGCGGGGAGCCTGAGTTAAACGGCAAGATCAATGGTTGTTCGATTTCGATAACTGGTGGCGTGTGCATGATCATACTTCCTCTGCCGCATACATACGGTAAAAATTACGAGGATGCACTCTTTCGTCATGAACGCGCGCACTGCAATGGATGGAGGCATCCATAATGACGCGCCACTTATCCGAAGGAGAAAGCAATGGGTGAGATTTCTGGATCAGCCATTCACGGTATCGCCGCGATGATCGCGGCAATTGTCGTGACGCTATTCTTTCTCGCGCTTGGGGGCGCAGGAAGGAAATGACCGTGAAAAACCCACGCCCCCCGCCTCAGACGATAAGGGAGTAGAGAAATGAGCGAGACATTTGAGCGATGGGTTCATTTTGAACCATCACGTAATTGGATTCGCGACACGCCAAGCCGCAACTACGGCATAACAACGGCCAGTATAACATTCTTCGTTCGCGGTCCTAAAGGCGTTGTTCAGTGGAAGATTGGAACTGAATGGGGCATCAAAAGCGTTCGCGATCACCTTGCAAAGTTCTCGGTCCGCAACATTGAGGAAATGAGAATGCCAAGCGGATGGGATTTAGGCTATCATTCTTACAGGCCGATGTACGAAGGGCAGGAGCCGCTTACCGAAAGCTGCCCCATCCTTAACGGCGACCGCTGCTACTACAATGGCTCCAGCCTTAACGCGGATTATCTGATCGAAGGTTTCCTTGCCGGCGGCACGGACTGGCTGTGGCCAAAATTGGAGGAAGTGTACCGCGCACAGTTTGAGGATGGGCCGGAACCTGATTTCACGCCGCCTGAAAATCCGCATCCTGATGATCGCGCTAAAGCCGAGATCACCCCATGACTCCCTCTCGCCAAGCGCCGGAACGGAGCGAGCCTTTATGGCAGCGCGGGGTGTTCGCCATGAAAGGCGCAGGTGGGGGCGAGTGGACCGTTTCCGGCGAGTTCATTTACGGGAAATGGGGCATATCAAAACGCGACGGAGATGAGCCGGGACGCAAATTATGGAACCTGACGCACCTGCCGACCGGCTTTTGTGTGTTCTACACCACGGAAAAATCTGACGCCAAATTGGCGGCGAAAATCTGCGACGAGATTAAAGATTTCGCGAAAATCGATAGCATCGAAACCGCTGCCCCGTATACGGCGGCAGTAAAGCACGCCTTCGAGGCTGCTGGCTTACATCATCATGGCGGAAGCAGATTCGAGCGATGGGAAATCGCAAATGACGATCTACACGCTGGCTGACGTGCTGTTTTGGGGAACTGTTGGATTAGCCGGAACGCTCGCGGCAGTCCTGATCGGAACCTTTATCGAGAGGATCAAGCGTTGACCGAATTTCCTGGCGAGATTGTGGAGCGGTGCGCGAGGGCTTTCCGCAAGGAGTGGGGATTTTGGAATTTGCGTCGGAAGATGGACGGCAGTGGCTATGAAGCTGTACGTGCAGACCTGGAGGAACCTATCTCAGATGACACTCGCGAACTGTTCCATATCGGCCCGGACAATTTCGTGGAGCGGTTCAATGTCATGCGAGATCGCTCTTGCATTCGCGCCGCCCTTTCCGCGCTCCCATCCGAAGCACGGGGCGATGGATGGCAGTTGGTGCGCGAGGAAGCCATTGCGGAAGCGCGGCGGTGTCTATTCGACGCCGCTGATTACTGTTCGCTGCAATGTCCGATCTCAGCCCCAAAATGGAGAGAAGCCGCCGTAATGCTCGCCGCTGCACCTGTACGCCCCGACATTCCCCCCAAGGCGGGAGAGTATGTGGAGCGGCTGAACGCCGTTCTCGAATGGGCTGATGAATTGTTCGCGACAGTTGCTGCCTTACGCGACGGCGGGATCACTAATAATCAGCTTGAAGAAGCGTATTGCGGATATGCTGACGCAGCAAATAAACTGCCGCGCGGCCAAGCCGCCTCTGCCATCGCTTCCCTTGAGGGACGGGTGAGGGAGTTGGAAGCGCGTGACGATTTGCGCGACGAGGATTTGGACCGCGCAGTTCTCCAATACGCGCGTAACATTGCGCATAATGTTGCGATACGAGCGGCGGCGAAGGTGTTTGACGACAAGATTGCGCTCATAATTGCAGGCAAACATTCGGATGCCGCTAAGCAGGATGCAGTCACCATTTTGCGGGCTTATGCCAATAACATCCTCTCCCTCCTTCGCCCTGAAGCCGAGGGGAAGGAGGAGAGCAACACATGAGCCGCATTAGGGAGGGTTGGTTCGCCGTACAAGGTGCGATTGGGTATGCGGTAGTGTATCCTTGGTGTTGCCACCTTTTCAATGTGAAGCCGTGGAATGTGTGGTGGTTTTCGCTCTTTATTTTTTCCATCGGCGCGATATGGACCCTAATTTCGGAAGCCGAGACGAAGGAGACGGGGTGATGGGCGCAGGATTTATACTCGATGACGAAAACGGCTGCACAGTCGCAGGAGAACGCGACGATCTTGTGGCGGAAGTAATCGACCTCCGCCTCACTGTCTCCCGTCTGGAAGAGCGGATAAGGACGTTGGAGAGCAAGGATGCCTATCGTGAAGCGTGGCTTAGTGGTTTCGACAAGTGCAAACAAATTGCAGACATATACGCCAACTTTTCTGTACGCGAAAACGTCGAATTTGATGCTGCTAGGAATGGCAAGAGATGAGGCTGGAATCGCCCCGCGCCGCCCGCAAGGCTTTGTCCTCCTCGGGAGAGACAGAATGAGCAAATCAGTTCGCACAGATTACGCAAACGAAAGGCCCGCGCTAGAGCAATTCATCACGATTGAATTTGACTATGCACGGTGGGCGCGAAGGAGAGAGAATCTCATTGCAAACGGCTACCAAAATCCTTCGCCCGATACGTGCGCCCGCGCAGCTTTGTCCTCCCCCGCCATCAAGGGGGAGTCAGTGAATGCCTCTTAAAAGCCACGCTACGACAGCCCCGAGCGCCGCACCTATCGCCATAACCAACCAATTGACGCTGTCCTTAAAGCCGCCGCCGCGTCCTTCCATTTTCTCTTTCCACGCGGAGATACCTTCCAGCTTCTCCTGCAGTCCCGATAGCAGTGCGCTTGCTTCTGTCCTCAACAGCATCTTGCTGGTGAGATCGCTAAGCGCCTCACGAAATTCATTCACGCCCTCAAAACGTTTGTCATAGGCGGTTTCGGATTTAGTGACCGCCTTCTCGGAGGCCACCATAGCGATATTGACGCCCTCTTTTTGAGAGGCGAAGCGTTCCACGTTTCTCGCTTCGCGTTCCTCTGCAAGGTCAGAAACGGCAGTAACTTTTTCTTCAAGAACCCGCACTCGTTCGAGAAGGTACTTCTCGAAAGTGTCCAGTGTGTATATGAGCTGAGCGGTATCGCCGCACGCAATTTTAGGACGCTCAGCCATGACCGAAACGCCCCAACAGCAGAATCACCACTATTGCGGCGGTTGTGCAGAACGCCCAAACATAATCAGCGACTTCAAGACGGCGCATCACTGGCACTCACAAGTAATAGTTCACTAACAGAATCATCGCGACGAAAGTGGCTGCTGCCATTCCTGCACACGCAGCCAAAATAAAGTCTCGCGGTTCTAGCGCATCGCGATTACAACCGTCCCAACAGCAGTAGGATAAGGATCACGACCAGCACAATCCCGAGGATGCCGCCGAGAGCGTAGCCCTGTCCATAAAATGGGCCGCCACCATAGCCGCTGAATCCGCCAGCCAGGACGATTATGAGGATGATGAGTAGAATGAGACCGAGAGACATATCAGCCGCCCGCGCTTCCCAAATGAACGCCACTGACAAGCACCGACAGCACCCAGAAGAACAGGCCGCCGGGGATTAACCGCCAGCGCCATACTTCGTACGGCTGGTTGATGAAGGCCGAGATGCCAAACAGCACCAGAGCGACGACGAGAAAGATGAGTCCTAAGGGCATGGAATTTGCGCCTCCTTAGCGCTGTGGAAAATAGTGCCGATCATGTCATCCACCCGCCTTTGGAACGGGAGTTGGTGCAGCGGCTGGCGTGGGTGTTGGGGTTGGTGCTATCATCTGAGCCTTGGAAACGTCGGCACTGGTCTTTTTGTCGATCGTTCGCAATACGCCGCCGCCAGCGACGATCGCGGCCGCTAACGGTAGCGCTTCCGACGCCGTAGCCGGGATGAAGCAGCACACCGCGATTGCCGCGGATGATGTGTAAATCGCGAACGGCCGCGCCCATGAAGCCACGAGATCGTCAACGCTGCCGCCCCAATTGGCCATTGGCTATCCCCGACAGGCGGCGCGAGCCGCATCTCGCAAGGCGAGATAATCCTTTAGGAACCGATCCAGCATGGCATGGTGAACCACGCTGTTTTTCTCCTGCACGGCCTCTGCACCTTGGGCTTTTGTGTAAGGCACCACAGGGAGGCACAGTGCCCGCGCTGGAGGCGGTGGCGGTTGAGACTGGCTGGCGCATCCCAAGATGGCGAACGCGAGCGTAGAAACAGCTATGAGCCTAGAACGAACCATCTTTCATCCTCGTCTCTACGTCATCTGCCGTCGCACCCACGTCCTTGGCCTCACTAGCGGCCACGGCTTCCTGCTGATGCGCCGCGGATGTCGCATCGGCTGCCATCTGTTCCGCGCGCCCCTGCACCACACCTTCGGTCTGCTGCCGACCGCCAAACAGCCAGCGTATAATTCCCAGAACCAATCCTGCCAAGGCGGACCACATTAGGTCATCACGCTCCTAGGAAAGCCGCGCCGCCATTTGCGACGGCGCGAGTTGGCATGGGCCGCGCCCATGCGGGGGTGAAATCATCCGCCCGGCGTATTGGCCGTAATTGCGGCGCTGATCTTCGCTTTGTTCGCGTCAATCGCGTCTTGTACGGCCTGTAGTTTGGCAGGGTCTGTGCCGGCGTCTTTGAGCTGCTGAGCGATGTTCGTCAGCAAAGTAATGATCGAATCGTCCAGCGTGCTTTCGGCCTGAACGTCGGCCAGAATGTCATCAATTTTTGCCATCATTGTCTCCTGTAGTGCGATGATGCGGTCCAGTTTGGACCATCTGCGAAACCACATGGTTTCTCCGTTTGTCGCCCCTTATTTGCCCTTTGCCTTCGAGACAACCTTGGTATAGGCGGCCTGCACGGCGGCGTGCGCGTCCTGGATTTTTGGCGTAAAGCCAAGATCGGATTCGATCTGCTGGATGTACGACGTTACCGCCTGTCCAAATTTCTGCTCGCCGGGAATGCTAAGACCGAACTGCGCCGTAACAGCATTGACGGCGATCTGCGCCATCTTGCCGATAACATCCGGCGCGGCGGTGAAAATCTCATCTTCGATCTTGGTCACAATCGGAGCTATCTTGCTCCAAGCTGCCGTAGCGGCTGTTTCGAGGGCGCCTACGAAAGTCGAGAACCAGTCTGTCTGTCCACTCATGTTTCACCTTTGCGCTGTCGATACGGCCTGATCGCCGCATCGGGAATCGCGCCAGCACGCGACAGCGCCGACTGGCCCGTATAGAGCCTCAAAGCGAACCGACGCGATTCCCGATAGGGCGAATAAAGTGCTGCGGGCCGGACGCAACCCCGGCTGTTCGTGGGCCTTCAGCATCCGAGCGCAGCCCATTCCCCTAAGCGGGTTCGCCGCGACAGTATGACCGGACTTTGCCGCCGTGTTCCACATTCTCTCCCGTGGCTTACCCCGCAAGAGACACACAAACGACCGAGTAACCCGACAGTAACCCCCGCGACCTCGGAACTTGGGAGCGTGTCTGCTTTCCACGCCGCCGCAGCGGTGAGCCTTTGTCCCGGCCGTCTTACGATTGGGCCGCACCCGTCCGTGAACGGAAGTCGTAAGCCAAAGGCTCGCCGCTATGGCGCTCAATTCAATCAACAATGACATACGCCCCCGACTTCAAGCCATGTGCGGTCATACACTTGTTGACGCGCGACTTGGCCTGTATTCCTAGCACATTCAGATCGTCAAAACCAGCACTCGCCATACCGCCAGCCGCCGTAAGGACGGGCACCAGCGGGTTTAGCGTAACGCCGGGCAGGCCATTGGCAGCACCGCTTACCGCGCCCGCTCCAAGGTGCTGCAAATCGAAATGCTCTGGAAGTAGCTTCACTTCGGCAATGCAGGTCGCAAGATCGGCCTTGTATGCGGCCCGATCCGTGATCTCCACCGCTGCCGGGCCGGGATAGTTAGCCACGTTCGGCATTAGAGCGCAGCCGGACAGGGCTAAAGGTGCCACAATGATCGCTGAAACGTTCATGGCGGCAGTTCTGGCTCTTTCTCGTCCTCCCGTTCCAGCAGCAGCTTAAGCGCGTGCAGGATGCAGTAGGTCTCGTAATCGCGGCCTATGCCTTTGCCCTTCAGGCATTGGGTGATGGCGTGGAGGGTTTCGACGCGGGTCATTGGCCCAACTCTAATAATTCACGAGTTGCTTCTTGCAACCCACGCAACTGTGCAAAGATCGCTTCTTCGTAACTATTTCCGACAATGCAGAGTCCATATGATGGTTTGCCTTCTCCGCGCCCGAAAGGTGTTGCCCAGATGGCTGACCTACCCTTAGCAATACCGTCCTTGTGTTCGTCGGGAATTTTCATGTCGAGCGCCTCATAATAACCCCGCAAAAGACTCTCGATCTTCTGTTCCCGCGACATTGTTGACCATTCTTCTTCGGTCATTGTCCTATCGCTACGAAATCAGCCACGGCTTGCGGCGAAGCGAATTGATACGGCGCGTAGGCCGGCATGTCGAAATAGATGTAGGCAAGCGCGCCGGGACACCTGTACGTCGATATCCAACGCGTCTGATTAGACGGCGGCGCACCGGTTTCCGTGATCGCGAACGGAATGCCGAGCTGTGGACCTACATTGCAAACTGCAGCCGAGAAGTCCTCCGCCACGCCGGTTGCGTCGTAAACATCCTCGCCGAGAATATCGGTCGCCGGTCGCCAGGTATTGTAGAGTCCCTCCGCAAATTCTGTCGAATCTAGCGCGAATACCCATTTCACATTCACCACGCCGTCATTTTGGAAGATAGCAACGACATGGGCATAGGCAGCTTTGTAGAGCGTCGGGTCGCGATTGGGATTGGAGCATCGGCCGGAAGTCGTGACCGTTGGCTCCGAGAACAACCCAATCCATACCGGAGCACCAAGCGCCGCGATCTGATTGGCCTGCGCGTCGATCTGCGCATCATACTTGCCGGTAACCACATCGCTCAGAAGCACACAACCGGTGCCTTGGCGTGGGCTCCAAAGAATGTAAGGTATTCTGCTGTTCGTAGCGTCCCACTGGAAGCGGGAGACATAGGAAACCGTCCACAGGAAATCCGGGGCAATCTTGTCCAGATCGAGCTTGCGCCCTATCTGCGCTTCGAGCGCGAGAACATCAGCCTCCCTCGATGCCCCGCCATTTGGGGCGACGTGGGCGCCTAGCAGCACCTTGGCCGGTGGATTGCCACGCGGCACACCCCCGCCGGATACGCAGCCAGCGAGGCATAGAGTGCTTGCAATCAGAAACCGCTTCATCCATCCTCCAACCGCTGCGGCGGTGCCCAAACGCTATCGCGAAGGTCCGCTGTGCAACGGGGTTAGCTATCGGCCGTAAACTACCTCGGTCCGCCGCAGCATTTTCAGCTTCCCTCAAGGAACAAAGCACCTTCGTAAAATCGCCGCTTCAGAAGTCCCTTGACCTCGGCGGTTCCAACCCTGTCCCACTTCGGAAATTCCTTGGCCGCACCCATCCAGTCACGTTCCAATATCTTCGCCAGAAGCGTTGAACCTCCGAATGCGCCTAGTCCGATATTGTAGGCGAGACTGATGCACGCGGCGGCCTGCTGGACTGACAATTTGACCGCGCTCGTTTTCATGGAAACGACCGTCTCCACATTCGTCACGCGCTTCTGTAGGTCGGTGTCGGCTTGTGCCTGCGTCCAGACTGTTCCTTCGGTAATGCCGTTTCCCGTGCTGCCCCAACCGATGGTCCATGTGCCGCCCGAATCCTGGTATGCCTGAAGCCGACACGACTCGCGAGCCTTGATGAAATCGAGCGCGATCTGGTTCATGGCAGCTCAATCGCCTCTACCGTCCCATTCCAAACACTATTGGTGTTCAAAACGGCTTTGCCTGCAACATCAGTCCAATAAGGCGTCCCAACCGTCAACCCGGTGACGACAGCGCATTGGTTCAACTGACGCCCTGTCATGGCGACTGCGCTATCATTTTCGGCAATCATAGACGGTCCTGCTTGCGTTCCCGTCAGCGCATGGTTTCTGCTCGGCGAAGCCCCCGTACCGTACGAGACTTGAAACGACGCAATTCCTTCGGGTGCTGCCGCCGTGGAATTTGTCACATACCCAAACGCGCAAAACTGTACGATGCCGCTGATCGCCGGTGTGATCGAGCCGGAGAATCCCCCCATCGTCGCAGCCGATAGACTGTTCGGCGACCATGTATCCAATATGCCTTGATATGTCGCTGCCGCCTGTGTGCCGTTGATCTCGCTTGCGCTTGCGAACCATGAGGCCACCGGCTTGACCGCGTAGGTCGTAGCCGCCGTCTGCAAGCGAAACGTCTGGCTTTTGTTGCTCAGGCTCGTCAGGTTGAGCTGATCGATCGACGATCCGAGAAACGACGTTCCGACGGAGATCGAGCCTTCATTGGCGATCTGCAATCGGCCACTGCTCATATCCAGCATTCCGCCAGGGTCGGAACCGTCTCCCATCGTGCCCCCGGTGAACGTAGCGGGGGCACCGTTAGCCACGTCATAAACGATAGTCTTGCCGTGATTTTTGAAAGTGAAGTTGGTGAAGTTGGGGTTCGCAGTTCCGCTGCCGTGCATGTATACGGAGACTGAATCTGGATCGGGTACAATCCCCCCTCCGTCATCGCGGCAGCCCACGAATTTCGGCCAGCTTGTGTTGTCGGCAATCTCGTAACTGACGCGATAGGATAGAACGAGGCAATCGACAAAGGTCAGGCCGTCGTTGCCGTTCCCTGAATTGACGGCATAGATACCGGATGAATTGACCGTACGCGCATCGCTGATGAGCGTTCCGCCGCCGCCGTAGGCCGGATTGGTGAAGGTGAAGTTTGCCGACGTACAGCCGGAATTGAGCGGCGCGGACAATTGCACGAGTTTCAGTGCTGAGTGGTTGTTTGACCGCGCAAGGACGGTCAGGCTGCCCGGGTCGCATGCGCTGGCTGCCACAGCCGAGCCGACCTGGATATCGTCATTGATGCTCGCCAGCGCGATAACGTCGCGCCTGCCCGTCACATCTTCCCAAGTACCTGCAATCACATCGGACGGAGCAAATGTCGTACCCGGAGCGTAGGCATGTGTGGTGTCGATAACCGTCAGGGAGGGAATGTATTTAACACAACTGCCATTGATCCCTTGTGGCGTCAAATCATCCCCGGTTGCCCATGTGCTTGCAGCGGAAATCACATATTCGCAAGTACCGCCGGGACCGGAAATGATGCTCGATATCGTGTACGTCTCACTGACGTTTGCACTATTCTTGAACAGCGTATTATCGCACTCTACGCCCTTGAAATGTTCTACGTCGTGGTTGTTTGCCATATAGAGGCAGCCGCCAAGACCGGCATGAACAACGACGTTCTCGACCACAGCATTCGGCGCACCTTCGACATGGAAGCCCCGGCTGAAGCCGAGAATGTTGACATCCCGTAAAATTGTACCACGCGCGCTTAGTTTGATCCCGGTTGGCGAGTTTGCCTCGAAATTTTTCTTCGCATCCATCAACTGGCGATGCGTGGCCGTGCTGGTTATGTTATCGACGGCTTTGTTGATGAAAGTGCAGCCCTGAAACCCGCTGTTCGTGTTGTTCAGATTGACGTTAACCGCCCCGCCGGAATTGTCTATTTCAATAGCTCCGGGGGTTGTTGTCCAAACAGTCGTATTCGGCAAATGTGTTCCTGTCTGACCACAGTGGAACACCATTCCGGCCGGCATTGCCGGAGAAGTGCTGAGTGTGAAGTGCAACCCGTCGCCATAGATGTCCGACAATCCTTGCGCCGTCGCGGCAGCCACAAGCGACGCGAATTGCGCATTGCAATTCGCAGCCGCCGTCGTACAGCCATAGCCCCTGATGGAAAGGTGCGCCAGAGTGGCAGCGTCCCCGGTCGCAGGATCAATGATGACGACATTCGATGCGGGCGCCCCGAGATTGACAAGCCCGGCATTGGCAACCGGATCAATAATAACCACATTCCCGGCAGGAGCGCCGAGATTCACAGGTGCCGCTATTGCAGTCGAAGCGGTCAGCAGCCCAAGCGCGAGGGCGAGATGTTTCAACATCAGTGGAATTTCTGGTGATGGAGTTCGGCAATCTGAGACTTCAATCCCGCGATTTCCTTCTGCTGCGCTTGGATGGCAGCAACAAGAAATGCGGTCATTTCTTGATAGCGGACACCTCTCAATTTTCCATCGCCTCCATAGCCCGCAAGGCGCGAATCAATCTTTTCGATTGCATGCGCGCCAAGACCAGGCTGCATCTTCTTGTCGCCCTTCCATTCCGGCGTGGTATGTTTCCAAGTGAACCAGAAGGGTTTCATCTGCATCAATTCTGATAGGGCTTGGTCTCCATCTATGAAGCCGTGATTATCCTTCAGTTCTTCGAGGGATGCCAAGCACGCAAGACTGTCGTCCTGATTAATGACATTCGTGGCCAAAATGCAGAGCGTTCCCTGAGTTGCGGCTGAGGAGTTTGCCAGATTTGGAATCACCAGTTTCCCGGTGTTCCCTGAATTGCCGAGTGTGATTATTCCCGTCGATGTCCCGGTATTGATATTTGTCGCGAAGTTGCTGCTTGCATTTAATGAAGCTGTGGCGCCCGTTTCGGTAATGCCGGCATTTAACGTCAGCAACAATGGCACTGTGCATCCTGTGCTGATGCAATCGACCTGGTTCACACCTCCGGCGATCAAATCTGCGTGTCCTGACGCGCCGCCAACGCCTGTTGTCGTGTCGCCGCGATTGGTGATGAGGTCAGGGACGGTCGCAGTCGGGGTAGAATTGAGAAGTTCGTATGATGTGGTCGTATTGGCGAGGACGTTGGCGACTTGATTGATGTTGGTCGTCACCATGCTCAGTGCGCCGGTGATGGTCACATTGCCGCCAAAACGCGCCGTACTGAGATTGGTACACGTCAAGTTACCGCTGCATGTAGGCGGCTCAACATCAAGCGTAAATGTCGTCGTGAAAGTCGTCGCGTTTGTGCTGGTGAGCGCGGGCGCGAAGATTTTATTTATGTTCACGTTGGCGATCGTGCCGCTGTCGGTCGAGTCGTTGATGGTCGTGGCGTCAATAGCCCAAAGCTGCTGTCCTGCCGCAGTTCCCATCACAGGGAATGTCAAATTGCTGATACCACCATGCCGCACAATGCCGGCGAACGTGGATTGCGCCGTCGAGTCGCTGTAGAGCGCGAAATTATTTGTTGTGCCGCCCGCGTTCGTCCCGCCGTTGCCGGTGATGTAAATGCCGCGATTGTTGGTCGTACCGGTCACCGCACCGCCGCTGGGAACGACGCTGTAATAGTCGTAATTGTTCAGCGTCCCGCCACCTGACGATCCGGTCAAACCGTTGGCAGAAAATTCGATGGACGTACACGTACCGCTCGCACAACCGTTGCCTGCGTTCTTCGCGTCGTCCAGAAATCCACGATAATTCGGAATGATGAGACCGCTGTTATTTGTGAGCAGATTATTCTCGAAACCGATGACGGCAGTTCCGGTTCCGGTATACCCCGCGTCCAGCGTCTGATTGACCATCACGCCTTCATAATTGGCGAGATTAGCGGCTCCTGTAATATGCGAATTAATCAGGATGGAATCGGCGTTCGGTGTACCTGCGCCGCTCATCGTGTAGACGGAATTATCGCGAAGGCCGGCAAATGTGCCCGTTCCGGTATAGGCTGGCGAACCACTCAGGCGCAGTGTCGAGATACCATCGCTATCAATGCCTTGAACATTGAACCCGGCACTGAAGACGTTATCCGTATTGTTGAGTGGGATCGTTGCACCGCTGGTTCCGGTATTGACGATGGCTGCCGTGCCAAGCCCGAGATTCGTTCGTGAAGTCGAAGCCGACACGACATCGGAAAGGTTGTTGCCTGGTCGCAAAGCCGAGATGGCGTTGATTGGAGAATTGCTTTGTGCAAGCGCGACAACAGCAAAAAGAAGTCCACCTGCGATGACGATGAAACGCCGCATCACTGTACCTCTGTCGCTGACCAGCGATGACCGATGGTCGTTGCGTTCACGCTCACCGCAGCCGTGATGACGGAATTAGGCGCAACGATTAAAGAAGTGGAGCCACATGGCGGAAGATCGGCAAAGTTGGTTGCCCCTGCTACGGTAGCGCTTCCCGTTACGCTGACGTACAAATCTTCCGTCGCCGCGATGCCTTCTCCTGCTGCCGTGCAAGGATTCTGGATCACGAAACCCTTGCGCGATGCGTTGGACGCCGCCGCATTCTGCGCCGTTCCGCCTACCGTCAGCGTGCCGCCGCGATCAGTTGGCGCAACGCCAACGGGGGCCGGACTAACGCCGCCACCCGCGCCCGTCACCGGCACAGGATTGCTGCCCGTATATGGCGCACCCGTCGAATCCGAGAGTGCTGTCACGCTTTGGCTTCCCCCGAAGTTCGGTGGATCGGCCCATGCCGCTGTCGCGACAAGCAGCATCGCGCCTGTTAGAGCAAATATCCTTCGCATTATCGCACCCAATAGCCGACTTCCGGGGCGTAGGTTGCTGCCGATGGCGCGGTGAGTACCGGATACCAGATGTACAGAAGCGCAGTATGGCCTGCGCCGATAACGACCGGAGGCAATGCCTGCGGCATGATGTTGGCGTTCGCGACTGTGATTGAACCGACTGCACCTTCCACGCTGCCAAAGGTGAGCAGATTCATATCGCCCACGACATTGATAACCGTCGTTGACACGCCGGGGCGGATGTTGCGAAGCGGCACGATGGTTCGCGCTGCGCCAGATGCGGCCGGAGCCACAATAGCGCCGACGTTGATAACTGCGGGCGACGTTACGTTTGCCGCCATGTTCGGACTGTTGGAAGTCAGTGCAGTCCCGCCCGAGGTGTAGCGGTTGATCGAATCCACCACGACCGCAATCGCCGAATATCCTGCCGTAGTCGTACAGGCACCGGCCGCGATGGCCGTCAGTGCCACATAATCAAGATAGAGCCGCTGGCCGGAGGCCGAGCCATTATAGACAGTCACGAACGGGGAAGTTGCGACCTGTGATGTGCCGTACGTCGGCACGATCCCTGATGCAGATCCGGCCGTGAAATACGATCCTTCATCCGCCAGATTGTGCGCCTTACGGACAAGGGGCTGCGTATAGAATTCGCCGTATGCACCTTGGCGTACGGCTACATCGGTATTGAGCGAATCCAGATTGATCGAGGGAAGCGCGCGCGAGACGAGGCCCTTGATCAGGGCTTGCGGTGAGAGTGCCATTTATTTCTCCGTTAGAAAGGCGGCATTTCGTAAGGCACGAAGCCGCCGCCGGCTGCTTGAGCCTGTGTGATTGCCAGTAGTAATTGCGCCCGCATCAGATCGTTCAGTTGTGCCAAGCGAGGCGAAGGGTCGATGGATATGAGCGACTGAGGCGACAGTACAATTGCCCCGTTCGCATCGACGGTCGGTCCCGTTATCGAGACGGACCATCCGCCGGATTGCCCGACGTTCCATGTCCCGAGCTGCCCAACATTCCATGCCCCGGACTGCGCAGACGCGACAGGACTGAGAATATTGTCGATATCGTGCGACAGTGGCTGTACGACAAGCGGCGTGCCATCGGGTGGATTCTCCACAATGGCGCCGAACTTCGCATTGCCGATCAGACCGCCTGCCTGAAACGGCGTCCCGAGCGTGGTATTAATCGTGGCGAGCGAAGCATCCTTTGCCGCTCCGGTCGTGTTGGTTGCAATCGCCGCGAGATTACCGCCCGTTTCCTGCGCTGCGTTCGTCGGCAATGCTTGCTTGTTCGCTACCAGAGCGGCCGTGTTGTCGGCGATTGCCCCAAGATTGCCGCCCATTTCCTGCGCCGCATTGGGTGGAAGCGGGAGCGTATCGATGCTCAGGGCTGGTACCGTCGATACCGATACGGAACCCGCGACCTGCAGAGGCGGCATTAACTGCGCTTCGATATCTTCCAGTGTCGATTCTTCCGCTGCGTTCAAAGCTAATGGCGGCGTGACCGTGACGCGGTAAATTATGTACTCGCCCGTGGTCGCATCGATGCCGAGGAAATCGCCGGTGGTTTCATCGAGAATCCAGCGCGGGGCTTCCAGAGCGTTTGACGTATCGGTTTTTGTCAGCATCAGAGCCTCAGAATGTGTTTGTCAGCAGCACGGCGACATTATTGGATATGCCCTTCTTTCCGACATTATCCGTCACCGTACAGATGAATTGGCCTGCCAATGTCGAATCCGGTTGCGGCGTCCCGCTGAATGTCGTTCCCGCCAGCGTCGGACTCGTGATGGTAATTCCGTGTTGGCCGCTTACTTGCGACCATTGGTATGTGTAGGGCGCAGTGCCCCCCGTCGGCATACACGTCACGGCTGGCGTGGTCAGCAAGCCCTGCCCCACGGCTCCGACCGATAGCGGCGAAGCTGGACAGGCGAATTGCCCTCCGCCTCCTGCTCCGCCCACACCGCCGCGCCCGAGCCCGAGCGTGGCAACGCCTGCTATGACACATCTCCGCTGGCAATCCAGATATTCGCGGCGACATTCAGAATTGTCGCCAGGCCGTTCTGCGGAATGTTCAGCGGGCCGTTTGTCGTCGTCCCATGCAGATAGAGCGTGACACCCGTATCGCGAACCAGCGTGAGCAGTCCCGCCCCGATATTCGAGATTGCAACCATATCGCCGATCGTCCACGCGACCGTCGCCTGTTTCGTGATCGTGTAATTATGCGCAGCGCCCGAATTGTGCTGTACGCATTTGCCGCGGTCAGCCAGAACGAGCGCATATGTCCCGTCCTGCTCGTTGATCGGTGCGCCGAGATAACCAAGCGACGAACCTGTTGTCGCGTCGGTCGGGATTGGATTGAAGGACCATGCGCCGGTAACAGCCGCCGCGCCGTCCTCAAACGGAATTGTATGACCCGATGTCCCTGTATTCTCGACTGCGGCTGTACCAAGCCCCAAGTTCGCCTGCGCCTGCGCATTGTTCGCGAGATTCGAGAGCAGTATATCGGCACCAGCGGGCGGCGTAGGCGACACATTCGAGAAGAACCCGAGATTGGCACCTCCCGAATCCGTCCAGCCGACATCATAGAGAAGGCTTGTATCGCCCCATGCGATCTCGAATTGACCACCGCTATTGGCCGACAGCGGATTAGGCAATGGCGTAATGAGATTCTGGCCGTCATAGACGTTCTGCAGGACGGCCGTGCCTGCCTGATAGAAGAACAGCTGCGCCCCGGCGACAGGCTCGCCGTCGATGTTCAGCGCGGGATTGGGTAGGCCGAGAAGCCGTCCTGCGGTCATGGATTGGCCTGCTGTTGGAAGCCGATGGCCGTTGCCGCAGCTGGACCGTGAAGCGTCGGACGCCTGATCTTCGCGGCCTGTGCGAGTACCTGGCGAAGCTGTGCGCTGT
>Ga0247668_1000054_pt1 | contig 42049 bp, 68 predicted proteins | sample CNK09_metaG_FD_182737 | JGI IMG/M metagenome (GOLD analysis project Ga0247668, IMG submission 182737) | Soil microbial communities from Purdue University Martell Research Forest, Indiana, United States - CNK09 | ecosystem: Environmental > Terrestrial > Soil > Temperate forest > Bulk soil...
GGGTCGATGGTTAGCTGGCTCACTCTCCACCGACCTGGATATCACAGGATCTCGGGTCTTCAAATGATGAATTGGGGAATCCCCCGCTGCGCGTTGCGCGGGACGATCTCCGTGAACATGGACTGCGCGTGGGTAGACAGTCGTAGATGGAAGCGCGCGAAACGCCGCTTCAAGGAGCGTTATGCGTAGGCGCTATCGCTGGGATGCCACCAGCAAGAGCATGGTTGAAGTGCCGTGGGATTCGCGCCAGCAGTCCCTGGCGCCGGCGATCTGGGATGACCTGCCCGCTTATGAATCCCCCATCGATGGACGCGTTGTGGACGGGCGTAGGCAGCGCAGGAACGATCTGGCGCGCTCCAACTGCCGACCCTATGAGGGGCGCGAGCAGGAGTCCAAAGAGGCTGCCAAGCGGCGGGCCGAGTTGGACCGACAGACCGATCAACTGGCCGAGAAAATGGCGCATCGAGCGTGGGCGGAAGCCCCCGAGCGCATTCGCAAAGTATTCAGAGGTAGGTAATGGCTCTCAACGACGCAAACATCAATGAAACCATGGCAGCCGACTGGGAGGCCATCCGCGGTAAGTACGCGATGGAAGATGAGCCGCCTGAGCCGCATACTCCGGAGCCTGTCGAGGCGAAGGGCGAACAAGCACCGGCCAAAGAGCCGGATGAGGGACGCGATGAGCGGGGCCGGTTCACGCCAAAGGCGAAAGATGAGAAGGGCGAACCTGCAAAAGCAGGCCCTTCCCCCGGAATACCTGAAACTGTTCCGGTTGCACCTGAGACTCCAGTTGCTGGACCTCCAGGAGTCGCTGCAGAGAGGGACGTTAATCGGGCGCCTTCTACGTGGAGACCGGCCGCGCGGGCCGAGTACGACAAACTCCCGCCTGCCATCAAGGCCGAGATACATCGGCGCGAGCAGGACTTCCATGACGGCCATCACCAGCTAGCGCCCGATGCTCAGTTGGGCAAGTCGATGCGCGAGGTGGTGGCGCCCTATAAAGCGCTGATCGATGCCGAAGCGGGGGGTCGACCCGAGGTGGCCTTCGCCGAGCTCATGAAGACCGCGGCCATCCTGCGCATGGGAACACCGCAGCAGAAGCGGGACGTCGTGCTGGGGGTGGCCCGGCAGTACGGAGTGGATCTTGGGCTGCAGCCAACCCAGCCCGGACAACAGCCGGGGCAGCAACCGACCCAACCGCAGACCTTCCAAGATCCGCGCGTCGATCAGATCCTGCAGCATCTGAACACCCAGCAGCAGCAGACCGCACAGCGGGAGCGGGAGGCTTTGGAGTCTTCGGTCACCACCTGGATGAGCGAGGTGGATGAGAAGGGACAGCCCAAGCATCCGTACATTGGGGATATCGGGGCCGAAATGAGCGCACTCGTGCCGCAAATTCGCGCCGCCAACCCTAGCTTAGCGCATAGCGAAGTGCTACAACGCGCCTATGACACCGCGACTTGGGGTAACCCCGAGATCCGCGCACTGCTACAGCAGGCCCAAGGGAATGGGCAAGTCCGCGAGGCTGATAACCAGAACCGCGTACGAGAAGCCAAGCGAGCCGCGAGCGTGAATGTGCCTCGGCGAGCGTCCACTCCGAGTCCCGGTAAACCCGGAACGATAGACGAGACGATCGCTGCGACCGCACGTGAGTTGGGACTCATCAGCTAACCGTATGAACTGGAGTCACCATCATGCCCGCGGGCATTACCTCACTCTTTACGGCGTGGACGGAACTTGCGTCCACGACGTTCCGCAAGCACCGCACCGAAGTCGCTGACAACGTCAGCAAGCACAACTGGCTCTATCGCCGGCTCATGGCGAAGGGGCGCATCCGCACCGAAGACGGCGGATTGTCGATCGTCACGCCCCTGGAATACGCCACCAACTCGACCTACCAGCGCTACTCGGGATTTGATGCGCTGGCCATCAACGCGGTGGACGTGCTGACGGCGGCGGAATACCCCTGGCGCCAGGTCGCCGTGAACGTCGCGGCCTCGGGTCTCGAGCTGCGCACGAACATGGGCGAGAGCCGGATCATCAATTTCACGAAGTCGAAGCTGCGCAACGCCAACAACAGCTTCAAGAACGGGCTCTCGACCGATCTGTATTCGGACGGCACGGCCGCCAATCAGATCAACGGTGTGCAGGCGCTGATCGCGGATACCGGTCTCGGAACGGTGGGACAGATCAACTCCACCAGTTTCCCCTTCTGGCAGAGCATCGTGCAATCAGCAGCCGCTCCGCTGCAGGGCGGCGGTGCATTGACCCTCGGACCCTCCACCATCGAATCGCTCATGCTGGCGCTGTACATCAAGCTCACCCGCGGCATCGACATGCCGGATGTGGGGGTGTTCTCGGATGACCTCTTCACGATGTACGAGCAGAGTCAGACCTCGATCAAGCGCTACACCGACAAGGACACGGCGGATGGCGGCTTCATCACGATGAAGTACAAGGGAATGGATATCGGTTTCGACTCGAGCGGCGGCATCCCTGCCACGCACGGGTACTTCGTCAACACGGAGTATTTCGAGGCGGTGGCACACCGGGACGCCAACATGACCATCATGGATGAGTTGCACAGCGTCAACCAGGATGCCGTGGTCATCCCCGTCTTGTGGATGGGCAACCTCACGTGCTCGAACCGCAGCCTCCAGGGAGTCCTCAAGGCCTAATAAGCCGAAGGAAAACACGAACATGTTTGCAGCAATCTCTCCCACGGTCGGTACGCAGCCGTTCAACGATTGGTTCACACCCGACACGGTGCAGCGCCAGCCGCTCGGCATGACGATCAACGCTGTGGACCCTTACTGGGGTACCGGTGAGTTCATCTACGTCAAATCCAATGACGTGATCCTGAAAGGTTCGCTCGTGGCTTGGGACGAGACCTACACGGGTGTCTTGCTTCCCTCCACCACGCTGCAGGGCTTCCCCTTCGGTGTCGCGATGGCGCCCATGGCGGCTGGTGTCTTCGGCTGGTTGCAGATCTCGGGGCGTGCGGTTTACAAAACCAGCGCTACGGTCGCAGCCGATGCCAACGTGGCGATCGCAGCCGCAGGGGTTGTGGGCGCGTCCGCCACCGGCAAGCAGCTGGTGAACGTACGCAACCGCGTCTCCGCCACCGGCACCATCACGGTCTCGGCGCTCACTACCAACGGCAACAACGTGCTGCTGTGTCAGAAGGGCTATGACGGGTTCTTCCTCGGCATGGCGCTGTCCGGCACGGGTATCCCGGCCTCGACGGTCGTTGCAGGCCTGGACCCGGATGGCAAGCGCATCTACACCGGATCGGCCATCGGGACCTTCGGAGACAAGAACTCGACCGCCTCTGGTCAGGTGACGATCACGGGAACGTACACCGGCTACGGCTCGGCGATCATCAACCGGCCCTTCGCGCAAGGGGCGATCACGTGAGCGCGCAAACCCGGATGGTCGTGGCGGGACTGTCAGCCGTGGCGGCGCGTGCTATTCAGGGCACCGTAGCCAATAACCTCACGGCTACGGGCAGCACGCAGGCGACGGCGCTGGCGCTGCCCGCGGATATCTGCAAGTTCACGACCGTTGCGGCGAGCACCGGCGCCATCATTCCACCCTCCAATCCGACCGATTCGGGAACGGTCTACAACGGGGGCGCCAACGCGCTTTCGTTGTATCCCCCGGTGGGCGGCACGATCAATGGATTGAGTGCGAATGCCGCCTATTCAATCGCAACCGCGACTCCGTTTGTGGATTGGTGGTGCATTGATCCATTGACCTACATTGCTTCGCAATCTGCTTGAGCGGCTAACCCGCTCGATATTTTTACTCGGAGATAACCTCCTATGGCGATCGGTTTGGCCAAAGAGATCATGCCGCACGTGCGGTTCGAGAATCGCGACTATGGGCGCGACGAGGAAGCCTCTATCAAGGCAGGACGCCATATCCCGAAAACCTCCACCTTCATCATCATCACGAGTCACGGGAGCAAAGACTCGTCAGACCAGATTGCGGATGAGTGGCTACCCCGGAAGCGCCGGGAGGCCTCTCAGGGTGCTTACAACATCGAGTGGGTCGAGCACTTCGAACGCCAGTACAAAGCCTGGCGCGAGGGCCACGAGTTGCCCCGGGATGGCACCCCCATTATGACCTGGCAGATGGTGAGCCCTGAGCAGAACACGCGGCTGCGGGCTCTAGGCATCACGGTGGTGGAAGATCTCGCGGCCATTCCCGATACGGGTTTGGCCGAATACGGGTTGGATGCGCGCTACATGCGCGATCTGGCTCGCGCCTGGATCGCCGAAGGTCAGCAGAAGGGGATCAACGCCCAGGAGCTCGCCAAGGCCAAAGCAGAAATTGAGCGGCAGCGGCTGGTGATTGATAGTCAGGAGGGGCGATTGAAGGCCCTCGAGGCTCGGCTCGAGGAGGACGTTCCCCGCAAGCGCAAGCGCGAGGAAGCCGCGTAGGAGTACCTTGAGCCTCCTCACGATATGTCAGAGCCTCACACTGCGGGTGCTGAAGTCCAAACCGATCGTGGCGGTGACTTCGGCTGATCCTGCGGTTTTGCAAGCTGTCGAGCTGATTAACGAAGCCGGCCAGGAACTGTGCGCCCGCCACTCCTGGCAGGTGATGACCCGGGAAGCGACCTTCAACACGGTTGCGACCGAGGTCCAGGGCACGATCCAGAATATTGCGGGCATTGACTTCAACTTCATCGTCAATGAGACGATGTGGAACCGGACCCAGCGTCGTCCGCTCTTTGGTCCGAAGTCAGCCGCCGAGTGGCAGAACCTCAAGGCGCAGTTCTCCTCCGGTCCGTGGGTCTCCTATCGATTGCGGTCCAATCAGATGCTGTTCTTTCCGACACCAGCCGCAGGGCAGTCGGTCTATTTCGAGTGGTGCAGCAAGTACTGGGCAACCTCCAAAGACGGGGCGCCGCAAGCCGGATTGCTCCAGGATAGCGATGTCGCGATTCTGGATGAACGTCTCCTCACCTTGGATGCGATCTGGCGATTCAAGCGCGCTAACCAATTGTCCTATGACGAGGACTACGAGAAGGCCGAGGATGCGATCGCGGATGCGATCTCGCGCGATGGCAGCAAACCGCGCCTGAATCTGGCGGGTCCGCCGAACGAATTGCAACCGGTGGTCACGGTTCCGATTGGAAATTGGACCCTATGAGCTTTGGACGCTCAGCACGGCGCAAGGAACCGGTCCGGCAGATCGAGCCGGAGAGTGAATCCGTCGCTGCTCCCGTGGGCGGAGTCAACGCGCGCGATGCGTTGGCCGCTATGCCGCCGACGGATGCAGTCACCGCCTCCAATTGTTTCGGCACTCCGTCCTATGTGCAGATCCCGCGTAACGGCACGGTGCTCTGGGCTTCCGGATTGCCCGGCGCAGTCGAAACCATCATGGCCTTTAACGGCCTGACCACCCGCAAGCTCTATGGCGCGAGTGTCGCCGGTATCTACGACATCACCGCCCAAGGAGCTGTCGGAGCGGCGGTGGTGGGCAGTCTCACGAGTGCCCGCTGGCAACATGCCATGTTCAATGCAGGTGGCGGGAATGCGCTGATCGTGGCCAACGGCTCGGATACGGTTCGACGGTATGACGGTGGCGTACAGGGCTCACTCACGACTCTGAAGACGCTCGTGGGCGGCAGTGGCTATACGGCAACGGGAACCTATACCGCAGTCCCGCTTACGGGCGGTACGGGCTCGGGCGCGAAAGCCACGATTGTCGTGGCCGGCGGTGCGGTGACCTCGGTGACCGTAACTACGATCGGCTCTGCCTATCTGGTCGGCGATGTGCTCTCCGCTTCCAATGCCAATCTGGGCGGTGCGGGATCGGGATTCACCATCACGGTCGAAACCGTGGGCGGTTGGTCCGCCACCAGCATCAGCGGAACGAATTCACTGACCGGGGCTGCGTTGGTTCCCTCCACCCTCATCACCGTCACGGTATTCAAGGAGCGCGTCTGGTACATCGAAAACAACACGATGAACGTCTGGTATGCCACGATTAGGGGCTATCAGGGCGTGCTCACCATGCTGCCGCTGGGTCAACTCTTCAAGAAGGGTGGCACGCTGATGCAGATGGCCACGTGGACCATCGACAACGTCTCTGGGATCGATGACTACGCGGTGTTCATCACGAGTGAGGGTGAGGTCGCGATCTACCAGGGGTATGACCCGGCGCAACTCTCGACATGGTCACTGGTCGGCATCTTCAATATCGGCCGTCCGATCGGCAGACGCTGCTATACGAAGTACGCCTCCGACATCGTAGTCATTACCGCGGATGGACTCACGCCGCTCTCCAAAGCGATGTTGACCGATCGCACGCAGGAGGATGCGCAACTCACCTACAAGATCATCAATGCGATCAACAACGACGTGCAGGCATTCAATGCCAACTTCGGATGGCAGGTAATCGATTACCCGCTGGGAAACAAGCTCATTTTGAATGTACCGGACCAACTCAACACGGTCATGCATCAATGGGTGATGAACTCGGTAGTCAAATCCTGGTGGCGGTTCGACGCGTTGAATGCCAACTGCTGGGAGTTGCAGCAGGATTCACTCTATTACGGTGGCAGCACGAAGGTGTTCCTGGCTGACACGGGGCTGTCGGATGCTGGGACCGCAATAACGGTTGATTGCAAGCCTGCTTTCTCGTACTTCAATCAGCCCGGCAAGCTCAAGAACTTCATGATGGCGCGGCCTGTGTTTCTGGCGAGCGCGAAGATTGCGCCGCAGATCATCATGAACGTGGATTTTGCGGATGTGATCAATCCCTCGCCGCCCTTTCTCTCCGGAGGGACCGCGCCGTGGGACACGAGTCCGTGGGATGTGACGCCGTGGGGGGATTCGGCGCCTGCGATCAGCATCAAGAGTTGGCAGGGTATTGCGGGGTTAGGCTATGCAGCAAGCGGACGGATCAGCATCCAACTCTCGGGTGTCGTCTCTCAATGGTACTCAACCGATTACCTCTTTGCAGACGGCGGCCCGCTATGAACGAAAGTTGGTCTTTGGGGATGATGAGCGGGTTGCCCAGTGGTGCCGAGAACGACTGCCCAACTTTCTGGGATGGAATGGTCACTACATTGCCATCGGGTATTCGGCAGGCCCAAACCTTCTGGGGGCTGTCGTTTTTACTCAGTTTTCCGGTGCCAACATTGTCATCGCCTGCGCACTTGAGGCGCCGCTCACCCGTCGATTCCTGCGGGCAATCTTCTACTATCCCTTCCTGCAGCTCGGGTGCCGACGAGTCACAGCCCTCATCGACGCGGACAACGCCAAGTCCATCCGTTTGGTTGAGCACGTGGGATTCGAGCAAGAGGGACGCATGAAGCACGCGACGACAACAGGGGATGTGTTGATTTACGGCCTCACGAAGGAGCGCTGCCGATGGCTCTGAGATTCCGCGGCCTCGATGGGCCTCTGGAGACGGTCTACCGGAAGGACTCCGGATCGCCACCGCAAGCCGTCGATCCCTACACGCAGGCGGCGGCTCAGTACGGCCTCTCGACAGGGACGGCGCTATTCAACGCGGGGCTGAATCGCACTAACCAAGTCAACCCGATGGGCAGCTCGACCTGGAGTGCCTCCTATCCGGGAACCTCCGTGCCACCTTCAGGGGGAATGGGTCCAGTGGGTGGCTCCGGCATGCCGATTGGAACGGCCTACAACCCTCCCACGACGGGTAATTCCGCCTCTGGTCCGGGAGCCTCGATTCCCTCCTTTCAATCGAATGTCTTCGGTGTTCCTCAAAACGGAGTGGGAGGGGGCAACTATTTCAGCCTGAGTCCTCAACCCGCTGCGGGAAGGCCTTATAACGGGAGTCCGTCAGGATCTGCCTACGGAGGAGCGCCGACGTACACGCAGACCACCGCATTGGCGCCGCAATTCCAGAGCCAGCTGGATAAGCCGATCGATACGTCGGGCCTGGCGGGCATGCCGGGCGGACCCTCGACCACGGACGATCTGCAGACCACTCGCGACGCGCTCTACAAGCAGCAGAAGCAATACCTGCAGCCGGAGCAGGATTTGGAGCGCAGCAGCCTGGAGAGCAAGCTGGCGAACTCCGGCGCCACTGTCGGTTCTCCTGCGTACAACGCCGAGATGGACCGACTCTCTCGCGAGCAGGAGTTCCAGAATTCCAACGCCCGGACCCAGGCCATCACCGGGGGCGGGGCGGAGCAATCGCGATTGTTCGGGCTAGGTAGCCAGGGGCTGCAGAATCAGATCACGACGCGAGACACCCCGTTGAAGGAATGGGCCGCGCTCAGTGGTCCCAGCGGCGGGACTTCGCAAGCCCTGACCCCCGACATTTCGGGTGCATTCGGGCAGCAACTGCAGAGTCAGTTGGCCGGCTACAACGCACAGACTGCCTCCAACAACGCCACAACCCAGGACGCGACATCGCTGGCTGCCTTAGCCGCGATGTACTTCATGATGTGATTGTCATCGACATCCCCGCTGATCGATCACTGCTGGTCAACTGGATGGCCCGGCAAGCGCGTGCGCGTGAAGTCATGGTGCGGCGCCGACTCATCCCCTGGCATGTGCGCCGCGATCCATCGGCTGCCCAAACTCTTTTCACCCAACTCGACGCGGCGCTGAAACAGAACGCCCGCGACTACACCGGACGGTCCCCATGAGCGCCAATCCCCAAGCCATGGCTCAAATGCTCGCCTCGGGCCTTGCCCAACCTTCTGGCCAGGGCTCACCGATGGGCGCCGGCGCGCAGCTCGCGCAGAAACTCATGCTGATGCAAGCCTTGCAGCAGGGCAGGCCGCAACAGCCCGGTGTACCGCCGATCCTGCCGGGCGCGATGCAGCCCCCGCAGATGAACCAGATGCCGATGCCCGGAGGCGTCAATGCCTGACCCGAGCGGCCTATCTCCGCCGTACCTGGACCCCTCGCAGTATCCGGCCTATCTGGATCTGCAGAGGAAGCAAATGTTGGCACAGGCTCTCATGCAGGGCAGCCAGCAGATGAGCCAGACACCGCAGGACTGGAACTCGATGCGCGTGATTCCCAAGCGCTCGGCGCTCTCCAGCATTGCGCCGGTGCTTGCGGCTGGATTGGCCGGGAAGACCCAGAAAGACCTGATGGGCGCGCAGACGAACTACTTCCAGGGGCTGATGGGGGGGAATGCTCCTCCACCGACCGCTGCACCGGCGCCGTCGGCGCCTCCATCAGCCCCTGGAGTGGCTCCGCTGACCGCTCAAATGCCGCCCACTGCGGCTCAATCCCCTGCGCAGCAAGCACCGAGCCCGAACCAGGCGATGTTGCTCACGGGCGAGCCACGCACGAGCCAGGCATTACTCTCCATGATGGGGCCACAGGAGTATGCCAAAGCGCTCGCGGGCCGGTACGCGCCGACCGACCTGGAGAAGCTGCTCCGCGCCGCGGGTATTGATCCGGCCTCTCAGCAGGGCCAGCAGGCGCTTCAAGCCAACATCCAGAAGCAGAACTTCATCCCGAACGAAAATCTGCGCCAAGGGACCGCGTCCTGGAATCCGGTCACTCATCAGTTCGAGGCCTACAATCCGAATACTGCGCCGGGTAGCGTGCCGACCTTTCAGGGCGGCATGCCGACGGGTGTCGCACAACTCCCGGGCGCAGAAGCGGCGGAGACCGCAGCCGCAGCCGGTAAAGCGGCCGGTACGGTCTCGCAGACTCCGCTGAAACTCGGTGTCGATGCGCAGGGTCGCGACGTCTATGAATTCCCGAAGCCTCCCGCATTGGGACAGGAAGCTGCGGCAGCATCGCCGCGTACCGGGCTGCAGGCACCGAAGGTGGGTCAGCCCTCGGGCGGTGGAACGACCGCTTCCAAGGCAACTCTGAGCGCACAAGAGGCTGGAGGTAAGAGCGGCCAGGACTATTCCAGCGAGCTGTCCAAGAATGCGACGGGCGCGACCGAGATTCGCCGCTCGCTCTCCGAGCTCAAGAACCTCTCCGCTCAAGCCACTCCGGGGGCCATGAACGAAGGGAAGATGAAACTGGGCTCCTACATGATCGCAGCCGGAGTGTCCCCTGAGACTACGGCCAAATGGCTGGGGGTCGATGTGGGCGCGCTCCAAGCCGCGGTCAAACAGACCAGCACCCTTGCGGTGGGTGTCATTCACAGCATGACCTCTCGGGGCACGAACTTCGATCTCGATACGTTCATGCGCAACAACCCCAACCTGAACATGTCCGACCCATCGGCCTTTCAGAAGGTCGTCGATTACATGGACAACAAGGCCAAGCAGGAGATCGCCAAGCAGAAGGATTTTGTCCAATGGAAGAAGGGTGTTTCCCCCGATGAGTGGGAAGCCGGACACACCGCGCACTGGCTCGAGCAGCAGAACCAGGCGATCGACACCGGCAAGACGAATTCCCGTCCCCCACTCTCGAGCTTTATTCGACCCTGATGCCTACCTTCGACTCACAAGCAGCGAAAGCGGCCGGCTACTCGGATGAGGAGATCCAGTCCTTTCTGGCCGCTCAACAGGCGCAGAACAACCAGGCGATGAGCCATCCGGCCGGTATGGCGCAAACCTCTACGCCGCTGCCGAATGATCCGACCTGGGGGATGAGTCCAGGACAGGAATTTGCAGCCGGGATCGGTCGCGGCATGGTTCACACAGGCCGTTCCATAGGCAATCTGGTTGGGCTGGTGCCGGATCAGGCGCTGCAGAATGAAAAGGAAATCGATGCGCCGCTCTTGAGAACACGGGGAGGGGAGACCGGCAACATCCTGGGCGAAGCAGCGATCACCACCCCGATCACCATGGGCGCCTCCGGTGCAGTCGGTCAGCTGGGCAAGTTGGGCGCCACGATCGCGGGCAACCCCATCCTGAATGCCGGGCTCCAAGGCGGAGTGCAGGGCATGGTGACGTCCGACCCGGGCGAACGCGTTCCCAATGCCGCGTTGGGAGCCGTCACAGGTGCTGGATTGGCAGCCGGTGGAAGTCTCGTAGGCAAGCTCGCGCGCGGCCTCAACCGCACGCCAGAAGCTCAGTATCTGCTGGATAAGGGAATCTCTCTGACGCCAGGCCAGATGAATCCGCAGGGCATGGCGAATCAGTTCGAGCAGACCGCTGAAAGCGTTCCTGGGGTCAAGCAGATCATCCATGGCGCTCGGGAGGGAGCGGAGCAGGATTTCCAGCGCTCCGTGATCCAGCAAGGAGCCGCTCCCGGAACGGTCATCAAGCCGAGCGAAAACATCCACGAGATGTTGCAGCAGGCGTACGACTCCTATGCGCCGCTCTACGATCAGGCCAAGGGCATCCCCGTCAAAGCGGCCGTGATGAATGGCCCGCAGGGGACGAAACTGTCGTACCTGTTCGACCAAGCCGCCACCGCGCCGGGTACGACGGCTCAGGCCCGCGACGCGGCCAAATCCGCGTTGCAAAACGAGCTGACCCAACTTCCCCCGTCACCGACCAGTACCGATCTGTTGAACCTGCGCTCGGATATCCGGGCGTTGGCACGCAAGGCCAAACTGGCCAACGACACGATTGCGCAAGACAAGGCCGTGATCTTCGATCAGGCCGACCAGCACGTCACCCGCGCTTTGAATTCGCAATTACCGCCCGATGCGCTCAAAGCGCTGCAAACGGCGGATTCGCAATACGGTCGCTACAAGATCGTTGAGAACGCGGTTGCTCGATCCAAAGACAACGTAGCGGGACTGACCCCCTCGAAACTCTCGCAGGCCATCTACGACGCCACGGCCGATCCAGCATATGCGCGTGGGGCCGGAGGGGACTTGCGGGATCTTGCCCAGGCGGGCACACGGGTCTTTCAGACGGTCTCGCCACCTACAGGAGCGCGAGTACTGACACTGGGCGCGGGGGCGGCCGGCGCCGCGCTAGCACCGCATGCGGCCATTCCGTTGGGGGCGGGGATGCTCGGACTCACCGGATCGCAGACAGGCAGGCGGTTTGCCGCAGGAATGACTCGCCCTCAACTCGCCGTGCAATCGCTCACAGACGCGTTGCAGCGCGCCATTCCTGCGGATGTCAGAGGGGCCGTCGGGAATCTCGCGGGCCGGACGGCCACGCAAGCGGCATTGCCCTATGCGCCTCAAGCGTTGGCCTCGGCGGCTGCGCTGGCAACTTTGCTGAAAAAACCCGCTCCACCCACTCAACCTCAATAGAGGCGTCGCGGCTTGTACAGAAATCGCTTCATCGGACCTTCAGGGATCACGAAGTTCAAACCCTTCGCGATGCCCCATGCGAGCGTGAGCAGCACGAGGGCGACAAACGGACGAACCATGACCGCGATGACGGTATGCAGGGGAATCTCCTATGGCGTTTGACGGAAACGGCAACTTCCTGCGGCTCTTCAACTGGGTCACCGACAAGGGTGCCGGTGTCAACATTACCGCATCGCGCATGGACGGAGAAGACAACGGTTTTGCCGCAGGTCTCACCAACTGTGTGACGCGGGACGGGCAGGGGAAGATTGGGGCCGACTTCCTCCCGAGTGTCGATAATTCTTACAACCTCGGCAGTGCGGCGTTGCGCTGGCTGACCTTTAACGGGGTGGCAGCCGGCATCGTCACGCCGATCACCGCGGCCAAGGCGGCGACTACCGCGCGCAGCAACACAACGACGCTGGCGGCAGATCCGGATCTGGCGGTCGTCATTCCCGCGGTGGGGACCTACGCGTTCGAAGCCATGCTCAACGTCTGGGGCACTACGACCAGCACGCAGGGCCTTAAATGGAATCTGTATGCGGTTGGTGCGCCCACGTTCGCATTTTCTGCGGGCGTCATGCGGTCGGACTACTTTACGGGCGTCTCCTCGATTGGGATCAGCAGCGCCATCGCCTCGGGCGGCTCCGGAATCGCGGACATGAGCGCGACGTCGATCGGCACTCAGATGATCTTCATGAAGGGCAGCTTCATTGCGACGGCGGTCTCCAACGCCACGCTAGGGATTTCCTGGGCACAGTTGTCCTCCTCCGCCAACGCCACCAACGTTGGGTTGGGAAGCTACCTGTCCGTGCGCAAGGTCGCCTGATGGCCCAAGTCCGCGATGTGCTGGAGGCCATTCACCAACGCAGAGGAGGCGCTAACTCGGGTTCTGACCTGTTCTCGACCGTCAATTCTTATGCGCGCACACCGCAGGAGATCACGCCCGTCTCTCCCGGTGTGGCACCCATTTTCCCCGTGGACTATTCCTACCCGCCTGGAAACGTCAAACGTTATGGCGCGACCGGCAACGGCACAACGGATGACTGGGCGGCGATCCAACAGGCCATTGATGGGTGCTCGACCGGCATTATTTTCTTCCCTAGCGGTATCTATAAGCTCAGCCAACCGCTTCTGATCCGGCTCATCAGTTTTGCCAACATCATTTTCTGGGGTGAAAGCCGCACCAGCACGTACATCATGCCGCTGACCACCGATATCAGCCATGCGCCACAGAACATCAACACGATGGTGTTCAATCAGGCGGATAACGGCAAGCTGTCCTTTTTCAACATTCGATTCTCCACCGACGTAGCCTATACGGGGCTGGCCATTTACTGCAAAGAGGGTGGCGGTGGGGATGCATCCGGTCAGGCTATTTTCTCAGGCTCCATCGATAACTGCTGGTTTGATCATAATTCGACGAGTGTCGGTGTACTGCGTGGAGGGTTGAACAACTATCGCGTATCGAACAATACGTTCGAGTTCATGAAAGGCTGTTTTTACCGAGACGGCGGCGGAATGGGCGATGTTCTGTTCACCAACAACGTCATGTCAAACTGCTATGACGCCTTCTATGACGGCATGACCGATACCGTTGGAGACAACATCGTCACCATTGACAATCTGCATGTCTATACGCATAACCGCGGACAGGTCATTCAAACACAGAACTCGAATAGCCTCACATTGCGTGCCATCAAGGTTCAAGCGGCCAGTCCAAATTTGGGCGGTGTGGGGCTTTTCAGCCTTAAAAATTGCACGAACGTCATCGCCTCCGAGTTTCAGTGCTCGCAAGTGTCCATCTTCGGCGGCTCAGGATTACTTGGTGAAGTCATCACCATCGAGGGATCAGAGGTCAAGCTCAGCTGCGGTACGATCAATATTCCGGATGTCGGTCTACGAGTGACGGGCGCGAGTGTCACCATCCTAGATATCAACGGCGTCGATATCTTCAACGCGCTGACCTGTTCCTTCCGAGTGCAGACCGGTGCTCCCACAGGACGGGTGACCGTACGTAACTGCAACTGGTCGGACAGCCAGGCCAACATCCTCCTATTCTCGAATGCCGCGGGGCTGGATTTGTTCATGTCTGACTGCCGCGTGCTCAACGCGGGACTGGGCGGCAGTGCGGGTTCGCGCAACTTCAACCTGAATACCAGCGGCACGGTCGTGATCACGGACTGCCGTCTCGGTCGAGACAATGTGTCGGCTGCGGCTGGGTATTACTTCGATGCGTCGGGCGCCGGCAACTTCACGGTCATCGATCCTACGATCGTAGGGACGCCGCCCACAGGGCTTGCGACCGGAGCGGCCACGGTCAACTTCGATGGCGTAACCGGAACGTGGACCCCCTCGTTAGGTGGGACCGCCACCTACACCGTGCAGCAGGGGACTTATAGCGTCAAAGCCAAGTGCGTGAGCTTCTGGGGCCGGCTGACCGTGAACGCGATCGGGTCTGGCTCTGCAACCACGATCAACGGGTTGCCCCTGATCAATAACGGAACCTACTACGGGGGTGGGCAGGCGCATTTCTTCGCCGCCTCCGTCACGGCTGTCACGTGGCTCGGCATGACCGTAGCCCCGGGCTCGACTCAATGCGTGATGCGCTCCCTGGCAGCCGCAGGTGCAGGAACGGCCAACAACAACATCTTTGGCGCTGGGACCGATGTCATCTTTAGCGGCTCTTATCAACTCCCATGAGGTATTACACATGGAGTCTGTGATTTCCGAGGAGGGAGACGCGCCGACGACGGCTGGCAGTACACGAACGACGGTCACCAAACTGGCGGCACTATGGTTTCGCATTCATGGCCTCCTCGACCGTTTACTGACAGTCGCGAAACACCTAGCCGCACTTATAACGAGGATGGAGAGCCGGATACCACGCGGTCCACCGGATTACGAGGTGGGAGCACGGCCTCCGTGGGTTACAGTGAACTACGAAGGCGGTCCCGCACCTACACAGGAACCATCATGGCAGGAGTATCTGACGAGGATCGTAGCGATACTGATCGCGAGCGGGCTGGGAGGCCTCATCTGGGTACTCTCGGCGATGAACGGCCGTCTATCGACCATCGAGGCGAACCAGACGGGAGGAACGAAGCTCATGATCCAGAGACTGGACGAACAGGAGAAACATCTGGAAGCTCACGACAAGCAGTTGGACGAGCTGAACCGGGAAGTATGGCCCCACAAACACTGAGTACGACCCGCGACATTCACGGTCCAATCGATGCACGTGGTGGCGGGAACGTCAATGTAAATAAGTTCAAGTTGGCGTTGCCGAAGGATGCGCGTGACATACTGATTGCGATTGTCATGGCGTTGTCAATTATGACTAACGTCGTTATCGGAGGTCTATACTTCGAATCACAACGGACGGTGGCAGATGCCTACAAGGACATTAAGACTCAAGTATGGGTCCATCAAGACAAGGAGGAGGAGCGGTTCCAGAAATTCGTAGCAGGCCCTTACGCAGACCTTGCCGGCAGCGTTAAGGCAAATCAACTTCTATTCGCAAAATGTAAGGAGTCAGGAAAATGAGCGGTGGTGGAATAATCATTCAGCGGCTGGCGGTTCTGAAACCTGCAGCAACCGATTCGAGCATTTACGACGTATTGCCGACCAACTGCAAACTCATCATCGACACCATCTGCGCGAAGGCGCCCGGGGCGGTGACAGATCAGGACATCAGCACGTTGGCTGCAATGATCTTGCTGGCAACGCACTGCTGAAATGCCGGCGAGCGACGATGCCATTCCCCTGCGCGAGTATGTTGATGTCAGATTCGATGCGCAGGATAAGGCCGTGACGGCAGCTTTGGCCGCGCAAGAGAAAGCGGTCGCGGCAGCATTGGCTGCCGCTGACCGTGCGGTTGCAAAGGCTGAGACGGCTGCCGAACGCCGGTTTGAGAGTCAGAACGAATTCCGCGGCACGCTCACCGATCAGGCACGTACCTTTATGCCACGGCTAGAGTATGAGAACGCTCACAAATCGATTGTGGAGAAGGTTGAATCCGTCCAGAAATTCCTCTGGATGGGGCTTGGAGCCATGTTGGCCGTGCAACTTTTCATCGGGTTTATCTTTGTATTTCTGAAGAAACAACCATGACGGAAACACTCGGACAGCGACAGCGGCGATTCCTCCCTTTGGTCGCCAAGCTGATCGACTTTGCGTATGCGCAAGGCTATGAACTCACAGCGGGCGAACTCTACCGCACGCCAGAACAGGCCGCGCTGAACGCACAGACAGGCGCCGGCATCGCTCATAGCCTGCATACGCAGCGTCTGGCGGTCGATCTGCAGTTGTTCAAGGATCAGGTCTACCTCACCGACTCAGCCGCCTATAAAGCGCTGGGGGAGTTCTGGGAGGCCCTCGATCCGGATGCCTGCTGGGGCGGTCGGTTCAGTAAACCTGACGGCAACCATTTTTCCCTCACGTTCGGCGGTATCAAATGAACATCGGCTCTCGAGCGCTTCAGATCCTGCGTACGGTCGCGCCCACAGTGGCCCTGGCGGTCGGAGGGCCGTTTGGGCCGCTGGCCAGTGCCGCCATCTCGGCTGTCTTGGGAACGCCCGCAGGCGACGATAAGGCGGCGGAGACGGCGTTGCTGGGGGCTACTCCTGATCAGCTGCTGGCGCTGAAGAAGGCCGAAGAGGACTTCCAGCTGCAGCTGGAGAAGCTCGGTATCGAAAAGGACAAGCTCGTTTTTGACGACATCGCGAATGCCCGGGCGCGGGAGATCGCGGTCAAGGACACAACCCCGCGATACATGGCTTACTTAGTGACGATCGGCTTCTTTGGGGTGCTGGGCTATCTCGTGGTCGAGGGCAAGCCCGTCAGTGGCGGAGACGTCATGCTGGTGATGGTGGGTTCGCTCGGAACGGCATGGACAGGCATCGTCGCGTACTACTTCGGCAGTTCAGCCGGGTCCGCGGCCAAGACTGACGCGTTGAATACCATCGCTATCAAAAAGTAGGTGCAATCGTGATTACTGTAGCCATCGTTCTTGGACTTGCTGCCCTGATCATCGCGATCTGGTCAGCGGTCAAGCCGGTCAATATCCTGTGGGTCGCGGTAGTGCTGCTCGCAATCCTCGAATTACTCTCACACGTAGGAAACGCCCAATGGCCACGGTAACCTTCACATCCACTGAGTTACAAGCGATCGCCAGGCTCGTAGAGCCGCTGATCGCGATTCCTACTCCGGTGCCAGTTCCTACTCCGACGCCGACCCCGACCCCTACGCCTACCGGAGTGACCTGGATGTACCTGAATGGCGTGAAAACGCTCGCTGGGGACTTCACCGGGCAGGGCACACAGGTGGACTACAATCACGTGGTGACCGGCGCGCAGCTGAACGGCGGCACGCGGGACATCAAGATTTCGACCAGTGGCGCAGGCGTGCAATGGCCGTACTTCCTGCCGTACTTTTCCGCCGACTACAAGCTCCCCAATCCCGGCTGGACGAAGCTGCTGTTCTCGATCAAGCCCACGGTAAGCGGGCAAGCGTTTGGCATGCACATGGAAAGGGTAGGCGATCAGCCGTTGCCTTCGGTTGAGGTGATGAACTACGGGCCGCCGAGTGTTGCGGGGCAGTGGGCCTCCTACGTGGTCCCCCTGAAGGATCTGGGTACGCTTGGCGATGCTACGCTCTATAAGGTTCTGATCCAGGACCATTCGGCCACGTCAGCCGGATGGGAGATGGACGCGATCGGGTTCCAGTAGCTCGCTTCCGCTATGAGCGTGCGCATCCATGACTGACTCGTGCAGGTAGCGATTGAGCCCCTCCAACGCTTCGGAAATGCTCGCGCCCATGAAATTGTGACTGGTGTCCGCGTTCCCCAAGTCCACACGGGCGTGGTAGCGGCCTTCTCTGGGCCTTAGATGGACCTTAAGCGTATAGCTGCGTTTCAAAAACACTTCGATGTTGTCAAGATTCATAGTTGTGCTCATCGACGCAGAGCGGCTCTATAGGGATTACCATCCTCGGGCCACCATACCGCGTCACACCGGCCCGTCAGCACCCACCATGCATGCTTCCAACGGTCCATGCCGGTCCATGCGGGACGCGCTGGGACATATCCATAGGGTAGCTTCACCTGAGTATTGGCCGCCTGCGAAATCAGTTCCTGAACGCTAAAGAGCATTGTTGGTCCTCAACAACTCGGCTCACTTATCACGGCTCCACATCGCGCACACCACTCCCAGCCGCCTTTGCGTCTATCTTCGGCAGGATGCGAGCATGCTCCGGAAACATCCTTAGCAGGAAGAGACTGCGCGAAATTGTGCGGGCCAGCGATCCCATGATCCACGTTCATCTTTACATTTTCGACAGCACGCAAGGGATTTAGAGGAACCCCAACGGTACATACCGCGCGCCATTCGACGCTTTCGAAGTCGTCGATCACATTCTGCTCGGGCAAAAACTGGATATTCCCATTACACAAGCTGTGCGCGCCCAGGAAGGTGCCCAATGCCTTCATGCAGGCAGGCTCACCAGAGTAGAACGTAAAGCCGCCACCCCCGTCTTGCGCCACATGAACAGCCTTGCGGCAGGTAGTGCAGGCCATGTACCAATCGCAACTCACTGACCACCTCCGGTTCTCAGAGCATCACCCTACCGGGTAATCCTCACTGTGTATGGGACAATCCCCGAAGCCTACGAAATCGCCGTTCGGCTTGTAGAGGCATTTGCATAATGGCGTCAGCCGGTATAGTTGTTCAGGCGATTTCAGAGCAGCCCGCTGCTCAACCCAGTATCCGGTGCGTGTCCACAGCTCTTGCGTGACATCGTTCGGATCACGCGCGGTGAACGTACCATAGACAGGTGGCAACGGCGGTAACGCTCCCGGTTCGGACGCTGGTCCATAGTGCAGGGCAGCCAGTGCCTCACATCGCCCGCGGTACAAATCTCGCTCGTGGGTCAGCCGCTCGTTCTCCCGCACTGCCTGCCCGTTGGCCTGGTCCAGCGCGCGGATCTCGGCCTGCAGCCGCTCGATTTCTGCGCCCTGCCTGTGGAGCGCCAAGGCTGTCTCTTGCGCGTACGCCTTCAGCCGCTCGATCTCGCCTTGCAGCGCCTCGACGTTGTTCAATTCGCACTCCGCAATGGAAGTGCGAACCGAATACTCTTTTGTCATGAGAGCACCCATACGTTTTGCTCCGGCTCAGGCCCTGAGGACATCCATGCGACTACTCCGGGAGGCAGAAGATGCGGATTCGATACCATCACCAATTTCACTCCGCAAAACTGCACGGTACGAGGTTCCATAAGCTTCCTGACTGTCTCGGAAACCTCGTAGGGGTCTTTCATCAAAAAAGGGTCAACGATGTTCATGCTTGCTCGCTTGAGTTATCCGAAGCTCTACGGTTGCATCGTTGGCGGATTGATATCGAGCATCGCGAGCTTCACTCGATCGCGCCAGAAGTCTTCGAGTTGGAGCAGAGCATTATAGGCGAGCAGTACATAGGTCTCCTCGCCGCTCAGTCCATTCATTTCGGCTACTTGCAAGCAGCGATTGATTAGACCGCTATCGCGCCGACCGAACGTGATTGCCTTTCGCATGGCGGAGACGTCCGCCTGAATCTTCAACTGTTCGTTAAGCGTCTCAGGCCGTTTCAGGCCCATCTTCATTTCAGGGAAGTCCATGCCTCGCTCCTTTGGTTGTCCGCTATTCGAACCACTCGGCAGGCTTGATTCCCAGCGCCCGCGTAAGCGCCTGCATCGTCGCCAGAGTGGGGTTCAAAGCCCCAGCTTCCAGCTTCGAGAGCGTTGCCGGCGACACCTTGGATAGCCTGGCAGCCTCCCTAAGACTTAGTTTGCGCTTTTCGCGAGCGAACCGGATCACATCACCGACCTTCTTCATGTTTCGTACAGTAAACGTTTCCCAAAGTGAACGCAAACTATTGACCCTCGGACACGGTTAGAGCGCCTCAAGCCGCTCAACAGTCCGCTCGGCGCGCCGCAGTATCGTCTCGAAGTCCTCTAGCGAGGTCTCGATCTGGGAGGCGATGTTGCCGCCGTTCCCCCGGATCTTATTGGTTGTACCAGCCTCCTCGGGTACCGATCCGTTCAGCCTGTCAGCCACCCGCGAAAGCCGCTCGAAGAGGAGCGCAGTTTGCCCTACGCGGGCCTCCAACTGGCCGGCGAAGCTGGAGAAGCGGGTAGGGGCTGGCGGGGATGCCGTCTGAGCGCTGCCGGCCATCCCAGCTTGTGCGATCTGTTGATAGGCAACGCCGGTTGTCGATATTTGACCATAGGCCATGTTTCATTCTCCAGTTGATGATTGTGGGTTTGCGCTGAGAGCGCGCCTAGCGGCTTCGTAGGCTGCTTCGCAATAGATCAGGAAACTCTGCTTATCGAATTTGTAATCCCTGACCGCGTACAATCCGACGATTGCCATGAACTCGTGAAACGGCATTTCCTCACTGAGAGGGCGCGGCTCTGGTACTTTCGGGCTTATCCGCGCGCCCCGACGAAAGAGCCGCTTATCCATTGTCAGTTGACCTGTTTAGCACGGCGTCCATATCGCTCAGAGCCTTCGCGTACTTATCGCGAATCTCCCAGAGCCGCCGCCCGAGCTCTTCCACATCGACCGGCCGCACGTAGATTCTGATCCGATGCGAGACCTCGCCATCGCTGTACGCCTCGAACACAAGGCACGGCGGCTCGCTCCCCCACGCATTCCCCTGGGCGCTGATGGCATCGACCTGGTGGAGGTTCATTGTTCGGATTGTCATTTCTGTCCTTCGGAGGATGTAGGAGCGCGTCTGTAGGCGCCAGTCACATTGTTGAAGATCAGCACCTTGTCAGCCGCCAAGCGTTCAATCATGCGGGCCGCGCGGTTGTAGCCAATCTGAAATTTACGCTGCAGCTTCGAGATCGACATCGACAGTTCCGACTTGGCGAACTCGACAGCCTGCGGATACAGCGGCTCCAGTTCTTTTAGTTCGTCGTCTGTGGTCATTTCGGTAGACTCGGGTTGTGCTGTAGAGTTGGTCGCATACCCCGAATCACCTCGCGGCGGCGTTGATCGGTGCAGGAGAGGAGTTCTCGATAGGCCGCAACAATTGATGCCAGGTGCAGCTGATCGCCTCGCGTAAGCCTCTCGGGTGCATACCGAAGAGCCCACTCCAGCCCATCGCCGTCCGGCATATCGCCAGGCCGCGGCCAGACGGAGCCGTCTCCCAGCTGCTTCCAACGTGGTTCAGCGAGCATCGCTCGTCTCGGGAGCGAGTCGATAGATTTTCTGACACCCGCCACAGAAGTAACTCCCGTCCGGGCACAGTTCCAAGTAGCGGCAGACATGCTCTTTTGAGGTCGGCTGTCGATTTGTTCCCGATGGGATGTGGTCACTCATACGAGCTCCAGTTGGAGTGGTTGGCGGGTAGCCGGCTGCTCGGGGCTGATAGGCGCCGCGTGTTTCAAGTCGGCAAGGTCGATGAATTGGTCCGAGCTGCTCGAGAGGACTACTCCCTCGACTTCAAAAGGAATCGTTGGCCAATTCACTCGCGCTCGCATCCTTCCGGGGCTGGCCAGAATCAGATTGCGGATCACACCCACGGTGGCACCGCGACAGCGCACGTGATCGCCGACCTTGAAGCCCTCCGACTCGCGGATGGAATCCCAATCCAGGAAGCTCCGCTTTTCCGATGTCCGAGCAATTGTCATGGCTTCCTCGCTGGCGTCGCTTCGATCATCTTCAGCGCTTCCGAAGGAACACCAATCTCGCGCTCGACGATGCGCAACTCCTCGGTCGCCTTGGTGATGAATCGCTTGATCGCATTCCATTCGTCGAACTGGATGACTGTCCCACTGACGCCGGCGTGACCGCGATGCTGCTCGACACGCCAATCCATCATGGCGATAGCGTGACCAGCGCTCGGTCTTCGGAGGAGCGAGTCAGAATGGGATGTCATCGCAATCTCCCGTGTGGCCCTTCCCCAGGTTGCAATCAGCATCTTTCTCGCACCGCTCAAACACATACGGATGCGGTGGAGGCGGGGGTGGCGCAGCGTCATCAATCTTCTTCAGCATGGCCTGTTGATCGTCATAAGCGCCTTGGTGCGGCACCTCGGCGTGGAAGACGTACCAGCGAGCCTCGCGCAGCAGTTCCTGCAGGCTCTCGATCGTGACCGGCTGGTCGCTCTCTTCTGCAGTCCGTGTTGCGTTCTCGGAGTTGGTCATCGTAGCAGCTCCCGTTCGCGAGCCTTGTCCTTTGCAGTGCTGAGCGACCACGGCAGGAGCACGTAGCCGATACCGCTGGGATCGACATACATGCGCTTCTCCATGCGAGCCTCTGCGATCTGAAATTCAGTCAGATCCCCGGTGCATACGATGCGACCGTGCCCCAAGGCGACCATGGCTGCCAGTTCGTTGAGCGCGACGTAATGGTCAAAAGCGCGCTTGGCTATGGTCTTCGTTTCCATCCATCACCTCACTGTAGGAATCCCAGATATCGCGTTTCGAGTAGCCGTAGACTCGCCGCTGATCTACGAACTCGCGGAAATGGCCGCTGCTCTGGTAGAGCAGCTTATAAGTCAACTGCTCGGCCCGGCTTAACTGCTCTGTGGAAGAGATGGAGTCAGGCTGGCTCATACGTCGCCTCGAAGATGTCAGGCTTACAGGGATAGACTTCGCCCTTCACTCCTTTGATGATCCAGTCGCCTGGGTTCGCATACATGTTGCCTTCGAGCGTCGGAACCATCAAAAGCCAATCAGCGGTCATGAAACCCAGTTCCGGTTTGATCCGATGCCGGATGCGCATGCTCCTATCAGAGTTCCAGATCTCTGCGCGGTACTTCTGTACCCAAGCAGGTGCGTGGTCCAAGTGACAGACCCCATTCCATTGCCATGCCTCCACCTCGACGGGCCTCTTGCGGAAACGCTTGCTCGGGTCAGTGGGGAGCGGGTCTACCATCGGTTTGGTCCTTTCATCGGGTCCATCATCATTGGCGACATTGCACGGCTGCCATATTCCCGCTGCCACCGTGAATAGATCTCGCGCGGGTCCATGATTCCCCTGTCACGGCAGTAGCTGACGAAACTCGGATCGATGTCGCGCAACATCCGCTGTTCCTCGTACTGCGGCCGTTCATCTTGGCCGCGCTGAGCATCGGCGAAGATCTGTGCAACCTCGCGAGCCTCTTTCAGTCGCTCGTTCCGTTCCTTGGCCTTGCGCTGTTGCTCTGCCTCTTTGGCGCCCTGGCGCTCTGCGATCTCATCGCAGGTCAGAACTCGCGGCTTCGCCGGCATGGAGCGCTTACGTTCGCTCAGCCAGCCTTCAATCTGTCGCACGCTGTCCATGCCGATGTCAGCGGGCGGCGGCGGCAATTCGTCCGGAGGGCTGGCAAGCGCAGCGATTCCATCCTTGTGGATCTTTCGGCCAATACCTTCCAGGTCCCGACGCTCGTCTTTGCTCAGGTCGTCCCAACCCTTCTGGAGCAAGTCGAGCGCCATCTTGTGCAATCCATTGATCGGCGGCTGACCGCCCTCGTCAGTCCAGCGATAGCATAGGGGGCAGGGTGGTTGACCGCAGAAGTCGAGCCGCCGTGGTGCTGCTTCAATCCAACTCATTGTTTCACCTGTGCTAAGACCTGCTCATCGGCCATGATCATCTCAAGCGCCTCGGTGTTGGCTTCGGCATCAGCCGCTTCAACTCGCGCGCCGCTTCCCGAAACAGGGGTCGGATGTCTGACAGACTTATGATCCCGTCGCCTGCCCATTGGAGGCGCAGCAGGAGGCTTCTACGTCGGGCTTTCATGGCTGTGACGCGCCTGGGGATGCTCTCGTGTTACGACGCCTGCTTGGGCGCAGGGTCATCCGCCGCTCGCCCAGCAGGTCAGCCAGATCCCGCAGCCCTACCGCAAAGGCGCGCAGCGACATGCCGGTGCCAATCTCACCGAGATCACCCTCGGCGCGTTCGGCGTATCGCTGGAGCCGACGAGCGGCGGATTCCATGCTGCGGATGAGCCGCGACCGGCTGGCTTTCGGCCTGCGCTTGAGGTGCTTGGACGCGCGGCTCATCGCGCCACCCAACCTTGTGTGCCGCGTGTGTGCTCCGGCACCCCCAATTTAGGCCCGGATTGATCCGATTCGGCGCTGCTAAGTGATTGATTTAGCTGTGAACTTCCGCATGACGAACGCAGCGGAACCTGTTTGAAAAATGGCGATGAAATGCCGTAATTCATGGCGTTTCCTCGCTGGTTCCACGTGGAACCAGTGTTCTCCCAACGTACGCGTTCGAAATCAATTCCTGCCCGACAACCGCTCTTGCGATCTGTCGAAAAGACTCCTCACCCCAATGGGACATTCCGAGATTGATAGCCAGCAAGACGCACCGGACATTGCCGGGGCAGTAACCCTGCTTGCTATCGATTCGATCAATGCTCATCGTGAACGGCCCGCGTCCTTCAGCTGCGAACGGCAAGCCGGAAATCGCGCATTTGCCGTTGGACATCAGCACCAGATGCGCGAACTCTTCGAAGGTCATGCAGTTCAGCCGATTGCTGCGGCGGCTTCTCGTCTGCATCCCCGTATAAATGCGCCTCAGCCATGCATAGCTGCTTGCCGTTCCTTCGCGTACTCGCCGGCCCCACTCATCGTGCACCAGCCGAGTCCGATTGGAGGCGATGGCAGCCGCCCTCAGTGCGATCGCGTCCTCCATGTTAGTTGAGCGGCTACTGTGCCTGGACTTGCGACCGGTGGTGTACCACCAAATTTTTCCGCGTTTGAAAACGCCTGTGTTTTCGCGATTCATGCTGGCTTCTTACATGCCATTCGACTAACCAATTCCGCCGCTGCCGCCAGATGTGACGGGGCCAGATGGGCATACCGCAGCACCATCGAGTAGCTTTTCCAACCGCCCAACTCCATCACTTGTTGGAGTGGAATGCCGGCCTGTACCGCCCAGGAGGCCCAGGTATGTCGCAGATCGTGCCAGCGAAAAGGACGTAGCCCGCAGCGCTTCACCGCGGCTTTGAAGACCGGTGTATAGCAGGAGTCGATCGGCTTGCCGTGCCATTGAAAGACAAGGTCGCCTTTGGGATTGATCGCGCGTAGGCGCTGCAGCACCTTGATTGCATCTCGAGAGAGCGGCACGCCGTGCGGCCGCCCGGTCTTCATCTGCGAGGCCGGTATCCAAGCACGCTGCGCCCGTAGATCGACCCGCGACCAGGTCAACCCAAGCATTGCACGCATCCGCAAGCCTGTGAGTACGGCAAAGCGGGCGGCGAGCTGCAGGTGCACAGGCAGCGCCTTGCATAGGGCCTGGAACTGCGTTTGAGTCAACCAGCGGGGCTCTGGCGCCTTCGGGGCGTACATGGGTACCTGTGGCACATGCTCCAGATAACGCCAGCGCGCACAGGCTCTCAGGACCGCACGTAGGGTCGCCATCGTGCGATCGACGCTCGCATGCTTCCAGCCTTCGGCGAGCGCATCTTTCTGCAACTCGGCATAAACATCCGGGTCGGCGATCTCCGAGACCGTGCGTCCGGTGAGTCTCGGCAAGAGCCATGTGAGCGCCTCGCGATCCCGAGCTCGTTTGCGTGAGGATTCGACTAACCATCGCTCAGTTGCCTCGTTCCACGAAAGGGCACTACGGTCTCCGAGTTTTTCGAGTCGCCACAGTCGCTGCTGGAGGACGCGCTCGAATTCTTCCGCGTCGCGGCGGTTCGTTGTGCCCGTTGACTTGCGAGTCTTGCGGCCAATGCGGACCCACCAGTAGGGGCTCCGGGGACGGCGATAGAGTGGCATCGCTTCTCCAGCCATTGTTGGAAGACATCTTTAGGGACGATCCACTTGCGGCCCACCTTTGTACCAGGGGCTTCGCGGGACTTCATCAGACGGCGCATCGTATCCGGATGACACTGCGCCAGGGAAGCGGCTTGATGCAAATCTAACGTGCTCATACTTTCCCCCGCCGAACGCCCAACTCGCCCTCGTGCACCAACTGAATTAACGTCAGCCCGCAGAGCGTCAGGAACTGCTCGCTATGGTCATACTTCAGATCTTTGTTGCGCGAGAGCGTGTCCATCTCGAGATGACACTCCTGGCAGAGTCGGGCATGGATTAGGTCTGAGCATTTGATGCCGAGCCCGCCCCCGAAGGCCTCACGTCGCACTCCGGTGTAATGAGCCGCTACCACGCCCTCAATCTGCCGCTTGCACTTCACGCAGGGCTTGCCGTTGGCGCTGGCGAGCAGTTTGGGAGAGCGGAAGACGGGAATCTTCATCATGCGGCTTCCCTCAAATATTCCTCGCCAAAGCGTTCGCGGATCGCAAGCTCCAGCGACGGCCACAACTCCATCCATTGATCGTGAGTGAGATGCGCGAACGCGATCCGCTTCGGCACTCGGACCTCGTGCCCGTCGAAGTGATACACATCGTAATGACCGGCCAGGAGGCGCAGTTCATAGTCGATACTGTTCTCATCCCGCACCGGATCCTGGTTCTTACCGATCTCGCGACAGATCCCGAAGTACATGCGGTGCATTGGCAGGCTGCGTGGCCGCACGATTTCGAACTCAGCGCATTCGCCTTCGCCCAACCTGCCAAGGACAGCGCGAGACTCGTCGTCAGTCGGGATCAAGCCGACCTTGGCGCCGCGCTGTACCTTGGCGAGCCAGAGTTTCACGCGACCACCCGCAACGGCTCATTACGCAGGATGGCTAGATGGGTATCCAACTCCGCCAAGAAGAGATCGACCTCAGTTGCGAGGGTCTTGATATAGACCTCATCGCGATAGACGCGCTTTACAAACAGCGGCATTTTGGGCCAGTAGGACACGAAATCAATCCACTCGCGCTCTGCGACCCATAAATTGCCTTGGCACTGGGGAAGATGCTCAGGCGGCAGCCGATCGGCCAACAGCACTTCGGCCTGCAGATGCGGAAGCTTCGTTTTGATCTCGCTCATCCCGTTGTTGCCAACGAGCGAATCCGGCGAGCAGCCCTTGCGCCCGTTGCGGATGAAGCCAACCTGCACCGGTTCCAGATCCAAGTGGAAGGCATAGAGGTTGCGCGCATCCGGCTCCATCTCCTTGCCGCGCTCCATATGGGCGTTGGAGAAGCCCTCACACGGTTCGCCTGTCATCAGCTCGCCAATGAGCTTCATCATGTAGGTGCGCCGCGTCTTGCCTTCGCCCTTGGCTTTGACAGCACCAAACTCGCTGGCGGTCGGAATTCCGAGACGGGCGACGAACCACTCCGGCGAGCCCTGTGCGAAGTCGAATACTTCGATCATTTGCTGCGAGCCTCCGCGGCCACAGTAGCCAAGCGTTTTACTTCTGCGACTACGGCGTCGTAGTTCTTCGCCGGTATTTGAGAGAAACTCCCAATCTTCAGATACTTGCAGAGTTTGCTCTTATTGCCACCGTGTTCGCTCACGAGCGCATCCAGGTCGGCAACCTGTTTGTCAGTGATGAATGGGCCGCCGCCACCTAGCTTGCCATCGTCATCTTCCCCGCGGGTGTTGATGTTAAGGATAGCGTTCGCTGTGTAGCGTTTCGCGTAGCTGATGCTGGATGCCAGCGCTTGCACGCCATTCTTGCTGCCGCTCGTGTCGGCATCCAACTCCATGGATGTTTCCTCGCGATGTCCGGCCCGATGCATCAGAATGGCGGTCACTTCCGCCTTCCCTGCCTTCGTGGCCGTCTTGAAGGAGAGCCCGAAACCATGCTTGGCAAGGATCGGCTTCACAACAGCGTTGATATCTTCGAACTTGGCGTAGGTGCTACGCACCTGATCGCCAACCTTGATTTGCCCGCGTTCTGTGATCTCCGGCAGTTCGGGCTGCATTTCCGCAAATGCAGCGTTGTACTGCTCAACGGCCGCCTTGGCGTCCAGCCGTTCCTTCATTGCGAGCAGGCGTTCCATCTTGTCGATGTCGATCGACGGATCGCGGGCCGCGCGCTCGATGACTTGCACCATCGAGGTTGATTCCCGTTCCCGCACTCGCTCGTCAACAATAATCGCGTTCATTCTATGCTCCAGTCCCGGCGCCGACCCTAAAATGTCGGCCTCACGTTAAAACGCCTCCCGTTACAAGGGGCCGACGCCGGGGTGTTTGAAATCTAGTCGCCTTGCCTGCGTGCCAACCCCGGCAAATTCACGCGCCAATCTCCAGTGCGCTCGCATTCGATCGACGGTGGTGGCATTCGACGATTGCGCTTCGTCGGCTTCGCGCGAAGATGGTCCGCCAGGAAAGAGCACAGCCACAGGATCGCGAGCAGCCACAACCCGAAGTCCATGAGTTTGTGCGCCATTATTGCAATCTCCCCTCGCACAGCGCCCGCAGCTGTAGAGCCGTCTGCAGGAACGTCATGGCCTGCTGCTGGAGTGCCTCTGATTTCTCTCCGGCCAACGTGCGCAACTCGATATCGATACGCAGCCGCTTGAGTTCGCCGTGCAGATACTGCCGGCTGGAGTAGATGGTCATTGCCGTGCTCCGAAGACCAACTGCCGTAACATCGCATCCCAACTCTCCATGGCAGGGAGAGCATTGCGGATGTCGTTATCGACTTGACGACCGATCCACTGCTCGAAGAAGTCATCCTTGGCCGCCTGCTCGGTGGCACCGGTGCCGATCAGATCGCCGGGACCGGAGTAGGTCTCGTCATCGATGCAGGTCCATTCGCCACTGGTATTGCTCGTACGCAATTTCATGACAGCGTGCCCTCGTACAACAATTCCCCGATTACCGCTCCAACAATCACCGCCCAGTACAACGGCCACCAGTGCACGAAGTGGATACGCACGCGGTTAGGCGCATCCGGCGCATGACATCGGCGGCAGCGACCTCGCCACAACGCCGCGAAGCAGCAACACGTGGATCTCACGGAATCACCATCCAGCAGCCAGCCAGGTACAGCCCGAAGAGAGCGGCGCTGCAGGCCAAGGCTTTGAGGGTGTCGGCGCTCATCCGTCTCTCCAACCGCAATTCCATAGCGCGATAATGCTAGCAGAAGACTGCTGATGTCAAGCGTTATCGTGCTAAACGCGAGAATGCTGTGATGCAGGCAGGGGTAACCCCTAGCCCATCTTAGTGTTTCGTATGGGAACGACCGGCGCCCCTGGCTCACGATGAGCAGCTTCGCGCTCAGCCATGCGGTCGATGAAATCTTGACCTTTGGGTCCAGCGTTCACGTAGTGGTCAACCAATTCCGGAATCCGTTTGGAATCGAGTATGTCGGGCGGTAGACCTGACACCAACAAGATCCACGCCGGCACGTGAAATGCCGTGGCTAACGAGCCGAGGATGTCGGTAGTGCAGTCCTGTTGTTGATTCAACAGACTACTTATGTGCCGCTGGCTCACGCCAGACTCGCGTTCGAGACGCTTTTGACGCCAGTCACGGCGTTCCATCAAAACCTTCAGGTTTCTGGCGAGAACTTCACGTGCTGCTGCTTTGCGGGGAGGCATGGGAACACGGTATTCCCAAGCTCTAGCGCTATTATTCATTTTTGGCGACAGCATGAGCGTTGTCACGCTAGCACGATTGTGCTAAGAATACGGGCATGGACTTACATAACGTTCGCTGCCAGCTCAAAAAGACCCTCCGGGACCGGAAATTGACTCAGGAGGCCTTCGCTCGCAAGTACGAGCTGAGTTCGTCCTGGCTGAACAAATTCCTACGGGCCGAGGTCACCGATCCGCGCGTGAGTTCTGTTGAGCGACTGCAGCAGGCGATTGATGCCGAAGCACAGCGAGCCGCTTAGTGACATTCGAAAGTTACCGTCGCGACGCCTGCAGCCGGGAAATCGTGCTCGGTAGATATGTCGGTGACGTGGATGCTCTTGCCGAGCGCGGCGCATTTCTTGTTGGCGTTGCGCAGCGCCATCTCGCGAGCTCCCGTGACACCCCCGCGCGCCGGGGCTGCGGTGACCGAGGTCTGATAGGTATCCGGACCGAGTTGCAGTGCGTCAGTCTGCCAGGCGCAACCGGCGAGCAGTGCAACACCGAAAATAGCGATTCTCATGGATTCTCCCCTCGACCCAAGCTCGGGTCAGACCCCTGATCATGAACGCCAGAGGGTCTACATCACAAATTTCCACGCCCGTCCATACGCTGCGCTCCCCTTGGCGTGCTCCCTTCGGAGCCGGGCGTTCTTCCAAAGGCGCCGAGGCTGGGTCTCGGAGGGCGCTGCGCTTATCGCTGTGCGCACCAGATACAGCGAACCTTCAATGAGTGGTTGGATTAAGTTCTGGAAGGACATGGCCGACGATCCACGCCTGATCGAATCGGCCAAGCAGATTGCTGATCGCTACCACCTTGCCCGCAAGACTCCCGGCGGAGGGGGCGAGGATCTCTCTTCTGGAGACGCGTTACGTTTCGCTAGTAACGCGTTACGTGGTGCGCTCGTAACGCTATGGTGTTATGCGGATGAGCACATTCGTAACGACGACACGTTACCGATGAGTTCAGAGACCCTCGATGCATTCGTCGGAATCGAAGGTTTTTTCGACATGGTTCCGCGCGATTGGGTCGCTGAACTCGACGACGGCACAGTGCAACTGCCGGGCTATTGTGAAAAGAATGGATTGATTGCAAAGGAAAAAAGGGCCTCTGACAATAAGGCTCGGCAGGCTGCCTGGCGCGCTAGGAATAACGCTAAACGTAACGGAGTTCATACACATAGCGTAACGCGTAACGAGTCTGTTACAAAATGCGTAGACCTAGACTCAGACTTAGACCGAGACTGTAAGAAAAGAAACTCTCCTACGGAGAGTAAAGAAAAGCCTCGCGCTGCGCGCTCCGCCGGCGCAACCCGCCTGCCGGCTGATTTCGCACTGACCCCCGAGAGGCGAGCGATCGCGGAAGCCGAGAAGGCGGACCCGGAGCGGGAGTTCGCCAACTTCACCGACCATTGGCGGTCGAGTTCCGGTGCCAAGGCGCGCAAGCATGACTGGGATGCCACGTGGCGGATCTGGTGCCGGCGTGCCGCAGACTTTAAGCCGCGAGGGAATGGCGCTGGTGCCGAGAAACCCACGCTCACCTGGCGTCCGCCCCCGGACGAGGAAGCCGACAATGCACGCTGACGACTTCCCGCAGTTCCGGACGTTGATGGAGAAACTCGCCGCCGTCTACGGCAAGGATCTGACGGATGCGCTGGTGAGCGCTGGGTGGGAAGCGCTGCGCGATTTGCCCTTTGCCCGCGTTCGGCAACTGGCAGACCAACATCTGCGGCGCAGTAAGTTTTTCCCGAAGCCTTCGGAGTTGCGCCCCAAGGAGGATCTGCCTCCAACAGTTCGCACGCCAGCCATGGATGCAGCGTTCCAGGAGGGTGAGGATCGCTCAATCCGAAACCTGGAGGAACTGCGTCAGAAGAAACCTGCTGAGTGGGAACGGCAGGTTAGAGCCGCACGCATAGCGACAGGGAAAGACCCGGACTGCAATGCGATACAGCTGCATCGGCAGTATGGAAACCAACTCTGGTACGACTTGAAGGAACGATGCTGGCGCCTATGAGCGACATAGCCAGCGAAATGTTTCTCGCGCAACGGATGTTAGATCATCGCGGGCCGGATGTGTTTGATGGCACGACGGACAAACAATCGCGCATGCGTAAATTCCGATCCGCGATCAACGAATGTGGACTGGCGAGTGTTGTGATTGGCTCGAAGCAGGGCAAGCCGGTCACGTGGGCAGAGGCGTTCGAAACCGTCTACGCGGAGCCGCTATGAAATTAGGCAGAGGATTCGCCAGCCACTGGCGTCCTGAGAATTGGGCTCGTGACTGGCAGCAGCGCTGCGGGCCGCCGAGTTTGGAGCAGCTACTGCGGCGCAATGAAATTGAACGCTTTCGGCTGATTCTCGCGCAGAAGGAACCGAAGGGATGATCACGCTCAGCATTCCGGAGGCCTCCCCGAGCATGAACGAGATGAAGGGCAAGCACTGGAGTCACTACCACGGGATGCGCCGGCACTGGTCGATGCTCGTGCTGGTCGCCAAGACGGAAGCTCATGTGCCCTTCAGAGACCCGTTCGACAAGGCCGTCGTAAGGATCTTGCGCGAGGGCAGGCGGCTGCTGGACTTCGACAATCTCGTCGGGGGAACCAAGGTTTTGACTGACTCACTGCGTGAGCAGCGCTTGATCGTGGACGACAGCCCCGCGCACCTGACGATCACGGTTTCGCAGCGGCTGGTCCCCCGAAATGGCTACCCGCGCACGATCGTTGAAATAGACGGGTAGTTCACCCGGGAAAATGTCTGTATATGGGAATGCGACTCCATCTTTTGGATTCGCATGGCCCATCCCACACTGAGCCTCGCCGGTGGTTGACCGCACCGGCCAGAACGCGCTCTTCGCCTTCAGCGATGGCACGAACCGGCGGACCGCGCCCCCGGTTCCCACGGGCAGCACCTCGAGCACATGGCCTCGGCTCGCTGCGTATCTGCAGGGGTCGACGACATTCCCGATGTCGGCCACGGAGATCGCGAACCGGGCGCTGAACGCCTGGCAGATCTGGATGAATCCGGTGGTCGGGCTCACCGCGGCCAGCTACTCGACCGCGATTGCGGCGGTGAAAGCAGCCAATCCCGGCACGGACATTTACGCCTACACCATCCCGCAGGAACTTCCCACGACCAAACCAGGTGGGGTCTATGGGACGCTCTGGCAGTTCGCTACCGACGCCAATTTCTGGGCGCGCGGGAGCTGGCCCAGCAGTGCGCTGATCGACATGGGCGGCGGATTCTCGATGATGAACGAGTCCGTTCATCGCAGTTTCAACGGCAAGACTTGGAACGTCCGCTACATCGATGCAGTGATCGGCGACATGGCGCTGCCGGTCAGTGGGGTGTTGACCGATGACACCTCGCCAAACGCCTTCAGCGGGTTCGACTGGAACGAGGACGGCATCACAGAGGGTGGGTCTTCGGCGAGCATGCAGAGCGCCTATATCGCCGGCATGCAGGCCCGGCATGACTATCTCGTCGCTCAAGGCAAGAAGTACGGCGAGAACGGCGCAATCGGTTGGTGGATCGATCACGTCAACGGTCAGAACTACATCAGCCAACTCTCGGGGATCTTCCATGCGCACGTCTACGAGATGCTGGCCGGCAATTACCGTATCGGAACCGCGACCTCGTTCGGTCGGGTGTTCTATGCACCCTCTCCGGGACAGATCCCGAACCTGAATCAAGTGCTGACCTGGCCGGGCGGCGCCACGGTCAGTAGCGCTCCGCCGATCGGGACACTCCTGCAACTGCGGTTCGGTGGTTGGACGAAGGATTTCGCGGGTACCAACATCTACACCAAGGGGGAACTCTCACTCAACTGTTGGCGGGCAGCCTTAGAGTGGGCAGCCAATCATCTTACCTCGATCGATCCGGATCACCTGTGCGTGCAGGTGTTGGGACCTGCTCCGGCTCGATTCAACAATCCAAACGGTACTACAGGTGCCTGGGCGTGGGCGGATCGACATGCACGAGCGGTCACGCTCTCAACGGCGATCTTTACCAACTTCTACGTCCACTACGTGGCGATGGAGCAAACGCCCTCGACCTTGGGAGTCCAGATCATCCTGGATGAGTTCCGGGTCAACTGGGGAACGCCCGTCACGACCAACTTGGGTCAACCTCAGTTCGGCATCAACTGGGGCTCTGGGGTCGGTAACGGCTGGCAGAATGGTGTCTACGTGCGTCAGTGGTCGAGTGCACTGGCCGTGTTTAATCCGGTGGGTAACGGACAGCAGACCATCACCTTGCCGCCGTCCCCAACGGGCAATTGGCGCCATATCCAACCCTCTGACTGGAGTGGGAGCGTTGCCCAGGCGACCGTCAACGACGGCACGACAGTCAACAGTGCAGCCTTCGTGATTGCTGAGCACGATGCATACCTGTTGGTGGCCGCATGAGTATCAAGGCCGCACTCGTTCAATCTCGGGCCGCCACGAGCAAGACGGCGCCGAACAACACAGCGGATTTCACCGACAGTTCATTCAGTGGTGATTGCAAGGCACGCATCTACTGGGGTGGGCAGACAACGACTGTCAACACCACGGGTGCTCATGTTGCGATCTCGCTCGGGATGTCGGACGGCACCAACCAGGGGGTGACAAGTCAGTACGGCGTTGATGCGGCCAATCCGACGTCCTGGCATCGCACGATCGACATCACGCATGCCTGGGGATCGGGAAGCAATTCAGGCAGTCCCTATTTCGTTTCGTCCGCGGTGGATTCGGCGCTCTCGAACGGCGGACGGCTGACACTTGATACGGCCTCGGGTGTCGGTGAGCTCATCAACGCATTGCTCTTAGGGGGCGCAGATGTGCAGGGCGCCTCGGTCTGCGGGGTCGATTTCACCTCGGGGAGTGTGGGCGAGACCCGTACCGTCACGCACAACCTGACCGTCGGGGGGGTGTCGACGGCGCCGAACCTCATCCTGGCGTTCGATAGCGGCGGTCACGAGGCGGCGATTGCGGGATTCGGGTGTATTGCGCTCGGCGCCTGGGCGGCAGCCGGGACCGTAGCGTTGATCAACGGCCATACCAGCGGGGGCACGACCGAAAGCGGTTCAGGGATTCTCTCGTCGGCCCTCAGTTTCGGCTCGAGAGCGGGGGATTCGAATTGGGGCGGCACCATTGCCTCCGTCACGAGCACGACGTTCAACGCGATCTCGGATGCGGCGGCGGGCACCGACCGGGTGCAGTTCCTGTGCCTGAGCATCAATAACCTCGTGGTGGCCACGGGGATCGGCACTACGCCGACCAGCACCGGGACCACCTCCGTGATCACGGGTATGAGCGCGCCGCCCCAGGTGGTCCTGTGGATGCCCTGGGCGGATACCCAGGCGGGGGCTGCGGGGTCCGGTTCGAACAACGCCATGTTCAATTTTGGCGTCAGCGTCAACAACAACGGCACGATTCAGGAGACGTGCTCGTGCGCCTCGACCTCCATCGGGGGCAACGCCAACAAGCACCGGGTGGGAAGTGTGGGCATTCGGGTCGGGAGTACCACGGATGCGGATCTGATCGTCGGACACGTCAGCGCCTTCCAGGCGGGCGGTGTCGACGTCACCTGGACGGTGGTCCAAGGCACGGGGCGCAAGTTCGGCTATTTCGCGTTCGGGTCTTCAGCGAGCACAGCCGCTATCACGAACGTCAACACGACGAATATCGTGAAGGTCGGGGATACCGGGATCGCGGTGAACGGCTCGGGCTTCGGAGCCTCTCAGGGTGCGGGAACGGTCACGATCACGGATGGCATCGTCACGGTGGCCCAAACGGTGACGGGTTGGACCGCGACCGCGATCACGATCAGCATCGTTCAGGGCGGTCTCAAATACGGCAGTGCACTGACCCTCACCGTCACCACCAATACCGCGCAGGTGGCTGTCAAGACGATCACGCTGAATCCGGCGACGGGCCGTGCCTTCACCAATCTCGGAATCCTGCGACCGCTCCTCTTCGATGCGAACAACCTGCCTACGCGCTTCTATGATTCTCCGACGGATATCCCGAACAATTCCCAGATCGAATATCCGACGGCCCTGACGGTCAGCACGGACGGCACGGTCGTCTGGCCCAAAGCCACCACGAACGCGACGCACCGCTATAACACGCCGGGCTCTGGCGTCTGGACTACGTTAGCCAGCTGGGACCTTCGCGGTTTGCCGCCTACGGCCGTAGGGGCGATCGGCACGCTCAAGGGCGCGCAGGGTGTGGCGTTTAGCTTTGACGCCTCGGTGAATGTCCAGGAGACCGATGCCGACTCGGCCCCTCTCACCCACGCATTGCAGAGCGGGTCGCTGTTCGGGCTGAGCCTGGCGAGCTCCGGCACGATCAGTGGCACCCCCTCGAGCAACGGGACATCTGCTTGCGTGGACCGCATCACGAACGCGGACGGCACCTACATCGATGTGCCGTTCAGCGTGACGGTGACCGCGGCGAACAACGTGACGTTCTCAGGACCCATCCCAGATCTCAATGTCGTGGTCGGGGCGGGAGTCTCGATCGATCCCGGTCCGTATTTCGGAAACGAATCCGCGTTTGTGCTCAATGGCACTCCTCCGAATGGTGTGACGCTCGGGAATGCTGGGGTGTTGTCGGGGGTGCCGACCGGGATCGGTATTCCGCTCGGGCAGTCGCTGTCGTACCCGCTGTCTTACACCGGCTCCAATGGCGTGGGCAGCCCGATCGACTCGAACATCTTCAACATCAACGTGTTCAACCCCGCCATCTCGACCATCAACGGCATCTTGGTGGTGAAGAGCCCGTTGCTGCAGAACCAGGATCAGATCCAATTCCAAGGCGCAGACAACGTACTCCCGCTGCGTGCATTGCAGTATTGCCCGTTCTCCTCGGGAGACCCTGCAGGGGCGACCTATCACTTCTTCCGGCTGCACTCGTCCGCGCGAATTCTGCGCATGGACGTCATGAACGATGCCAACCCCAACGGCTCGCTCTACATCTGCGGTGTGGTCAAAGCCGGTACGACCAAACTCCCGGTGGTGGGGGCGGATAGCGTGCTGGTCTCCTCCTTCACCCTGGACACCGCACGCGTCCAATGGACGCCGCTGTATTACCCATCGATTGCCGGGCACGCCCCGAGCATTGCCAACCTGGATAAGTACCTCTGGCAGCTCCTGGGCTTCAGCCGCGATCCAGGGGAGACATATGAGGTGACGGTGACTGCAGTCGCTCCAGGAGGGGCGAGCGGCATCCTGGCGCTGTCCTGTGAGTACTCGCAGTGATTGCCAATAAATCCAATATTTAAATGGTCAAATAATGGGCAAGCGCACAGGTAAACCCAGAGGCAGGCCGAGAGGCGCCAAGAATCAGCATACGCGTGAGCGTGCTCAGGAGATCGAGCACACCGCAGCCGAAATTGCGGCGGCTCTGGGTCTACAAGGGTTCGACGGCGATGCGCACGCCTTGCTCATGCTCGTTTACAAGAACGCGGAAGCGCCCATGGATTTGCGCCTCGATGCTGCCAAGGCGGCTATCGGGTACGAGAAGCCCAAGCTCTCCAGCGTCGATGCGAATCATTCGGGCGCGATCGGCCAATACACCGCTCAACCTGTTCCCGTGGAAGAGCGCGAACCCCACCCAAAATTGAATGGTCACGCTTGAACCCTGGCGCGCACAACGTGGGCCGCAACTGGAAGCCATTCGCAAGCACTGGGTGGATGAGTTGTTCTATGGGGGGGCCGTTGCCGGCGGCAAAAGCGATTACCTCCTCGGCGACTTCGCTCAAGACGTCCCGCAGCCCTGGGGAGCGCACTGGCACGGCATCCTCTTCCGCAAGACCCATCCTCAACTCGAGGAACTCATCGCCCGCAGCCAAGTCATCTACCCGCCGTGGTTCCCAGGAGTTCAGTGGCAAGAGGGTAAGACAACCTGGGTTTGGCCCAACGGGGCGACGCTGAAAATGCGCCACCTCGAATCCACCACCGATTGGATGAACTACTGGGGGCATCAATACACCTGGATCGGCTGGGATGAGTTGCCGTTGTGGCCGGATATGTCGGCCTATATCAAGCTCAAAGCCCGTCTGCGTAGCGCGTACGAGATCCCCAACAAGCGCATCCGCAGCTCCGGCAATCCGGGCGGTCCGGGACATGCGACCGTCAAGAAGTATTTCCGTATCGATGAATACCCTCTGGGTGGCGAGGTGTTTGAAGAGGGTGGCGCGACGCGTCTCTTTGTACGCGCGCGGCTCCGGGACAATCAAATTCTGCTCAAGGCAGATCGCGGCTACGAGGAGCGCCTCAAAGGATTGGGCTCACCTGAGTTGGTACGGGCGTGGTTGGAGGGTGATTGGAATGTCGTGGCTGGGGCGTTCTTCCCCGAGTTCAGCGACAAGCATCACATCATCAAACCCTTTGAGATTCCGGATCATTGGACACGCATCCGCGGAGGAGATTGGGGCTCGGCCAAGCCATTCTGGATTGGATGGGCCGCTGTTAGCGATGGATCAATCGAACATGTTCCACGTGGAGCATTGGTCATTTATCGCGAATGGTATGGATGGAACGGCGAGCCCAATGTTGGGTGTCGCAAGACTGCCCAGGAAGTGGCAGAAGGCATCCGCGAGATGGAGCGCGGGGAGAAAATGTCCGATGAGGTGCTGGACCCAGCGGCATTCGCACGCGATGGCGGTCCCAGCATTGCCGAGAGGATGGATCTGAACTGGCGGCGTGCAGATAACTCGCGAGTGGCTAAAGTTGGCGCAATGGGCGGTTGGGATCAGGTGCGTGCTCGCCTCAAGGGTGATGAGGACGGACCGCAGCTAGTGATCTTCTCCAACTGCCCGCATTTGATCCGTACATTGCCCGCCCTCCAGCATGACGTCAAAAAGCCGGAGGATGCTGACACCCAAGGCGAGGATCATCCGCCGGACGGGCTGCGCTATATCTGCATGTCGCGTCCCTACATCCGTGACAAGCCCAAAGACCAGCCGCGCAAGTGGCCCACCGACATGACCATCAATGAAATGATCAAACGACAGACAGCCAAGCGGCTGTCGGAGAGTTGATATGACACGCTTTCCCGTGAACTCGGCTGGCCTCGTGCCCTTGGTGGCAGCCAGTCAGGCGATTGCGCCCTTCACCTACGAGAACGGACTGAAGCTCGATGCTCAGGGCCGGGTTGTGGTGGTCGGCTGATGGTCTGGCAAGGGGGGTTGCAGTTCGACGCCAGCGGCAACCTCATGACCACAGGCGCGGGTACTCCTGCGATCGATGTGCAGGTATTTACAGCGGCAGGTGCTAACACCTGGACCAAGCCAGCCGGCACGCCGCTCGTGACACGCGTATTTGCCATTGGCGGCGGGGGCTCAGGGGGTGGAGGGATCGCGACGGCCAGCGGTACCACTAACTCAGGGGGCGGCGGCGGCGGTTCGGGCGCCACGGTCGATGAGACGTATCAGACCTCCCAGCTGGGTGCGACAGAGACTGTGACGATCGGGGCGGGAGCCACAGGGGCGGTTGCGGGAGCCTCCGGAACGGCAGGCGGCAGCACGACCTTTGGAGCGTGGTTCACCGCCTTCGGAGGGGGTGGAGGCAATGTGGGTGTCTCTGCAGGAGCCTCGGGCGGTGGTGGGTCCGGTACCTATACGACCGTGGGCTCGAATGCTTCGGGCGGCACAGGAGGCGCTGCAGATCCGGCCATATTCGGTTATGGCGCGGGCGGCTCTGGCGCCCAGGGCACAAGCGCCATGTTCGGTTCCGGTGGCGGTGGTGGGGTTGGGGCAGTCGCTGGCGCGGATGGCGGTACGTCCTATGCGGGCTCCAATGGCGGTGGTGCGGGCGGCGGCGTGACCGCAGGGCCTGTGGCCAAGAATGGCGGGGCAGGCGGGTATCACCGCTCTACGGGCAACGTCGGTAACGGGGGCGCCATTCAGACCGCGGGCGGCAATGCGGTCACTACCAACATTGGACTTCTGGAAGGGGCGCGTGGGGGCGGTGGTGGCGGCTCAACCACGACCTCGGGAACGGCCGGACGGGGCGGCAATGGCATTCGGGGCGGTGGCGGCGGTGGCGGCGGATCTGCCAACACCGGCGGCACGGCGGGTGCGGGCGGCAACGGTGGGGATGGCTACTGCGTCGTGGTCACTTACTACTGATGACTACGTCCTCACACTCTGCTCATACGTGGAAGAAGGAGCTGACGCTCGCGACCAAGCGCGAGAAGAACTGGTTTAAGGAGGCTGAGAAGGTCGTTGCGCGCTATCGGGGCGAGGAGCGCAAGAAGAACCGCTTCAACGTACTCTGGAGTAATACCGAGACGTTGAGACCGGCGATCTATAACTCTCGTCCGAATCCTGACGTGCGCAGACGTTTCCGCGATGCGGACCCGCTGGGCAAGGCTGTCTCAGAGGTCCTCGAACGCTCGCTCATGGTCATGATCGACTACGAGTGCACCGACCAGACGCTCAAGAACGACACCTTGGATGGCCTGCTCTGTGGGCGTGGTGTCTCGCGTATTCGCTATATCCCCTCGCTCAAGCAAGTGGGGGACAAAGCGAAGCTGCCCGGCGAGCGATCCGAACAAAGTGGGGGCAAGGATGACGATAACGACGAAATCGGAGTGCAGGCTGGGGAAGAGCAGGAGGAAGTCGAGTACGAGCAGGTGCTGCCCGAGCACGTGGACTGGCGCGACTTTCGTCACGGCTATGGCCGGGTGTGGGATGAGGTGCCGTGGGTCGCCTTCCGGCACAAGCTCTCGCGCCCGGACGCACTGAAGAAGTTCAACGAACAGGATCTGCGGCAGGTCAAGTTTGCGGTTGCCGAGCAGGAGGAGCCCAAAGCGGTTGAGGGCGCACAGGAGACGGGCAAGGTCGCGGAGTTCTGGGAGTTCTGGGACAAGATTGACGAGCGGGTGTTCTTCACACAGGAGGAGTGTGACGAGCTGATCTTCCCCAAGGACAACCCGGAGGGAACGCCGCCCATTGCGTTCTCAGGTTTCTTCCCGGTGCCCGAGCCGTTGAGGATCATCGAGGACACCGGTTCGTTGCTGCCGGTCATTCCCTTCAGCCTGTATCAGAACCAGGCGGACGAGCTCGACAAGATCAGCGCACGGATCGACAAGACCGTCGCCGACATGCGCGCGCGGGCCATGTACGACTCGCAGCTGTCGGAACTGAACGATCTGATGACCGCCACGGATGGCGAGATGATCCCCATCCAGAACGCCAAGGCGTGGTTGGACTCCGGGGGACTCGATAAGGCCATCTCGTGGTTCCCCATCGAGAAGCTAGTCGCAGTCCTGGAAGCGCTCTACGAGGCTCGGGACCGGCAAAAGGCGATCATCGATGAGTTGACCGGCATCAGCGACATCATTCGCGGTGCCACCGATCCGGACGAGACGCGCGGCGCGCAGGAGTTGAAGCAGACCAACTACTCGGTGCGTCTGTCGCGCATGCAAAAGGAAGTGCAGCGCTACGCCAAGGATCTGATCCGTCTGGCCGCGGATGCGATGTGCGCGAAGTTCGAGCCGGCCACGTTCGCTGAAATGACCGAGCTACAGTTCCCCACACAGCAGCAGAAGGCATTGGCCCAACAGCAGGCTCAAATGCCTCCGCAGCCCGGGCAGCCTCCGCCCCCTCCGAATCCCATGCTGCAAATGCCGACCTGGGAAGACGTCATTGGACTCATGCGCTCGACCGCGATGCGCCGCTTCAAGGTGGACGTCGAGACTGATTCCACGATCGCCGCCACGCTGAGTTCCGACATGCAGGGGCTGACTCAAGTCATGGTCGGCATCTCCGAGATGCTGGAGAAGCTGGCACCGATCATCCAATCAGGCGCTATGCCGATCGATGCTGCGAAAGAGCTGGTAATGGCGGTCATTCGCCGGGCTCGCATGGGCATGGCGGTGGAGGACGCGTTCGACAAGATGAAGGCGCCGAACCCTCCCGGACCGCCCGAGGCCGTCCAGGTCGCGCAGATCAAGGCGCAGACCGATCAGCAGGCCAACCAGCAGAAAGCGCAGCTGGATGCGCAGAAGACGCAGATCGAGCAGCAGGCCCAGACCGCCAATCGGCAGGCGGAACTGCAGATGGAAGCGCAGAAGGCTCAATTGGATGCGCAGATCGAGTTGCAGAAGGATGCGCAGGAGAAGCAGCACGAGTTGGCGCTCAAGCAACACGAGGCGGATCTCAAGCTGCGTGAGCTTGCCATGCAATTGGAGAACGAGCGGCTCATCGCCGATGCCAACAACCAAACCAAGGTGATGGTGGCGGAGATCGCGGCCAAGGCGTCCTTGGATGCCGCGGCGATGACGGCGGCGAATTACGAGAAGGAAGAGGAGGGGGTCGATGGTTAGCTGGCTCACTCTCCACCGACCTGGATATCACAGGATCTCGGGTCTTCAAATGATGAATTGGGGAATCCCCCGCTGCGCGTTGCGCGGGACGATCTCCGTGAACATGGACTGCG
>Ga0247668_1000055_pt1 | contig 41126 bp, 36 predicted proteins | sample CNK09_metaG_FD_182737 | JGI IMG/M metagenome (GOLD analysis project Ga0247668, IMG submission 182737) | Soil microbial communities from Purdue University Martell Research Forest, Indiana, United States - CNK09 | ecosystem: Environmental > Terrestrial > Soil > Temperate forest > Bulk soil...
CCGCCACCGCCTTGTCCACGCCCTTCTCCAGATCGTTCATCGCCTTCTGCGCGTCGCCGGGCTTCTCTTCCCACTTGGACATCTCGGTGGCGATCGCATTCAGGGCGCCGTCGTACTTGGCGATGAGCTGCTGGTTGTAGGCCATGGCTTCCGACACAGGCGCGGCGTTCTGCTTCATCTCGGCGCGCTGCTTGTCGTAGTTGTCGAGCATCTCCTTGTACATCTTCTTCGACTGGTCGTCCTTGGCCTCGTCGTACGACTTCTTCATCTGCGCGTACGTGGAGTCGAACGATGCGTTCATCCCCTCGGTCAGCTTCGAGGTCATGGCTGCGGCGCTGGCGGCCATCACCTGGCCCTTGACCCACAGGTACTCCTGCGTGTTGTAGCCGAGGTCTTTGGCGGCCCGGATGTCGGCGGTGAGCATCTCGGCGGCCGATCCCATCGTCTTGAAGCCTTCCATCATCCCGGCGATCGACTTCTCGCCCGCCTGCTTCGCGGCGTCGGCGTGGGCCTGCGCCTCCTTCCGGGCAACCTGGGCGATGTCCTTTTCGTGGCCGCGCACCTTCAGATACATCTGCATCTGCGCGTCGGTCAGCTTCCCGTCCGACGGGGGGGTGTACTTGTCCTTGGAGACGTCCTTCATCAGGTCCATCGTCCCGTGCTTCTCGAGGTCCTGGGAGATCTTCGCTTTGTCGTAGGCTTCTTTCGCTCTGCAGCCTGCGAGGGTGATGGACAGCATCAGTACCGCGGAAAAGGTCCGGCGCATTTAGTTCCTCCAAATAAGATGTCGGGCGATTGTAAATTCAGCTCTCGGCGTTGGCAAGTCACTCGTCGAGTTTACGGCGCAGGCTCGACGTCAGCGATTCGAGGCCGCGAAGGATTTCTTCGATCTCCGCGCGATGTCCGGCCCGGAGAGAGTCGAGCTGTGATTCGAGCGACTGCACCTGCTGCTCGAGGCTGGCCACCCGGCCATCGCCATCGCCAGCAGCCGGCTCGGGTTCGTCAATGACCGCCACGGCGGCCGCCGTCTCTTCGGCTGGCAGCAACTCGGCGGCGTGGAGCTCTTCGACATCCTCCACCGCGTCATCCACCGCGTCATCCACTGCGTCGTCGATGACAGGGACGGCCACATCGCCCGAGAGGGTGGCCGGCCGCTCGCGGCCTTCCGAGAGGAGCTGTTCGAGCGAGACCTCTTCCATCCGCTCGTAGCTGCTGTCCATCTGCGACTCGGGGAACGGGACCGAATCGGCGAACGGATTGATCTGCGGCGCGGGCTCCGGCTCCGGTTCCGGTTTCGTTTCGGCTTTCGAAGCCGCGGCCGGTTTTGCTTTTTCCTTCTCCAGCGGTACCGGTTTCCCCTGAAGCCTGGCGTAGAGATGTTTGGCCGTGATCTTGGAGACGAGGTGGAAGGTTTCCATCACCCCTTCGCCATTGATGGCGGCGGCTTCGATGTAGGGATAGCCTTCGAATCCGAGCGCTTCCTGCAACTCCTCGATCGAGAGAACGCCCGGGAGATCGCGCTTGTTGAACTGGATCACGATCGGCGTGTCGTTTGGATCGATGTTGTTCTCCTCGAGGTTCTCCATCAGGTTGGCGAAGCTCTCGCGGGTCGAGTCGACCATGGACGGCTGGGAGTCGGAGACGAAGACGACGCCATCGGCTCCCTTCAACACCAGCTTGCGGGTCTCGTTGTAGAAGACCTGGCCGGGGACGGTGTAGAGCTGGATCTTGAGGTTGAAAGCGCCGACCTTGCCGATGTCGACCGGCAGCAGATCGAAAAAGAGCGTGCGGTCGGTCTTGGTGGCCAGCGACAGCATCTTCCCCTTCTGTTTGGGGTCGAGCTTGTCGAAGATGACCATGAGGTTGGTCGTCTTTCCGCAGAGACCGGGACCGTAGTAGACGATCTTGGCAGTCATCTCGCGGGTGGCGTGGTTGAAGAGGACCATGAGTCCAAAAGTATCGCACAGCTCTTACAAGGCAGAAGGCAGAAGGCAGAAGGATGAATGTGCGGCTGTTTCAGCATTCACTTCTGCCTTCATCCTTCTGCCTTCTGCCTTTGATCCGTGGTGGAATGCTTTTCGTGGACGATGACGATCCAGTCGAGATTCCGATCACCGACACGCTCGACCTCCACCCCTTCCGCCCGAACGAGATCCGCGACGTGGCCCGCGACTACCTCGTCGAGGCACGAGCGAAGGGCTTTCGTCAGGTCCGCCTGATCCACGGCCGCGGGATCGGCATGCAGCGCGAGAACATCCGCAAGCTCCTGGCCTCGCTCGATTTCGTCGAAGCCTTCCACGACGCCGACGGGAGCGGGGGCGGTTGGGGTGCGACGGTGGTGGTTCTTCGACAGGAGTGACTCATGCCGACGCTACATGAGTGGACCATCGCTGCTTTCCGTCGCTATCCCTGTAACGTTCGGTCCGGGTCACGTCACTACTCGATTGAGAAGGAGTGACGACATGCGCAACATTCTACGAACGGTCATTTCGCTCGCGGCCCTCATCCTGGCCGGCAGTTGCTGCTGCGGAGCGCGGACGGGACTGAACGTGCCTGACGTGGAGCGGCTGGCATTCGATAGCCACGTTCCCGGCACGTCCAACACAGACGTATTTGTATGCGACTTCGGAAACCCGCCGCTCGTCCGGCTCACGAGCTCGTCTCGCTTCGATGCCTATCCGGCGTTCAGCAACGACGGTCTCCGCATCGCGTATGACACCGAGCGGAACTTTCCCGACGGTCCGATCGCCATCTTCACGATGACCGTGACGGGCGGCAGTCAAACGGCGCTGGTGCGCGACCCCGCCTCGCCGAACGAGGAGTATCTCGATGTGCGATGGAGCCCGGACGGCAGCACGATCGCGTACGCGCGTCAGAGCGCGATCTGGCTGTTCGACGTGGCGACGCGCGTGACCCGGCGTCTGACACCCGAGGGGGTGATCGCCTCGTGGCCGACCTTCGGGCCGGGAGGGGTCGTGGCGTTCGTGCGAGTCAACGGCACGGGCACGATTCAAGTCTGGCGCATCGGTCCCGGAACGACTCTCAATCGCTTCCTCGGTGTGCCCGACGGCGCCGATCAGCCGGCATGGAGCAGCGACGGCGCATCGCTCTACTACCGTTTCGAGAACAACATCCAGCGGCTGGACGTCGCCTCCGGCGTGTCGTCGCTGGTCGTGGCCAACGCCTCACAGCCGGCGCCCAGTCCGACCGGCACACGGCTGGCCTTCGTGCGCGACGGACAGATCTGGAAAGCGGCCATCGACGGCACGTTCCCTTCACAGGTGTCACCAGGCCCGGAAGACGCGCACCCGGTGTGGTCGGTGCCGGTGCCATGAGCTCACGCGGAGACGCGGAGAAGCGGAGAAGCGGAGACGATGATGTGGAGCTCATTTCTCCGCGTACTCCGCGCCTCCGCGTGAGTCCTGTCTCGATGTGACGTCGAGCGGAAGCGGGAGGGCGTGGGTGCGGAGGGGACTGATGATCAGGAGGGCGCAAAATCCGAGAATGCCGCCGCCGAGGAACGCTCCCCACTGCCGGAGCTTCGGGCCGCGGCGAAGGAAGCAGACCAGGCAGCCTGCGATCATCAGGAAATGACCGGCGGCTCCGACAAGGACAAGCAACAGGCCTGGTTTCGCGAAGTGTTCGGTGCGCGGCGATTCCAGGAGAACGTCGATACCACCTCGAATGAATCCGGTCGCGAAGAGATTGGCGGAGTTCCACAATGCGGCGATCGTGAAGCCCGCACCGAAACCAAAGTCGCTGTTTTGCCGGACCAGTACGATCACGCCGACGTAGATCAGCGCCTGCAAGGTATGGAGGAGCCAAACCGATGGCTCGAAGAACACGGACGCGGCCAGCGCGGCGATGAACATCGCGGCACCAATCTGTATGGTGACGAGTGGCCATACCGAGGGGTTGCGGAGCGGTGGCATCCGTTCTCATACGCCACGCGCGGGCCGTGGGTTAACAGGCTTCGGCGTCGTTTATGGCCTGACCTGGATGTTCCCGCTGCCATGTGGCAGATCTTCGAGCGCGTACGACGAGAAGGAGAAGGTCTTGCAATCCACTGCCGCCGGACGGTTGGAGGGGATGCCGGCGTCGTCGGTCCGTTCGGCGTCGGTGGCGATCCACGTCAGCCCGACACCTGAATCGACGTCCAGCTCCGCGTCGCTCGCAACCCAGGTTGCGGGCGTCGAGCGGTACTGGCCCCATGTGTAACGATCCGGCGCGGCATTCTCTCCTTCGCCGCCGTCTTCAACGGTGAGCAGCATACGGCGGCCGACATACGCGCTGATGCTCGATTCCTTGACCAGCCCGGCCAGTACGGCGCGGTTGCCCTGGACTTTCAGACAGTCGATGCCGACGCGCAGAGAAAGAGTGGTCGCCGTGACGCTCGGATCGCCGGTGCCGTCGCCATCGACGTCCTGATCGGGAATCGAGAGCGGTCCCGTGAACTTGAGATCGCCCGAAGCGCTGCCATTCGCGTCGAGTTTGGCGGTGAACTCGATATTGCGAGTACCGTCGTCGGTAACGACGTGGATGCCGCCGCTGACGCTCTGGGCGAAGGCCGTGGGGACGAGGAAAAAAATCGCAAGCGCCAGTGTAGAGAGAAAGACGCGCATGGCCCTTTTCATCGGAACTCCTTACGAAATCAAGTATGGGGATTCAACAAAACGTAGGTTCGCGGCCCCCGGGCGAATGTGATCGGGATCACATTCGCTTGTGCACGACGGCTTCATCCGCAGATGACGCAGAGGTACGCAGATAAGACCGTCTTGCTACCTCGAATCCCTATCGCTTCGACACGAGGCATGCCGCATGGCCGAGAATCTCGGCTCCCGTCTGAAGGTCGCTGGGTGTTGGCTGCCACCCCCGCGCGAGGCGCGCCGCCAGGAGGAAGATTCCTGACACTGGCAGTTTGCTGAAGGCGAGTTGTGGTCCTAGAATGATCTCCATCCAATTACGATGTCTGCCCCCTCTGGTGTCTCGTCCGCGAGTGCCGCAGGCAGCCGGCGTGTCCGGGCTGCTCTCGTTGCGGGTGCGCTCGTCATCATCGCCCTCGGCGCACTGTACTGGTCGTATGTTCAGCGCCGCACCGAATACCTCGTCAATCGCGACCTGCGTCTGCTGAGCGTCGCCGCGGCGCAGATCGGCGCCACCCTCGAAAGCCGCAAACAGATCGTTCGCAACTTCGCAGAGACGCAATTCTGGTGTGGTGATGGGCACAAGCCCATCGACAGCTATCCCTCGAAAGCGGCGGACGATCTGAAGCTGGCACCGTATCTGGCCAACTTTACCGACCTCCAGCGCGGCGCGGCCGTGAAGATGGCTGACGCCGTTCCGGAATCGGCGTGTGAAGGCGGCTACTGCGTGACCCAGGAGAACGCGACCGTCAGGATCGAATATCACGCAGAGGCGGCTCTTCAGAGCACGCCGGATACCCTAGGCTGCCGGGATCTGGGATACCCTCGCGCCGTCGGGCGTACGTCGCTGGATAGCCTCGTTACGCCGGTCCTCGACAAGCCGTTGTTCGGCGTCTTCGACACCGTCCTCATCGCCACGTCGAGCGGTGAGGTGATCAAGCAGATCCAGCCCCACGGTGCGCAGGGGCGGCGAAGTGTATCGTCACGTGACGGCCGCCCGGCGGCTGCTCGCGACGCGCCGTCGTCGCTGGTGCTGGCTACGCTGAAGAGCATCGTCGACCGCTCGTCGAAGGACGGAAAGCCGATCAACCTCGACGCCCTGCGCAACGAGACGCGCTCCTCCGACGTCGAGATCTCCGGCGTTCGTTACTTCCTTCTCACGCAGCCCTACGCCTTCGCGGCGCCGTCCGGAGGCGGCCGCGGGGCGCAGCACTGGATCATCGCCGGCCTCATTGCTCGTCCGCACTTCCTGCGCGACGCCACCGAGATCTCGATGTCGCTCATCGAGCTGGTCGTCGCCGCGCTCGTCCTGCTCGTTTGTTGCTGGCCGTTCATGAAGCTCGCGTTCAGCGGTCCCGGAGAGCCTGTCACGCGCGCCGACGTGGTCATGGGCGGTGTGGCCACAATCCTCGGCGGAGGAATGGTCGCCCTCCTTTTCGCTGACGTTTTCGCCTACGGCCGAATTGAGTCGACCGGCGACTACCAGCAACGCGCGTTCGCGGCGGTCATGCACGAAGACATGCAACGAGGCCTGGAACAGATCGTTCGGATCGGCGGCAGTATGCAGGCGCTGACCAGACCGTACGCGGACCACTACGAGGAGTGCGAGGAAACGCACTCGGAAGGAGATTTCAAAACGAGACTTCCGCCGGACCTGACCCAGCCCTATGCGTACGGTTTCTTCTCCGGGGCCGCGTGGGTGAACGATCGGGGAGAACAGGTCGTCCAGGTGGCGATGAGGCGGCAGGGGCCGCCGCCACTGCCCTCGGTTGCCAGGCGGCAATACTTCCATGCACTGCAGGACGGCGGGAACGCGCATCCATGGACGTGGGCCAATCCGTTCAATCCGAAAAAGCCACCAACCGAATTTGTCATCGAGTCGGTTCGCACGCTTACCACGGGCGCTTCCGAGGCGGTGATGGCCTTTCCCGTTCGCAGCGGCGACCTGCCCGATCTCCACGTCTTCACTGTTGCCTTTCCCTTCGTGGAAGTCGGCTCTCACGTCCAGTCTCCCGATCTGACCTATTCGATCATCGACCAGAACGGCGACGTGGTCTTCGGAAGTGAATCCGACCGCAACGGCATCGAGAACGTCTTCACCGAGACAGACCAGGACCGCACGCTGCGCGCCGCGGTCAATGCCCGCCAGGAGGATTTCGTCGACACCAAGTACTGGGGCGAAGATGTGCGCGTCCTGGTCACGCCGCTCGAGAATCTGCCGTGGACGCTCCTCACGTTCCGCGACAAGCGTCTGCTGCGGACGATGAATCTCGACACGCTGATGATGACGATCATTCTCTTTCTCTTCTACCTCGGAGCCATCGTGCTGATCGTCGTGGCCGTGCTGCTCGTGCGCCCGAGCTACCGCGTGCCATGGGTCTGGCCCCTCGAACGGCGGTTGCCGCACTGGAGGCGTGTTCGTCTGCTGTACATCGTGAGCGGAATCGCCTTCGTGATCGCCGTTTTCGCCCTGGCACCGGGACCACGGCTGGCCGTCGCCTGTCTCGTGCCCTTTTACGCCTTCCTCGGTTCGTATCTCGTGCTCAACGACGGGCCGAAGAGAATCGCCTATGGCCTGACCATCGTCACCTGGACCGCGATTACTGTGATCTTCGCCTGGGGCTGCGTAGCTGCTCCTGTGGCGCCGGAGGTCATCGGTCCCGTGGCCGAGGAGGTGTCGCTGCGAGCGCTCATGCTGTTCTGTCTGCTCGTGGCGTTCCTCTGTGTCGTCATGCGCGCCAGGGAATTGGACCGTGTGCGGTGGCGCGAGTTCTCGCGGACGTACATCGCCAGCGGCGTCCTGTTCATCATCCTCGTGGCCGTCCTGCCGATGATCGCCTGCTTCCAGGCCGCGCTGACGATCGAATCGGAGGCGATGGTGAAATCCGGCCAGCGGCGCATGGTCGACCTGTTTCTCCAGCGCGTCGAAACGCTGGCCCAGAACTCGTGGTGCGACACGACCAACGTTCTGCCCGGCTATCCCATCCCCTTCTTCTATGAATCGAACTGGTGCATCCAGCCTGATTCGCTCGATTGGACGACACCGTGCGGCGACGATTCGTCGGCCCGCCTCTCAAAGCTCGCTTCCACGGTCAGGTTCCGCCCGGCCGACGATAAAGTCGGGGACTTTCTGGAGGAGTATCTGCCGGTCTACTCGGAAGACTCGCTGGACATGCGGGGCCTTCATAGCGGCAAGGGTGACGATGGAAGCTGGCAGACCGTGCGAGCCCGGCGAGTGCTGGCGTTCTCGCGCACGTTCGACCTCAGCGATGTTGCGCGGAGCAAGCTGCTCGGGCAGTTCAAGGCCAAGTTCAATGGCCTTCAGGCTCCGGCGCTCCTTCAACTGATCAGACCGATCGGAGAGAAGCGGGCCTGGCTGACGATCGTTTCGCGCGTGCCGTCGCTCCTTCCGGATTGGCTGCGCGCCGAAGATCCCATTCGCCGGTTTCCTAAAAAACCCGGGCAGTTGCTGCCGGGCGAGATCACGTCCTTCCCGGGGCCACCGAAAGACCCGGAGGTTCCGGGCCCGGTGCAGGCCCTGTTCTTTCTCTTCGCGGCGGGCGTGGCGTTCAGCGGCGTGCAGTGGGCAGTCCGCTTCGCCGCGCGGCGCATCGTTCTCTACGACCTGCGCGAGCCGCGCTGGCTCGACACTCCTCTGAGTCCGCCGCTGGGCGAGCATGTTTTTCTCGTCCACACGCCGGACAATCTCGAAAAACTGATCTGCATTGGCGCCGTAGAGCGCCGCAGCTTCGACGATCTGCGCGAAATCGAGCCCTCCTCCGACGACGATGTCTGGCGCATGCCGGTCAGGCCGGCAGACTGGTTGGTGCTCGTGGACAGCGGCCCGAAGAGGGTCATCCTCTGCGAAGGCTTCGGCGACGGATTGAGCGACGTGGCGTTGACCACGCGGAAATTTGCTCTCATCGAATCGATGATGCAGCTCACCGACTGCACCCTGATCATCTCCTCGCCCGTATCCCCGGCACTTTTCCTCAGTCTCTATGACGACCTCGACCCCGCCATGCGGGCCCGGTGGGCGGCTGTCCTGTCGATGTTCGTCTGGATCGATGAGACGCGCCTTCTGGACCGCGGTCGCGCGTTCGCCGCCGACGACTCTCCGATCCCCTCGGCGTGGGAGCGCACGAAGACGGCGTGGCGCACGTTCAAAGCTCGTGTGCCTCGGCTGCCCAGACGCCTCCGGATACGCTTGAAGCCCTCAACCCTCTACATGCGATGGTTGCGGCTCTGGAAGTGGTGCCTCCAGTTCACGGCGAAAGGAAGGGAGGAACGCGATCGGGCCGACGATCAGTCGTGGATCACACGCGAGACCAATCCGAGCACGTTCCTGCAGAGCTTCGCCGAACGGCTGCGGATTCTTCCCGGCGGGCGCGAGCAGATGCTGGATGAGCTCCGGGAGCGCGCCGATCGCTACTACCACGCTCTCTGGAAGATGTGCAGCTCTTCCGAGCGTATGGTGCTCTATCACGTCGCCCACTTCGGAGTGGCCAACTGCAACAATCGCAGGCAGATCCGCCGCCTCCTGGCGCGCGGACTGCTGCGGCGGGACGGCGAGCTGCGTCTCTTCAATACAACGTTCCGGCTCTTCGTCCTCGCGCACGGCGACGAAATCCGTGAGCAGTGCGAGAACGAGCCCGAGGGACGCTCGACCTTCGACCGCGTACGCGTTCCGCTGCTCATCGGCATCCTCGTCGTCCTCGGCGCGCTCCTCGGCACGCAGAAGGAGTTAGCGAATGCGACAAGCGCCATTCTCACCGCGCTGGCCACCGGCCTTCCGATGATCGTGAAGCTCGTCGGCACGTTCACCGACCGGCGCGTCGGGACGGTCCAGCGGTAAAGCAGCGTCTCGGCGAGATAGGCAGTCCTCTATCTGCGCCATCTGCGGATAAGCTCTCCCGGTGGACTGCGACTACGCCATCATCGGCTCCGGCTTCGGCGGGAGCGTCTCCGGCTTGCGGCTGGCGGAGAAGGGGTATCGCGTGGTCATGCTGGAGAAGGGGCGGCGCTTCAGGGACGAGGATTTCCCGCGCTCGAACTGGAACCTGCGGCGGTGGTTATGGATGCCGGCAGCCGGCTTTCGCGGCATCTTCAAGATGACCTTCCTGCGACACGTCACCGTCCTCTCCGGCGTCGGAGTCGGCGGCGGTTCGCTCGTCTATGCCAACACATTGCCGACGCCGAAGGAAGAGTTCTTCTCCTTGCCGTCGTGGGGACACCTGGCCGATTGGAAGAAGGAGCTCGAGCCGCACTACGCCACCGCGCTGCGGATGCTGGGAGCCGTGCAGTATCCGCGCGATACCTACTCGGATCAGGTTCTGCGCGACATCGCCTCGGATATAGGTCGGCCGGATCAGATCGTCCCGGCGCGCGTGGCGGTCTATTTCGGCGAGCCCGGCAAGACCGTGCCCGATCCGTACCTCGGCGGTGAAGGTCCCGACCGCACCGGCTGCATCCAGTGCGGGGCCTGCATGACCGGTTGCCGCCACAACGCCAAGAACACGCTCGACAGGAACTACCTCTGGCTCGCCGAGAAACGCGGCCTGCGGATCGAGGCGGACACCGAGGTGACGTGGGTGCGGGAGCTCGAGGGCGGCGGCTATCGGATCGACGCCACCACCGGCACCGGCTGGTTCGGCAAACGCCGGCGCACGGTTACCGCGCGCAACGTGATCTTCGCGGGCGGCGTGCTCGGCACGGTGCCGCTCTTGTTAAAGCTGAAAGCCAGCGCGGACGGACTGCCTCGGCTGTCCGACCGCCTCGGCGGCTTCGTCAGGACCAACTCCGAGTCGCTCATCGGTGTGACCACGCGGGCCGACCGCGACCTGAGCGAAGGGATCGCCATCACCAGCGTGCTCCACACCGACGAGCACTCGCACCTGGAACCGGTGCGCTACGGCAAAGGCTCCGGCTTCTTCCGGCTGCTGATGTCGCCGCACGTGCCGGGGGAGAGCGCGCCGGTGCGGCTGATCCGCGTTCTGGCGGCGATGCTGCGGCACCCGATCCACTTCCTGCGCGCCTACTTCGTCGACGACTGGGCGAAGCGGACCATGATCCTGCTCTACATGCGCACGCTCGAGGGACACCTGCGGCTGCGGCTCGGTGCATTCGGCCTTACCACCGCGCTTGCGGAGGGGCCTGCACCGAGCGCCGCCATCCCCGAGGCGACGGAGCTGGCGCGGCGGGTGGAGCAGAAGATCGACGGCTTCGCCGGCAGCCTCCTCAGCGAGACCATCCTCGGCACGCCGACCACCGCCCACATCCTCGGCGGCGCCTGCATGGGTGCCACCGCGGAGGATGGCGTGATCGACGCCCGTCACCGCGTCTTCGGCTACGACGGCCTCTACGTGATCGACGGCGCGGCCATGTCCGCGAATCCGGGTGTGAACCCATCGCTGACGATCACCGCGCTGGCGGAGCGGGCGATGTCGTTCATACCCGAAAGGCTTGATCACGCGGAGGCGCGGAGGCGTGGAGGAGATGTCGAGGAACTTCTCTCTCCGCGTCCTCCGCGCCTCCGCGTGAGTCCTCTTACCCCCTCTTCAAGCGATAGCCAATCGTAGGCGCCGTCAAAATGTGCTCCGGCATCCGCGGATTGTCTTCCAGCTTCCTTCGCAGCTCCGCGATGTGCGTGTCGATCGTTCGCGTGATCACTGAATCCGCATAACCCCACACCGCGCGCATCAGGTCGAGGCGGGGGACGACAACGTTCTCCTTTTCGAGTAGCGCGGCCAGGAGGTCGAACTCTTTCCGCGAGAGCGAGACCGCCTCGCCGCGTTTCGTCACCGTGCGGCTGGCGAAGTCGACGACGACGTCGCCGAAGCTGCCGATGCGTCGTTCGACGGCAGGCGAGCCGCGGCGGAGGACGGCTTCGACGCGGGCCAGCAGCTCGAGAAGGGCGAAGGGTTTGGTGACGTAGTCGTCGGCGCCCATCTTCAGGCCGCGCACTTTGTCTGACTCGTCGCCCTTGGCGGTGAGGATGAGGATCGGCAGGGTCAGGCCGGCGTCGCGGATGCTGCGGAGGACGCGGAAGCCGTCGAGCTTCGGGAGCATGAGGTCGAGGATCATCAGGTCGGGGGGCGCGTGCAGGGCGGCGTCGAGACCGGCCTGGCCGTCGGTGGCGACGTCGATGGCGTAGCCTTCGATCTCCAGGTTGTTGCGCAGTCCGAAGGCCAGCTCGGCATTGTCTTCGACGATCAGGATCCGTTTCATGCGATCGCCTCCGAACCATCGATCGGTGCCTCGACCACGAAGCGCGCTCCGCCGCCGGCGGTGTTTTCGACCCAGCAACGTCCGCCGTGGCTGGCGATGATCTCGCGGACGATGGCCAGGCCGATGCCGCTGCCCGACTTGTGCGTGCCGCGGTCGCGATCGAGGCGGTGGAAACGGAGCCAGATCGATTCGCGCTCGTCGGCCGGCACGCCCGGCCCTTCGTCGTCCACTTCGAGACGGATCATCGTCTTCTGCGCCGAGAGCCGGACATGAACGGTCTGGCCCGGCGGTCCGTACTTGACGGCGTTGTCGAGCATGTTCGTCAGCACCTGCTTCCACGCCTCGCAGTCGACGCGGGCGTGAAGGCGCGGCGGCGTATCGACGGTGATGACGACGTCGCGCCGCATCGCCAGCGGCGCGAAGGCGTCGACGGCGTCGGCGACGAGCGCTTCCATGTCGCAGTCATCGATCGCCGGCGGGACGTTCGCGTGCGGGCCGCGCGAGAGGAAAAGCACGTTGTCGACGAGGTTGGTCAAGCGTTGCGCCTCCTCGCTGATGATCCGCAGCGAGCGCTGTCTCTCATCGGCCGATCGGACGCGGTCGAGAAGCAGCGTCTCGGAGAACATCCGGATCTGCGTGAGCGGCGTGCGCAGCTCGTGCGAGACGCCGGAGACGAAGTCGGAGCGGATGTGAGCCAGTTGCCGCTCGCGGCGCAGGACGAGGAAGGCCGCTGCGAGCACCAGGGAGCTGGTGAGCAGCATCACGATGAGCAGCGGCAGGCGTGAGCGCGGTACGCCGCCGGGGATGAGCACGGGGATGGCGCGCGGCGCGAAGGAGCATTGCACGGTCAGCCCGCGGACGGCGTCGCCGTAATCGTCATGCGGCGGCATCGTCACGCCGGCGTTCTCGTCGAACGTCCCCGCCGTGCGGAAAATCTCCTGATTTCCGCGCGCCATGCGGATGAAGACATCGGCGTTGGTCAGTCGGCCGCCGCCGAGGACGCCGGGGAAGGCGGAACGGCGCGAAAAGGCGCGGGCGGCGAGGGTGCCGATCGCTGATTCATGAACGGTAAAGGCGAAGATCCGGCCCTCCGTGAGTTGGGCGGTGCCGTAGACGAGCAGGTGCTCGCCGTCGCTCAGTTTCACGCGGAGCGTGAGCTGTTCGCCGGCCGCGTACCGCTTGCGGACGATTGCGGGAAACGTCTGCAGCGCCCAGCTCTGCAGCGGTTCCGGAAGCGGCGGCGTGACCGTGCCGTGGTCCGCGTCGACGAGGAAGAGGCGGTGACGAAGGCGACATCCGCGACCTGGTCATCCGATGCCAGCCCCTCGATGGACGGGAGCACGTTGTAGTCGAGCAGATGTCTGGAGATCACACGCCGAAGCGGCGGCGAAACGAACATCTCGAATTCGTAGACGGTGCGTCGCAGGAGGTCGTCGCCGAGGACGGAGGCGTCATCGCGAAGAGCCCGCTGTACCGCCGCGCGATGGGCGCGCTCGGCGCGCATGGCCTCGAAGGTGAGGCCCGGCGGTGAGCACCATGGCCGTGACGAGCAGGCCGAGAAGGACCAGCGTTCCGGCGTTGGATCGGTCGAAGGTGATCACGTTCGCTGACTCTAGCAGCGGCGGGAGCACGTGGAACGGTGGCGGGAAGAGGCTGACAAAATCCTTGCACGCCGAAAGGCTTTAACCACAGAGACACAGAGATCACAGAGAAAGGATGAAGGATGAATCAAGTTTTATCCTTCATCCTTCAGATTTCATCCTCTGTGTCCTCTGTGTCTCTGTGGTTAAAGCCTTTTGACTACGTCGCCCGCGTGAACAACTGCCGCTGGCTCACCTGATACGCGGCCGCGCGGATGGTCTCGCGCACGTTGCGCGGATTGTGGATGCCGCGCAGCACGGTCACCGGGAGCGCCTTGTCGGACGACACGAGCGTCACGTTGCCGATGCCGAGGATCCGTTCGGTGAAGCTCTGAAAGAATTGGGTGTCGTCGAGGGAGCGAAGATCGATCTCGCTCACGCTCTTCGAAAGCATCCCCTGTTCGATCAGGATGCGCTGGTTGCTGACCGTGTACAGCGTGCTCTGGAGCCGCAGCATGGCGATGAGAAACGCGATGAGCTCCCAGACCACGATGACCGCCGCAAGCCCCCAGCCGATCTTCGTGATGCGGCTGCTCATGTCGAGGTCCGCGGTGTGCGAAGAAACGAAGATGGCGATGGCGGGAATGATGATGACAGCGAGGATCATCGCCACCACCTTCCCGATGAGCACGCGCCACGATGGCGATCCTTTCCACAGCGTCTCCTCGGCTGTCGGTACCGCGGCCGGAACCGCCATCGCCGCGGAACCTGCAACGAACGGTCGCCCGCAATGCGGACAGGCGGTGGCGAGCGTGGAGACGTCCCGGCCGCAGTCGGGACAGGTGATGACTGGCATGCGCCGATTGTAGCAACGATGCGCGGCAGAAACGATCGAGCGGAACTGCTGGCCGAGCAAACCATTCAACCACAGAGGCACAGAGGACACAGAGAAAGCAAGGACGAAGGCGGAAGGGTGAAGAATGAATCAACAGCGCGTTCATCCTTCCGCCTTCATCCTTGCTTTCTCTGTGATCTCTGTGCCTCTGTGGTTAATGGCCTGCTTGGGCAACCAGCACTGCTGGCCTACTGCCAGATGCCGGTGATCGCCGACTCCGTGGCGCTCCCGCCGAGCGGCGCAAGTCCTTCCATCTCCAGAATCGTCCGGAGCAGGCTGTAGTGCGTGTACGTCGTCTCGCTGATGCTCCCGGGCAGGACAGCCTGACCGACAATGATCGTAGGAATGTGGTTGTCGGGCGGGTTGGTGTTGATGGCATGCTCGCAAGGCTCGCGATGGCTATCCAACTCCAACCTGGCGATCCTTGACTTGTTCTCCTGGCTATCCTCGTCCCAGGTGATGATGAGGAGACTGTTGTTGGTCATCGCCCAATCGGCGTATGCGCCGAGGTGGTCCTTGAGCCACTGATCGCCCTGGAGAACCTCGGCGGGAATGTCGTTCCGATGGAAGATTCGCCGGAACCGCGCTGCAACCACGGATCCGCTCGGCGAGTGCATGTCGTCGATGAGGTTCGGGATCACGATGGCGACAGCGGGAAGGTTCGCAAAGCCATCGGCCGTCGTTGGAAATGCCGAGGAATCAATGCTCACCTCGGCCGGGATGCCGGCGAAATCAAGCCAGGGACAGTGCCGCCGGACATAGTTGCCTCGAGCCCGCGTCGTCAGATCCGAAGGAAGGTCTTCCGCGAATCCGACGAAACCACGCCTCTGAAGGCTCGGCGCTTCGAGGAAACTCCTGGCCAGATTCGGCGCATCGATGAGCACACGCGGAGGGTGGTCGTTGCACACCCCCTGATTGCTCCCCGAGAAAAGCTCGAGGTAATTCGGCTGGCTCGGATGATGGAGGCCATAGGAGGCCTTGAGAAGTGCAGCATTCGGCAGGAGTCCGTTGAGATACGGAGCGCGGGACTGGCTCAATGGCGTGTTCGGCGGATCGATGACGTCCTCAAAGGATTTGTTCTCCTCGATGACGATGACGACATGGTCCGGATGCGGGAGCTGCTGGGCGTCCAGTTGACCAGGCGCGCTGACGGCGGCAAGCAGGATGAGCGGTGCGATTCGCACGAGAAGATAGCTCCTATAATCGCCGACATGATGATCGGCGTTCGGCTGGCAACTTCGGCAATCGTACTTGCACTGGCTCTTGCGGCCGCGCCGGCGGAGCCAGTGATCGAGAATCAGTCTCCGGTTATCTCTACAGACGGATCGCGGATCGCATTTCTCTCAAACCGTGACGGCCAGCCTGATATCTACGTGATGCGGGCGGACGGGACGAACGTCGTACGCCTCACGCGTTCCGAGGAGCAGGAGTCGGCGCCGTATTGGTCCCCGGACAGCAAACGTATTCACTTCGCCGTCTCCGGAAAGGACAGCAGCCGCATCGACTCGATCGACGTCGACGGCAGCAACCAGAAGACGATCGCCACGGTTCCGGGACGGATGGTCGGATTCTCACGCGACGGCAGCAGGGTTTTCTTCGCCCGCGGGACGTGGACCGAGGTAAAGCTCCTGCTGATGGATCTCGACGGATCGCATCCGAAGCAGCTCACGGATGGTTCCTCGGTGGCGTGGAATCCGAAGTCGTCGCCTGACGGAAAGGTGATCGCCTATACCGGGAGAGACGCGAGCGGAATCCTGCATATCTACGTCATGGACGCGGATGGCTCGCACCCGCGCCAACTGACGCACATCGACTCTTCCGAGGGTCAGGGGCAATGTCCAGCATGGTCCCCGGACGGACGCCGGCTCGCCATCCAGACGAGCCGCAAGGACCACATGGGTTACGTCTGGATCGTCGACTATCCCAGCGGCACCGCCCACAAACTCGGCGCTCATGATGCGACGTTCGAAGACGAGCTGCCGGTCTGGTTTCCCGATGGCAAACGCCTGGCCTTCCAGAGCAACCGCAGCGGCCGGATGGAGGTGTGGACGATGAACGCGGATGGGACGCACCTAAGGCAATTGACGGGCGCTCAGGCGCCCGCATCGGTCCACTGACTTCCGCAAGTGTGGCAGGCCACCGACCACGGACAACACTGTCATCCTGAGGCGCCGGAGCCACATAGCGCGAAGCGCGGAGCTGGCGTAGGACGGTCGAAGGACCCCCAGATCGAAACCCGGGAAGGGCGGTGGAAGTCGACAGCCGCCGCCGTCCGGGGGAGAGACCCTAATCTGATTTCTTTGCCTTTAAACTCGCGGTGCCTGGAATTGGATCCACGATTCTTCTCCCGTCCGTCGTTCCGGCAACGTGGATTCCTGCCGAGATGTGCCTAAAGGCGGTACGGTAACCCTCGATCGATCCATGCTCACGCAGTGCGGCGATGCCGTCCGCGAGGTCGGGAAGCGGCTGCCTCGCTTCGATGTACGCCGCTGGACCGCGCCAGAACCCCCCGTCTTCCAGCCACTCCGGATAAACGTGCTGGACCACGCTCACCGGCACGAGGATGTTCTCGGGTATGGCGAGAGGCCAGTCGTCCTGTGATGGAGCTATGCGGCGCAATCTGTGTACAAACCGCACGAGGCGTTCCGGAAGCGTTGGCGGCAGCGGATTCGTCCGCTGCCTCATGGCGTAGTAGCGGACGCGGTTTACGCAGCGTTTCATTGAACGCGGTGTCGCATTCGCCGCGTAAAGCAACGGATGCCACTGCCGAAGCGCTGTGCGGAAGTCCTTCGAATCCTGCTCGAGCTTTGCACGCTCGATTGACAGGCGGACGATCCCGCAGATCACGATGAGGACGATGCCGATGATCGGCAACACCTCAGGACGTTTGGCGATGATCGGCCGGACGAAGCGCGTGGGAAGCTGGAGATTCGTCTGCTTCTCAGGTGAAGGCTGTGCGGGGGTTCCGGCGGGTGTGCTCACGGCGGGACTCTTCGGCGCCGCCGCAGGTGTAGTGACCACGATCGTCTGAGCAGGCCGCTGATGAGGATAGCGATCGGGGAGAACGGTATACCCGAGGTACGCCGCGCCGGCAAGGACAGCTGCGCCAACCACCCAGGGGATTGCAGCCAGTCCGAAAGAAATGAGCCGCTCACCGAACATCGTGGCGTGCACCCGCTCGTTTAGAGCCTCTTTCCGGTCGCCGGCAAACAGTTCGCGCGATCGTGAGGGGGGCGCAAGCGGCACCGGAACCTCGATGTTGATCAGCTTCTCGAGATAGAGCTGTGCATAACGTACCGGCGTCACCGGATCGTTCTCGCCGTCGGAATTTTCATCGGCACCGATGTTCTTCGACTCCTCCTCGAAGCGCATGGCCACGCATCGCTCGACACGCGGCCTGTCGATTCCAGCGATGATGAAACAGTCGCCCGAGGTGACGAGGAAGTTGATGCATTCGAGCACAGACAAGACATGATCCGGGCGGCATCGGTCGAGATCGTCGATGAAGAGAACCAGCCGGTTCCTGCCGAGAGCGCGCGTCACTTCACCGAACGCTCGCGCGAAACGATGGCGGAAGCCCGTCTGCCCTCCCGCGTCCGCCAGCCGCACGCTGCCCGACAGCAGCGCGGCCACCTTCGTTCCGCTGACGCCGAACGCATTTAGCGAGCGGAACACGATGATGATCGAGAGGAGGCTGCTGATCACCAGACCCGCCGACTGGAAGAACTTGTCGCTCTTCTCTGTGCCGAGGTTCCGGAAGTTCTCCACGAGTTGGCGGAAGGCGTCGTGGTCGCGCATGAAGTACGCGGCGGTGGTGACCAGGACGGCCATGATCACCAGCGCCGGAAGCCAGTTCTTCATCCCTCGGAGCACGAGCAGCCGCATCCGGAACTGCAGGCCGTGCAACGTCCAGAACAGCGGCACGGCCTCGGTTCGCAAGCTCTCCAGCACCGCCGGAAGGAGGAACTCCTCGCTCTGGTAGTGCCAGGCATTGAACCAGACCGGCCGGTAGTCGTAGCGCTTCACGGCATCGGCGACGAGGTTCATCAGTGAGCTCTTCCCCGATCCCCACGGCCCGGTGATGGCGATGGTCAACGGCGGCTCGGTTCCTGGGTTTCCGAAGAAGCGTGCGATGCCGGCGGCGAGTGGTCGGTAGGCGAGGCGGTCTCCTCCCGGCTCCGTCAACGGCCGGTCGTTCCACGGCACGTCTTCGATCGAGCTTTCGGCACGGACGACCGGAGCCGGCTTTCTCATCGACACGAATAACAGGACTGCGATCGGAGCGAACGTGAGGTAGTACCAGGGAGCGGGGAAGCGGCGGTACTGCGGCGCCAGCCAGGTTTTCCCGCCGTCGAGGCTCCGCAGCGGTATACCGTCGATCGACGCCGTCCACATGCGCTTCCCGTCTTTATTCGCGATGAGCGGTCGTACGCTCCAAGAGCTTGGGTCGTTGAGGATCGGTTGCCACGACGCGCCGCCGTTGTTTGTCTCGAACTTCTTGCCGTTCTCCGCTTCGGCGAAGCCGTGATTGGCGTCGAGGAAGCGGACGTCGCGGATACTGACGTCCTGCGGCGCGCCAGTTGATTGCCAGGTGCGACCGCCGTCGATGCTGCGGTACGTGGGGAAGGATGTATCGCGCGCCCAGCCGTTCTCGCCGGTAGCGGCGATTGAAGTAACTCGGGTGGCAATCAAGGCCGACGCGGTGAGTGCACCGTGAACAAAGCGTTGAAATCTTGAAAAGGAGTCTGGCTCCGGCAAAGCGGACCACACATCATCGACTCTTGGGAAGGCCGCGCGTGAGATAAACACCGAAGTGCTCACCCACGTGATTCCTCCATCCCGCGTTTCCCTAAAGAACTTGGCGGAATGCGAGGCGACCCTTACGTGCATTCCATCGTCCGAGGAGACCACGACGTCCGTCGACCCGAACATACTCAGTCTGTCGGGAGGCACTTGTTTCCAGCTTGAGCCGCCGTTGTCGGTCTGGACGAGAGCTCCGTTATCTCCGGCCACCCACCCGCGTGTGCCATTTGCCGCGAACGTAATGCCCCGGAAGTCCTGCGCACCGAGACTCGTTCTCGGTTTCCAGATTGCGCCACCATCGTCACTGACCAGAAGAGTCCCTGCAGTTCCAGCGGCCCAGATTCGCTCAGCATTCGCGTCGGCGTAAAGGGCGCGGGCGACGCCATACGGAGTTGTGGCGCGCTGCAGTGACTGTCCGTCGGCAGTTACGAAGAGCTGCCCGTGTTCGCCGAGGACGATCGCGTGTTTGTGATCGCCGAACGCTTCGAGTGCATGGATTTGAGGTGAAAACTCCCCACCCTCGATCTCGGTGCCACCTAGCATGCTCATGACAACGTAAGCACCGAATCGGACGAAGCCTGTACGCTCGCTCTTGGAGAAGGCGACAGTGTCCGCCTCCTTTGCAGTAACGAAGGGCTTGCACGTCCGGTACCCATCGGATGTTTCCATGATTCCGTACTCACCTTCCACGAAGCCATGCTGTGGTCCATCGAAAAAGATTCGATCGATCAGCCCTTGGAAGTGCGCTCCTCCGTACATCCACTCTGAAGCATCATTCGACCACCACACGACGCCGTTGCTGCCGCCAGCCCAGATGCGGCCATCGGGATCGATGTAGAGTGCAGTGATGGAGACGTTCGTGTAGGTCGTGTATGTGGCGGCTCGCCATTGCTTTCCTCCATCGGTGCTCGAAGAGACGATTCCGCGTCCGCCGGCCACGAGGCGCGATCCCGATCCGGCGAGCGCCCGATAGTCAGTTCCTAGAAGCCTCTGGCTGGTCCAACTCTTTCCGCCGTCGTGGGTCTCAAGGATCTGGCCCGATTTATCGAGCACCCAGCCATGTGAGGCATCGGCGAAGTAGAAATCGGCGATCTCCACGGTATCAGACGTCTTAGCAACAGGATTTACCTCCCCGTGCGCGGCAACGTGAATGAGACTCCGTGACTGCGGGTTCGCCGTAAGCTGTGCCATGAGCGCTGCTTCAGGCGACGCGCTCACAAGATTGTCCGCTCGTGCTCCGATAAGCCCCCGGCTAGCAGCTGCTGAAGGTACCAGTCGCTGCGGTACGACTGTAATGGCCTCCCATGTCTCGCCGCGATCGGCAGTATGAAGAAGAACGGGCGAAGACTCTCCTCCCCCCACCCAGGCGTGCGTCGAGTTGGGGAGTACGAACAGCTTATCGGGCTCGTTGCTTACCAGCGGCAGGCGCATGAACGCGTTCTGCTCGATCGGGTAAAGCCACCATTGCCGCGAGAAGCGGTCGACTGGCCGCAACGGGTCGGGAACCCCCGACTGGAGATGCATCCACAAGGTCGCCGCCACGAACATGGCCAGTGCCATCACGAACGCCGCTGGACGGATGAAGTCCTGCCGCCCGCGACGAACCGCCGCAGTAGTCGAACCGGACGCACTCTTTTTCATCGCCACGCGCGTGACCTCCGGGGAGACGGATTGAGGGAGTTGCGGTAATGATAGCTCGTGTGGTGGCGGGTACGGCTTCAGTTGATGGATGCGCGTCCTGACTTCATGCCACGACTCTCGAGTCCTGCGGTTGGCGTGCTCGGTCGGACTGGACAGTCCGAACTAGGTACGGCACCTCGAGCACCGTCGAGAGACGCGCGCCTGGTAATCACCTTAGCCATGGATGTTTGCAAGGGAAACGCACCCTTAACCACTTGAGCCGTGAACGCCTGAAGGGATACGAGCCCCTCAGTCACCTTTGCCATGGACACTTGAGAACGACCGCGCGTCGTCTTCACGTTAGCCATGGACACCTGAGGACGAGCGCTGGTCGTGTTCACATTAGCCATGGACACCTGAGGACGAGCGCGGGTCGTGTTCACATTAGCCATGGACACCTGAGGACGAACGCTGGTGGTGTCCACGTTAGCCATGGACACCTGAGGACGAGCGCGTGTCGTGTTCACGTTAGCCATGGACACCTGAACAGGAGCGCGGCTCATACTCACGTTAGCCATGGACACAATATCTCTTGCCCGGCGTCCTTCTACCCCGTATCCTCATCCTTTGTTCATGCCGCGACGCCGGACCACCAGCAGCCACGCCGTCAGCTTCGGCGCCATCATCCGCCGCCTGCGGGAGCAGCGGCAGTGGACGCTCCTCACCTTCAGCCGAAAAGCCGGCATGAACCCCACCTACCTCGGATTCCTCGAGCGGGGTGACAACTCTCCTACGCTCGACACCGTGATCCTTCTGGCCCAGGTCCTCGGCGCCGAAGCGTCCGACATCCTTCGGGAGATGGAGCAGCAGAAGTAGCCTCTCGATGCCGAAATCAGATCCTCTTCGCAGGCTCACCGAGCTCTGTCTCTCGTTCCCCGAAGCCACCGTCGAGCGGCATGGTTCGCACGCAACGTTCCGCGTTCGCAAGAAGGTGTTCGCCTATTTTCTCGATGACCATCACGGTGATGGCATCGTCGCGGTCTGCGTGAAGACACGTCTCGGCGAGAATGGTGATCTGGCGCGGGAGAGGCCGTCGGAGTTCTATCTTCCGGCTTACATCGGGCCTCGCGGCTGGGTGGGCTTCCGGCTCGACGGTCCTTCGATTTCGTGGGATGAGGTGGCGTCGCTGGTTGCATCGAGCTTCGGCATCGTCGCGCCGAAAACCCTGGCGGCAGCGGCCCGCCGGAACGTAGACTCCTGATCATGGCGAAATCGAAGGGCGGGGCGATCGAGTCGAAGCTGCGCGACTACGCCCTCGGCTTCCCCGAGGCGTATGAAGAGTTTCCGTGGGGACACAGCGCGATCAAGGTGAAGGGGAAGGCATTCCTGTTCATGGGCACCGGCGATGACGGATTCTCCATCTCCGTGAAGCTGCCGCAGTCGCGCGATATGGCCGTCGATCTTCCGTTTACGGAGCCGACCGGCTACGGCCTCGGCAAGAGTGGCTGGGTCACGGCGCATCTGAAGGATCAGAAGTCGCTCGACCTGATCAAGGCATGGATCGAGGAGAGCTACCGGGCCATCGCGCCGAAGAAGCTGGTTCGAACACTTCAATCGTGAGAAGGAAGGAAGTCAACCCTGCGCGTAAACGCAGGGTCTCCGGTGGCACCGCTCGGGCGTTGCAATTAGGCGCCGTTTTTTTGGTATCACCGGAGACCCTGCGTCTACGCGCAGGGTAAACTTCCTTCGCATGCCTGAAGTCATCCGCGCGGTCTGCCCGCATGATTGTCCTGACACTTGCCTGATGCTGGTCACCGTCGACGACGGAGGGCGTGCCACGCGCATCGACGGCGATCCGGAGCATCCGTTCACGCAGGGGTTTCTCTGCACGAAAGTGTCGAAGTATCTGGAGCGGACCTATCACCCCGACCGACTGGCGTATCCGCAGATCCGCGTCGGCGCGAAAGGGGAGGGACAGTTTCGCCGGGCCACATGGGACGAAGCGACGGCACTCATCGCCGAGCGGCTCAACGCCATACTCGCCTCGCCCGACGGGCCGCAGGCGATCCAGCCGTATTCGTACGCGGGAACGATGGGACTGGTGCAGGGCGAGGGGATGGCCTCGCGCTTTTTCCGGCGCATCGGAGCGTCGTTCCTCGACCGGACCATCTGCTCGAGTGCAGGTGCCGAGGCGCTCATGCTGACGTACGGAACGAGGATGGGGACCGATCCGGAGAGCGTCCCCGAAGCCAGGCTGATCCTGCTGTGGGGAACGAACACCCTAACCTCGAACCCGCACCTCTGGCCGTTCATCCGCCGGGCGCGCGCCAACGGAGCGCCGGTCATCTGCATCGATCCATTGCGGACCAGAACCGCCGCCGTATCCGACGAGCACATCGCCATCCGTCCCGGAACCGACGCCGCGCTGGCGCTGGGCATGATGCACGTGCTATTCAGGGACTGCCTGGAAGATCGTCAATATCTTGACGAGATGACCATCGGCTGGGAGAGGCTGCGCGAGCGCGTTCTCAGCGACTACGCGCCGGAGCGGGTGGCCGCGATCTGCCGGTTGCCTGTCGAGACCATCGAGCGCCTCGGCACGCTTTACGGGACCACGCGGCCAACCTTCATCCGCATCAACTACGGCCTCCAGCGCCACGCCGGCGGAGGCTCGGCGGTGCGAGCCATTTCTCTGCTGCCGGCGGTCACCGGAGCCTGGAACGATGCCGGCGGCGGATGCCAGCTCTCCTCGTCGGGCACGTTTGCGTTCAATACCGCCGCGCTGGAGCGGACTGACCTCGGCAATCACGCCGCACGGACGATCAACATGACGCGCCTCGGCGAGGCGCTCACGAGGATCGATGATCCGCCGGTCAAGGCGCTCATCGTCTACAACGCCAACCCCGGTTCGGTCGCTCCCGACCGTGAGAACGTGCTGCGCGGCCTGCGTCGCGAGGATCTTTTCACCGTCGTCCTCGAGCATTTCCAGACCGACACCGCCGACTACGCCGACGTCCTCCTGCCGGCCACGACGCAGCTCGAGCACGATGATCTGCACAAGGCCTACGGCCATCTCTATGCGATGTACAACAGGCGGTCGATCGAGCCGGTCGGCGAGGCGCTGCCGAACAGTGAGATCTTCCGCCGCATCGCCGCGGCCATGCATCTCGACTTCCCGGAGTTGCGCGAAACGGACGAACAGTTGATGCTGGCCGCGCTCACCGGGACCGGCGAGGTCATGAACGGCGTCACGTTGGAGGCGTTGCAGAAGCACGGCTCGGTGCGTCTCAACCTGCCGTCGCCGCATGTGCCGTTCCGCCGCGGTGTGACATTGAAGACGCCCAGCGGGAAGATCGAGATCGAGTCGCAGCAGGTGGCGGCGCTCGGCCTCGATGCCTTGCCTTGCTACGTGCCACCATACGAGTCGGAAGAACGCGACCCCGCGCTGGCGCGCCGTTTTCCGCTGGCGCTCCTCTCGCCGCCCGCGCACGAGTTCCTCAACTCGACCTTCGCCAACGTGGCCTCGCTCCGCCGCTCGGCGGGGAAACCGACGCTGGAGATTCACGCCGACGATGCCCAGGCGCGGTCGATCGCCGACGGCGCCCGCGTGAAGGTCTACAACGACCGAGGTACCTTCACCGCCGACGCCGTCATCACCGACCGCGTCCGTCCCGGCGTCGTTTCCGCGCCGTCGGTCTGGTGGGGGCGGCTGACCTCGGATGGCGCAAACGCGAATCAGACGACGTCCCAGGCGCTGACCGACATCGGGCGAGGAGCGACGTTTTACGACAACCTGGTGGATGTGGCGTTGGTTTAGCGCCTGCGGCGCGTTGTCGGTTGTCGGTTGTCGGTTGAAGTGCCGTTAACGCGCATTTGTCAGACGCTCAAACACTCTCACTTGAATTGTTCCCGCCACTCCCTTCGTCGAGAGTCGGAACGAACGGGGAGAAGGTGCCGAAGGCGAATGAGGGTGCGTTGGCTCTTGCCGAGCAGTGGACTATTTTCATGAACGGGCGTGCGAAACTCATGAAAACACTCAACTTCAGCGCGAGAACCGCCCCCTCATCCGCCTTCGGCACCTTCTCCCCTCGCAAGAAACCGCGGGGGGAGAAGGGCTCTCGATTAAGGGAGTTGCAAGGCTCTCGAGGGATCAATTCAACCGATAACTGACAACCGATAACCGACAACCCGCGCAGGCGCAGTCATTCGAATCCCTTCACAACCCCCTCCCACTCCCCCCGCTCGCGCAACAGCCGTTCGACCAGTTCCCGAAACGCTCCCCGCCCGCCGCGCGCATCCAGCTTCCATGTTGCGGCACGAAGCACCTCGGGCGAGGCATCTGCGGGAGCGGCGGAGAGGCCGGCGCGGAGCATCGGGGCGAGGTCGGGGAGGTCGTCGCCGATGTAGAGGGTCTGCTCAAAGCTGGCCGATAACGTCTGCAGGATCTTCTCGCACACCGACAGTTTGTTTGCCGCGCCCTGGTGCAGCTCGGTGATGCCGAGCTCTTTCGCGCGGCGCGCCAGAGCGGGGGAGCTGCGCGACGTCAGCAGCACGATGGTGAGGCCGGCGCGCTGGGCGAGCTTGGCGCCGAGGCCGTCGCGGACGTTGAATTCCTTGACCTCGGAACGGTCGCCGGCGTAGATGATCTTGCCGTCCGTCCAGACCCCGTCGACGTCGGAGACGATGACTCGGATATCACGCGCATGGATCATGCGCGGCGAAGGATAGCAGCCGTCCCATAGAATTGGCCGTGTGAACATTCCTGCGCGGCGCGCGTTCCGCGGCCGCATCCTCTACCGCGTCCTCCGCGTCCTCAGCTCCGTCATCCGCCGCCTGCCGCTCGGTTTTGCACGCGCGATCGGCCTCGTTCTCGGCCATATGGGATGGCACGCGCTTCGTCACCATCGCCGCCGGGCGATGACGAACATCGCCGCCGCCTTTCCCGAATGGACGCCGCGTCAGTGCCGCGCCACGATCCGCTCCATGTTTCATCACCTCGGCATGACGCTCGTCGAGGTGCTCTGGCTCCCGAACCTCGACGCCGAGACCTGTGCGCGCACGACGACCTTCGAAGGGCTGGAGAACCTTCGGCCGGGCCAGGGGACGATCGGCCTTACCGGACACTGCGGCAACTGGGAGTGGATGGCGCACGCCATCGCCATGCGCTCGCCGCTGACCGTCCTTCATCGCGGCCGTGACGAACCGATGATGAATCTCTACATCCGTGACCTTCGCGCCAACGCCGGCATCACCACCATCGACCGCGGCTCGACCGCGGCGGCGCGGGAAATGATCCGGGCCCTGCGGAACGGGAGCATGCTCTCGTTTCTGCTCGATCAGAACATCCGCGCCGAAAGCGTGAAGGTACCGTTCTTCGGGCGTCCCGCGCTGACGCCGATCGGCCCGGCCCGCCTGGCGTTACGCACGGGCGCACCGATCATTCGCATCTTCGGCGAGCGCCGCGGCGGCAAGCTGCACATCCGGATCCTCGAGCCGATCATCGTCAGCCCCGACGACGATCCGGTAGCGCTGACCGCGCGGCTCACCGCCGACATCGAAGCGCAGATCCGCCGCGTCCCCGAACAATGGGTCTGGATGCACAACCGCTACAAGGACCGCCCGAAGTGGGACGTGACGGAAAGTCAGAAGGCAGAAGGCAGAAGGCAGAAGGCACAGGGAAGAAGGAAGAAGAAGTAAGTCGGGGTTGCGGGGTCTCGCGGTTGCGGGGTCTCGCGGTGGTGCGGCCTTTGGCGCGGTCTTCGCCCCAACTGTTGCTGAGTCGCTGAGTTGCTGAGTCGCTGAGTTGCTGGGTTGGGCATCGTCTCACCTTGCAACCCAGCAACCTTGCAACCAACACCCCGAGACCCCGCAACCGCGAGACCCCGCGACCTCCGTTCACTTCTGCCTTCTGCCCTCAGCCTTCTGCCCTTCAAATCACGATCGTCTCGTGAATCGGCTTGTTCTCCCAAAAGCGCCGGATCGAAAGCGGTGTGCAGTCGAGGGTGCGGTATTCGCCGTAATGCAGCAGCTCCGAGAGCGCCAGGCCCGCGGCGGGCGACTCCATCGCGCCGTGGCCGGAGAAGCCGGTGGCGAAGATCAGATTCCGCACGTGCGGGTGCTCGCCGAAGACGGCGTTGTGATCGACGGCGTTGGTGTCGTAGAGGCCGCCCCACATCGACATCAGCCGGCAGCGCTCCATCCCGGGGATGCGCTCCTGCATGTAGTAGTTGATCTGCTCTTCGTAGTACTTCGCGTCCGGCGTGGTGTCGAAGCCGGCCGGCGTGTCGGGATCGGCGCGGCCGATCATCAGGTTCGGTCCCTCGGGACGAAAGTAGATGCCGTTGTCGATGATCGTCATCGGAATCGTCTCGAAGCCTTCGATCGGCGGCATGTTCGTGATGAACAGCATCCGGTTGAGCGGAATCACCGGCGGCAGATCGTCGCCGGCCAGGCCTGACTCTTCGAGCAGCTTGTTCGTCCATGCGCCGGCGGCGACGACGATCTTTCCGCTTTCGAGGAACGATCCGTCCGCCATCTCCACGCCGCGATATGCGCCGTCGATGATGCGAATCTTCTGCACGGTGGCATTGAGGCGCAGCGCGGCGCGGCCGGCGAAACCTTCCAGCCCGCGCTCGAAATAGCCTTGCGCCGCGGCGGACGGATCGAAGCTCCCGCACTCCGGTCCGAAGACGCCGCCGGCGATCGGTTTCATCTGCAGGATCTCGTTGACCTCGGGGTCGATGTGATCGACGCCGGCGCGCAGGCCGGGGACTTTCGCTTCGACCTCCTTCGCATCGAGAAACTCGATGGCCACACCGTTCTTCGCCCATTCTTCACCGTAGGCCTTTGCGCTCTCGAAATTCTCCTCGTACTGGCAGAAGAGATAGCCGCGTTGATCGAAGCCGATGGGGAAGCGCAGCTCGTCCTGAAAGGCTCGTAACTTTTTGATGGAGTAGCTGGTCAGGCGCATGTTGATCGGCGTCGTCCAGATGTTGCGGAAGCCGCCGGCGGAGAGGGCGGTGGAGCCTTTCGACAGCGCATCCTCGCGATCGAGCACGAGCACCCGGCCGGGATAGCCGAGCTGGGCGAGGTGATAGAGCACGCTCCCGCCGATGATTCCTCCGCCGATGATGATCAGATCGTAATCGGGCATTCAGTCTCTCTGTCTCTCGTACTCTATCCTGCGGCGAAGCGCGCAGGATCTCCGGTTATACCGCGCTGACCTGCCCTTCATGCACAAAGCCCTCGGCCGCGCGGTGCCACCGGAGATCCTGCGCGCTTCGCCGCAGGATGGGACGCTCCTCTCATTCCGTTTTCGCCACCACCGCCGCGGCCACCCGTTCCGCGCCGGCGCGAACGAGCTCGCTGGCGCAGGCGCGGATCGTCGCACCGGTGGTGCAGACGTCGTCGACGAGCAGGATCTTGCGCGAGGCCACCCGCGGGGATGCCAGAAACGCACCTTGTACGTTCGCGGCACGGGCGCTGCGCGCCAGCTTCGACTGCGCGTCGAGATCGCGGGTCTTGATCAGCAACCGCGGCTCGCAGCGGATGCCGATTCGTTTCGCCAGCGCCCGCGCCAGGAGCTCGGCCTGGTTGTAGCCGCGCCGCCGCACCTTGGCGCGATGCATCGGCACCGGGACGATGGCATCGAAGTCGAGATCGCCTCGGCGGCGGAGGATCGCTTCCACCAGCTCCGCCAGCGGACCGGCGAAGAAATCGTGCCGGTTGAACTTGAACGCGTGAAGCACCCGCTCGAGCGACCCCTGATAGCAGCCCCACGCCTCGGTCCAGTCGACGGGAAGAGGATCGGTGAGACACGGGCCGCAGATGAAACCGGGGTCGTCACCACTCCACGGCAGCGCGCAGAAGCGGCACTTCGCCGCCGGAATGGCCGGCAGCGCCGCCCAGCACGCGGCGCAGCATGACGCCGTCCGGGCCCGCCACGGCAACTCGCCGCCGCATGCCACGCAGGCCGCGTGCAGAACGATTCGCGCCGTCTCCCGTCCAATAGACGAAAGTGTTTGCAACACGGCGTGGATTGTATGGGAGTCGGTGGCTATCCGTTACCTCTCCGACTCCCGACTTCCGATTTCGATATAGTGAGGCTCGTATGAAAAAGACCTTGATTCTCCTCAGCTTTCTGTCCCTTGCCGCTTTTCCCGCGTTCGCGCAGAACAGCGAGATCGGTCTCCTGGTCGGCGGCGCCAAGGCGTTGAAGACCGCGGCCGGCGGCAAATCCGACTTCCAGCACGGTTTCGAAGAGCTCTCGTACGGCCTGCTGATCGATCAGAGCACGGTCTTCAAGATCAAGCTCGGCCGGATGGATGCCAAGACCGCGTTCGTCTCGAAAGACGCCAACGGCCACCAGGTCGTCGATATCGTCGACCCGAAAGGGCAGGTCCAGTACGCCGACGTCGCCGTCGAGTATCGCTTCTCCGAGCCGTTCGGTACCACCGGCCTCTTCGCCGGCACCGGCCTCTATCGCCAGAGCGCCGGCTCTCGCCAGGAGAGCGACTACGGCTTCGTCGGAGGCGTGAACGGAATCTTCCCGATTACCCGCAGCGTCGGCATCATCGCCGAAGGGTCCTATCACTGGGTCCACTTCTACAGCCCGAAGCCGCGCTACGGGGCAGTGAGCGTCGGTCTGCGCTTCGCGTTCTGAGGTTTCGCGGTTGCTGAGTTGCTGGGTTGCTAAGTAGTTTGATGTGGCAACTCAGCAACCCAGTAACCAAGCAACTCAGCAACCCCCAACCGGGCAAACGCAAACCACGCTACTCTTCCCCGATGCAGAAACGCGTCGCATCAGCCGTCCTCACCTTCATCCTCGCCGCTCCGCTCTACGCCGCGCGTCCGACGAAGGTGCCTTCGAAACCGGCGGAGCCCCCTTCGATCACCGTCGACACGCACGCCGATACACCGACCGAGTTCCTCGATCATCCCTTCGACCTCGGCGCGCGGAACACCCGCGGCCACTTCGACTATCCCCGCATGAAAGAGGGCGGCCTCGACGCCGAGTTCTTCGCCGCGTACGTGCCCGCCAAGTACGCCAACAAAGGGGCGGCCGCCTACTGCCTGAAGATCATGGAGACCATCCATGAGATGGCCGACATGTACCCGGCCTGGGTCCGCTTCGCCACCTCGACCTCCGGCATCCGCGCCGCCGTCGCCGACCACAAGCGCGCCATCCTCATCGGCATCGAAGGGGGGCACGCCATCGAGGATTCGCTCGATCTGCTGCGGGCCTTCTATCGCTTCGGCGCGCGCTACATGACGCTGACGCACACGAACACCAACAACTGGGCTGATTCCTCGGGCGACGAGGCAAAACACAACGGGCTTTCTCCCTTCGGCAAGCAGGTCGTCCTGGAGATGAACCGCCTGGGCATGCTCGTCGACATCTCGCACGTCAGCGACAAGACCTTCTTCGATGCCGTCGAAGTCTCGAAAGCGCCCGTCATCGCATCGCACTCATCGTCGCGCGCGCTGGCCAGCGCCCCGCGCAACATGACCGACGACATGCTCCGCGCCCTGGCGAAGAACGGCGGCGTGGCCATGGTGAACTTCTATCCGGTTTTCCTCTCTGACGAGGTCTCAAAGTCATCGAAGGCGCGCGATGAAAAACTGAAGCCCGAGATCGCCGAGCTCAAGGCAAAGGATCCATCCGAGGGGTCGGAGTATCAGGAAGGCGTCCGCAAACTGATGGCCGCCAATCCGCTGCCGAAAGTCTCCTGGACGGTAATCGTCGACCACATCGACCACATGGTCAAAGTGGCCGGCATCGACCACGTCGGTATCGGCTCCGACTTCGACGGCATCGGCGAAGTTCCCGAGGGGATGGAGGACATCAGCAAGCTGCCGAAGATCCCCGAGGAACTGAAACGCCGCGGCTACAGCGACGGCGACATCAGGAAGATCATGGGCGACAACTTCCTGCGCGTCTTCGCCGAGGCGGAGAGGGTGGCCAAGGAGATGCAGGCGGCGAAGTGACGGGGTTGCGGGGTCTCGGGGTTGCGCGGTCTCGGGGTTAGAGGGGAGGGCGGTATGTTCGAACTGATCATCGATCTCTTGGTGGCAATCCTATTTCGATCTCTTGCGGGTAGCACAACTTGAACTCACGCGGAGACGCGGAGACGCGGGGGGAGATGATGAGGAACTTCTTTCTCCGCGTGCTCACTGATTTCCGGGACCTGTACATAGCAACCCAGCAACCAAGCAACCCACACCCCGAGACCCCGCAACCGCGAGACCGCGAGACCACGTATTACAATCCCCTCGGAGGCATCGACATGTCCGTGATCGCTCCCGCGATCGATGCAAATCCTCTTCGTGAAGGCCTGGAGCAGGAGCGCGTTCCGGACGCTTCCTGCCTGGTCATCTTCGGCGCGTCGGGCGATCTGACGCAGCGCAAGCTCATTCCCGCGCTCTACTCGCTCGCGCATGACGGGCTCCTTCCGGCCGGCCAGACCATCATCGGCTACGCCCGCCCCGACTACACCGACGACGCCTTCCGCATGGCCATGCGCGAGGCCTGCGACAAGTTCGCGCGCGTCCGTCCTGTCGATGAGGCGGTGTGGGAGAACTTCGCCAAGGGACTCTTCTTTGTTCGCGGCGAGTTCGGCGAGCATCAGGGGATTCTCCGCCTCAAAGAGAAGCTGGAAGAATGCGACCGTACCCGCGGCACCGGAGGACGGCGCATTTACTACCTGGCCGTTCCGCCAAACTTCTTCCCGGTCATCTCCGAGTTCCTCGGCAGGGAAAAGATGGTCAACGACCCCGAGCAGAGCGGGCCTTTCACGCGGGTGATCATCGAGAAGCCGTTCGGCCACGATCTGGCCTCGGCGAAAGAACTGAACCGCGTGGCGGTGTCGACGTTCCGCGAGCGCCAGGTTTTCCGCATCGATCACTACCTCGGCAAGGAGACGGTGCAGAACCTGCTGGTCCTCCGCTTCGCCAACGGAATCTTCGAGCCGTTCTGGAACCGTCAATACATTGACCATGTGCAGGTCACCGTGGCCGAGTCGATCGGCGTGGAGAAGCGCGGCCCCTATTTCGAGACCGCGGGGATCTCGCGCGACATCATCCAGAACCACATGCTGCAGCTCGTCTCGCTGATCGGGATGGAGCCGCCGGTGGCGTTTGAAGCGGACGCCGTGCGCGACGAGAAGGTGAAAGTGCTACGCGCGTTGCGCGAGTTCCCGCGGGGCCGAGAGACCGAGGTGGCCGTGCGCGGCCAGTACACCGACGGCTCCGTGCTCGGCGAAAAGGCCATCGCCTATCGCAAAGAAGTCAACGTCAATCCGAATTCGAACGTCGACACCTATGCCGCGCTGAAGATCTTCATCGACAACTGGCGCTGGGCGGATGTGCCGTTCTACATCCGTGCCGGCAAGCGCCTGCCGAAGCGCGTGACCGATATCTCCATCCACTTCCGTCCCGCGCCGTATCCACTGTTCAACAAGCTGACGCACGTGACCATGCAGCCGAACGTGCTGGCCATCCGCATCCAGCCGGACGAAGGGATCTCGCTGAAGTTCGATTCGAAGGTTCCCGGGCCGACGGTTCGTACCGCGCCGGTGACCATGGAGTTCCGCTACGCCACATCGTTCGGTGCCGAGCCCCCCGAGGCGTATGAACGGCTGCTGTTGGAAACGATGCTCGGCGACTCGACCCTCTTCGCACGCCGCGATGAGGTCGAGACCGCGTGGGCATGGCTCGATCCGCTGCTGAACGCCTGGGCCGCCGATCCGATCGGACCGCAGTTACATTCCGCCGGAACATGGGGCCCGGAGGCCGCGGATACGCTGATCGAGAGAGATGGGCGCAAGTGGAGAAGGCCGTGAACGCGGTTGCGAGGTCGCGCGGTTGCGGGGTCTCGCGGTGCTCCGCTTGGCGTTACTTCACCGCGAGACCGCGCAACCCCGAGACCGCGAGACCCCGTGTATGACTGACCTCCCCACCACCGACATCCGCATCGACGTCAACGCCATCGAGAAGAGCCTCTCCGAGCTCTGGCGCGGACAGCAGGACGGCGACAACGCCGTGACGCGCGCGGCGCTCTGGAACGTCGTCGCGCATACGTCGACCAGCGATCTGCACGCATCGGCCAACGAGACGCTCGGCCGTGCCAGCGCCATGGTTCCGCAGCGGACGATCGTCATCCGCTCCAATCCCGCCGACGAGGCCGAGCTGACGTCGTGGATCAGCGCCAATTGCCACATGATCGGCGACGGCAAGCAGGTCTGTTCCGAGGAGATCAACATCGTGGCCGGAGGAGACCGCATTCATCGCGTTCCGCCGGTCGTCAATGCCTTGCTCATCCCCGACATGCCGGTGGCTTTCTGGTGGCTGGGCGATCTGCCGAACGAGCATGAGGCGTATGTCGAGCTCCTTCTCGAATCAGCCGATAGACTGATCGTCGACTCGGTCCATTTCGATTCCCCCGCCGACCTTGCCCTCGTGGCGCGCATCGCCGAGCAGACGTCTACGTCGCCGGCCGATCTCAACTGGGGACGGCTCGAGGAGTGGCGCGCCGCGACCGCCTCCATCTTCGATCCGCCGGAGATGCGCGGCCGTCTCGGCAGCATCCGCCGCGTGCGCGTCATCGCCGGCAGCTCGAACCACGAATTCTTCGGCGAGTCGATCGAATCGCTTCTCTACGCATCGTGGCTGAGCGCCCAGGTCGGCCACAACGTCGATTCGAGCGGCTCGGTGGAAGGCTCTGCCGGCGCCATCGACTACGCCTTCGAGCGCCGTTACCAATCGACCGACGTCGGCGGCATCGCCCTGGTCGAGATCTCGTTCGAAGACGGCACCGTCGCCGGCATCACCCGCGACCGCGACCGCGGCGTCCTCGTCGCCAACGTCGACGGCAGTGTCACGGTGCAGTCGGTGACACGCACACTGAACCAGCGCCTCGACGAATTGATCGTGCGCCAGCTCAAGCGTTCGGAAGGCGACCGCGTGCTGCGGCGCGTGCTCCCGATTGCATTGAAACTGGCGAAGCGGCTGTGACGGGTCGCGGGGTCTCGCGGGGACTGATGTGGCACAGACACTCTTGTCTGTGCCGGCTTTCAAAGGTTTGGATTGAATCCGCAGCGATATGATTCCCAAGCTGCGAGACCCCGCAACCGCGAGACCGCGCAACCGCGCCATGAACCTACGCATCTTCGATACCACCGACGATCTCCTCGCCGCCGCGGCACGTACGCTGCTGCAGAAAGCTCAGTCCGGGGCGAGAACGATCGCCCTCTCCGGCGGCTCGACGCCGAAGCCGCTGTACGCGATGCTCGGCGCATCGCCGCTGCGCGATCAACTGGCTGAGTTTCCGATCACCTGGATCGTGGTCGACGAGCGCTACGTCCCGATCGATCATCCCGATTCGAACGCCGGCATGATGGAGAAGACGCTCTTCGTCAATGGCATCTCCCCGACGCATCGCTTCCTGCCGTTTCGCACGGAGCTGAACGATCCCGCCGCCACCGCCCGCGCCTTCGAGGACGAATGGCGCTCCCTCGGCATCACCCAACTCGACGTCGTCCTCCTCGGCATGGGCGACGATGGCCACACCGCCTCGCTCTTCCCCGGCACGCCGGTGCTCGACGTCGAAGACCGCATCGCCGCCGAGGTCTTCGTCCCGCGCCTCGATATGTGGCGGGTAACGCTCACGAAGCCGGTCCTTCGCGCCGCGGCGTTGCGCCTGGTCCTCGCCACCGGGGCGAAGAAGAAGCCAATCCTCGAAGCCGTCCGCGACGGCGAGGACTACCCGATCGCGCAGGCGACGAGGGACGTCGACACATGGTGGCTGATCGATCGGGAGGCGGCGCCGGAGGGCGTTTCGTAAGCCGACGAAAGATAATCCGCAGATTTACGCAGATTAGACCGTTTGAAAATCGCCGCTTCACCTTCGGGTGTTCCCGGGATGAATGGGGGCCGGATCCTCGTTGATTGACGAAAGCAGCAGGAACCCGCAAACTTTCCTCATGACCACGACCCTCGATCTCCCCGACGACCTCGTCGAAGACATCCATCTCCGCGCCGAGCAGGAAGGCCGTGGACTCGACGAGACGGTCGCAGAATTGCTGCGCGCAGGCCTGGCGGCGTCCCCCTCGCGTACTGCCACCGCGGTCGAGGTAACCGCTTCGATGCTGGAAGAGCGGAAGCGAATCGCTGAAAAGTTTCGGACAGGCGAATGGGGAACGGATCTTTCCGGCTTTGAGGAAGGACGAGCGGCCGATCGCGAAGCCGCTGAGGCTCGAGAAGCGCGGCTAAGGCCAATCGAACGTTTGCGCGATCTCCGTCGTGGCGTGACGCTGGGCGGCGAGGACATTCGTGAGTTGATCGAGCAGGGCCGCCGCAATTGAATCGATTCGTTCTCGATGCTTCGATGGCACTGTCGTGGTGCTTCGAGGATGAATCGGATGCGGTGGCCGAGCGCGTGCTCGACTCGCTGTCGGAATTCGAAGCGCTCGTGCCAGCAATCTGGCTCATGGAAGTCACCAATGGTCTGCTGGCCGCGGAGCGGAAGAAACGGACGACGCCAGAGCGAGTGGATGAATGCCTGAAGGTGATCCGCGCACTTCCGTTGATCGCCGACATCGACGCTGATTCGTTTGGCGTGATCCGACTCGCCCGCGGGACTGGTCTGTCGGCTTATGACGCCTCCTATCTCGAGCTTGCCATCCGTTACGCACTTCCACTGGCCACCAGAGATCGAGCCCTCCGAGCGGCGGCAGGGTCAGTTGGTATTGCCATATTTCCGAGCGAGCCGTAAGAGACGCAGGCTATCCATCGAGAATATCGTTGTGTCCTACTTCCGCTCGTCGTAAATATCGAGCGCCACGCGCGTGTGATCTCCCGGGTCGAACATCACCGCGAGCTCGGTGCCGGGCTGGATCCGCGGGACATCCAGACGACCGATCAGCGCCTTCGTTTCCGCCACGAACGGTTCGATTCCTTCGGCGCGCACCTCGAGGCGAAAGCCGACGACCGGGTTGCCGTTGACCGACATGCCCGTGTCCCAGATCTTCAGAACGCGTGCCGTCCCTGGCCTTCCGCTCTTGCGGATCTCGCTGGCCCTGTCTTCACCCGTCATGCGGTCGACGAGATCCATCATGCAGCCGCATAGAAGTAGGCTCGGGAGAAGGAGGACCACGGCGCGCGTCTTCATCCACATAGTATTCGTCGATCGCCCAAGAGGGCGCGTGACTACTGTCACGCGCCCGAAGATTGGACGTTACGCCGCCGGCGACTTTCCCCAGGCGCAGCAATTCCTCCGTGCGGTTTTCGTCAACCCAGGCGACTTTGCGGTCAGCGTTCCTGGCGACCAGACGGGTCAGTGGCTCACCGGAACGATCTCGCGGACCCGCTTGACCGCCTTCACCGTCAGCAGTGTGGAAGAGACGTCCGACCTCAGACAGGCCCTCAAAGTCAGCCCGTGAGCTGCTTAGAACGTAGTGCAGGCGAACGGTAAGGATTTCAGTTAGAATTCCGACTGGAGTAAGGAATGCCTACCGCGACCGTGACAAGCAAGGGACAAGTGACGATTCCTAAGGCAGTTCGGGATCTGATGCACATCGACGCCGGCGATCAGATCGATTTCGTCGTCACAGAGCGTGGCGACGTTCTTGTCCGGAGTGTCAGTCTCGACGTTCGTGACCTGCGGGGGTTACTGAAGCGTCGCCGCCGGCGTAGCGTGAGTGTCGAGGAAATGAACGCGGCCATCCTGCGTCAACATGCGAGCAAGCGGTGATCGGTGTTGATACCAACATCCTCGTCCGTTATCTAACCCAGGACGACGCGATTCAGGCTCGGAAGGTGGATAGCTTTCTGGACGCCGCCATCGAGAATGGATCGCTCCTCCGTGTGGACGATATCGTTCTGTGTGAGGTCGTTTGGGTCCTTCGGGCCGCGTACCGGCTCGGCAAGCCGGCAATCGCCGATGCGCTTGATAGGCTGATGGGCACAACCATCTTTTCATTTGAGGATCGAGAGCTTCTTCGGGGTGCTCTGGCTGATTATCTCGAAGGGGCGGGCGATTTTTCCGATTATGTGATCGGCCGGCGGAACGCTGGCGCCGGATGCGACCATACCGTAACCTTCGATCGCCAGTTGGCTGACCGCTCCTCCTTCGTCACGCTTTGAGAGTGTGGCGATTTCGTCGTCGCCCGGCCCCCCCGGTTTCCAGGCAAGTTGTCGGGTCTCGCTCGACCTGGGGCGAGACGCCCCCGTGCCAGCCGGCGAGACGCCAGCGCTCCGACCGTAAACCGCTTAAGTTCAGGCCATTGGCGGATTAGTGCCCCACCGCCCTCGTGCGCGCGAAGTGAAATACCCACACTCCGCCCGTTGTGCCGCCGGCGTAGATCGTTTTGCCGCTGGGAGCGAAGACGAATACGTTGCCGTGCGTTCTTCCCAGTCCCGTCTGCATCGGGAACCAGCTTTTGCCGCCGTCGACGCTGCGGTCGATGGCGTCGAAGCTGCTGTTGTAGACGACTCCCGGAACGGCTGGGTCGAAGGCCAGGAGGATGGCCTGCCTGCCGGCGGCGATGGCGAAGGGAGCCCAGTTCGCACCGCCGTCTGTCGATTCGTACGCCGATGAATTCGACCAGGTGAGCAGGTGCCGGGAGTCGAACGGATCGACCGCGAGACCTGCGGGTGTCACTCCGGACAGTCCGACGGAGGCCGCGCTCCAGCTCGTCCCTCCGTCGATGCTTTTGAAGAGACCGAACGCGCCGCCGGTGTAGAGCGTGGAGGAGTTGTTCCGGTCGATGGCCAGGAAGGTCGGGAAGCCGGTGGGCAGGCCGGTGCTGCTCTTCACCCACGGGTCGCTGCCGGTTCTTTTGTACACGGCGTTGCCGAGGATCGTGTAAAGCGTTCCCTGAATCTGGGGATCGGTGAGGATGAACGACTCCGAGCCGGCGGGGAGTCCCGTCGTGAAACTCTGCCAGACGTTGCCGCCGTCGATGCTTCGCTGGAAATTGCCCAGGGTGATGGCGTACAGCGTCTGGGAATTGAATGGATCGACGGCAACGGCCTGACTGAATGTTCCGATCGACGACCAGCTCACTCCTCGGTCCGTGCTCTTGAAGATTCCCTGCGGTCCTGACGCATAGACGAGCGCCTCGTTGCGGGGATCCACCGCGATCGACTGCGTGTAAAACGCGGTCAGCCCGGAGCTCGAGGCCGCGAAATTCAATCCGCTGTTCGCACTCCGGAGAAGATTGAACGATGAGACGGCCAGGACGATCGTCGGATCGACCGGGTTGATGGCGATGATGGTGGCGGAAAACGGTAGCGTCGGGCCGGCCCAGCTCGCGCCGCTATTCGTCGATTTGTAGATGCCACCGTCTGTCGCTGCCAGGATCGTCGTGGGTGAAGCCGCGTTGATCGAGATCGAACGATAGAAGGATGACCCCAGGCCGTTCGTCAGCTCCGTCCACGACGAGCCGGCGTCGGTGGTCTTGAAGATCCTGCCGGGACCGGGACCGGCATACAACGTGGCGCTGTTCGACGGGTCGATGGCGAGGGAGTAATACCCGGGCGCCGTCAGGCCGGTATTGGCCGCCGTCCAGTGCGCGCCGCCGTCGACCGACTTGTACACGCCGGCGGTGGAGAGGAGCGAGGCGTAGACAGTATCGGAATTCTGAGGGTCGATCACCAGGGCCGTGACAGAGGTCGCGCCAGGGAACCCGCTACCAGCGGTGCCAAAGGTCGCGCCGCCGTCGGAGGAACGGATCGGCCCTCCCGTGGAGATGCTGTAGACGACGCTGCCGTTCGTGCTGACGGCCAGTTTGAAGGATCCGAAGGGGTGAACAATGCTCCAGGTTACGCCGCGGTCGCTGCTTTTATAGAGTCCGTAGACCGACGACGCAAAGACCTTCGTCGGATCACCGCTCGCTACCACCATGTCGCCGAACGGGGTGCCGAGCAACGCGGCCGCCGCGGTCCAATGCTGGCCGCCATCCGTGCTGCGGAAGACGCCATTGTCGCTTGCGGCATAGGCGATCGACGAATCGAGAGGATCGAATGCGATCCTGTTCACCGAGCCGCCGTTTGGGCCGTTGATGGTCCAGCGGTTGTCTCCGGCGAGGACGGGGAGGGCGGCGAGGAGGAGGAGAACGCAGAGGTAGCGAAGGGATTTTGGGAGGGGCATTCGCCGCAGTCTACTGCGGGGCCGTCCGAGCAGAGGACTTCGTTATCCACGTATGGACCGTGTGCCTTTTCATGAGTCTCTCGAAGTCAAAGCACTTTGCGTTACCATGCCTCGATGTCCGAGGCTCCTCTGCCGATGCGCGAGCATGCGCTCGACAACATCCGCTTCATTCGCGACGCCATGGAGCGCGCGGGATCGTTCACCTCGATTCCGGGGTGGGGCGGGGTGGGTGTGGGAGTGACGGCGATCGTGACCACCATCGTCGCGCAGCAGTTCCTCGGGCGCTCGCTGCGCATGTGGCTGGCGACGTGGCTTGCCGAGGCGGTCGTCGCGGCGGTCATCGGCTTCGGGACGATGGCGCTCAAGGCGCGCCGCTCGGAGGCGGCGTTCATGTCCGGCGCCGCGAAGAGGTTCTTCATCAGCTACTTCGCGCCGCTCGTGGCAGGAGCGGTGGTGACGCTCGCCCTCGTTCGGGCGGAAGCGTTTTCGGCGATTCCCTCGACGTGGCTGCTGCTGTATGGGACGGCCTTCGTCAGCAGTGGCGCCTTCTCGATCCGGGTCATCCCGGCGATGGGCGTCGCCTTTATGCTCCTCGGCGTGCTCGCGGCGTTCGTCCCCCTCGGCGCGTCGAACATCATCCTCGGCGCCGGCTTCGGCGGCCTTCACATCATCTTCGGATTCATCATCGCAAGGAGTTACGGTGGCTAAATTGGCAACAGCGAAGAAACACGGCGAACCGACAAAAGTCAGCCACGTCATCGAGACGAAGATCCCCGACTTCGATCGCGTCATTCACGAGAAGACCCGCCTGGCCATGGTCAGCGCGCTGGCTGTGAACCCGACCCTGACGTTCAACGAGTTGAAGGCGATTCTGAAGACGTCCGACGGCAACGTGAGCGTTCATGCCCGCAAGCTCGAGGATGCGAGTTACATCTCCTGCAAGAAGTCATTCGCCGGCCGCGTCCCGCGAACCGAGTACTCCCTCACCGCGGCGGGACGACGCGCGCTGGAGAGGTATCTGAATCATATGGAGGCGTTGATCAAGGCGACGCGGGGGGCGTAGCCCGAACGGAGCGCTGGCGTCCCGCCGGCTGGCCCAGAGGCGTCTCGCCTCTGCGGTCGGTTACGAGTGACTGTTGGAGTCTTGCCGGGTCGGGGCGAGACGCCTGGCGGGAAGTCCCTGGGGCCAGCCGCAAGCAGGACCGCCTCCTTCTGGTCAGAGCAACTCGAAGTTCATATGCGCCTGGCATTTACACGACTGCGATGGTCTCGAGGTCACTCGCGATTGACTTCACGCCACTGCCGATGGGGGTGAAGATCACTTGCGATGGTTTCCCGCCACCGCCGATGGGGGTCAAGATCACCCGCGATTGATCTCACGCGACTGGAGATGGGGTGAAAATCAATGGCGATTGATCTAAGCGACTGGCGATGGCCTTGAGGTCATACGCGTCTGATATCGACCCCCCTCGGGGAGGCCGTGAGTCATACGCGTCTGATATCGACCCCCCTTCGGGGAGGCCGTGAGTCATACGCGTCTGATATCGACCCCCCTCGGGGAGGCCGTGAGTCATGCACGTCTGATATTCACCCTTATCCGTAGTGCTTGAGCTCATACGCGTCTGATATCGACCCCCCCGGTTGAGGCCTTGCCGGTCACATGGGTCTGATGGTCAGCCCCGCGTGGTGGACTGAGCTCCGATCTCGGAATCGCACTGACCACCGGACGCACGATTTACCGTTCATCCGCAGTAATCGAGGCGTATCATCTGTGGTCAAACAGTACATGTACAGGTAAGTAAAGGAGGACACGTTCTCTTGCGGGTCTTCCTTTCGCCCGGCCGGCGCATCGTCCGGCTCTGCCCTTGGGATCGGAGGTGATCGCCTAGATGCATCAGGAAACGCTCACCGTGATTGCCGAGGTAGGCCAGGAGCAGTTCTGTCCCTTGAGCCAACTCCTCGGGCGCATCTCGGACCACCTGAATAGCTGGAACGTAGTTCCCTTCGCGAAGCTCCATGGAGTGCACTTCGCACGCTTCATCCTGTTGGATCCCACCGAAGATCTGGACTACGTACCCGTCCCGGCGCAACTCGTGCTGATGACGAACGTCGATGCGCCGCTCGAGGGACACATCGAGGAGCTGGCGACGATCTGCGGGGAAGGGATCGATGAGGTGTTCGCGCACTGCGTCGGTTATCCCGCGCCGGCC